>JAEEGI010007373.1_pt1 | contig 24643 bp, 22 predicted proteins | sample 8958751 | NCBI WGS metagenome assembly JAEEGI01 (sample SAMN16246545, study PRJNA631951) | gut metagenome | biome: gut microbiome; feature: rumen; material: KS-attached | host: Bos | place: Iran: Karaj | collected 2018-10
AGATGCCCCACGGTTTCGACGACCAGGGCCGCCTCTACACGAAGGAAGGCAACCTCGAGAACTGGTGGACCGACGCCGACGCGGAAGGCTTCAAGAAGCCTTGCGACGCGATGGTTGAGTACTTCAACAGCCTCTGGGTGATTCCGAACGACCTCCACGCCAACGGCGCGCTCACCCTGGGCGAGAACCTGGCGGACCACGGCGGTCTGAACATCTCGTACAACGCCTTCCAGATGTGGCAGAACGAGAACGGCCGGCTGAAAGACGACAACGGCTTGACGCCCGAGCAGCGCTTCTTCCTGGCCTATGCCAACGTGTGGGCCGGTACGACTTCCGAAGAGATGCTCCGCTACAATACGATGATGGACGTGCACTCCGTGCACTACCTCCGCATCAACGGCGCCCTGGCACAGTGCGACTTCTGGTATGACGCCTTCGGTATCCAGCCGGAAGACGCCATGTACGTTGCTCCTGAAAACCGCGTCCGCGTGTGGTAATCGCCGTATGAAGAAGAAGCCTACCGTAGCGTTGATCTACGATTTCGACGGAACGCTATCTCCAGGCAACATGCAAGAGTTCGGCTTCATCCAGGCCGTCGGACAGACACCCGACGAATTCTGGAGCAAAAGCAACAGCGTCCCCGGCGGACAGGAAGTCAGCAGCATCCTCTCCTACATGAAGTTGATGATTGACGAGGCTCGTGAGAAAGGAATCTCGCTCACGCGGGATTCCTTTGTCTCCTTCGGCCGGCACATCCAGCTCTATGAAGGGGTCAAGGAATGGTTTGCCCTGATCAACGAGTATGGCAAGCGGCACGGCGTGGTTGTCGAACACTACATCAATTCCTCCGGCCAGGTCGAACTGATTGAAGGCACGTCCATCGCCCACGAATTCAAGAAGATTTTCGCCTGCTCGTTCTGGTATGACGAAAGCGGCGTGGCCGTATGGCCTGCCGTGGCGGTGGATTACACGGGCAAGACGCAGTTCCTCTTCAAGATCGCCAAGGGCATCATGGACATCAGCGACAACACGAAGGTCAACGAAAGCCAGAAGGAGGACGACAAGCCGATCCCGTTCAGCCACATGATCTATCTTGGCGACGGGACGACAGATGTCCCTTGCATGAAGATCGTCAAGATGTTCGGCGGCAATTCCATTGCAGTCTATTCGCGCGAGAACCAGCGTCAGCAGGAAACAGCCCGCAAACTGCTCAAGCAGGACCGGGTGAATTTCATCTGCGAGGCGGACTACCGGGTGGGTGGCCAGATCTACGAGGTGGTGACGACCATCATCGACAAGATCAAGGCAGAGAATGATTTCAATGCGCTCATGCGCAAGAACCGGAGATAATGAAAACGTTCTGGCGCATCAGCAAGATTGTCTTGTTCCTGGCCTACGTAGCGGCAGTGGCCTGGTTGTGCTTTGGTACCTTCAAGCCCGATCCGAGCATCCCGCGTACGATCTTCAACATTCCAACGGACAAGGTCGTCCATTTCCTGATGTTCCTCCCCTTCCCGATCCTGGGCACGATCGCCTTCGATTTCCGTTCCTGGTGGAGAGCCCTCAGCATCATGACTATCCTGGCCAACCTGGCGGCCTTTACCTTCGAACAGCTACAAAGCCGCATTACCACGGTCCGTGTCACCGATCCTACCGACCTCAATGCCAATTTCCTTGGCATCTCCCTCGGCCTCCTCATCGCCATCATCATCGGATTGGCAATCCGCCGGAAATAAAGCCTCGCCGACGGTTCTCAACGGCTTTCCAACGCGTCTGAAAGGGCAAGGTCTCATTTCACCCATGACACCTTGCCCTTATATTATGCTTTGGAATGCAATGTACCTGCTATTCGATGGGCAAGGTATCGGCACTCAAATGAGACCTTGCCCGACCGCGACTGGACATCATTCCGACGTCATGCCCGGCCCGACCGGGCATCGCGTCCGCTTGCATCGAACGCTCCGCTGCGCTTGTCGCTTTCGGGATGCGATAGGCAGGAAGAGCTACCGAGTTGTTCTGCCGCGACAGGATTCTGGGACGTTGTCTAATCCTGTCGCGGCACCGTTTTGGTCAGATGTGCCCTATTTCCTGCCACGACAGGATTCTACATCGCTATAGAGTCCTGTCGCGTCCACTATACTGAGTATCGCTTTCGTTCTGTACTTCCAATCGGAAGCGAATCGCGCTTTCTGACATCGGAACAATCCCAAAGCAAACAAAGCTATAGGACAGAAAAAGAGTAGCTGGATGTTAACCGATTGATTAATAAGTAGTAACGAGAAATCACCCACCCGGCAAGCAGGTGAGTAACAATACGTTATACGCTGTGCTATAGGCAATTAATCTCCAGGGGGCGTTCCCATCTTCCCTACAGAAAGCCAGACTATCAACCAGCAGCCAACAACCAACAACCAACAACCAATAGCCAACAGCCAACACCAGTATCAAGTATCGAGCATCCAGCCAGCCAGCTAGCCATCAATCCGGCCAACCATCCAGCCAGCAGCAAGCCACTCCGTCCCGTAGGCGGTTAATCCACCGGGAAGGTGCGGCTGATCGGGAAGAGGCCGAAGAGGCCGCCGGTGTGGATGAAGAGGATGTTTTCCGAGGAGCGGAGACGGCCGCCTTCGCGTAGTTCGCAGACCATGCCGTACGTAGCTTTGCCGGTATAGACCGGGTCGAAGACGGTGGCTTCGAGACGGGCCATGCGGCGGATGTGCTCCAGTTCCTCCGGACGGCTCAAGGCGTAGCCGATTCCCACATATTCCTCGAAGAACTCAAAATCGGACGGTTTGAGCGAAGCCGCCCATTTCGACACTTCATGTTCCGAAATCTCACCCTGATCGAACAGATACGGCAATGCCTCACAGGAAATACGCGCAGCAATGTCTTGAAAGTAAGCAGCATCGTCGCAGACGCAGACACCGATGACCCGCTTGCCATAGCCGTGAATCAGGTTGGCCAGCTGCAGGCCGGCCAGCGTGCCGCCTGAGCCCGTGGCAACGACCACTGTGTCGAAGCGGATTCCCATCTCCTGCTCCTGCTCCACGATTTCTTTCATCGCCGCATAGTAGCCGAGCACCCCCACGCCGAAAGAAGCCCCTTCGGGGATGATGTACGGCTTGTAGCCCTGGGCCGCGTAGGCGTCGGCCATCTCCTGCATGATGTCGCCGCGATGGTCGCAGTATTCTTCGCGGGTGCAGAAACGCACGTCGGCCCCCATCAGCCGGTCGAGGAAATAGTTGCCTTCCAGCGGAGGATATTCGCTGATGCGCAGCAGGACAGCTGACTTCAGGCCCAGATGCGTGGCCACGGCCACTGTGGCCCGGCAGTGATTGGACTGGATGCCACCGCAGGTAATCAGCAGGTTGCAACCTTGTGCGAGCGCCTCGTCCACGGCGAATTCCAGTTTGCGGATCTTGTTGCCCGACCATTCGCTGCCTGTCTGGTCGTCACGTTTGACATAGATTTGTTTGCCACATTCATCCGACCAGCGGGAAAAATGCTGAATCTTCGTCGGGAGATTGGCCAGAGCCAGTTTTTTCATGTTTTGTGCGGATTATTGAAAATACATTTTCACAAATATAAGTAAATTTGTAGGATAATCCTCGACAAAAACACACGACCCGATATGAGACACCCCCTCACCCTGCTGTTTCTCCTGCTGGTTCTCCTGTTCCCCGTCCAGGCTCAGGCTGCCAGAGACAAAGAACTCGTCCCGATTGCTGACTCCATCAGCAATTATCTCCGGGAAAAGACTACTGTACGGAGTTCCGTCTCCGTCGAACAGGCCACTGTCCTCAAAGACGGCACCCTGCGCCTGACCTTGAGCCGCGGGCTGGTGGATTTCCCGCTCCGCGACCGCGAGATCAAGGACCTTTATGCCATTGCCCAGGACCTCCTGCCCCGGAAATACGCGCAGTACCGGAACAAATTGTCTCTTTACGCCGACAAGAAACCCATCGAATACTACAAGAGCCGTTACTTTGTCAAAACACCCGCCCAAGGCCCCGTCAAGGAACACCAGAAACTGGCTGGCCAATACCATGACAAACTGGCGGCTCCGCTGGTCAAGCGCATCGATGCGGCCGTGCGTCCGACACGCGGCCTGCAGAACCGCCACATTGCGCTTTGGCAGAGCCACGGCTGGTATTACGAGCAGTCGCTCAAACGCTGGGAATGGCAACGGGCCCGTATCTTCGAGACGGTCGAGGACCTATATACCCAGAGTTATGTGGTTCCCTTCCTTGTTCCGATGCTGGAAAATGCAGGCGCCGTGGTGATGCTGCCGCGCGAACGCGACTGGAACGTGCACGAAATCATCGTGGACAACGACCAGACCGGGACCGGCTATCAGGAAGCCGGCGATTGGGAAGCCGCGCCTGACTCGGGCTTCGCCAATCCGAAAGCCTCTTATCTGTTCAAGGAAAATCCTTTCAAGATGGGTACGGCCCGCATGACCGGCACCGACCGCGAAGCCGGCCGCAGCGCCTGCTGGATCCCGACCATTCCCGAAACCGGGGAATACGGGGTGTATGTCTCGTACCAAACCCTTGCAAACAGCACGACCGCCGCACAATACGAAGTCCGGCACAAGGGCGGCAGCACCCGCTTCAGCGTGAATCAGCGGATGGGTGGCGGCACCTGGATCTATCTGGGCCGCTTCACTTTCAAGAAAGGCCGCCACAGCGACCAGGGTGTGTTCCTGACCAATATGGGAGACGGTAATACCGTGGTGACGAGCGATGCCGTCAAGTTCGGCGGCGGCATGGGAAACATGGCCCGCAAACCGTTTGAAGTGAAAGAAGGTGATTTCGACGTGGAAGCCGAGACATCCGGCTATCCCCGCTTCACAGAAGGGTCGCGCTATTGGCTGCAATGGGCCGGCTTCAACGATACCATCTATTCGCGCAACCAGAACGCGACCGACTACAACGATGACTACATGTCCCGCGGTTTGTGGGTAAACACCCTCTCAGACGGCTCCTACCTGAAGCCAGGCAAGAAGGGATACAACATACCGCTCGACCTCTCCTTCGCCTTCCATACGGACGCCGGAACGACGATGAATGACTCGATCGTCGGAACATTGGCCATCTACACCCGGCTCTCCAACGACGATGACAAATACCCCAACGGCGAAGACCGCTCGCTCGGTCGCGATTATACCGACATTGTCCAGACCCAGATCGTGAACGACATCCGGGCCCTTTATGAGCCCAACTGGAGCCGCCGCCAGTTGTGGGACCGTTCCTACGCCGAGAGCCGGATGCCTGAGGTGCCCGGCATGCTGCTCGAACTCCTCTCCCACCAGAACCTCGCCGATATGCGCTATGGCCACGACCCGAACTTCCGGTTCACGGTCTCGCGCGCCGTTTACAAAGGCATGCTGAAATTCCTGGCCTGGATCAACGGTTTTGAATACACCGTACAGCCCCTGCCCGTCACGGACTTCGAGGTCCATCTTTCCGGCTCGGAAGAAGCCGTCCTGAGCTGGACACCGGTGAAAGATCTGCTGGAACCGACTGCCGACGCGACAAGCTATGTCCTCTACACCAGCGTGGATGAAGGCAGTTTCGACAACGGTACCCTCGTTGAAGGAACCCAGGTGGAAGTCGCCATCGAACCCGGCCGCATCTACCGTTTCAAAGTGACGGCCGCCAACGCAGGTGGCGAGAGCTTCCCAAGTGAGACCCTCGCCGTGGGCGTCGTCTCCAGTGAAGCTCCTACTGTACTAATTGTCAATAACTTCGACCGCGTAAGCGCTCCTGTGAGCTTTGCCTCCAAAGATTCCACCTATGCCGGTTTCCACAACCGGATGGATGCCGGTGTCCCCTACATCTACGACATTTCCTACATCGGCAACCAGCATGAATTCCGGCGCATCATTCCCTGGATGGACGATGACAGCGCCGGTTTCGGCGCCTCGGAAAGCGACTACGAGACGAAGGCTTTGGCAGGCAACACTTTCGATTACCCGTATGTACACGGCAAAGCCTGGATGGCAGCCGGATGCAATTTCGTGTCGGCCAGCCGGAACGCCGTGGTGAACCGGCGGATCGAGATGAACCGCTACACCTGGGCCGACCTGATCTGCGGCAAAGAATTGACCACACAGATCGGCCGCCGCGGGGCTTCGCCGCTTCGTTACCAGGTCTTCCCGAAAGCGCTGCGGGAGCAGATCGAGAATTTCACCCGTTTGGGCGGCAACCTGCTCGTGTCGGGTGCCTACATTGCTTCCGACATGTGGGAGCCGGTTTTCGATTTTGAAATGACGCCGGCGCTGGTGGCCGACTATTTTGAACCGGCCAGGAAATTCGCACAGGAAGTGCTCCACTACCGTTGGATGACTAACAACGCATCCGTCAAGGGCGTTGTCAAGGGTATCCAGAACCCGCTGGGCCTGCCCTACAAGAGCCGCTTTGTCTTCAACACGGAACTCAACGACCAGATCTATTGCGTTGAGTCACCGGACGGCATCGAACCTGTAGGAACCGGTGCCTATTCCGTGTTCCGCTATGCAGAAAACAACATCTCGGCCGGTGTGGCTTTCCAAGGTGACTACAAAACCGTCATCCTGGGCTTCCCGGTCGAGACGCTGGATACGCAGGAGCAGATCGACTGCCTGATCGGCGAAATCGCCCGCTTCTTCAAACGTTAGAATTGGGTAAACTCGATCTCACTGACGCCGGCGACCGATTCCAATTTGAAGGACAAGGCGCCGGCGGCCTGGAGTTCGATGGTGTGGCTTCCTCCCGCAGCATAGGTATGCTTTAACGATTTGTCGTATTTTTCCTCGCTGCCGTCTCCCCACTTCACGACAGCGGACAGGCTGCTGCCGGTCAAGACAGGGATATTGATAGCGTTGCCGGTATGCTTGATACGGAGTGACTGCGACAGATGCGGCAACTGATTGATTGTAATACCGCGTGCCATTTCACGCAAAGAGACTGTCACCGTTCCCTTGCGGGCTGAACTCCGGTCGCTGGCATCCACACGGATGGTCAATGTCGTGGTCCCTTTCTTTCCGGAGGTCGGGGAAACCTGGATCCAGGGATCCGATGTATTGGCAGTCCAATCATAATTGGCGGTCATGCTGACGGATTCCGTTCCGCCCTTGTCCGTCATTTCCAGGGTCGACTTGTCGAAGGTGACGGAAGGATCCTCTTTCTCACAGGCAGTCAGCAGGAACAACAGGCTTGCGGCTGCAGCGAAAAGCAAAAGGTGCATCTTTTTCATGGGCGTCAGAATTTGAGGGTCAGAGTCAATTGTTCACTGAAACGCTTCAAGGTGAGCGTATAGGTACCCGGCTGGAGACGGGCCGTTTCAATCTTGAGCGCGGTCATCTCGTAGGAGACACCATCCGTCACCGACTTGCCGGATGCATCCTGGAGTGTCCAGTTCACCAAATCCTTGGTCTCGATCATGATAACGCCCGAGGTCTTGCTGAAACTGAAGGAGGTCACCTCTTCGAGCTTTGTATCGTCTGTCACGGGAATCTCAGTCACGATACTGGTGGTTAGGTCGTAGTGAGGGAACTCCCACACGCCTTCAGGCCACTCGTCACTCCGGTACATGAAGCAGACCTTGTCCCCTTCCAGCGGATAGGACTGCATGAAGCAACTGATGGACGGGAAGCCGCGACCGCTGCCGGCCGCCAGTTCGTTGAACGTAGTCACATTGCAGAGATTCTCTTTGACCTTGCCGTCCTTATCACACAAGACCACCACATACTCGCCGGTAAACGGGTAGATGCCGCCATTGTAGAGGAAGCCGGCTTTCAGGGAGAACGTCTGGTGCGGACGGATCGTCTCCGAAGGGGTCAGGCCATTGTACTCGGTCCCGGTAGTGGAAGAAGTACCTGCTTGATAATACAAATAAGACTGGGGACTGCCTCCCTCCCCCTCCTTGGGTTTCAGGTTGAAAACGGCACCATGGCTGTAGATGTACTGGCGGCTTTCCGTCGGAGTAAAGGCCGACAAAGCATAATAGCCATTACTATTGCCGCCCCATCCCCAGTTGACGCTGAGAGAACCCTGCTCGTCATAACCATCCACGAGGAAGGCGTGGCCACCGGATTCGCGGCGGGCAGAATAGAGGATCGGACGGGTCTGCAACTCATTCTGGAGCATCGTCATCCACTCTTCATCCGTGAACAGGTCGCGTTTGAAATAATACGTACCCGGATCGAAGCCGAAATACGTAACGGCACAACCCGCCATCTTCTGCGTGCTGGCACTGGTGGACTCATCAAATTTGGCCTGGACGGCTACGCCGCAATCATAGACCAGGCGCGCCACGGCATTCGCCTCTTCCTCGGTATAGCCTTCTTTATAGTTGTATTTGATCTTATCCCACTCGTAGGGGTGACCAAGGTCGAATCCATCAATCTGGCAACTTGAGCCATTGTCCATCGTATAAGAGTACGACGACAGCGTTCCTTCGCCCTTGCCCGGATAGCCGTAGAAACGCATGATCATGCCCATCGCCAGCGGAACGCAGCCGATGACAGCATGCTTCTGGTCCACCATCGGCGTAAGCCGGTTGAACGGTTCCGATTGCGACCAGATCGGCGTCACGTGCTTGACAGCCGGCAAAATCGCACCATCGGCTTTGGTCCGGACGGTCAGATCAGCCCAAGCCTTCACAGCGCTCGCCCCCCGGCGTCCTTCCGTACGGGCAAAAGTGATCTGCTCTTCGAGATCCGCCAGCCATTCCTGCAGGTTCTCCGGCATATCAGCCGTTTCCCCGAAATTGAAATCATAAGAATAGCCCAGTACCGGACGGCAGGCATCGTCTCCGGCAATGATGACGAATCCTCCGCCTGCCCGGTTGAAAATGTAGAAGGCCGGCGCCTCTTCCCCTGCCTTGGTCAGCGGGGCAGAAGCGAGCCGCACCTGTTTCAGGGGTGCCATCCGGCGGGAATAGTTGCGGTCACCCTGGAAAAAGGCGCGGGCAGCATCCTGAGCACGCAAGGCATCCACTGGTTCCGCCAACAGCGGCCCGGCGAGTGCAAGCAAAACGACAAATGATACAATAAACTTAAGTCGGTTCATCGGCAGAAAAATAGATTACATACTCCGAACAAAGATTTCAAGGACGCGGCCTTTGAGTTCGCGCCACTTGCCGGCGACCATGGCGAAGAAGCTGTCGGTCTGGTTGTTCAGCAGCGTAGCGACGGCTTCCTCACGGCCTTCGGCCGGAAGGGCCTTCACCTTCTCCTGCAAAGCCTTGTCCTGCTCGAACATCATCTGTTCAAACAAGGCTGCCTGCGGCTCGAGCAGTTTGCGGGTCTTGTCCCAGTAGATGGTGGCAATGCGGTTGGTCTCGCGGAAAGCCCAGACAGCCGCTTCGGGGCGATAGCTGTTCTGGCCGCAGTGCGCCAGTTCGACCGGCAATTTCGTGGCACCGGCATAGATCGGGAAACGAGGGCTCTGGCCCGGGTTGTCCAGGGAGAACCACAGCACGCCACCCACTTCGTCAGGCAACCAGTCGCGGCACTGCGCAATCCAGGAGTAAGAGCACTGGATCACGGCGATGGTGCGGCGGTTGGTCACGGTGCCGGGTGCGATCTGGTTGAGCATAGCGCGCATGTCGGCCGACATCCAGTTGGAAACTGGCGTGACTTCCTCGTCATATTCCGTATAGGTCGAATGGGGATACGGCGGGCTGTTGGGATCCTTGATGCGACGGTGCGCCGTAATCTTCAGGTTCTTGCCCATATCGAGATCGGTTCCCTCATAGGTCTCGCGGTAAAAAGCGAGCACGCGTTCCGGGGAGACTTTCACTTCGGGCTTCACGGAGAACGGGAGTTCCTCATCATCAAGCGTCAGGCCGAGCGACGGAGCAAGCGTGCTGAGGACAAACCACTCGCGGACCGAGAAGTTCTTGCGGCCGCCGCCCACTACCTTGTAGAATTTGAGCGGGCCTTTGCCATCCCACAGACCCAGGGCCTTGGCTTTCTTCTTGAGGTCCTTGCAGTACATGAAATGGTCGGGATCGTTGAAATCGATGGCACCGATGCGCGCAATGTTGGCCGAGATGCCCACATGGTCGTCGGGAATCCGCTGGGCTGCCCAGATGGCACCGGGTTCGCCCGGGCCGGGACCGTTGATCTCGAACTGCCACACTTCGTTGGGATCGGCTACGGTCAGACACTCGCCCCAGTCGGCATAACCGTATTTCTCAGCCATCTCCCCCATCAGGCGGATGGCGTCGCGGGCGTTGTCGCAATACTGCAGGGCCAGGCGTTCAAGTTCCTCGATCCAGAACACGCCATTGCGATTGATCAGGTCCTTGTTGCCGTCGTAGGTCGTCTCGCCAATGGCCAGCTGCTTCTCATTCATGCAGGGATACGCAGTGTTGACGAAACGATAGGTCTGCAACGCAGGCGGCACGATGCGGCCCGTCTCATAGACACCCCGCATGTCCCAGGGTTCTTCCTTGTGGAGGACATTGAAGAAATAAGGTTCCGTCTCACCCGGGGCAAAGGTCTTGCGGGGCTCGATGGTCACGAAAGTCCGGTAATAGGAATCGCAGCAGTGGGCGGTCATCACCGACCCGTCGGTAGAAGCCTTTTTGCCAACCATGATGGAGGTGCAGGCATCTCCCGAAGGCACGGCGCACAGCAGCAGCGCGGCTGCAGCGACCCAGCATCTATTGAGCAGTTTCATGTTGCGGTAGTTTATGGATTTTAATATGGAAAGCAGCGTAAATGATGGCGATCACGGGCGTGACGAAGCAGAAGATCGCGAAAGGGAAATATGCCAGCGTGGCAACACCCAGCACACTGGACTGCACGACAGCGCAGGTATTCCACGGCACGAGCACAGAGCTGACGGTCGCCGAATCCTCGAGGGTACGGCTGAGCACCTCCGGTGCGAGTCCGAATCGTTTGTAAGTATCGCGGAACATGCTGCCCGGCAGCAGGATGGCCATGAACTGGTCGGAAAGGGTCAGGTTGCAGAAGATGCAACTCAGGACAGTGGCCGCCACCAGGCCGCCAGTACGGCGCACCCGGGCGATGATGGCCTGAGTAATGCGTTCCACCATACCGCAAGCCGACAGGCAGCCGCCGAAGAGCATCACAGCGATGATGATCCACACTGTGTTGACCATGCCGGACATGCCGTTGGTCGAGGCCAACCGGGTAATCAGCGGATCGCCCGCATCGATGGATACAGACGAAGACATCATCTTCATCAACGAACCGAAGAAACGGCGAAAACCTTCCACGTCGGGACCCACAATCTGGTCGATGATCTGGGGCTGGGCGAAATATGCCAGGATGCCGCCTGCCAACGCCGAGAGAAAAAGGGTCACCAGTGCCGGAACCTTCATGACGATCATCACGATGGTCAGGACGGGAACCAGCAGGTACCAGGGAGATATATGGAAGGTCTGCTTCAGGGCGCCCAACTGCTCGTTGATCTCCACACCGGAAGACACGGGCGTTGTAAAACCGACAATCCCGTACACCAGCAAACAGATGACCAGCGCCGGGAGCGTGGTCAGCAAGGTATAGCGGACATGGGTGTACAGGTTGACGCCTGCGATGGAAGCCGACAAGTTGGTGGTATCGCTCAAAGGGGAAACCTTATCCCCCAGATAGGCACCTGAGATGATGGCGCCGGCCAGCCAGCCGGCAGGGATGCCGATGAAGGAACCCGCGCCGAAAAGGGCTACACCAATCGTGCCCACCGTGGTCCAGGAACTGCCCGCCAACAACGAAACGAAGGCACAGAGCAGGAAAGACAGGACAATGAAGACGCGGGGATGGATCAGCTTCAGGCCATACCAGATCATGGTCGGGACGATGCCCGACAGCATCCACGTAGCTGTCAAAGCGCCGATGGACAGCAGGATGATGACAGCCGCGCTCGTCGACTTGAGATTGCTTCCCACTCTGTCTTCGAATATACTCCAAGGGACCTTCAAGGCATAATGACCGATCAGGCAGGTAAGGACAGCTGCGCCGAAAAGGGCGATTTGCGAAGGACCGCTGGTAAGCTCATCGCCAAAGATGCTTACGCCGATCATCAGCAGGGCGATGAGGGTAAGCACCGGCACCAGCGAAAGGAGGAGTCCGGGCTTCTTCATAAGTTACAGCATTTTCTTCTTGCGGAAAATCAAGAAAACGCCCAGGACGATCAGCAGCATGCCGGCGAGGATGACCACCATATCCCAAACGCCGCCCAGCAGCGGGAGCTGGATGTTCATGCCATAGAAGCTGGCAATGAGCGTAGGCGGCATCAGCAGCACCGACACCAGGGTAAAGATCTTCATGATCTTGTTCTGGGCGAGCTCGATCAGACCGAGCACCGTATTCTGGAGATATTCGAGTCGCTCGAAACTGAAGTCTGTATGGTTGATCAGGGATGAGATGTCTTTGAGCAGGATGCCGAGTTTGCCATTGATCACATCGGGCGTCTTGTCACTGCGCAGGACGCTTGAAATCATGCGCTGCTTGTCGACGATGTTCTCACGGACGAGCATCGTGTTTTCCTGCAACTGGTTGATGTCGAGAAGGAACTCTTCGTTGACATCCTCACCCAGGCTCACGCGTTTGCTGTATTGACCGATCTCCTTCGACATGAGCTCGATCATGTCGGCATCCAGGTCGATACGGTTCTCCAGGATTCCGACCAGGACATGGAAGCCGGTGGGATAGAGTTTGGAATTGAAGAGGATACGACGCTGGATGTCCGTGAAACTGCGCAAGGGGACCTGCCGGATGGATGTGATGGTATGTCCGGTCAGCACGAAGGAGACGGACTCCATCGTGTAGTTTTCAGCACTCGGAATCAGGAAGTTCGTATTGGCGAAGATGGCTTCGACCGTCTCGTGGTAACGGGATGAACTCTCAATCTCTTCGGCTTGGGCCCGGCTTTGCAGGGTGGTGTGCAGGAAACTCTCCACGGCGCGTTTCTCTTCGCCAGTAGGATTGAAGAGGTCGAGCCAGAGGGCGTCTTCCAGGGTAATCTTTTTCAAGATTCCGAGGCTCTCGGAAACTTCTGCCTGTCCGTTGAGATTGTAAAAGACTTTGATCATGGTTCCTCGCGTTTTGGATTGCAGGAAAACCGTTCCCCAAATTGCAAAGATACGAATTATTCTTTAACGCGCATCAGCCACATGCCAAAGAATGTGAGAAGACCGTTGACGATCAAAAGGGTAAATCCCAGGTCGAAGCCCAGGTAGCGTTTGCTCAGCAGGTTGAAGACGAGGCACAGCACCGGGGCGGCGACGGCGATCCAAGGCGTGGCTCCGTCGCGGACTTTCGTCTTGGTGAGAATGCCGAAGAAGAACATACCAAGCAGCGGGCCATACGTGTAAGAGGCCAGCTTATAGACGAGGTTGACCACCGCGTCGCTGCTGACGATATACAGCACCACGATGATAAGCAGGAACAGCAAGGCGACACCGGCATGGACTTTCTTGCGGATGGATTCCTTGCGGGCGTCATTCAGGTCCTTGCGGCTGTTGAAACCAAGGAAGTCAACACAGAAAGAGGTAGTCAGCGAAGTCATGGCGGCACCAGCGCTCGGATAGGAGGCCGAAATCAGGCCGATCAGGAAAAAGATGCCGACGCCCACGCCGAAATACTGGCTGGCGATGGTCGGGAACAGTTCGTCCGTCTTCGTGATGCCCAAGGCATCGAAGCCGCCAAGGCTCTGGGCATAGACGCAGAGCAGCGCGCCCATCAGCACGAAGAAGAAGTTGACCACGACGATGATGATGGAGGTCGTGTACATATTCTTCTGGGCGGCCTTGATATCCTTGCAGGCCAGGTTCTTCTGCATCATGGCCTGGTCCAGGCCGGTCATGGCGATGGTCACGAAGATGCCGGAAATGAACTGCTTGATGGCATTGGTCCCATGGCTCCAGTCCCAGTCGAACCAGCTGGTGAAAGTATGGCCATAACCCACGGTCCCACTATTCTCGTTAACGGTGTTTCCGACCACGGAGAACATCTGGCTGAAACTCCAGCCCATGTTCTTGCAGATGTAATAGATGGTCAGGCCGACGGCCAGCAACATGAAAGTGGTCTGCAGCACGTCGGTCCAGATGATGGTCTTGACGCCGCCTTTGAAGGTGTACAGGTAAAGCAGCACCAGGAAAACAGCAGTGATAACCGTAAACAGGAGAACCGGCGACATCCTGGATGTCAGGCTCTTGGGCATGAAGGCGAAGAACACGACGATCACTACGAACACGCGTACGGCGGCGCCCAGGATACGCGACACCATAAAGACGGTTGTCCCGGTCTTGTGGGATTTGGGCCCGAAGCGTTCACCGAGGTAGGTATAGATCGAGGTGAGATTCATCTTGTAATACAAAGGCAGCAACACTTTGGCAATGATGATGTAACCGCCCACAAACCCCAGCACCAACGGCATATAGAAGAAATTCTGCACCCAGACATTGCCCGGGACGGAAATGAACGTGACGCCTGAGATGGAAGCGCCGATCATACCGTAGGCCACGACGGGCCAGGGGGCTTTCTTGTCACCGGAGAAGAAGGAATTGGATCCGGCTTTGCGTCCTGTCAGCCAGGAGATCAGGAACAGGAGCGCGGTATAGGCGGCAAAGGCTGCCAGGAACCAGACGAAGGGGAATTCGTGTCGCATGGAGTTCAGGGTTTAAAAAGTTGGCGGTTGGCGATCGAGCGGCCCAGGGTCAGCTCGTCGGTATATTCGAGGTCGTCACCGAATCCGACCCCGCGGGCGATGGCGGTGACCTGGACGGGGAAACGGGCGATCTGTTTGTAGAGATAATAGGCGGTGGTCTCCCCTTCCATGCTGGTGCTCAAGGCCATTACGACTTCCGTAATGATGCCGGTCTCCAGCCTTTCGATGAGTTCTCGGATCCGCAGGTCGCCGGGGCCGACGCCGTCGATGGGGGAAATGATGCCGCCCAGGATATGGTAGAGGCCGTTGTACTGGCCGGTATTCTCGATGCTCAGCACATCGCGCAAACTCTCGACTACGCAGACAAGGGTCGGGTCGCGACGCGGATCGTCGCACAGGGGGCAGGTTCCGTCGTCGGAAATCATGCCGCAAACCGGGCATTGCCGGATGTCACGCTTGAGCCGGACCAGGGAGCCGGCAAACTGTTCGACGTTCTCGCGGGGCTCGCCGAGCAGGTGCAGGGCCAGCCGGAGCGCCGTACGGCGCCCGATGCCCGGCAGCGAAGCAAGCTGATCCACGGCATCTTCCAGGAGAGCGGAGGAATAGTTCCGGCGGAACATCGGCGGAAGGCGGCGTTACTTGCGTTTGTCGGGATTCTCGGCGAAAAAGGTATCGACGGCATTGCGGACTGAACCGTAGCGGAGCAGCAGGGCTTTGGCTTCGCCGTAATCGGCCAGGCCGGTCTCGTCCATGATCATCTTCGTGCCGCGATCCACCAGCTTCTTGTTGGTAAGCTGCATGTCCACCATCTTGTTGCCTTTGACGTGGCCCAGGCGGATCATCACGGAGGTGGAGATCATGTTCAGGACGAGCTTTTGCGCGGTGCCGGATTTCATCCGGGTGCTGCCGGTCACGAATTCGGGGCCTACGACGGCGACGATCGGAATCTCGGCGGCGGCTGCCACGGGGGCATCGGGGTTGCAGGTGATGCAACCGGTCAACAGGCCGCGGCGGCGGGCTTCCTCGACGGCGCCGATGACATAGGGCGTGGTGCCGGAAGCGGCGATGCCGATGACGGTGTCGTCGGGCGTGGGCCGGTAGGGTTCGATGTCCATCCAGCCTTGGGCTTTGTTGTCCTCGGCTCCTTCGGCTGCGCGGCGGATGGCGCTGTCGCCACCGGCCATCAGGCCGATAAAGAGGTCATAGGAAGCGCCGTATGTCGGAGGAATTTCGGACGCGTCGAGAATACCGAGCCTGCCACTCGTGCCGGCGCCCATATAAAACACGCGGCCCCCGCGGCGCATCCGCTCCACGATGCCATCGACCAGCTTCTCGATTTGCGGAATACATCCGGCGACCACATCCGGAATCTGGTGGTCCTCCCGGTTGATGCCTTCCAGCAGTTCCCGGGTCGTCATTTTGTCAAGATTCGAATAATTCGAACTCTGTTCGGTTACTTTCATGTAATAGTGACTTTATTTGACATTTTTATGGTAAGCGACGAGGCCGTCGATGGGGCCCTGGAGGACGGTACCCATGCGCATGCCGGCGGCGTTAACGGCCTTCTCGAGGATGTCTTTGTAGTAGAAGGCGATGGAGCCGACGAAGTTGACGGGATATTTCTTGTAGTCGTAGTGGACGATGTTGCGGCGCAGGAACTCTTCGAAGCTGCTCTTCAGGAGATTGGCCATGTGGGGATGGTTCTTGAACTCAGCGATGAAGGGCGAAAAGGACGCGAGGAAACGGCTCGGCATCGGTTCCCGGTACACCTTCTGGACAATGGCCATATAATCGAGTCCGTAGCGCTTGTTGAAAGCATTCTCGATGGGTGCCGGAAGCAGTCCCTTGATGAAATCCGAGAGGAGCCGTTTGCCCAGATAGGCGCCGCTCGCCTCGTCACCCAGGATGAAGCCACCGGCCCGGACATTCTCCGCAATCCCCTCCCCGTCATAGAAACAACTGTTCGAACCCGTACCCAGGATGCAGGCGATACCCGGTTTGTGGCCACAGAGTGCGCGCGCCGCAGCCAGCACATCGGAGACCGCCTCGCAGGTCGAGCCCGGGAACACCTTGCTGAAACAACGCTCCAACTTGGCGGAAGGTTCACCTCCCACGACGCCGGCACCGTAGAAGAAGATCTGGTCCACTTTCCTGCCGATGACCGGGACCAGCTGGTCCGTCAGGATTTTCTCAATGGCCGCATCTTCCATGAACACCGGATTGATGCCGACCGTCTCGACGGCCTTGAGGGAGCCGTCATCCAGGATGGCCCGCCAGGAAACCTTGGTCGAGCCGCTGTCTGCTATCAGTTGCATAGGATAATCAGGATATGGTTTAACTTACAAATATACGAAAAATCCGCTTCCCTGTCAATCTACATAGACCCCGTTCCGGCGCCAGTTTCGGATGCCGAAGCAGGACATCACGATGTAGCAGACGTACATGACGGACATCCAATACATTCCGCTGTAGATGAAAACGCCCACGGTGATCAGGTCGAGGAAGATCCAGATAAACCACTGGCACATGTAGGACTTGCTCAGGAAAAAGGTGCCGACCATGCTGCCGACAGCGATGAAAGCGTCCCAATAGGGCTGGCTCGGGAAAAGCAGGCCGCCGTGTGACAATGCATAGGACCGGATGATATGCACCAACGCGAAATAGGCAGGAATCGCGATGCCCAGGGTCCAGCCGCCCGTCTTCCAGTCAAAGCGACGGATGGCCACCTTCTGGCCGGTCGGATTGCGCTCCTCGCCGTATTCGGCGATCGCCTCTTCCTTGATTTCCTTGAAGGCATGGATGCCGTAGAAGGCCGTGACGATGTAATAGACCTGGATGACGGTCATCGACAGGTAATTGTTGTGCCAATAGACGAAGATATTCAGGATCGAGGTAAGGATGCATACATACCAGAGCAGGCGGGTCTTGCGGATCTCCAGATAGACATAGTAAATGCCCACGAACATCGCAATAATCTCCAGCCAGCCGTAGATGTCCAGGCCGGCAAAATAGTCGAGGATCTGTTGCATGATTTACGCGCCCTCCAGATCAAGGATCGTGGTCACAGGAACTTCCGGCGGGAACTTGGCGACGCTGCCGAAATCCTTCAGGTTGATGATGAAACTGGCATACACCTGCTTGGGCTGGAATGACTGCACCAGTTTCACTGCTGCGAGCGACGTGCCGCCCGTGGCCAGCAGGTCGTCGTGTACCACGACCACGTCATCCGGCGTGATGGCGTCGGTGTGCATCTCGATGGTATCGTGACCATATTCCAAGTCGTAATCCATCCGCACCGTTTCGGCAGGCAACTTGCCTGGCTTGCGGATCAGGACGAAGCCGGCTCCCAGCCGGGAAGCCAATGCAGCGCCCATCACGAAGCCGCGACTCTCGATACCGGCCACTTTCGTGACACCCTTATCCTTGTAAGCTTCGTAAAGAATGTCTTCGACTTCTTTAAAGGCTTCCGGATTCTTGAACAACGTGGTGACATCCCAGAATAGGATCCCCTTTTTAGGATAATCCGGAACAGTCCGAAGACTGGCGATCAGACTTTCTTTGCTCATGATTTCTTTTCTACTAAGGTGATTCGATAGAGTTTCGGCCAGTATTTGCCCGTCACATAGACGGAACCGGTACGCGGATCGAAGGCAATGCCGTTGAGCACGTCGGTACGGGGCTTGCGCAGCTGCGCCGGCAGGATGCCGCGCAGATTGACCACGGCCCGCACGACGCCCGTAGCCGGGTCGATGCGAACGATCTGGTCCGTGCCGTACACATTGGCCCAGATTTCGCCCTTGATATATTCCAATTCGTTCAAATAGAGAACATTCTGGTCACGAAGCGTGACCGTGATCGAGCGCTCGACGGCGAAATTGTCCGGATTGCGGAACGTGATCGTTGAAGTACCGTCACTCATGATCAGGCTCTTGCCGTCGGTAGTCAGACCCCACCCTTCGCCCAGATAGCGCAGCGTGCCCAATTTGTTCCAGGTCTTCATGTCATAGACGAAACACTCCTTCTCCTGCCAGGTCAGCACATACAGCTTGTCGTTGAGTACGCAGGAACCCTCGGCAAAATAGCGGCCCTCGAAATTCAGCCTTTTCAGCACACGGCCTGTCGCCAGATCGACCTTGCGGAAACTCGATTCGCCATACTGTCCCGCGGATTCATACAACTGGCCGTCATAAAAGAACAGGCCTTGTGTATAGGATGCCACATCGTGCGGCAACGCCTCCTCCACCTTGAAGCCGTAAGTCTTGACATTCTGGGCCGAAGCGCTGCAGGCTGTCAAAGCCAGCGCGCACAGGGAAACGAAGAGGATGCGGGTGAGGCGTTTCATGCGAGGCGGTTTATTGAGAAAACTTCCGGTAATTGCCGCGCTGCTTCTTGACCGGTTCGCAGGTAAGGCCCACGCCCAGTTTCTGGAAGACCTTGCGGTCCACCTCGGCCAGCATGACGGTGCAGTGTACCTGGCAACCTTTGAGCAGCGGCAGGCAGTCGATGGCCTTGCGGCAGTTTTCGTCCTGCAGGCTCAGCATCGAGAGCGCCACCAGGATTTCATCGGTGTGCAGGCGCGGGTTGTGGCCGTGGAGATACGAAACTTTGGTCTTCTGGATGGGTTCGATCATTTCAGCGGGAATCAACTTGACCGGATGCGGGATGCCGGCCAGGTGCTTGAGTGCGTTCAAAATCAGTGCCGCACTCGGACCCAGGAGCGGGCTCTGCTGGGCGGTGATGACGGTACCGTCCGGCAATTCCATGGCTGCTGAAAACTCGTCGCTGCTGGCTTCGCGCTGCTTGGCCGCCACGGTCACGCGGCGGTATTCGGTCGCCAGACCGGCCTGCTTGAGCAGGAGGGTCAGTTTGTTGACCTCGGCTTCGTTGTCCTCCCCTTCCGCCATGTTGCACAACCCCGTATAATAGCGGCGGATGACTTCGTTATTGGCCGCTTCGCGGCACACGTCGTCATCGCTGATACAGTAACCGATCATGTTGACGCCCATGTCGGTGGGCGACTTGTAGGGATTCGTTCCGTAGATCTGGGTGAAGAGGGCGTCGAGGACCGGGAAAATCTCGACATCGCGGTTGTAGTTGACCGCGATGGTCCCGTATGCCTCCAGATGGAACGGGTCGATCATATTGACATCGTCGAGATCGGCCGTAGCTGCCTCATAGGCGATGTTCACGGGATGCTTCATCGGCAGGTTCCAGACCGGGAAAGTCTCGAACTTGGCATAACCCGCCTGAACGCCGCGCTTCTTCTCATTGTATAACTGACTCAGACAGACAGCCATCTTGCCGCTGCCCGGTCCCGGGGCCGTAACCACTACAAGCGGCCGGGTGGTCTCGACGTAGTCGTTTTTGCCGAAACCGGCATCGGAAGCGATAAGCGGCACATTGGTCGGATAACCTTCGATAATATAATGGTAATAGGCCTTGATGCCCATCCGTTCCAGGCGTTCGCGGAATGCGACGGCACTGGCCTGTCCGTTGAAATGGGTGATGACGACGGAATTGACCCTCAAGTCCCGGCTCTCGAACTCTTCACGCAGGCGGAGTACGTCCACGTCGTAGGTGATGCCCAGGTCGCTGCGGACTTTGTTTTTCTCGATATCGACAGCGGATACGACGATGACGATCTCCATCTCATCGCGCAGCTGCATGAGCATCTTGAGCTTGCTGTCCGGTTCGAAGCCCGGTAGCACGCGACTGGCGTGGAAATCGTCGAACAGCTTGCCGCCGAATTCCATATAAAGTTTGTCACCGAAATGAGAGATGCGTTCTTTGATGTGATCCGACTGGATCCTCAAATACTTGTCGTTGTCGAAGCCGATTTTCATAGTCCCGTAAAGTTTACGGGCTACAAATATAGAAAAAAAATCGGGACAAACCATTTTTCTTGTACCTTTGCCTCCGGCAAGCTTTTCTGTCGCGCCGCCTTCGGGCGGTGAGGAAAGTCCGGACAGCGCAGAGCACCTCCCTGTGGAAAGCACAGACAGGCGAAAGTTTGTGGAGCGCGTAACAGAAAACAACCGCCGGTTTGGCCCGGACTTGATCCGGGGCCGGCAAGGGTGAAAACGCGGGGTAAGAGCCCACGACCGCAGGTGGCGACGCATGCGGGGTACGCACCGGAGGGCTGCAAGGCCAAATATATCGGTGACTGAGGGTTGCTCGCCCGAGCCGAGGGGTAGGCTGCATCAGATAAATGACAGAAGCCCTTCCAGGGTACAGAATCCGGCTTACCGGCTTGCCTTTATTTGACTATGAAACAGATCCTCATACTTGTGTGCACCCTGTTCGCTTTCGTCCAGGGTGCCGCCGCTTTTGAAAAAGGCGATGCACGCTTCACGCAGAAAGACGTGGAGAATTTCCAAGAAGTGATGAACCTGCTGGCCCCCGACCGTGACCTCCCGATGAGCGAGCTGGTCATCAAGGTCGCCAAGCATTTTCTCGGCACGCCCTACGTGGCCGGCACGCTCGAAATCGAGCCGGAGCGCCTGACCGTCAACACCCGCGAGACCGACTGCATCCTCTTCGTGGAGATGTGCCTGGCCATGTCGCTCACAGCGAAGGAGGCGGAACCCACTTTCGAGAAATATGTGGACAATCTTCGGCAGCTCCGCTACCGGAACGGCAAGGTGGACGGCTACGCCTCCCGCCTGCACTACACCTCGGAATGGATCATCCAGGGCGAGACCCGCGGCCTCTTCCAGGAGGTGAGCCGCCAGTGCGGCGGATCGGTGCTCGACCAGAAGTTCAATTTCATGTCCACCCATCCGGCCTCCTACAAGCAGCTCAAGGACAATCCGAAAGCCGTAGCTAAGATCCGCATCGCCGAGCAGAACCTCGAAACGTGGGACTATTGGTACATTCCGAAAGCGGACCTGCCGGAGTGCATCAAGAACATCAAGACGGGCGACATCATCGGATTCAACTCATCCACGCCAGGCCTCGACATCGCCCACGTGGCCTACGCCTATTGGGAAGGCGACACCCTGACCTTCATCCATGCTTCCTACACGGAAAAGAAAGTGGTGATCAACAAAACCCCGCTTGTCCCCTACACCAACGGCATCAAGGGGCACAACGGCCTGCGGGTCATCCGGCTGAAATAAGTGTCAAAAAAATTTTTTAATCCCATACTTTTGACTATTTTTGCAATCCCAAACCAGCCACTTTAGCTCAGTCGGTAGAGCAGCGCATTCGTAACGCGCAGGTCGGCAGTCCGAGTCTGCCAAGTGGCTCACTAAAAAGCAGGAAGTTTAAGCCCTCCTGCTTTATTTGTGTGCCCCCACGGTGCAAGGCGGCCAGCGCATACCGATCATCCCCCCCTCCCGCAGGCGCGCTGGCCATAGAATGCGTCCAATAGCCTCCAGACGCATTCTGTGTCCATAGAAATGGCACTTCGGCCGAAAAACTGGCCACAAAATGTGTCTAACAGCCAGAAAACGCATCCTGTGTCCAGACCCGTAAATCGCCGGTCATCTTGCGACGATCGATTATGAATCCTTACAAAGTTAGTGTTTTTTCTTATAAGAACAAAGCGGGGACGGCCTTGATGCCGTCCCCGCTTTTGTGGGTAATTACCTACTTTATTACTTCTTGAAGTAGTCGGCTACTTCGTCGGTAGGGACCAGCTCTTCCTGGAACTGATAAGCACCGGTGCGCTCAGATTTGACCATCTTGATGCACTTGACCACATTCTTCAACGAGGACTTGTCACCGCTGAACGTTGCGACAGCTTTCTTTGCCATGGTATAATAAAGTTAAGGGTTTTACTTGATCTCCTTGTGAACGGTGTAGCGCTTGAGGTACGGATTGTACTTCTTGAGCTCCAGACGCTCGTTCGTGTTCTTCTTGTTCTTGGTCGTGATATACCGGGAGATACCGGGAACACCGCTTTGACGCTGTTCGGTGCATTCGAGGATCACCTGAACTCTGTTACCTTTCTTTGCCATATCCGTATACGATTAAACGATGTTGATCAAACCTTTTTCGCGGGATGCCTTGAGGGTCTCGGCCAGACCGTTCTTGTAGATGGTCTTCATACCCTTGCAAGAAACCTTCAGGGTCACGAAACGCTGCTCCTCTTCGAGCCAGAAACGTTTGGTCTTGAGGTTCGGGGCGAATTCGCGTTTAGTACGTCTCTTGGAGTGGGAAACGTTGTTTCCGATCACTCTCTTCTTTCCTGTAACTTGACAAACTCGTGCCATTGGTGTATCTATTTTTATTTTCTATTTTTCAAAGGGGCTGCAAATATCTTGATTTTTATTCAAAAAACCAAATAAAATTTCTCATTTACAAAAACTTCAGCAATCGCTTCCAACGGATATTCCGGGGGAATTTGAGGTTCCCGTCGGTGGACATCCAGATGACCCGCGGCTTGCCCACGATGTGGTCTTCGGGGACGAATCCCCAGTAGCGGGAATCGAGCGAATTGTGGCGGTTGTCGCCCATCATGAAGTAGTAGTCCATCCGGAACGTGTAGGTATCGGTCTCTTCTCCGTTGATGAAGATGCGGCCGTCTTCCCGGACTTCCAGGGTGTTGCCTTCATACACTTCGATGATGCGGCGGTAGAGCGGCAGGTTGGCTGCTGTCAACTGCACGGATTCCCCCTTTGCCGGAATCCAGAGCGGACCGTAGTTGTCGCGCGTCCAACCCGTTTCCACGAAAGGGAAAAGCATGGCTTCCGAATCGGGATAGTCGGGCGGATAGCTGTCGATATTGGGCTCTATACGCACCACATTGGCCAAAGTCTTGATCTTTTCAAGACGTTCTTCCGTCAGCGGCAGGGCGGGATAACCGGGAAGAGACTGGCTGTACCAAATCTCGCCCAGGTTGAAACCCATATCCCGCAGGACGACCTGGTTGATCGGCGCGGATGTGATCACCTGGTACGTGTTCTGGATTCCCGGGAAATGTTCCTGGGGCTGTCCGTTCACGTACACCCAGCCGTCGATGACGCTGAGGGTGTCGCCTGCCACCGCCACGCAACGCTTCACATAGTGGTCTTTCTTGTCCACGGGCCGGACCTTGATGGGTCCGTAGGTCTTTTCCGCATACTCCCGCGAGGTCATCCGCACATGGGTGTAGTAGTCCTCGGCCGGGGCGCGGGAAAGCACGGTGTCGCCGTGGGGGAAGGAGAACACGACGTAATCGTCGCGCTGGACATGACCGAATCCCTTGATACGCTTGTAGCCGTACTGCAGGGCAGTCGAGTAGCTCTCTTTCCCGGAACCGGGCATCGTGTTGTGGACGAAAGGCACGGAAAGCGGCGTCTGCGGCATCTTGGGGCCGTAGGCCGTCTTGCCGACGAAAAGATAGTCACCTGTTAAGAGGGAACTCTCCATCGAAGACGACGGAATCTTGAAGGCCTGGAAGAAGAAAATGTTGATGAAGGTCACGACGATGACGGCAAAGAGGATGGCGTCGATCCACCCTAAAGCCACCTTCAAGCCGCGGCTCTTCCCGGCAAGTTTTTCGATCCAGGCTTTCAGACAGCGGGACACACAGAACTCGTACACCACCGGAAGGCCGAGCAGCCACCAGTAGTTTCCGTGCCAGATGACCCATGCAATCCACAATGCGGCCCAAATGGCGAACCGCATCCAGGATTTCCTGTCTGTTCCCTTAACGTTCAAGGCACCAAGCTATTTGACAGAGTTGACGATAGCTTCGAAAGCCTTCGGATTGTTCATCGCCAGGTCAGCGAGGACCTTGCGGTTCAGACCCACATGCTGCTGGGCGAGCTTGCCCATGAACTGGGAATAGTTCATGCCGTGCTGACGGGCAGCGGCGTTGATGCGGGTGATCCAAAGTGAGCGGAAGTTGCGCTTCTTGTTCTTGCGGTCGCGGTACGCGTACGTGAGACCCTTCTCATAGGTATTCTTCGCTACGGTCCAGACATTGCGGCGGCCGAGGAAGTTACCACGGGTTTCCTTCAAAATCTTCTTGCGGCGTGCTCTCGATGCGACGCTATTGACAGATCTAGGCATAATGTTGTGTTTTTTTG
>JAEEGI010007376.1_pt1 | contig 24641 bp, 22 predicted proteins | sample 8958751 | NCBI WGS metagenome assembly JAEEGI01 (sample SAMN16246545, study PRJNA631951) | gut metagenome | biome: gut microbiome; feature: rumen; material: KS-attached | host: Bos | place: Iran: Karaj | collected 2018-10
TGACTGGGTGTGATTGGCGAAGCCGAAATCCATCTTTCCCATGTCGAACTCTTCCATTCCGAGACCGAACACGTCTTTGCCGTCAAAGGCACCTAGATAAAGCCTGTCGTTCTTACCCGCTATCCAGGTCAATTTGGCGTTGAGGTCGTAGAAATACATCTTCGTGTGTTCCGGCAGATTATCCCCAAGGAGGGGAAAGAAAAGATCGATATAGGTTCTCCTTCCGGCGGCCATGAACGATAGTTTCTCGGGGATAATCGGGCCCTCCACGAATATTTTGGAGGTAATCAGGCCGATAGACGCGTTGCCTCCGAACTCCCGGTTGTTCCCGTCCTTCCCGCTGATGTCGAGGATTGAAGAAATCCTGCCACCGTACATGGCCGGGAAATCACCTTTATAGAGTTCCGCACCGCGGATGGCATCGCTGTTGAACATTGACAGGAATCCAAGAAAGTGACCGCAGTTATAGACAGGAGCCCCATCCATCAGAATCAGGTTCTGGTCCACGCCTCCACCTCTGACGCTGAATCCCGTGGCTCCTTCGCTTGGAGTCTGCACTCCGGGCATCATCTGGATAACCCGTATAATGTCATTCTCGCCCATAAGTGAGGGCAGACTCTTTACGAGAGTGGCGTCAACTCTTTGCTTGCCCAACTGCGGGATTTTCAATTCGTCCCTTTTGGTCTTTGAGAACACTGTCGCGGCCGCCAAGGTCTCGTTGTCTGGTTCCATTTCGAAATCTTCCACCTTGGAAGAAGTGACAGTCAGGATTCTTTCTATGGTCTTGAAACCAGTGAAGGAGCAAAGAAGTGTCACTTCACCCTTATCCACAGCCAGGGAGTAGTACCCGGAATTATCAGCGGAAACGCCTGATTTCTTGTCTTTTGTGAATATGACAGCTCCACTCAGCGGCTCTCCGCTCGAGGCATCTCGAACGTGCCCGGAGATTATCGCCTTCCTTCCTTGGGAATGAAGGGGAAGGAAGGTCAGGATTGCCACTAGAGTTACAATTGCGAGTATGTGAAATCGCCTCATTCGTTTGTCTTTCTAGACGCGAAGATAGTATCATGATTTCGCAATCCGGTTGCATTCTCAAGTATATTAGTTATATTTGATATTCGAATTGAATGAATCCGGAATGAAGTTGTCCCGCTCTATCGCAATTCTTTCGCTGGTGGTTTTGCTGCTGGCGGTTTTGGATTTGTGCTGCGGAGGCACAGGGTTCGGCTTTCCTGATGAAGTGATATTCAATAAGATCCGGCTTCCTAGGGTTTTGACGGCTATTCTTGCCGGATCATCACTGGCCCTGGCAGGACTCCAGATGCAGAGTGTTTTCAGGAATCCTTTGGCGGATCCCCACATCATGGGGGTCAGTGCCGGAGCCGGGACAGGTGCCGCTGTGGCGACCCTGTTTATCGGGACATCTCTGCCTGCTGCCTTGTCGGGTCTAACCGTGGTTTCCGCCGCCTTCATCGGAGCCCTTCTGACTTCCGCTGTTGTCGTACTGGTGTCTTCGAGATTCCACAGCATGACTACCTTGTTGATCTTTGGTGTGATGCTTGGCTTCGTCTTCAGCGCTATCACTTCGATTTTGGAATATTCCGCCAATGCCGAGAGTCTGAAAGTGTTCTACAGTTGGTCGGCTGGTAGTTTCATTGGCAGTGGCTATGACGGCATTCTGATCATTGCCTGCGCGTTTCTGGTCGGGCTGGTCTTGGCTCTCCTGAACAATAGGGGGCTGGATGTCGCTTTGTTCGGAGAAGAGTATGCCGCCCTTGCGGGAGCGAATCCTTCCCGTATCAGAAATATCTCAATGATAGGGAGTTGCTTCATGGCGGGGGCTGTCACGGCCTTCTGCGGTCCGATTGGTTTCGTGGGAATTGTGGCGCCTCACATCGCCCAGGCTTTGGCGCGTTCATCGGTCCACATCAAGACTGTTCCCATGACCATCATCACCGGGGCCGGACTTTCTATTGTGGCTGACATCCTTTCGCAAGTCTTCCCGTCTCCTCTTCCTGTCGGCAGCACCATGGCCATAATCGGCATCCCGATAATCCTTTACATCCTCCTTCTGAAATGATCACGGCCACTGAAATAATAGTTGGATATCCCCCCAGGCGAGCGGCAACCAAGCGTGCTGCGGCAAGCTCAACCTCCGTCTCGCTGCGCTTCGCGCCCTATCCGGGTAAATGCTCGCCGGAGGTCGACTTGCCGCACGCCGATGGAGCGACTGGCATTGCGGGGCCTCTGAGTTTCTGTTTCGAGGATGGGGAGTGCGTAATGCTGAGGGGAAGGAACGGGAGTGGCAAGACCACTTTGATGAAGACATTGGCCGGACTGTTGAAACCTCTCTCAGGCTCATTCGAGACAGGAGGAGAAGCGGTCTTGGTCCCTACGAGAATTCCGAAAGTCAAAGGTTTCGCTGTCGAAGAGTTCATAAGGACAGGAACGCTCAATGGATATGGAGCTTTCAGGAAGCTGGACAAGGAAGCCGAACGAGCTCTCGAGGAAGCCATCAATATGATGGATATTGGCGATCTGGCCGCGAAGGACATCTCAAAAATCAGTGACGGAGAGTTCCAGAAGGCATGTATCGCCACCGCTCTGACAAGAAAGGCTAATGTGATCATGCTGGATGAACCCACGGCTTTCCTTGATGTAGAGAACCGGATAATGGTCTTGCGGACACTTCAGAACCTCGCTCATGAGACCCGCTCGACGGTCATATTCTCAACACATGACATCCATGACGGCTCGCTTTATTCCGACACCGTCCTGGCGCTGTGATAGTTTCTAACGTTTTCTGAAAGCCAGATTAGCGGTCTGATAGAAAGCCTGCGCTTCCTGGAGGACATCATCCCTTTTATTCTCCATCAGAGTCTCTTCGTACTTCCAGCCATCATGCTGAGTGACAGAGAATTGCTGGATGCGGCGAACAGGGGAGAGCACTGTCAGCACCCCGTCCGAATAATAGCCCAGATCCTGGTATGTGGCCATGAAAGCCCTCTCTTTGAAATCGTCCGAGAGAACATCCCTGCCGTAGAAAGGGGCTTCATATGAGAAATGCAGCAGCGAAAGGAGCGTCGGTATGATGTCAATCTGGGAGCAGACTTTATCAACATACCTCGGCTCTACAAAACCAGGTGAGTAGATGATCGCGGGAATATGATAGCAGTCCATCGGCAGTGAAGTCTTGCCGGCGGATGAGGCGCAGTGGTCCGCCATGATTACGAACACCGTCTCTGGGAACCATGGCTTCTGGGAAGCGTCAGAGATAAACTGCCCGATTGCCCAGTCAGTGTATTTGACAGCCGCCTTGCGGCTCATCGGATTTCCGTCGTATTCGATCCTTCCTTCCGGATAGGTGTAGGGGCGGTGGTTTGAGATGGTCATGATCTGGGCGAAAAATGGCTCCTCAGCGGTCCAGGACGCGTCAAAACGCTTCAGCGCCTCCCTGTAGGAATCTTCATCGGAAGTTCCCCAGATGTTCGAGAACACGATCGCATCCTTGTCGTAGGTCTTTTTATCTACAATCTCATAGCCGCAGTTACCATAGAAGGTGCCCATATTATCGAAATAACTGTCTCCTCCGTAGATGTAGCTGGTGTGGTAGCCGTTTTGACGGAAAACCTCTCCGGTTGAGAACAGGCCAGTGTTGTCGGGCCGTTTGACGAGGCTTTCGCCTGAAGAAGGCGGAATGTTGAGGGTCACTGCCTCCAGCCCGCGGACTGTGCGGTTGCCGGTCGCGTAAAGGTTGTCAAAGACAAGGCTCTCTTCGAGCAGTGCATCCAGATGCGGGGTGATTCCGTCTTCCGATCCATAACGGGTCAAGAAATCCGCGCTGAGACTTTCGATGGTGATGAATACGACATTCTTCTTGACAGGAGGGAGACTGTCTCTCACAACCTGGAGGCCATCGGTGTTCTGACCGCACATTTCTTGCTTCAGAGTCTCAGCTTCTGACAGCGGAATCATAGCATAGAACTGCTCATAGTCCAACTCGTTGGACGAGAATGCCTCCAGGAAGTCCCAGCATCCGTTCTCCTGAATCTGTGTGGCGAAGAGATTCTCCCCACCGAAATGACGGTAACCGTAGTGGAGCCAGCCGTAGCTGATACCGCAGGCAACAACAAGGGCGGCAAGGGTAAGCCCCCATTGCTTCCAGCTAACTAACCCGCTCTGGTTGACATCTTTACCTCTCGTTATCAACCAGCAGATCCCACCGGCAATCAAGAGCATGGCAAGGATTATCCAGAACATAGGATAGGATTCGAAGATGTTGCCGATGACCTCGTTGGTATAGACCAGATAGTCCACTGCGATGAAGTTGAATCTGACGCCGAACTCGCTCCAGAAAACAATCTCGCTGATGGCGATGGTGATGGCGCAGCAGATGTAGAGCATCATCATGATCCAGATGGCCGCTGTTCTCCAGCCCTTCCGGACTTTCTGGAAGAACATCTTGATAGTCAGGCAGATCCAAAGGAAAGCGAGCACACCGTTGACAATCCTGGGCAATGGTCCGCCATATTCGTCAGTTATGTCATTGAAGAATAAGATGTACGCCGTCAGCAAAGTCATGCCACCCCACACTATCCATTTATAAGGCTTCCGGTACTTGTCATCTGTCAGGAAGGAATAGAATATGAAGGCGGGAACCAGAGCTATGGCGGTGAAAGCCAGGTCGTTAAGGAATCCGAGGCAGAAGATTTTCAGCCAGTCTGTCCATCCCCAGTCCACTACTGTCAAAGGATGCAGTATCAAGATGATCCGGATCAGAAAACCCAGAATCAGAGTCAGGCATAGAAAACGAGGTGCGAAAAACGCGAACCAGTCAGAGACTTTTTGCTTATTCATGTGTTGTCAGATTTTCTTCCCTTCAGGAATGACGACCCGCAGTGCCGCGGGCACTATTTCCACTGTTATTTCCGTCCCTTTCATGCAAGGGTCGCCATCGTAGTGGGCGGGGCCCATAAGGGGGCGTTGGATGGTGATTCTCTTTCCCCTAAGCATTTGTGTACGGTGGCTTGTGTGGGCGTACCCGGTCAGCAGTTTTATCGCCAGAACGGGGATTTCCCATGTGTGGAAAGGCTTGACTATCGTCAGATCCAGCAGCCCATCCGCCACCGAAGAGAGTGAGCAGATGCGGGCTTTGTTACCCCACTGGTTGGCGTTGCCAGTGGTCACGAATACGGCCGGAGTGACCAGTTTCTCGCCATCCACATCGATGGTATAAGTCTCCGGAGTGAAATGGCGCCATATTCTCCAAGCTAAGGAAATGTATGTCCAAAGGCCGCGTTTGCCGGCCTTGCCGAACTGCCATGCCACCTCGGCGTCCAAGCCTACACCCATCGTGCAGAAGAACGGCCGGTCGTCAACGAGACCGTGGTCCATTGTGGCGGTTATGCCTTTCTGAAGTACCTGCAACGCCTTTTTCGGATTACGGCTGATTCCCAAGTGGAAAGCCAGTCCGTCTCCACTGCCGCAAGGAATAATGCCCAGGGCCTTATCTGTGCCGATAAGTCCCCGGGCAACCTCGCTGACCGTCCCGTCTCCACCGACTGCCACGACTATGTCCGCGTCGGTCGATTGGGCGATTTGAGTAGCATGTCCCGGACGTTCCGTAAAGACAGTCTCATACGGGAAACTTAGCCGGGATATGGCTTTAAGAATGGATTTCTTGTCCTTGCCGCCTGATAGCGGATTGACGATGAAACAATATTTCTTCACCTATTTGCCTGACTACCAAATCAGTAGCTCTGGGCGATGGCGATGAAGTCATCAGCCTTGAGGGCGGCGCCACCAATCAGGCCACCGTCGATGTCCTTCTGAGCGAAGAGTTCCTTGGCGTTGGAAGGCTTGCAACTTCCACCGTAGAGGATTGTGGTGTCTTCAGCGACAGTCTCGCCGAACTTGCCGCACAGGACCTTGCGGATGCAAGCGTGAATCTCCTCAGCCTGCTCAGCAGTCGCGGTCTTGCCGGTTCCGATAGCCCAGACCGGCTCGTAAGCCACGACGATTTTCGCCATGTCCTCGGCGGTGAACTGGAACAGCACGTTCTCGATCTGGCTTGTGACGACCTCGAAGTGCTTGCCGGCCTCCCTCTCATCGAGGTTCTCACCGACGCAAAGGATGACACCCAGGCCTGCGCCGAGGGCAAGTTTGACCTTCTCAACAAGCTTCTCATCGGTCTCGCCATAGTACTGCCTCCTCTCGGAATGGCCGAGGATGGTCCACTGGCAACCGACAGAGGTCAACATTCCGACAGAGACCTCACCGGTGTAGGCGCCCTTCTCATGGTCAGCGCAGTTCTGCGCGGAGACCTCGACTTTCGATCCCTTAACAGCCTCGGCGATAGCGCAAAGGTGGGTGAAAGGAGCGGCCACGATAAGGCCAACGTTCTCAGGGGTCTCAACAGATTTGGCGGCAACTGCCTTGGCGAGTTCAATGCCTTCCTGGAGGTTGGTGTTCATTTTCCAGTTTCCGGCGACGATTTTCTTTCTCATATTCTTCAATATACTTTAGTTGTTAATTTCATTACAACCTGCAAATTTAACTTATTTTACCTAAATTCGCGAGATTTTAAAGAGTAAAAAGAAAACATACATAGAAGATGAAGAATTTCGTAGAGGAACTCAAATGGAGAGGCATGATCCAGGACATCATGCCCGGTACCGAGGAGAAACTGATGGAAGGTCCGCAGGCGGCATATGTCGGAATCGATCCGACAGCTGATTCCCTGCACATCGGTCACCTTGTCAGCATAATGATCCTCAAGCACTTCCAGCAGTGCGGCCATAAGCCTATCGCCTTGATTGGCGGTGCCACCGGCATGATCGGAGACCCTTCGATGAAGTCTCAGGAGCGCAAGCTTCTCGATGAGGAGACCCTTCTTCACAACATCGAAGGCATCCGCGCCCAGTTGTCGAAGATTCTCGACTTTGATTCAGACGCCCCCAATAAGGCTGAACTTGTCAATAACTACGAATGGATGAAGGGATATTCATTCCTTAATTTCATCCGCGACATCGGTAAGCACATCACCGTCAACTACATGATGGCGAAGGACTCCGTCAAGAAGCGTCTTTCCGATGAGTCCAGGGAAGGAATGTCTTTCACCGAGTTCAGCTACCAGTTGCTTCAGGGATATGACTATCTCTGGCTGTACGAGCATATGGGCTGCCGCCTGCAGCTCGGTGGAAGCGACCAGTGGGGCAACATCACCACCGGCACTGAGCTTATCCGCAGGATTCTTGGAAAGACCGACGCTTTCGCCTTGACATGCCCTCTTGTGAAGAAGGCCGACGGAACGAAGTTCGGAAAGACCGAGAAGGGTAACATTTGGCTAGATCCGGAGAAGACTTCCCCTTACGAGTTCTACCAGTTCTGGCTCAATGTGAGTGATGAGGATGCCGAGCGCTACATCAAGATATTCACTATGTTGGATAGGGAGACAATCGATTCCGCCATCGCCGAGCATAGGGCGGATCCTGGCCGCAGGACCCTCCAGCAGCTCATCGCTAAGGAGATCACCACGATGATCCATGGGGCCGATGAATATGAGAACGCCGTAGCCGCCTCAAAGATGCTCTTTGGTAATTCCACCTCTGAGCAGCTTCGCAAGCTGGACGAGAAGACCTTCCTCGCCGTCTTCGCGGGAGTTCCTACCTTTGATGTGCCCAGGGCTGAATTACCCTGCAATATCCTTGATTTCCTCGCTGTCAAGACCCAGGTTTTCCCTTCCAAAGGTGAGGCAAGGAAGATGACAGTCGGGAATGGTGTTTCCATCAACAAGGACAAGGTCACTGACGTGGAGTATCAGATTTCCGAGGCCGACATTGTGGACGGGAAGTACATCCTGGCCCAGAAAGGCAAGAAGAACTATTTCATTATCAATATTATATAATTATGGAGAAACAGGCCACAACCAGACAGCTCAAGGTTGCCCGCGAGATCCAGAAGGACCTCGCCGAGATCATCAGGGGCAAGGGCATGGCCTTCTTCGGAGGTGCCATGGTCACGGTCAGCGAGGTTAGGGTCAGCCCGGACCTCTCGATCGCCAAGACATATGTAAGCATATTCCCTTCAGCCAAGCAGGAGGAGGTGATGAAGATTCTGAACGACAACATGAGGGAGCTCCGCGGGGCTCTCGGTCGTCAAGTCGGACGCCAGTTGAGGATAGTTCCTGAGATAGTGTTCTATCTTGACACCACGCTCGATTACGCTGAGCATATCGAGGAACTGCTGAAGAAGTAGGGATAGTGAGTATTACCTTAAGATACAGACGGTTACCCCCGTCTGTATTTTTTTGTCCCCGCACCATAGCCAGTAGCGGTCTTTATCTGCCTTGGCAACCTCAAACCGGCCTTTCACTGATTTAGTGGAGTTCTCTATAGTCCAGGTGACGGTGGCATCGAGTTTCTGGCCTACTGAAGATGGAATGGTGGAGCATGTGACGGTGTAATAGTTTCTCATCTGGTCGTCCCCGACCCGGAACTCCTTTTTGGTCGAGTTGTAACCCAACTGCCCGGTGAGAGGGTCATATGTGTGGATCACGCTCCCGGCGACTTTGAGTTGGACCTGTGACCCACCCACAAATGAGCTGTCAGGCTCCAGTCCTCTATGACAGGAGGACAGGATCAAGACAAAGACTATAAGCGGAAATATAACAGACCTTCTTCTCATCATTGGATTGTGATTTCTTTAGACAGAATGTCGGTGGAACCATCGGAATGGTAAACTACCGCTTTTAAAGTGCCGGATTTGGAGGGATGGAAGAATCCGCTCCCGTCGGTGTGGATCGAGGCGCCGTCATAGGTCCATGAAACTCTCTCACCTACAGCATTATAGACCCTTAGCGGCAATCCGGTTCCGACAGGGAATTTACCGCCGATTCTGGATCCGGCAAGATATTCAAGATAGATGTAAGGCTTGCCGTTTGTCTGAACCGCCTTGGTGAGGAAGTCGCAGGCAACGGTCTCCCCGGTCACCCCGTTCCTGTCAAAATGGATGTCCACCGTGTAGGCAGTGGTAGGGGACAGACCCTCGATGGTTATGGAATACTTTCCATTGCTGTAGGCGCTTACTTTCTCGGACTTCATGCTTCCTGAAGTCTTGCCCCAGGAGACAACGGCTTCGCCTTGGTAATTCTCAACGTCGGAACTCCATGTGATGATGGCGGCATCCTGGAAGACCTGGGATGACACGTCGATTGGTTTGGGAACCACGTCAGCGCTGTTGTACACTGTGAAGGTCACCTTGTCGCCGTTCTTGGTTATCCCGGAAATGGCAAAAGGTGGCTCAGTGCCGTCATTGAACTTGAATGCGGGAGTGGAATTGGCTGAGAATGAATTGATTGTCTTGAAAGGGAAGAAAGCTTGCCGCACTTCAATCGCCGCCTTCGAGGTCTCGATCATGTCGGCGCACTCGAAAGAGGGGTTGTTATTGACTTCATTCTCTTCCCACCGGTAGGCAGCGGTCACATTCTTGCCCGCGTCGTCTGACCAGAGGGCATCGTGCTTCTTGCTCATGTCCACATGGTAGATGGCAAGACCTTCCGCGCCGATGTACGCGTCCCAGCCCTTTCTGGCCCTGCACTCGAAGAGGAAGAATTCGTCATGTTCCTCCGGGTTTTCCAGGATGAGATAGTGGCCGTTCTCCGAGATTGGCTCTAGGGTGAATGTGCCGAGTCTCATGGTCTCCGGCTTGCCGATGCCAAGAATCTCCCTGTCAACAGCGTTGTACGACGGGGGAGTGCGGCCTGAGTCATTGAAATTACCTCCGTCCATCAAAGCCGTGATCTCCCACATACCTTTCGCCACACCGCCACTACCATCCTCGTCGGTGTCGTAATAGTCCCTAAGGCCTAGAATGTGGCTATATTCATGACAGAAGGTGCCGATATGGCAAAGGCCCCAGACAAGTTGGCCACTGCTGTTCTGGCTTTGGACGGTGAGCTCCGTTGAAAGGCCATAGGTGCGTACTCTCTTACCGTCTAGAGTCAGGTTATCCACGCTCCATTGGTGGGGCCACATGCAGTCTGAGTCGGCTCCCTCAGCCTCGCTCTTTCCTGCGACAATCACAAACACATTGTCAACTCTCCCATCGCCGTCATCGTCGAATTGCGAGAAATCCACTTCCGGATCCGAGAGGACGCATGCCTCTTTGACAAGCTCTCTGGGATTAGCGTCCTGGCCAGCGATTCCTTCATCGTTCTTCCCGTAGTAGTCATGGTTCTTGGATAGTGTCACTACGGGGCCGATAGTGAAATTGAACTCATATTCTCCTAAAAACTGGTCGTTGAAATAGTCCAGAACACTCTTTGATCCCTTTTTCGTGACCAGGTCGACAATGTCCTGCCTCCTGGACTCTCCATTCATGAAATGGATATCGGGAAATTGCGCCAGAATCACAAGACAATGCTTCTTGACGGTCGTGGATGCCCTGGTGGCCCTCTCTATAAAGGGTGGCCATTCGCTTTGGCGGCTCTCTCTCCTGACTTTCGCAGCCTTGTCCCTAAGTGTCCTCCAAGGAATGGAAAGGTAGCTCTCAAGGATTCCGGCGGGCACTTCGTCACCTACCTTGTAGCTACTGCTGATCCTGGATCCATCGGGCAGGAATATGGCATAATGATAAAACCCATTGGCATCCTTGACGACGGGGTGACCTTTGTCAGTGGTCAAGACCTTGCAGAACTCGTCTCCGTAGAGTCGAGCCATAAATGACGAACCATCAGGCTGATACATCAGGAAGGCCCCATTTCTGGGGGCGGATCCCTCAGCTGTCAGGGCAAGGGAGGCGAATAAAACCAGTGTCCAGATTAACCTTTTCATGAAATAAAAGCGGCCGCCTTGATGGTGGCCGCTCGTAATTGATTGTCAGAGATTTACTTCTTGGCCTCAGCCACGGAAACCTGCCTGAACTCTTTGAGGTCCTTCATGAGGGCGAGAGCAGCCTTGCGGGCGCGGGCGCCAGCGGCCTTGTTACCCTTCTCAACCTGAGCATCAGCGTTCACGACGAAGTCGTTGATCTCTTCCTTGATTTTTGCAACGAGCTTTTCCATTTCTTTTAATTTATTTAGTGAATAGTTGATATATAATGTGTTGTGTTATCTAAGGCCTATAATTCTTCGCTTTGCAATTTATGTAAAAAAATGGAATAAACAAACAAAAATCAATAAAATTACTCTTTGCCCTTGTCTGTACCCTTCGCTGGACGGGTGTTCAGCAGATTCATCGCCCTGTCAGGTCCGATCGTGGAATAATTCTTAATGCCCTCGATGACCTTTTCGCAAATACCAGGGACATCCTCCTTCTGCTCCTGCGTGAAAGCTCCCAAAACATAATCGACCTGGCTCCCTGGATTGAAATCGTTGCCGACTCCTATCCTGATTCTGGTCCAGTCAGTCCTTTCAAGGCGGAACTGTATGTCCCTCAGGCCGTTATGTCCTCCGTCACTGCCGTTTTTCCGCATGCGGATAGTGCCGAAGGGCAGGTTGATGTCGTCGCAGACCACGATAAGATTCCCGATGGGAAGCTTCAGCTTGTCCATCCAGTAACGTACGGCGTTGCCGCTCAGATTCATGTAAGTGGAAGGTTTCAGGAGATAGAATTTCCTGCCTTTGAAAGAGATCTCGGCCACATCACCGTAGCGCTGGGTCGAAAAAGAAGCATTGGATGCCTGAGCCCAGGCATCCAATACCATAAAACCTACGTTATGCCTGGTCGAAGCGTACTCCGCACCAATATTACCGAGACCGGCGACAAGGTAGTTCATACCGGGATCCTCGACGGGTTGACGCTTCTTAACCAGTAGCCTACTCAGCGCCTTCAGCAGATTCATCAGCAGCCTGAGCGGTCATGTTACGGGTGGCCTTGACGGTGCAGATGATGGTGTCCTTAGGGGAGACCACGTTGACACCTTCAATCTTGATGTCACCAGCGACGATGCGTTTCTCGATGTCGAGAGGAGTAATGTCGACGTTGACAGTGTCAGGAAGGTCCTTCATAAGGGCGCTGATCTTGACAAACCTGGAAACGAGAACGAATTTACCACCTTTCTGAACACCCACAGGGTGGCCGCTGACCACGATGGGAACCTTGATGGCGATAGGCTTGTCCTCAGAGACGGCGAGGAAGTCGACGTGGAGGCAGTTGTCCTTGACAGGATGGAACTGGAGCTCATGGACGACAGCCTGATAAGCCTTACCGTTGTCGAGCTTTATGTCGATGATGTAGGAAGCGGGGGTGTTGGTGATACCCTGGAGGTCCTTGTCGGTGACAGTGAAGAGGACATTCTCCATTCCCTGGCCATAGAGGTTGCAAGGGACAAGACCCTGCTTGCGGATCGCTTTGATGACGGCTTTGTTGCCGACCTCACGGACTTTACCGTTGATTTCAAAATGTTTCATTGTACTTTGTTTAAAATGTGTTACTCAACCCCGGACCTGCCGGGGCCCCATTGCACCAAAAGCGCCGACGCGCTTTTAAAGCGGCGGCAAAGATAGGAATTAATTATTTAACACGCAATTATTTTACGAGTTCCACGGCCTTGTTCCAAGGCTCGTTTTTGTAGTAGGAATCCAGGAGGGGAGTGCCGGCGCAAGGGAGGTACATGCTGAGCCCTGAATAGGTGTTGATCGCGAAGGTGCCGAGAAAGTATGGAGTGGCGGCCCTGTACACTATGCAGGCGTCAATCGCCGACCGGAGTGTTGCAAGGTCCGACTCTGCCGCTCCACTCTTCGCGAATATGTCCTCAAGGTCGTAGAAATAATGCCTGTTCTCCCTGAAATAACCTTGGATATTCCTCGTGGGAGCGTTCGCTATCTCGTTCCTGTATTTGTCGATAAGGGCCTTGCAGACTGTTGCCAGGTTGTCTAACCCGTTGGTCCTGAGCAAAGTGACCGTTGAGGATCGCATGTCTCCGGTGTTCTTGTCATATCTGTCGAACGAGTCCTTGAAAAGACGTTGGAGGTCAGCGTCTGGAGATTTGAAAAGGTATTGGGTGATCTTGGTGTAGTCGTAAGTACCCGCGGCGAGGACCTCGGCAGGTGAGATTCCAAGATAATCGGCCTTGTCTTTAAGGGCGTAGGCTATTTCTATCCCGCCGCTCAGGCACATGTCGAAAAGAAGATAATCGAGGTGGAAAGGAATCCCTTCCGCGAATTCGGTCACGTCCATCTCCACATCTCCGGAATACATCTCGTCCTGTCCAATGCTCCTGACCATCTGGGCATAGGGGTCGTCAGCCATTGTCCCTTGCGGAATGTCGTAGAGGTTCAGCGCCTTGGAGAGTTTTCTGCTTGATCCCCCATGATCTCTTTCGAAACCGTATGGACTGTAGTAATATCCTGCCGGAAGCCAGCCTGAGCCGTGGGAAGAGAACACCATGCCGTAGTTTTTGGCCGGGAAGGTGGACTTCACTAACGACAGCACATCCCTCATCGTGGCTCCGGACGAAGCCACCGTGGATTCTGGATAAATCTTCAAAGTGTCGGAGACAGTCTCACCTTTAGCGTCCTTGTAAATCCTCCGGAGATAGGATGGAACATCCTTGTAATTAAGGTTTTTCGCGATCTTTGAAAACACGAGCACCACATCGTCATGCCTGCCTCCTCCTGGGAGATTCCCCGAAGGGAGTTCCACTTCCATATTGGCGGCGATATTGGTATATAGCGAGTTGAAACCGCACTCGTAGAACAACAACACCCTGCGGCTTTCTTTTATGGGCTCCCTGTTGCCGTGAGAAGTGTACCGTATGCCTTCTTCTTCACTGGAGACACCGAAATCAGGGTCCTTGTCGCAGCATGCGAAAGCCACGGCCGCGGTGATGATGGCGGCGTAACGGATGGTAGACAGTATGATTTGTTTCGCGCTCATAGTCCTTGTCTATAGGGTATCAATCCTCAAATATATGAAAAATCCGGAATATCGCGTATATTTACCTCATGAAAACAATGATTGACGAGTTTGCCGACATCAAGATCATGCGCTTTGAAGTGCCGGGTTGGGAGGGATTGAGCCTGCGTCAGAAGGAATATGCCTACCACCTCAGCGAGGCGGCCAAATGGGGAAGGGACATTACGTGGGACCAGTACTGCAAATGGAACCTTCCGGTGCGAAGAGTGGTTGAAGACATCCTCGATCGCTTTGATGGCGACAGGGAATGTGTTGATTTCCAGGAGTTTCTGGTTTACGCTAAGCGGCTGTTTTTCTCCAATGGTTTTCATCATCACTATGCGGAGGACAAGTTCTTCCCGGGTTGTTCCAAAGACTACATGCTCTTTTTGATGGAAGCGTCAGGGCTTTCTGAAGATGCCAAGTCGCTACTGGATGTGATATATTCACAAGAAATCTGCCAAAGGCGCAGGTCCGATTCCAAGGAAGGTGACATTGTCCTGGAGTCTTCCGTCAACTTCTATGAGGGAGTCACAAGGGATGAGGTCGAGGATTACTATTCTTCGATCGAAGACGCTGACGATCCCAGGCCTGTGTCTTATGGGTTGAATACAAAGGTGGTCAAGGAAGGCGGACGTATCGTCGAGAAACCCTGGAAGTCCGGAGGGCTTTACGGAGCCGCTATCGACCGGATCATCGCCGAGTTGGAAAAAGCCTTGGAAGTGGCTGGAAATGAGCGGCAAAAGAAGGCTGTCGGAATACTGATCGATTATTACAAAACCGGAGACCTGAAGCTATGGGACGAGTTCAACATCATTTGGACAGGGGAGACCGAAGGCGATGTGGACTTCATCAACGGGTTCATTGAGGACTATGACGATCCGTTGGGAAGGAAGGCCACTTGGGAAGGGTATGTGAATATCAAAGACAAGGAGGCGTCCCGACGGACGGAGGCTCTCAGCGCCAATGCCCAGTGGTTTGAGGATCATTCTCCCGTGGATCAACGATTTAAGAAACCGCATGTCACTGGAGTGTCGGCCAAAGTCGTGACTGCCGTGACCCTCGGAGGCGCGACTTATCCAACGACACCTATTGGCATCAACCTACCCAACGCTGACTGGATCAGGAAGGAATACGGTTCCAAATCCGTAACGATAGCTAACATCACCCGAGCCTATGACCAGGCTTCCCTTGAGTCTCCGAAGAGCGTCCTTTCCGAGTTCGCCTATGACCAGGACGAGATCGATGCTCACAAGAAATACGGCTGCCTTGTCGATGAGATCCACACCGACCTTCACGAGTGCCTCGGCCATGGCTCGGGGCAGATCCTTCCCGGAGTGTCTCCAAATGCCCTCGGAGAGTATCAGAGCACTCTGGAAGAGGCCAGGGCGGACCTTTTCGGGTTGTATTACATAGCTGATCCCAAGCTCGTTGAGCTGGGAATATTGCCTGATGACGAAGCATGGAAGAGTTCTTATTCCAGTTACATCAGGAACGGCATTTTCGTGCAGTTCTCGAGGATTGAGCTCGGGAAGAAGAACACGGAGGCACACATGCGTGACCGGGCCCTTATCGCCCGATGGTGCTACGAGAAAGGTGCGTCCGCGAAAGTGATCGAGAAGAAAGTCAGGAACGGGAAAACATATTTCACAATCAATGACTTCCAGGCTCTGCGAGGCCTCTTCGCCTCCCTGCTCAAGGAGATTCAGCGGATAAAGTCGGAGGGCGATTACGAAGCTGGGAAGGACTTGGTTGAGAGGTATGCCGTCGATATCGATCCGTCACTTCATAAAGAGGTCAGGGAACGCTATGGTTCCCTCGGGCTCAAACCCTACGGTGGCTTTGTCAATCCCGACATTGTCCCTGTGTCGGAGAATGGGGAAGTAATTGATTATAAGATCGTACCGGCTGATGATTATCTCTCCCAGCAGCTTTTGTACGGCAAAAAATACAAGACCTTGTAGCCATGGACCTCACGCATAAGATCCTTTCGGATTACAACTATTATCTGAGAATAGAGAGGGCTATGTCGCCGAACACTGTCGCCGGATATTCATCCGACGTGGAGTCTTTCTTTTCCAAGGTCGAGGTGGAGCCTGCCAATGTCACCACGAAGGATGTGCTTGACTATCTCGCTTCTGTTGACAAGCTCTCCAAGCGGTCCCAATCCAGGCTTCTGAGCGCATTGAGGTCTTTCTTCGATTGGCTTGTGCTGGAAGGGGACCGGAAAGACAACCCTTGCGACGCCGTGGATTCTCCAAAGCTTGGCCGTTATCTGCCGGAAGTGTTGTCGGTTGATGAGGTGTCCGCGATCATGGATTCTGTCGATCTATCTTCCTGGAACGGGGTTAGGGACAGGGCGATCCTTGAGGTCCTTTATGGCTGCGGACTCAGGGTCTCGGAAGCCACCGGACTTCTGATCTCGCATGTTTACCTTGACGAGGGCTTTGTCAGGGTAGTTGGCAAAGGGGATAAGGAAAGAATCGTCCCGATGGGGGAGATGGCCGTGGACGCTATTCGGAAATACTTGGAAGTCAGGCCGGTACCAGAATCTCCCAAGTATGATGACATCATGTTCCTGAACCGGTTCGGGAAGTCGATAAGCCGGGTCGCTTTATTCAATATGGTGAAGAAGCAGGCCATGTTGGCCGGAGTCGCGAAGGAAATATCCCCCCACACCTTCAGGCATAGTTTCGCTACCCATCTTATTGAAAATGGGGCCGACCTTAGAGTCGTCCAAGAGATGCTCGGTCATGAGAGCATCCTGACTACGGAAATATATACCCACATTGACAGCTCAACCTGGCAGAAGGCCATCTTGGAGCATCATCCCAGAAACTAGTGCTTGGCCGCCTCTTCGGCCATGACTTTATTATAGCAGTCCCTGCAAAGAGGCTCGTAGGCATCTTTCTCCCCTAGAACCACGAGCTCCATGCTGTTGGAGAGCCTGTGGGAGTGGTTGGCGAGGTTGCCGCAACGGACGCAGATAGCGTGGACTTTGCGGACTTCCTCGGCGACGGCCATGAGGTAGGGCATGGGGCCGAAGGGCTTTCCGAGATAGTCGGTGTCCAGGCCGGCGATGATCACTCTTTTGCCCCTGTCGGCGAGTTCCTGGGCCACATCCACCAGTGACATGTCATAGAACTGGGCCTCGTCTATACCGATAACTTGCACGTCATCAGCCACTGAGAGCATCTCCTTCGGGTCTTTGACCGCATGGCAGGGGATCTTGTGGAAGTCGTGGGAGACGACGTCATCCTCAGAGTACCTGGTGTCGATTGTGGGTTTGAATATCTCGATCTTGAGGTTGGCGAATTTTGCCCTGCGGATCCTGCGGATGAGTTCTTCAGTCTTACCTGAGAACATGGAGCCGCAGATGACCTCGATCTCTCCCGCTTTTTTTATGTTTTCTGAAAACATTTCGTTAGATTTGTAAGGATTTCACTTGTCTTACAAATATAGAAAAAGATAATGTTTATGAGAAATATTGACGAGAAAACATTTTCCGCCATCCTCGAGAGGATTGAGGCCTTGAAGAACGAGCTTTCTTTGCTTGAGGAAGAGGTCAGAGCTTTGCCTGTTCTTCCGGCCTCTGAGCCTGTCGAAGAGCCCGTCGAAGAGCCGGATGAAAGCGCCGACCTTCCAGAGGAGGCCACTGTGGCTGCCGGGCAGCCGCTCGAGCCCGGCCGCGTCCATTCTCGCGTCGCCCTTCAACAAGTTCAGGACGGCGCTGCGGCTGAGTACGGCCTAAGCTCGACGGCTGCTCCGGCAGCCCAAGAGCCTGAAGTGGTTGTGCCGGAAACAGTTGAATCAGAACCTGTTGAGATCGAACCTGAACCGGCGGTTGTTGAGCCTGTGCCTGAGCCAGTACCTGAGCCTGTGGCTGAGGAGGAACCGATTGACATCGCCCCTGAGGATGACACGCCGATCGACATCAACATTACCGGCATTGAAGACCTTCCGGAGATGTCCGTACGACCCGAATCAGAGTCGGTCTTGACCGCCACTGAGCAACGCAAGGCCATTCTTGACACGGCGAAGGCGGACACGGCCGTCATGGATGTGATGGCCGCCAAGCAGGCGTGGAGGACAGACCGTCCGGGTATGCCTGTCAAGAATATTATCAGCGCCATATCCTTGAACGACAGGGTGTTGCTTATCAATGTGCTGTTCGGGGAGGATCCGATGCTCTTCCAGGATACCATAGCGAAATTCAATTCTATGGGCTCCCTTTCCGAGGCTCTGGCATTCATCGCCGAGAATCACCCCGATTGGGACATGAACTCCGAACCGGTCTATCGTTTGATGATGGCTGTCAGGAGGAAACTCAGTTAGCTTGGGATGGCAGGAATCCTTTACATAGTCCCTACTCCCGTCGGCAACCTGGACGACATGACTTACCGGGCTGTCCAGACTCTTAAGGAGGTCGATCTCATCCTTGCTGAGGACACAAGGACAAGTTCTGTTCTTCTCAAGCGTTACGACATCCACGGAAAGCTATGGTCGCACCACAAGTTCAATGAGCACCAGACGGTTGAGCTCATAAAGGAGCGTATCCTGGCCGGGCTGAATGTCGCCTTGATAAGCGATGCAGGTACTCCGGGAATATCCGATCCCGGTTTTCTTCTGGTTCGTACTTGTTCTGAGCAAGGTATTGAGGTTCAGACGCTTCCTGGGGCTACGGCATGTATTCCCGCCATTGTCTCGTCCGGTCTTCCTTGCGACCGGTTTTGTTTTGAGGGGTTCCTGCCGGTGAAAAAGGGCCGGCAGACCTTGCTTAAAGAGCTTGCGACAGAGTCGAGAACGATGGTGTTCTATGAGTCGCCATACAGGCTTGTCAAGACTCTGGAGCAGTTCGCGGAGTACTTTGGTCCTGACCGCCATTGCTCTGTCGCGAGGGAGATCTCGAAGGTTCACGAAGAGCATCGGAGGGGGACTCTGGCCGAGGTGTCGTCTTGGTACAGGGAGCATGAGCCGAAGGGGGAGATAGTGATTGTTGTGGCGGGATATGAAGCCGATCGTAAACATTTGAAAAACAATAATGTAGAAGAATAAGTTAAATAAACGCTTAAACCTAAGTCAGACATGAAAAACTCAAAGCGGGGCAGGCCTTCTGCCTCTTTTGTCGTGGGCTCTGTTGCCCTGCTTTTTCTAATCATCGGCTATCAGGCCGCTCTTTTCATAACCAAAGCTTCCGTTGCCCGGATAGTCGCCAATCACGACCATCCCGACACCGTCTTCGTCTATGTCGATTCTGTCGGTGCCAGAGTAGTGGCCGGTCAGCCGCTCGAGCCCGGCCGCGTCCATCCTCGCGCCCTTCGACTTCACTCAGGGACCGCTGCGGCTGAGTACGGCCTAAGCTCGACGGCTGACCCGGCCGCTGCCAGTCTGGATGGCGAGACCCATGCCACCCTCGGCACTGTAAGAGGGGAGACCGGAGCGGAGCGTAGCGACGCGAGCGGTGGGGCCGAGCGAAGCGAGGCGGTCGAGCCGCCAGAGCTGGCGGCGGACGGTCGTTCGGCAGCTGATAGGTATGGTAAAACGGCGAGGACCATCTGGCGGGCGAATGCACCGAGGCGGTACGAGAGTTTTCGGTTCGATCCGAACACGGTCAGTATCAACGACTTGATGCGCCTCGGTTTCAGTGCGAAGCAGGCTCAGGCAATCGACAATTACCGAAAGAAGGGCGGGCGGTTCCGGCGAAAGTCGGACTTCGCAAAGTCGTATGTTGTGGAAGACTCGGTGTATCGGAGGTTGGAGAAGTACATCGATATTCCGAAAATAGACATCAACCGGGCTGACTCGGCCGCTTTCGAGACTCTTCCCGGAATAGGGAAGTTCTTCGCTTCCAAGATGGTAAGCTATCGAAAGGAGCTCCGGGGATATTCCTACGCTGAGCAACTGATGGACATCTGGCATTTCGACCAAGAGAAGTACGACGGCTTGAAGGATCTGATTACTGTAGGTCCCTCTGAGTCGTATCCGCTCTGGACCTTGCCCGAAAACGAATTGGCCAAGCATCCGTACATAGGGAAAAGGGCCGCCCACGGAATAATCATTTTCCGGGAAAATAGCCCGAAGGAGGATTGGACCATCGTCAATCTCCAAAAGGCTGGAATCCTTGAAGACGAAAAAGGCTTGAAACTGTTCCGCTGCAGGATCGCTGAGGTTAATAAATGAGACTAGAGACCATTTCGGGCACGGAATCCGCTGTTTGGTGCCCCAAAGATCTTTTGGGGTGCAGATCAGAAAGAGTAATCCGGGCACCGATAATCAATATCGGTGCCCGGATCATAAACAATACCGGTCAGATGTGCCCCTCCGCCTAATCTTTGACGTTCTTGAGGGCCTCGCGGATCTTGGCCTCGATCTCGTCGCAGAGCTCGGGGTTATCCTTGAGGAGCTGCTTCACAGCCTCACGTCCTTGGGCGAGCTTCTGGTCGTTGTAGCTGAACCAGGAGCCGCTCTTGCCGATGATGCCGTACTCAACGCCCAGGTCGATGATCTCACCGACTTTGGAGATTCCCTCACCGAACACGATGTCGAATTCGGCCTTTTTGAAAGGCGGAGCCATCTTGTTCTTGACCACCTTGACCCGGGTCCTGTTGCCGAGGGCCTCTTCGCCATCCTTGAGCTGTGTAGTCCTGCGGACATCGATTCGCACGGAGGCGTAGAACTTCAGGGCGTTACCACCCGTGGTGGTCTCGGGGTTGCCGAACATGATACCGATCTTCTCACGCAGCTGGTTGATGAAGATGCAGCAAGTGTTGGTCTTGGCGATGTTTGCTGTGAGTTTCCTAAGTGCCTGGCTCATAAGCCTGGCCTGGAGTCCTACCTTGTTGTCGCCCATCTCTCCCTCGATCTCCGCTTTAGGAGTCAAGGCGGCTACGGAGTCGATGACAACGATGTCAATCGCTCCAGAGCGGATCAGGTTGTCGGCGATCTCAAGAGCCTGCTCGCCATTGTCAGGCTGGGAGATAAGGAGGGTTTCCAAATTGACTCCCAGCGCTTTAGCGTAAGTTCTATCAAACGCATGCTCCGCATCGATCATCGCTGCGATACCGCCGGCCTTCTGCGCCTGCGCTATCGCATGGATGGCGAGCGTGGTCTTTCCGCTTGACTCAGGGCCATAGATCTCGACGATCCTGCCCCTAGGGTAACCTCCGATCCCGAGAGCGTGGTCAAGCGCTACGGAACCGCTCGGAATAACCTGCACGTCCCATTGTGGCTGTTCTCCCAGCTTCATGATCGTCCCCTTCCCGTAATCTTTCTCAATCTTGTCGATCGTGGCCTGCAACGCCTTGAGTTTTGCGGCGTTGACGTCTGCGGCCTTTGCTTCTACCTCTTTTGCCATAATGTTTAATGAATAAAAATGATTACCAGCGGCGACTTGAGATTCTTCGCTTTGCTCAGAATGACACAAGGGCTACCTTCTTCACAAAGATACTAAATAAACCTCAAATTATTGAAAGATCCAGTGAAAATAAGAGTAAAAAGCATGTGAAAAGGAATAAATAACCGTGAGAGAAGGAAAAAATAACTCAGACTTGCTCAATTATATATTATATATTATATTTGCACGTTAAAGCCGACCATTTGGCCGTAGGGATTATTGTGAGTACTATTAAATCAGAGATAACGCATCCTGCAAGGGGGCTGGTCTTTTTTGTGGACTTGGCTCTCTCGCTGTTGGCGTCCCTTCTGGCGATTCTACTCGTCAGGTGGGTAGCTGAGCCAATCCCTGGTTTCTCCTTCATAGTCCTCAAATGGCTTTTAACTTCTGTGGTGGCCTCATTTGTGGCTTTCCGTATTTTCAGGACGCAGAACTATTCAATAAGGTATTTTTCCAAACGGCAGCTCATAGGCCTGACAGGTGCGTGTCTTGTCAAGGAAGCGTTCCTTCTTGCCATTTTACTCTTTGGTTGGCTGGAGCTTCCCGATATGGTCTTTTATCTGCTTGCTTTGCTTGGCGACTTTGTCATGACAGTAGGTCTTGTCGTATTTTCAAGGCTCTTGGTCTCCACTCTCCTCAGGGATAGGGACGACGTGATGAAGCTTGCGAGTAAAGGAGCCGTTCTTATCTTTGGCACAGGTCCCGACTCAGTCAGCCTTGCTGATTCGACTACGTCCTCTGGACTGTTTACGGTGGCTGGTTTCGTGTCATCCGACCCCTCTGAGGAGGGCATGATGATTGGTGACAACGTCGTGTGGTACTGCAAGGACGCTTCCGACATGGAGCGTCTGCAGTGGCGTCTTGGGGGGATTGACGGTATCCTTTTCCCGAAGGGTGCCCATTTGTCGGACGAAGGGAAAGACAAGGGTGTGCCCGTGAAGATAGAGGACGGTATGAGCGGCGCCGGTCACGTTGTCAAGAGGACGTTCGATGTGCTTTTGTCCGGCATCCTTCTGATAGTGTTCTCTCCTCTTATGGCTATCTGCGCCATAGCGGTGAGGAGGGAGGACGGCGGTCCGGCCATTTACTCTCAGGAGCGAGTGGGTCGTAACGGTAAGACATTCAGGATCTATAAGTTCCGCTCGATGCGTCCTGACGCTGAGGAAGGCTCTGGCCCTAGCCTTTACTCCGGTGAGGGTGACGAGCGTCTGACGAAGGTCGGGGCGTTCCTCCGTGCGCATCACCTTGACGAGCTCCCCCAGCTGTGGAACGTGTTCAAGGGCGACATGTCGTTCATCGGCTACCGCCCCGAGCGGCAGTACTACATAGACAGGATCATGGACCGCAACCCCAGGTACCGTTATCTCTATCAGATACGTCCCGGGGTCACGAGCTATGCCACGCTATACAACGGTTACACTGACACTATGGAGAAGATGCTGACGCGTCTTGACCTCGACCTTTATTACCTTCGCAACCACTCGGTGTTGTTTGACATGAAGGTCCTTGGCCTTACGTTTCTCGGCATATTGACAGGGAGGAAGTTCTGATGGGTGCTGAGGTGATGAGTTGGTATGCGGCGCGCACACGTTACGGACAGGAACTGGGGATCCGCAATCGTCTGGAGACGCTCGGAATCGAGCACTTCATACCGGTACGGACTCGAGCCGGAAAGGGTGGCCGTGAGATTGAGAGTCCTGTGATCACCAACTTGGTGTTCCTTAAAACTACCAAGAGTGAAGCCTGCGATCTGGCGAATAGCGGGATGATCCGAGTGAGGTACATCGTCGATTGCGCCACAAAGACGCTTCTTGTCGTGCCTGACAAGCAGATGGAAGACTTCCAGAGGGTGCTTGACCTGGATTTGGACGAGGGCGGGCTTGTTGACGAGCCTCTATCGCTCGGAGCGTGGGTGAGGGTGACGAAAGGCGCCCTGAGGAATGTTGAAGGAAGGGTGTTGGAGTTGAGGGGTCGGTTCTATGTTGTAGTGGGCCTGTTGGACTGCTGCTACGCCAAGGCACAGGTCCCGAGGAGTTGGCTGGAGATTATTGACAGAAAATAAGATAAGAAAGTAAGTAATAGTTTAATTATGATGAAAACCAAGCAGAAATTCGAGAGCCCGAGAGTTCTGGGAGAGTTGGAGATTCAGCCCTCGTGCGTTCTCCTCGCCTCCGTGGTTGACACGAAAATCACCATCGAGTCAACCGGGCAGAAAGTCGAGAATCATGATTTCTCGGGAAGTGATTTTAATCACGAATGGACATCAGAGTAATCAAGGAGGAAAATGAAAAAGATCATGTTGATAGCCTCCCTGATCGGAGGTCTGACGCTTCTGGCGGGATGCCAGAAGGAGTTCGGCCGCGGCGGCGAGATCCGCTTCGTGGCCTCATCGGTGGCTGGTCCCCAGACCAGGGCCGAGTATAGTGGGGAAGGTACCACGTCGGGTGACCTTCTCACATGGGAGCGTATTGATTGGCAAACCGGCGACGTGCTCCGTATCTGGAGTGACGCGGCCAAGACCCCGGACAATGTAAATTATTCGGACTACAAGGTGTCTTCAGTCAACGTGAAGTCCGGGGATAACACCAGGAGCCAGGCAACCGTGGATAATGCCGCTGGCAACGGTCTCACATGGGATGGCGTCACAGGCAATTGCGGCTTCTGGGCTGTTTATCCGGCGTCTATGGCCGGCACTGGAACGACTAATAGAGTGGATCTTTCCATCGCTGGCACCCAGACCCCGTCGGATAACGTTCTCGCTTCCGCTCCTATGGTCGCGGCGGTCAATGGTGTGGAGCCGAATTCCTCTGTGACACTTGAGTTCTATCCCGCTTTCACCGCTTTTGAGATTACCCTAAAGAGTGCTGATCAAGGAATAACCCTCAACAGTTTCACTTTGACCTCGACCTCTACCGCTCTTTCAGGTAGTTATACCGCTACCATTGCGACAGGTGGTAATACTACATACACCTGCCCTTCTCGGACCGCGACCAACGGCAAGGTTGAGTACACCTTTGCCAGCGGGACAACTATTTCAAAGATGGATTCCACCACATTCACCATTCTCGCCCTTCCGCAAGTGCTCAAAGATCTCACAATTGAGTTTAATGTCACGATGGGCAGTACAACGGGTGTCCGTAAGCTCGATTTGAAAAAGAATGGGTCATTCATTAATTTCGCCGCATGCTCGAAACACCGGATCTACGGTCTGGCCATGCCTGGGAATGAGTGGAATTTCAAGTACATCACTCTTGAGAATGAGGTGATAGACTGGACTGATGTGGTGGTGAGTGGTCTTGATACGGACAACCTACCTGAAGCAAGCCAGTTTGTGGTCAATGGCGCCAATAATG
>JAEEGI010007377.1_pt1 | contig 24638 bp, 19 predicted proteins | sample 8958751 | NCBI WGS metagenome assembly JAEEGI01 (sample SAMN16246545, study PRJNA631951) | gut metagenome | biome: gut microbiome; feature: rumen; material: KS-attached | host: Bos | place: Iran: Karaj | collected 2018-10
ATAATATTCCGTCATATTGCCCGAAAATCTTGGCCAATACAGGAAGTATTCCCCGCGATTTTCAGACAATCTGACGAAAATTCTGACTGCGCAATCTGCGCACCAGAATTATGCGGTATTGCCTTAACAAACTGGTCCTTGAATTCCGATCGGATATTCATTAAACTATTGGCACAAAAAGGCTTTGCCCGGTTCGCGTGAGGAATGTCGGGCAAGCGATAATGGATAGTTGAATATGAGTATGGATTTATCGTTTTCGTTTTTCTGGAATCAGGTCATATCGAATCCCCTCCTGATGCTTTCGGTATGTCTGACCCTTGGGGTTATTTTCGTCAATGGCTGGACGGACTGCCCCAATGCGATCGCGACCTGCGTCACCACAAGATGCATGGAAGCAAGGCCGGCTATACTTATTTCCGCGGTCTTCAATTTTCTTGGCGTTTTCATTATGAGCTCGATCAATGCGACGGTGGCGCAAACGATTGCCAATATGGTCGATTTCGGTGCAAACTCCCACGACGCCATCGTTGCCCTGTCCGCGGCCCTGCTGGCGATCGTGATCTGGGCCGTACTCGCCTGGTATTTCGGGATCCCCACCAGCGAAAGCCACGCCCTCATCGCCGGTCTGACCGGAAGCGCGATCGCGCTGCACGGCGGTCTTGGCGGCGTTAACGGCCAGGCGTGGCTCAAGGTCATTTACGGCCTGGTGATTTCGGTCGTTCTCGGTTTCGTCTTGGGCTATGCGATCTGCAAGCTGGTGACCGTGATTTTCTTCCGTGTGGACAGACGGAAGACAGAGGGGATCTTTCGCTACGGTCAGATCGGGGCCGCCTGTGCCATGAGCTTTATGCACGGAGCCCAGGATGGGCAGAAATTCATGGGCGTTATCCTGATGTGTCTCCTGATGTCGAATGGGGGAAGCGAAAGCAGTGCGGTCCAGATGCCGGTATGGATCATGCTCCTATGCTCCGTCATCATGTCCGTGGGTACGTCCATCGGCGGCAAGAAGATCATCAAATCGATCGGGATGGATATGGTAAAGCTGGAGAAATACCAGGGCTTTTCTGCGGATCTGGCCGCCTCGGCCTCCCTGCTGATCAGCTCTCTCTTCGGGATCCCCGTCTCGACCACACACGCAAAGACGACGGCGATCATGGGCGTCGGAGCAGTCAAACGGCCTTCTGCGGTCAATCTTGGGGTCGTGAAAAACCTGGTGATGACCTGGGTGCTGACGTTTCCGGGCTGCGGCGTGATCGGCTTCATCACTACGAAGATATTTATGGCGATCTTCTGATTTGGAGGAAAACATGGCAAACAAAAAGAATGAGTTTTACTGGAATAACTATATCGCCGCAGCAGACGTGGCATGCCGGGCCGCCGGGTATCTGCTGGAATGTATGAAGAAATTCGACATCGAGAAAATCGGAACCATGCTGACCGCGATGCACGAATTTGAGCATGAAGGCGATTCCCTGCGGCATGAAATGACGGAGGCGCTGGCCAAGTCCTTTGTGACCCCCATCGAGCGCGAAGACATGCAGGAATTATGTCAGAAGCTGGACAGCGTCACCGACCAGGTCGAGGAAGTTCTGCAGGCCATCTACTTCAACTGCATCGGCAGGATCTCAGCAGAATCCATCCTTTTCGCGGAGAAAATCTGCACCTGCACCGCCAAGATGAAGGAAATGCTTGTGGAGCTCCCCAATTTCAAGAAGTACGATAAGCTGCGCTCGCTCATCATCGAAGTCAACGCCGCAGAGGAAGAATGTGACGCTCTCTACCTCCGGGCAAACTATGACTGCCGCAAAAACTGGAACGGAAAAGACCCCCTCGAGGTCATCGCTTGGCGGGATATCTATTCAAAGCTCGAGGATTGCGCAGATGCGTGCGAGCATGTTGCCGACACGGTGGAAGCCATCGTAATGAAGAACTCCTGATCAGCGACGGCTCCCCTTCTCGCAGTGAACTGAACAGGAACGGGATGGAGGCACGGCCTGGGCCGTGCCTCCATCCCGTATCTCATACGAATACTCAATCAAAATCCGGGATCGGGCTGCGAGCAGAAATCCTGTCAGACGAGGTTTCCGGGCGGTACGTTTCCGCTCGCCCGGAAACCCTTGAAGGACGATCCCTGCAGGCTTTTCCTTATTGTCTGATCTGAAAGCTTCCGTCGGGCTCAAAGGCCTCGGCGGCGAAGCAGGCGAAGGCCCGGTCGGTTTCCGAATAGAAGGCGACGTAATACGGATCGCCCGGCTGTGCCGCCTCAAAGGCGTCCCGGCGCGGGGTCTCCACCTCCCCGTACTCCCCGAATTGCAGGCAGAGGGTGACGGAGTTCACATTCCCGTTATCGTCATGGTCCTCATATTCCTTCTTGCAGCTCAGAGGCAGCAGGCGGAAATACGCTTTGGCGATATCCCCCCGGCCCTCCTGCTTCCGCACCTTGGTCCAGATCCCCAGGGCGATGGCGGCGACCACCACCGCGACCCCGATGCCAAGGAGACGCACCGGGATCAGCAGGATGCACGCCAGGCAAAAGACAGCCGCAAGGAGCAGCAGCCCGAGACCGCTTCTCTTTGCCCCCCGTTCCTTCTTCAAGAGCTCCTGCGTTATGACCGTTTTCATTCCTGGTTCCTCCAATTTGCAAGTATCATAGGTCCGGCTTTAGTCGGACCACAGTTCTTCCTCTGTCCACAGGTGTTCGATCCCGCCGTATTTGCTGGTGACGAGGTAACCCGTATCAAATGCCCAGACGGTCATGAATTCCCCGTCCGCAGTCACCGTGTACCACATGTCGTGATATTCGTTGATTGCCCGTATAAGGATGCCATAGTCCAGGATGCTCCCGCTGGCCGGGTCGCACACCGCCCAGACGCCGCGCTCGGAAATGATCACACGATACTCGCCATAATCCTCCGGATGGGCGATTTCATACTCGCCGTCGATATAGCCGATATCCTGCCCCAGGGAAGAAAAATCCGGTCCCTCACGCAGAAGCATTGCTCCAAATTGATGTAAGCCGGGTTCCTCCCACTCCTCCGGGTTCGCCTCCCGCGCGAGATCCGCATAATATCGGTAATCCCGGTCCACCTGCTCCTCTGCCGCCAGCACGGCTTCCTCGTCGAAATAAAGGCCGTACTCCGGCCAGTCGATGGACGTCGAGACATAAGCGCCGGGGCCCTCCGGCTCCGCCGACCAGGCACCCTCCACACGGTTGAGTCCCCCGTATCTGCCGGTGATGAGGTAACTGGAATCAAATTGCCAGACGGTCATAAATTCCCCGTCCGCAGTCACCGTATACCACACGGCTCCTTCCGTATCCGGGAACAGGATCCCGTAATCCAGGATGCTCCCGCTGTCCGGGTCGCAGGCCGCCCAGACGCCGTTCGCGGCGATCAGGATATGATACTCGACCTCATGATCCTCCGGTTCGGAGACGACATACTCTCCGGCAAGATTACCGACGTCCTGTCCCAGGGCGCTGAAATCCGGTTCCTTACACAGAAGCATGTCTTCATATTGAACCAAGCCGGGTCCTCCCCAACTCTCCGGATACGCCTCCCGCGCCAGCTCCGCATAATGCCGGTAGCCCTGGTCCAACTGCTCCTGCGCCGCCAGCACGTCTCCCTCGTCGAAATAAAGGCCGTATTCGGGCCAGGCGATGGGGTTTGCGAAATACGGTCCGGGCGTCCATTCGCCAGGGTCCTCCGGGTTCTCCGGCTCCTCCGGGTCCTCCGGGTATTCCGGCCCGTCGGGGTATTCCGGCTCCTTCGGATAATTCGGGAATCCCGTGAAGCTGGGGAAATAGGGTTCCTCCGCCCAGGGATCATAGGGGGTGTAAAACTCCGGCCAGTCCTCCCCATAGATGGCGTCCCAGGGATCCGGCATGGGCTCGCCCTGATCCAGATACTGCCGGACCGCCTCCCAATTCAGGCCCTCCTCCCGGAAATCCTCATATTCCCGCCATTCCTCCAGCCAATCCGGCGCGGGCGGCGCGGACTGGGGCCGGTTCCGGTATTCCGGAACACGGTCCAACTCCAGGAGCTCGCAGACATATGGGAACAGATCCGCAGGCAGGAAGAAATCGGTGCCGAACAGGTCCAGCTCAAACAGCCGGTCGTCGATGTCCAGCAGAAGGTCTGCCAGCTCGAACATCAGGTCGTCCCCGTTTTTGTTCTCTGCCTCGGCATAGCCGTTATAGGCCAGCACCTTCAGGATGGTGTCCAGGATCATCTCCTGCTCCGAAGGATAGGCGTCCACAAAATCCTCCAGCGAGGCGTTCACGGCGCGGAAATCCGCATCGGTGTAATATTCCAGGGGGTCCGCGCCGGCGGCGGGGGCGGCGGGATAATCCGCCTTTGCTTTCTCCGCGACCTTCTGCTCCACGGCCCGGACGATCTTTTCGGTCTCCGCCTTGGCTGGCGTTCTCTTCGGCTCCGGCTGCGGATAGCCGGGGGCGGGCGTGGGCACAGGCGTGGGAGCAGGGGACGCCGTCGGCTGATGCTCCGGGTCTTCCTCCGGGAGCTCGGTCATCTGATGCTCCAGAAATTCATCCGGGTAGTCGTTGCCCTGGGGCTCATAATACTGCTCCACCAGCTCGCACATGAGTTCAGAGTAGACCGCTTCATAGCAGAGGTAAGCGTCCTCCCCGTCGAAGCGCAGCAGGGCGGCGGTGGGACCCGCCATCGCACCCACGTACAGGCCGGAGGAATTGTGCCAGCGCACAAAGTCCTCCCCCAGGGTCAGGTCCCCGTCCTCCGCGATGACGGGGAAGACGGCGAAAATATCGTCTCTGTCCTTTTCCGGGACCGTGATCAGCTCCACCCGGACGCCGGTATTCCGCAGGTTATCGTAGAAATAGATGCAGTTTCCATCCACCGCCTGCTCGTCCAGCGTGTCCGGGATCACCAGGAACAGGTCGAACTCCGAATAGAAGCACTCCTGCAGGCCGTAGCTGGGCGCGCCATGCTCCACCGGGTCCTCCTTGGGCTTCCGGTTGCCGTTGACCCACTTCCCGTCCTCCAGGAAGCGGATGTTCATCAGCTCCCGCAGCTCTTCAAAGACGAAGCTGTATTTGCTGGGGTAGCAAAGCTCCTCCGTGATCATGTATTCCTTGCCCAGGCCCACATAGGAATAGGTCACGATGCCGTCCTTGACGTATTCCGAGGTCAGCCAGTCGTCCCCCCAGGCCAGGACGGTGTTGTTGGGCGAGTTCCGGATCAGGGAGCCCAGCTCGTCGATATCCACATAGGGGTTGTGCTCCAGGCGGACGGAGCAGGAAGCGCTGCTGCGCGCATCGCCGAAGATGACGCTCTGATCCTCGAAGGCCGTCCGCTTCGTGAGCTGGGCGGGATAGAAGACGAGGCAGTCCGCCTGGGAGAGATAATAGACGGCCTGATTATGGTCATAGTCGTCCCGTCCCCGGGCATAGGCTTCCTTCACCTTCGAAGCCGTCACCACGCTGGAAGACGCCGAGGCGGCGAATTTCGCTGCGTTGGCGTCCGTCCCCGTTTTTTTGCCGTCCGTGCGGTCGGTCTCCGCCTTGAGGGTCTGATCCCCCGCAGTGATATAGACCGTGACCTTGTCCGCGTCGCTGACGGCGATATATCCGACTCCGTCCACCACGCCGGTGACGACGGAAGGGGCCCCCGCCGCTCCGCCGCCGGACCGGGCCGCCAGCACGTCCCGCACCTCCGTCGGGTCTGTGGCGCTGAACGCCACATTCCGGCCGCTGAAATAAACGTAATCGTCGTCTGTGTCCAGAAGGAGGTTATCCTCGTCGCTCAACTCCCGAAGGATCTTCTCGAGGTCCTCCGTCGTTTCCCCGTTGGCCGCTTTCGTCACGATGTCGGGCTGCTCCCCGGGCGCGGGGGCTGCGCTGGGCTCGGGTGCTTCCGTGGGCTCCGGCGTTTCCGCAGGCTCCGGTCCCTCCGTCGGCGCGGGGGCCTCCGTATATCTCGGGGCGGCCGAGGGCTCCGGCTCCTCATCCGTATCCACCAGCACCATCAGGAGAACGAAACCGATCACAAGCCCGAGAAAGACGCCGAGAAGGATCAGCAGAAGCTTGCGGCCGACGGATTTCTTCGGCTTTTTGTTTTTATCCATGTCATTATCTTCCTTTTTAGAACAATATCGTCCTACAGTGTACCACAGATAGGCAAGCCTGTGTGCGCTTTTTTGAAACTTTTTCACAGTAATCGTGCAGATCATTGAGATGACCGGTGCTGGGAAAGGCGGAAAAGGCTGCATGCGGATCGGATACCCGTTTTTCCATCGGGCCGAAGCGCGCATCTGCGGCAGGCTATGCCAAATACGGCTGGGAAACGACCGCCGCTTTTGTGGACCGTATACCGAAATGCAGCCGGAAGGCCCATGCTCACTTGCCGGAAAAACGCACCGCAGGGCTCCTGCGGTGCGTTTTTCTATATTGGAGTTTGTCTCTCCCCCTGACCGCTGCGCAGCGTTCGGGAAGAGGGTGCTTTATGGACGGCTGCCGTTCCAGCGCAGCCCCCGGCGGGGGAGTATTCGTTCATTTGGAGACGGTGCAGGAAACGCCGAAGCTTTCGTACAGTGCCCGCACGGCCTCCACCTCCTCGGCTGCCATGGGCTTCATGTCCTCCAGACGGTAGGGGATATCCAGGGCGGCGTATTTGGAAGTGCCCATGCGGTGGTAGGGGATGAGCTGAAGGGCCAGGTCCTCTCTGCCCAGGCTGCGGATGAACGCCGCCGTGGCCTTCACGTTTTCCTCCGGACTGTTGACGCCGGAGATCAGGGGCTGGCGGAAAAGAATATTCGCCCCGCTGTCCGCCAGGAACCGGGCGTTGGAAAGGATCTGCCCGTTGCCCTGCCCCGTATATTCCCGGTGCTTTTCGCTGTCCATGAGCTTCAGGTCGAAATAGAAAGCGTCCGTCAGCTCCAGCACCCTTTCAAAGGCGCTGCGGGGCACGCAGCCGCAGGTCTCCGCGCAGGTATGGATGCCCTCCCCCCGGCAGAGGGCAAAGAGCTCCGCGACGAAATCCGCATGGGTCAGAGGTTCGCCGCCGGAAACGGTGACGCCGCCGCCGGAGGAATCGTAAAATATCTTGTCCCGGCGTACCTGCTCGAAGACCTCCTCCGCCGTCTTTTCCTCGCCGTAGCGCACCAGCGCGTCATAGAAGCAGGCTTCCACGCACTTGGCGCATTCGTCGCACTTTTCCCGGTCGATGCGCCTGTCCGCGTCCGGCAGGATGGCCCCCCGGGGGCAGCTTTTGGCACAGCGCCCGCAGTGCTTGCAGAGGTTTGAGAGGAAGCCCACGCGCACCCGGTCCGAGAGGTTCTCCGGGTTAGCGCACCAGCGGCAGCGCAGGGGGCAGCCCTTCAGGAAGACCACCGTGCGGATGCCGGGTCCGTCGTGGATGGAATAGCCCTGGATGTTGGAAACCAAGGCGGTCAGTGCCATTCTGGGCCCCTCCCTTTACAGTTCAAATTCGCTTCGATAGATCACGTCGTCCTGGATGCCTTTGCTGAGCTGCACGAAATAGGCGCTGAAGCCGCCGATGCGGACGATCAGGTCGGCGTAATTCTCCGGATGGGCCTTGGCGTCCTTCAGCTGTTCCGTGTCCAGGATATTGTACTGGATGTGGCTGCCTCCCGCCTTCATATATGCGTTGGTATAGGCGATCAGCTTGTCGATGCTCTCGGGGGAGCCCAGGAGAGAGGAATTGAATTTCTGGTTCAGCACGGCGGCGCAGCAGACGCTGGAGTAGCCGGACTTCATGGCGCTGCGCAGGACGGCGGTGGGTCCGTTTTTGTCCGCGCCGCGCATGGGGCTCAGGGAGCCGTCGTTCAAAGGCTCCAGGGCAGGCCGTCCGTCGGGCAGCGCGCCGGCGCCCAGGCCGCCGAAATAGTGCCAGGCCAGGCCCTCCCGGGAGATGATCATGTTGCGGAAGGGGGCGTTATCAAAGGCATAGATGATCTCAGCGGAGCGGTCGGACACGCGCCTGACCATCTCGTCGGCCTCCTCGATGTCGTTGCCGTACTTGGGCTGGCGGAGGCAGAGCTGCCGCACTTCCTCGCCCCTTTCCCCGGCGAAATTGGAATCCAGAGCGTCCATCAGCTCTGCCATGGTGAGGACCTTGTCCTCATATACCAGCTTTTTGATGGCCACGAAGGAGTCCGCCACGTCGATGATGGCCCGGTCGGACACACCGAACATGCTGTGGTCGGGGTCGGCCTTGGTGAGGTCCTGGCCCAGATCCATGCTGGCCTCGATGCCCAGGATGCTCAGGAGGGGGGTGCGGATATACTGATGGCAGACGTCCCTGGCCACAGCTCCCAGCCACAGGCCTTTATGGACCAGCGCCTTTTCCTGCTGGAAGAAGGCTTCATAGAGCTCGTCGAAGGACGCGAAGCTGCGGGGGTCGCCGGTCTCGATGCCGGTGCGCACCCCGTTGATGTCCAGGCCGTTGTGCAGGGTCAGATGCAGGACGCCCGCCAGGTTGTAGGCCGCCACGCCCTCGGCGCCGTAATGCTCCGCCCGATTGGGCAGACAGGGATAGACGCAGCCCAGGCCCCGCCACTCGCAGGCTTCCTCATAGGGAATGCCCCAGTCCATGTATTTCCGGATCATGACCTCGTCGCTCTGGAACAGGGGGATGCCGCCCCGGGTCTCCAGGTTGGTGCGGATGGCCTTGCGCATGATCCAGTCCGGGGTCTGGTTGTTCCACCGGAGCCCCACGGTGGGGCTGGAAAGCTTCAGCTTGGCCACCACATGGAGGATGAGGTAGCTCAGCTCGTTGGTCATGTCCGTGTGATCCTGGCCCAGGCCGCCCACCATGACGTTGTTGATGCCGAAGTTGATCTGATGGGTCTCCTTGTTCATGTCATCGGAGACAAAGGTCTGGGTGCCCCAGCGGCCGATCATGTCCGCCAGGTCAGAGGCGATCTGCTCCAGCGGCACGCCGTTTTTGAGGTCGTTCTTGAAATAGCCGTAGAGATACTGGTCGGCGCGGGCCCAGTGGCTGTTATTCTGCATGGGGTTTTCAAACATCTTGGCCAGGGAGCACATCTCCATGAACTGCAGGGCCTCATGGAAGGTGCGGGGGGGATTTTCCGGCACATGGTCGCAGGTCTCCGCGATCTTCCCTAGCCGCGCCTTCTCCGCAGGGTCGCTTTCCCCGGCGGCCATCTCCCGGGCCAGGGCGGCATAGCGGCGGGAATGGTCGATGGTGGCCTGGAGGGTGATGATGGCGGCCTGCCAGAAATAGACCTTGTTCACGTCCGTGCCGCCGGAGGCGATATAGTCCTCAATGTGCTGCTCACAGCGGCGGATGTATTCCTTCAGGCCGGCGGGCAGGATGTTCGGCCAGTCCAGGGCGGAGGTAGACTGCCCGGTGATGCCGTTGCGCAGGCTGGGGTCCCGCAGCTTGGCTTCCTCCGCCTGGGTCGCCCAGTCCCCCACCAGGGCATGCCAGGCGTCGTAGGTGCGCTTGGGCATGCAGTTGGGCTCGAAAAGGCGTGCGGCCTCCCGCAGGACCTCCAGCTCCTCCTTATTCAGGATGGCGGATGCGTCCAGGGTCACGCCGATGACCCCGTCGTCATTCCAGATGTCGTGGATATAGTCCCCGCAGACGTTGATGGCCGTCTGGCAGCCGATGACGCCGGTGGTGGGCCGGCCCACGATCTCATCGAAAGGATGGATCTTGATGGGCACGTTGTCCATGACCTTTTTCAGCATTTTGGCGGTGCGGAGCTCCAGGTCTTCGCCCTCGGTCTCGTGCCAGGACGCCATGGTCAGGCGCTCCCTGTCCACGTACACGCGCCAGGGAGCTTCCTTCATGGCCTTGCGCCAGGCGACGTTGCGTTCGCTGAGCTCCAGGGCGTCGATTTTTTCCAGAAGGGACTTGTCGATTTCGTACATATGCATTACCTCCGGAATGAAGTCTGGCTGCCTGTGCGTTCGGTTGACAGCTGCCATCATTTTCGGGAATATAAGGCGCCGGTTTTGCCGGCATATCCGCCGTTCTGCCCGGTCCGGTACGGGAACGCAGCGGGTTTTCCCGACCGTGCGCCTGTGATCCTTGACTGTTAAGGCAACACCGCGTTAGTTCTCGGCACACATCTTGCTTGCATCATGTTCCGTCATATTGCCCGAAAATCTTGGACAATACAGGAAGTATTCCCCGCGATTTTCAGACAATCTGACGAAAATTCTGACTGCGCAATCTGCGCACCAGAATTGTGCGGTGTTGCCTTAAAGCATATCTCATTTCCTTCGCCCCGTCAACGGCTTCGGACAGGAAATACAACGACTGCAAGGAGCGTGGATTCCCCGTGCCGTAAAGCGTGTATAAACGGGTTGATATCTATGGCGCCGGGTGCAGTTCACTCTCTGTCCTGGATAGACGCTGCATCATTGTCGCCTTTTATCCGGGACGGAGATTATTCCATAAGCCCAAGGGGAAAGCAACCGGAGGCGTCGGAGCGTGAAGCATTCCGGCCAAACGTTCAACGCACCGCCGTCAGGACTCCCGGATCAGCAGGATACTCTCCGGACTTTGGACCATGTCCCGAACCGTACGTCCATCCGGGAGCGGCTGGCGGAACAACTCCTCTACGGTTTCTTCCGAAATGCCGTCAAATACTTCAAAGCAGACACGGCACAGGCAGGCCGCTTTGGGACCGGTGCGCCACAAGCTGAGGTAGTGGCACCCTTTGTTGCTCTCCTGCTGGATCAGGTATTTTTCGCCGTGACGGGAAAACTCTGCAAAACCGCTTTCGAGGATCGCTTCGACGATCGTTTTCATGCTGCGCCTCCCTTGTTCTGCCGCTTTCGGCTGACGGCGATGTGCTGTCTGCGATGGATAGTCCCGCCGTCTCCGGCCCGGAACGGGCGCCCGTTCCATCTGCTTCCTCTCCGGATGCGCGTCTCCCGAAGGGCGCTGCCCACGACGTCAGGCCGTCGTTCCGAGTATCCCGGCCGGGAGCACCTCGCTGTGGACTGCGGGGCTTCACGGAAGGCGCGGGGGATTCGGGCACATAGCCGCTGGTCTCCGCGATTGCAAGCATATCCCATTTCCCGCGCCCCGTCAACGGCTTCGGGCGGGAAAGAAAACCGCAGCAGAGGGCGGGCTTCTCCCCTCGCTCCCTGCTGTCATCCGCCCGGGCGCTGCATATCCGCCATGCGGCCGCCCGAGGTGCGATCCTGTTATAAACCATCTTGCCGGAATCACTTGTATTACGGCAACACCGCATAATTCCCGGCACGCATCTTGCTTGCATCATGTTCCGTCATATTGCCCGAAAATCTTGGCCAATACAGGAAGTATTCCCCGCGATTTTCGGACAATCTGACGAAAATTCTGACTGCGCAATCTGCGCACCAGAATTATGCGGTATTGCCTTACCCGCCGTCTCTGCGTATAATGAACAGCATCCGAAAGAAACGTCGGATCATGGCGGGAAAGCGGGGATCATCATGGAAAAAAAGATCGATATGCTTCACGGAAATGTGATGCGGAGCCTTCTGCGCTTTTCCGTTCCCCTGGTACTCACCGGCTGGCTGCAAACGCTTTTCAGCTCGGCCGACAGCCTGGTCGTCGGACGCTTTGCCGGAAGTGCGGCCCTGGCCGCCGTAGGCGCGACCTTCGCTTTCGTTATGCTCATCATCTGCTTCTTCGGCGGCCTCTCCGCCGGCGTCACCGTCTGCGCCGCAAACGACGCGGGGGCGAACGACCCGGAGAGCTTCCGGGAAACCATGCATGTTTCCCTGCTGCTGGCTTTCCTCATCGGCGTCTTTGTCCTTTTCCTGGGAGAAGGCCTGGCTGGAAGGATCCTCCGCATGATGCACGCGCCGGAGGATATCATCGGGGACGCTGAAACCTATCTTCGGCTGTACTTCCTGTGCATGCCGGCGCAGATGGTATATAATACCGGCGCTTCCATCATGCGCGCCCGGGGAGATTCCCGCCATCCCCTCATTTTTCTTGCCATTTCCGGGGTGACGAATCTGGTGCTGAACTTGATCTTTGTCGCCCTCTTTCACTGGAATGTGGCGGGCGTCGCCGCGGCGACGGTGATCACCCAGTATCTCTCCGCCTTTCTCGCCATCCGCGCCCTCCTGCATGAGGAGGAGCCCTGGCGGCTGGACCTGCGGAAGCTCTGCCTGCGCAAGGGGAAGATCGGTGCGATCCTGCGGATCGGATTGCCGGCGGGGCTGCAGGCAGCCATGCTGGCCGCCTCGGATATCCCCCTCCAGACCTGCGTGAATTCCCTGGGCAGCCTGGCCGTCTCCGGCAACGCTGCCGCTCTGAACATCGACGGTCTCATCTTCGTTACCATTGAAAATCTGACGCAGGCCTGCACCGTTTTCACCGGCCAGTGCGTGGGGGCGAGGCTTTTTGACCGGACGAAGACCGTGCGCAGAGACAGCATGATCGTTGCCGTTCTGGCGGGAATGATCTGCGGGGCCGTGGGCCTGCTGTTCCGGTTTCAGCTGGTGGCCCTGTTCCTCCCGGAGACCCCGGAAGCCGTGGCGTTCGGCGCGGACCGGGCCAAAGCCGTGGCGACGTTTGCCTTTATCTACTCCGTCATGGGCACCCTGAACGCTTTCCTGCGAGGCTACGGCGTCTCCATCGGCCCGGCAGTCATCAACATTTTTGCGCTTTTCGTTTTCCGTCTGATCTGGGCGTTTGCCTATTTCCCCCATCATCCGACGCTGTTCCATCTGTATATCTCTTACCCCATCGGCTGGCTCATCGCCATCGCCATGCTGCTGGCGATCTACCGCCCTGCCATGCGGAAGGCGATGGAGCGGCTGGAGGCGGAGCGGCGCGGGCAGATGTGACTGCGGCGGGAAGGTAATTTCTGGCCGTGTATGCCAGCAGCCAAAAACCGGGGCGACGGTTTCCGTCGCCCCGGTTTCCTGTTTTCAGGGGCTTGGCCCCTTGGAAAAGGATGCTCTGCCGGAAGCTTCCGGCAAACGCTTATTTCATGCCGATCTTTTCAATCGGGATGTTGAATTTCTTCTTGAGCTCCTCCACGGTTTCGGGGGTGAGCCTCTCCGGATGGAGGGTGCGGATGGAATTGTAACACTGGAGGAACAGGGACCAGTAGCTCTGGCCGCCCAGGTCGTAGAGCTCGGCGTGCTCCAGCACCTCGATCTTGTGGGGCGCGAAGCGGGGGATATTGACGACGCACTCGTCGTCGGCGATGAATTCCTTGCCCAGAACGGTGAACTTCACCTTGCCCTTGCGCAGGAACAGCAGCTCCCGCAGGGCGGGATACTGCACCCATTCGGCGGTGAAGCCCGGCTCCATGACGGCGCAGACCATCTCCTTGGTGCCGCCGTTCTCCCAGCGCTCCACGATGACGCGCATGCTGCAGCCGGGGAACTCGTAGGCGGCGTGGGGCCGGTTGACGTTCTTGACGGCCAGGCACTCCTCCACGGGGGCGTCCTTATAAACAAAAGCCTCCAGCATCTTGGAATCCATCTCGCCGTTGGGCATCAGGGCGGCCAGCTTGGGGTCGTCCTTCAGCTCGGGCATGTACTGTTTGACGCGGCCCACGTCCTTGGCGTCGGCATAGACCTCGAAATCGTGATAGGTGCCGCGCCACTTGGTTTCCTCCAGGAAGGTCATGCCGTGGGCCTGGCCGGCCTGCAGGTGCACGATGTCGCCGGGGGTGCAGAGGACGCGCTGCCCGTTGATGTAGAGATAGAGCTTGCCGCTGTCCACGAAGAAGGTCTCATAGCCGTGGACGTGGTAGTGGGGCATCTGCCAGGTGGCCTTCATGTCCTCGGGCACGGCGTGCATGATGGTGTCCAGGCACCAGTACAGGCCGTGGGGGCCCTCCGCGTCCGTCACCAGGCCCGCCTCGGAGGAGACCTGCCCGTTGGGCCAGTAGTGCTTCGCGCTGCCCCGCCAGCTCACTTCCGGGTGCTTGAGGTCGAATACGAATTCGTTCTTTTCCATGGTTTCCGTCCTTTCCTATATACGAATTTGCAAATAAAGACCGTTCTCCAAATGCGGTAAAACCCGCAGGTTATATATGTTTCTTCATTTGAGGGCATTATACCACGTCCACCCAAAAAATTCCAGAGGAAAAGCAGGCACTGTCCATTTTCCCCGGGAATTGTGCTTTTCCCGCCGGAAATGCAGCGGTCCGCCCGTAGACAAGCAGGGGGCGCTGCAAAATGCAGGGAATTGTGTTTTTTCCCGCCGGATACCCTTGCATTGTGGGCGCGACTATATTATATTCTATATGTAGTGGCTGCTTATGCTCCGCAAAGGCGCGGAGAATCTCAAAAGCGGCCGATGGGAGGTCCGGATATGAAAAATACGAGGCGCTTCCGCCCGCTGATCTTTGTCCTGGTCGCGGCTTTGTTCGCGGCAGCCATCCCCGCCTATGGGGCCATGGCGTCGAAGAATATCGACGTCTACACGGGCGTCCGCATCTTTGTGGACGGGAGAGAGCTGGAGCCCATCGACGTCAACGGCAAGGACGTGGAGGCTTTTGTTTATGAGGGGACCACCTATGTGCCCCTTCGCGCCGTGGGAGAAGCCCTGGGCGCGAAGGTGGGCTGGAACAGCGAATCGAAGACCGTGTATGTCAACTCCGACAATGCCGACGTCGATCCGGAGGATCGCATCGCCAAATTCGACGCCGGTTCCGGCTACTTCACCTATAACTGCGGCCCCATGACCCTTTCCAGCCAGTACTGCACCGCCGAGCTGGACGGCTTCACCGTCGTTTACTCCGAGCTGGCCTTCGGCGATCCGATTTTTGAGGAAAGCAAGGGGGAGCACCGCTGGAACCAGCATTATTCCGGCGACAGCAAGGCCCGGCTCTATGAGCTGCACGCCCTTTTCACCGGCACGGTGACGAGCTCCGCGCGGAGCTTTTTCCTCTGCTACGCCCACTGCTACGATTCCGAGGGGAAGCTGCTGCGCGTCGAGAAGATCTATCATCGGGTGGAGGAAAATGTTCCCTTCAAGCTCTGGGTCGCCATCGACATCCCGGCGGACACCGCCCGGCTCGTGATCTCGGCGGACCGCATAGATTAAAGAAGGAAATACATAACCATCGGGCATCCGGGGAAACCCGGATGCCCGAATTTACTATCTGTTATCATGCCTCCGCCGGGGTCCTTGCCTTCTTCTCCGCCCGCAGGTCCAGCCAGACCAGGACCAGGCAGCCGAGGCGCAGCAGGAAGCCCGCAAGGGCGAAGGGCCAGCCGAAGGCCAGGTTGAAGCGGAAGGGGAGAAGGCGCAGCGCCAGGTCCGCCAGGATCAGCAGCCCGAAGACCCGGCGGGCAGCGGCGGCGCGGCCTTTCCCGCTCCGCAGGAGCCGTCCCGCACTTAGCCCGAAGATCAGCGCAGGAACCAGGATGGCGAAGGCCAGCAGCACCTCGCTGCCGCTTTTCCGGTAGAGAAAGGAAAGGATAAGCTGAAACCACCGGGGCAGGGCGGACGCCCCCAAGTCAAAGAGCAGCGCCGACGCCCCCCGGTGCAGCATCATCGGCCGGTAGGTGGAAGCGCCCAGGAGAAAGAGGACGCAGGACAGGGCGGAAACCTGGGTGACGCGCACCGCGACCTCCGCGCCGCTGAGGGCGCCCCGGATGCCGACGCCGAATTTCACCTTCTTCATCCCCGCACCTCCCCCAGGGTCCGGGCGAGATACCGCGCCTCAAAAGCCGCCGTCGCCGCCGCGCCGTCCCGCAGGCGGTAGACGATCTCCCCCGTCTCCGGGTCCAGCCAGAGGACCTCGGCGCTGCTGCCGTCCGGCTCCAGGTCCCGAAGGGACATGCAATAGAGGGCGCAGAGGGGGTTGACCTCCGGGGCGTTGGCTTCCATCAGGCAGCCCCGGAGGCAAACCAGCTCCCCGGAGGGGCAGCGGCCCCGCAGCACCGTGTCCTCCAGCACCGCTTCCCTTCGGAAATCCTCCGTGTTCAGGCGCACCAGGCGGCAGCGCATCAGCCCCAGGTCCGTAGAGGTGTACTCGTTGAGCCACAGGGCGTTCCCCACCGCCGCCGCGCCCCAGTCGTAGCCGAAGGTGCCCGCCAGCAGCAGCTCCCTGGAATTGTCGCCGCCCCGGTAGAGGCCGCTGGGCTGCTCCGTGCCGTAGCGCACCCCCAGCTCCGTGCCCTCGATGGGGTAGTATTCGTTCAGGATGCTGCGATCCGCCAGCTTCCCCAGCTTCACCGTGAAGAAAAAGCCGATGGCGGTGAAGATGATGACCACGAGGACCAGGGCGTTCAGGGTGAATTTCGTGTCGTTCATGGTTCAGTTGAAGTTGTAGGCCGTGACGATGGGCTCCCGCCCCCGGGTCACGTCGTTGAAGTATTCATAAAGGCAGATGCCCAGGAAGGAGCCGCTGATGTTCACGGCGTTGCGCCAGCCCCGGCCCCGCAGCTCGCAGAGGGCGTAGTAGCTGCGCTGGGAGCTGCGGCAGTGGAGATAGACGGGCCTGTCCCTGGGCACTTCTTCGATGCGGTTCCGGAACTGGCTCAGGGGGATGTTCACCGCGCCCTTCAGGTGCCCGGCGGCGTATTCCCCGGGCTCCCGCACGTCGATGATATACGCCCCGCTCTCCACCAGGCCGCGCACCTCCGACACGTGGACCTGGGGCATGTCCCCGTAGAGCACGTTCAGCCCCACCAGGGCCGCCAGGTTCGTCACGTCCTTGGCCGTGCCGTAGATGGGGGCGTAGCAGAGCTCCAGCTCCTTCAGATCCTCCAGGTCCCCGTTCATGGAGATCAGGGCGGCGATCACATCCACCCTGCGCACCGCGTCGCCCCTGCCGGTGGCCTGGGCCCCCAGGATGCGGCCCGTGGGCAGCTCGAATACCAGCTTGAAAGCAAGATAGCTGCTGCCGGGCATGAGGCTCACCTTGTCGGAAGGCAGCACATAGGCGATCTCGCAGGGGATGCCCCGGGCCTTCGCCGCCTTTTCGCTGAGGCCCGTGCAGGCGGCGTTGAGGCCGAAGACCTGCAGGCAGCTGGAGCCGATATAGCCCCGGTTGTTGTGGGTCCTGCCGCAGATGTGGTCCGCCGCCGCCCGGGCCTGCCGCTGGGCGGGGCCCGCCAGGGCGAGATTGCCGTAAGCGCAGCCGAGGCGGTTATAGCTCTCGATGGCGTCCCCCACGGCGTAGATGTCCGGGTCGCTGGTCTGGTAGTTGTGGTTGACCCGGATGAAGCGGCGCTGATTCGTTTCCAGCCCCGCCGCCTGCGCCAGGGAAGAAGCGGGGGAGACGCCCACGCACATCACCACCAGATCGGCGGGGATTTCCTTTTCTTCTTCGTTTTGGGTGAAGCGGACGCCTTTCTCCGTGATCTCGGAGACCATGCCGGACAGGTAGAGGTCCACGCCGTTGTCCAGCAGTTCCTTGTGAAGATACTGCACCATGTCGTAGTCGAAGGGGGACATGATCTGCTCCAGCCCCTCCACGATGCTGACGTGCAGTCCCGCTTTGCTGAGGTTTTCCGCCACCTCGATGCCGATGAAGCCGCCGCCGGTGACCACGGCGGTTTTCGCCCCCACCGCGTCCATATAGTCCCTGATCTTCCCCACGTCCGTCACGTTGCGCACGGTGAAGACCTGCTTCCGGTCGATGCCCTTGATGCTGCGGGGCAGCACGGGGTCGGCGCCGGGGGCCAGGATCAGCTTGTCGTAGCTCTCCCGGTATTCCTCCCCGCCGGCGGTGCGGACGGTCACGGTTTTCGCCGCCCGGTCGATGGATATGACCTCGCTTTGGGTGCGGACCTCGATATCGTGGCGGCTCTTGAAGGCCTCCGGGGTCATGAGCACCAGGCTCTCCCGTTTGGGCACCACGCCCCCCAGGTAATAAGGCAGGGCGCAGTTGGAATAGCTCACGTGCTCTCCCCGTTCGAAAATGATGATCCGGGCCTCCTCGTCCAGCCTGCGGATGCGGGCGGCGGCGCTGGCCCCTCCGGCGACGCCTCCCACCACCAGAATCTTCATATGCTTCCCTCTTTCCGCCGCGCCGGTGAGGGGCGCGGCATGTATTCTCCGGATAGTGTTCCCATAATTTCCTATTTACCTGTATTATTGCAGGTTTTTTCCGGCTTTGCAAGGGAAAGACGGCGGGGAGAAGGAGATAGCATAGGATGTGATTCAACCGTTGGTTAAAATACTTAAACGATCATGTGATTGACAATGCTTGCCTGTTTCCTGTATAATCATCATCGCAAGAGAAGGGGATACAATCAGACAGCAATCAGACAGGGGACGGTTCTCTGTCTCCGCTCGTCCCGATGCGGGAAGGACACAGAACCGTCCCCTGTCTTTGGAATAGGAATATAAATGCTTATGGAGGGATAAGAAGTGCAGAGAAAACGGCTCATTTTCGGGTTTTCTTTCCTTGCCTGCGTCCTTCTGATCGGCTTTGCCGTTTTGCTGATCCCGCGGCACACGGCGCCGGAATACGCCGTGGAAACTTATGATGAACTGGCGGAAAAGGTGCGCGGCTGTTGCTTCCTCCCGGAAAAGGAACTGCTGCCGGATACGGGCTGCCATTACTATGTATATCTCAAGTCCCGTTTTTCCGACAGGGCGGTGGGCTATCTTTTGAGCTATCCCCCTCCGGACGGCTGTGCGAAGACGGTCAGCATCACCTGCAAAGACCTGTCGGAGCGGCCGGAAGGGTATGGCAGCATCACGCCGACGGAAGCCTGCGGGGAGGTCGGCCTGGCGGTCAGCAAGGACTTCCTCTGCTTTGTCCTGGATGGCTGCCGCTATGACATTCACGGTGCCGGGGCTTCGGAGGAATTCCTGCAAACGGCACGGGCGCTTGCCCGGAGCATTATCTTCACCGGGGAGATGGACGGATGAAAACAAAGGAACGGAATCACGGCGGGAAGACAGAAAAAACAGACAGGGGACGGTTCTCTGTCTCCGTTCGTCCCGATGCGGGAAGGACACAGAACCGTCCCCTGTCTTTGCTGTTGGAGCTAAAAGGCCTCGCCAGAGTTCGCATCCGCAGATGCGAATAAAGTCGGACTCATTTTTCGCACGGACATACGCCGGGCGAAAAATACCTCTCACGGAGCGGACTGTGGGCCCCTCCACGGGGCCTGCGGGGAGCGGAGTGCGATCCCCTCTCAAATCGGAGCCCAGCGAAGCGGGTCCGATTTGAATCAGGCCTGCGCCTGTACCGCCGTCAGAGCGGCGGTGTTCACGATGTCCTGCACGCTGCAGCCCCGGCTGAGGTCGTTGCAGGGCTTCGCCAGCCCCTGGAGCACCGCGTAGGCCTCCGCCCCGCCGATGCGCTGCGTCAGCTTGTAGGCGATGTTGCCGGACTGGAGGTCCGGGAAGATGAGCACGTTGGCCTTGCCCGCCACGGCGCTGCCGGGGGCCTTCCGCGCCCCCACCTCCGGCACCAGGGCGGCGTCGGGCTGCAGCTCCCCGTCCAGCAGCAGCTCCGGAGCCAGGGCATGGGCCAGCTCGACGGCCTTCTGCACCTTCGTCACCAGCTCGTGGCTGGCGCTGCCCTTGGTGGAGAAGGAGAGCAGGGCCACCCGCGGGGTCTCCACCCCGCAGAGGTCGCGGGCCGTGTAGGCGCTGGTCACGGCGATCTCCGCCAGCTCCTCCGCCGTGGGGCAGGGGTTCACGATGCAGTCGGCATAGACCAGCAGACCCTCGTCCCCCAGCGCGTGGTTGGGGCAGTTCATAAGGAAGCTGGAGGAGACGATGTGGATGCCCGGCTTCATCTTGATGATCTGCAGGGCGGGGCGCAGCATGTCCCCCGTGGTGTGCACCGCGCCGGAAACCAGCCCGTCGGCATCCCCCAGCTTCACCATGAGGATGCCGTAGTACATCACGTCCCTTGCCAGACTGCCGGCGGCCTCCCGGCTGAGGCCCTTGGCCTTGCGCAGCTCATAGAGGGCTTCGGCGTAGCTTTCCGTCTTTTCGCTGGTTTCCGGGTCCAGGACGGTAAGGCCGGTGAGGTCCGCCCCCACCCGGGCCGCCTCGGCGCGGACGGCGGCTTCGTTTCCCAGCAGGATGGGCTCCGCCAGCCCCTCCGCTTTCAGCCTGGCCGCGGCCAGCAGGGTCCGCTCCTCGTCCCCCTCCGGCAGGACGATGCGCTTCACGTCCGCCCGCGCTTTCGCGTAAACTCTTTCGATCATGCTCATATCCGTTGCAACCTCCTCAAAACTCGACGCCGGGGAAGCCGTCCCAGACGGGTTTTCCCGTGTAGGTCAGGGCCTTGACCCTGCCCTGCAGCACCGCAAGGGCCCCCAGGGCCAGGGCCTCCTGCTCCATCTCGCCGGGATAGACGCTGATGGGCGCGATCCAGCCGCAGCGCCGCTCGATGCCCTCCCGGATGTCGTCAAAGCGCATCAGCCCGCCGGTGAGGAGGATGGCGTCCACCTTTCCCTCCAGGACGGCGCTCATGGCCCCGATCATCTTGCAGATCTGATAGATCATGGTGTCCCACACCAGGCGGGCCTTGGCGTCCCCCGCCTCCGCCATGCTGTGGATCACGTCGGAGTCCGCGGTGCCGAAAAGGCTCACGAAGCCCCCGGCGCGGGAGCACATCAGCCGCACCTCCGCCACGCTGTGGGCTTCGATGTAGTCCAGCAGCTGCAGCACCGGCACGCTGCCGATCCTGGTGGGGGTGAAGGCCCCCTCGCCGTCGGCCCCCATGTTGCCGTCCACCATGCGCCCGTGGTCGTGGGCGCTGACGGTGATGCCCCCGTCGATGTGCCCCACGATGAAATTATAGTCGGCGTACGCCCCGCCCAGGGTCCTCGCGTGGGCGGCGGCCACGGCCTTCTGGTTCAGCACATGGGAATGGGAGACCCGGTAGAGCCCCCGGATGCCCGTGAGGCGGGCATAGTCGCAGTATTCGTCCACGTTGGTGGGGTCCAGGGTATAGGCGGGCTTTTGGTAGGCCTGGGCAAATTTCCAGGCCAGCATGACCCCCAGCTTGGCGGGGTGCTCGCTGCCCCCCACGGCGGCCACGGTGTCCTCGTAGAGCCTGGCGTCGATGACGGTCACGCCGCCGGGCTGGGTCTGGGCGCTGCCGCCCCGGCCCACGAAGACGTCGATGCTCTCCGGCGGGATGTGTTCTTCCGCCAGCATGTCCAGGATGACCCCGTAGCGGAAGGGCACCTGGTCGTTGACATGGGGATATTTCAGCAGCTCCGGCGCGTCGTGGAACAGGCTGTGCTCGAACCGGCACTTTTCGCCGTCGAAAAGGCTCACCTTGGTGGAGGTGGAGCCGGGGTTGATGATGAGGAGCCGCCAGGTTTTTTCTTCTGCCATGAAAACGCCTTCTTTGATTCGATGATGCGGTGATTGTAGCACAGTTGCGCGAAAAAGAAAAGAGGCTTATCCGCCCTTGCGCGGGAGAAAATGATGGATTATAATACATCCAAAGATCGGAAAAGGAAGGATAAGCCCATGAAGACCGCCCTCATCGTCATCGACATGCAGAACGATTATCTCTGGGAGAAGCGAAAGAGCCGCTTTAGCTACGATACGCCGAAGCTGGTGGGGGCCGTCAACGGCCTCATCCGCCGCTATGCCGCCGAAGGGTCCGACGTCATCTATATCCGCCACATCATCCAGAATCTGCCCACCAACCGGCTGCTGTTCGGCTATTCCATCGCGGGCACGGAGGGGGCGGCGCTGTATTCCGGGCTGGAAAAGGTCTCCGATCTCTGCTTCGACAAGCTGGTGGGGGACGCCCTCACCAACCGGGAGCTGCTGGAGCGCGTTCGGGCCGAGGGCTACGAGGAGCTGCACCTCTGCGGCCTGGATGAATTCGGCTGTGTTGCCAACACTGCCCTGGGGGCGTCGAAGCGGGGGATCACAGCCCGCATCCTGCGGGAGGGTACCGCCACGGTGATGCCGGAGGGGAAGGCCGACAAAATGAAAGCAAAGCTGCAGGCGGCGAAGATCGAGTATATCTGATTTCCCGCCGCACCGAAACGACATGAAAGGAGGCAGCTCCCATGCTGTTCGTTGCGATCGTCAACATCTGTGTTTTTCTTCTGTTCATCCTCCTGGGCCTCCTCTTTTCCTCCGGAAGAGGCGCGGGCCTGATCGCCGGATACAATACGATGTCTGCCCGGGAGAAGGAGAAATACGACAAAAAGAAGCTCTGCAAGGCCATGGCGAAGCTGATGTTTGCGCTGGCGGCCTGCTGGGCCGTATTGGCGGCGGGGCTGATTTCCCAGGTGAAATGGCTCCATTGGGTGGGCGTGGCCCTCTTATTGGCAACTGTCATCATCGGCGTGATCCTGATGAACAAAAACGACGACAAGTTCAGAAAATAAGGTATAGAAGATCCCGCCCCGTTCCGAAGCCGGAACGGGGCGGAATGTTTCAGATGAAGCCTCGAAGGGTTCGATTTGAACTTACTTCGCGCTCAGCACGTCGCCCAGCTGCATGGCGTAGGCCAGGGCGCGGCCGTAGCTGTTGCCGTTGAGCAGCAGGGGATAGTCCACGGCGTACATGCCGCCGGCCACGTTGCCCACGGCGTAGAGGCCGGGGATGTTCCTGGCGTCCGCACCGATGACGTTCAGGTTGGTGTCGATCTGCGCGCCGCCGAAGACGTCCAGCAGCTGCGGGCCCCACTTGAAGGCGTAGAAGGGGGGCTTCTCCACGCTGGTGAGGAGGCGGCTGCGCTTGCCGAAGTCCACGTCGTCTCCCATGGCCACGATCTCATTATAGCGCTTGACGGTGGCGATCAGGTTCTCCGCCGGAACGTCGATTATCCCGGCCAGCTCCTCCAGGGTGTCGGCCACGAAAGCGGTGCCCTGCTTGATATAGCGCTCCACGGTCTTTTCCATCTGCTCGCGGTTGAAGCTGTCGCCCACCACGCTGAGGGGCATCATGCCCTGGCCGCCCAGCTCGCTGAAGCGGTCCTCCATCTCGTCCAGATACTTGCTGTCCAGCACGCTGTAGGCGTAGTCGCCGCCGGGCTGCATGAGGCAGCGGACGGATTTGGCCTGCATCCAGGTGTCCTCGTTCATGAAGCGCTTGCCCAGCTGGTTGACATGGAGGAAGAAGCCCTGATAGCCGCAGCCGCCCAGGGCGTGGAGGGTGGCGGCCCATTCGGGGTTGTCGATGGCCGCGCCCACCCAGTAGAGCATCTTCTGCCCGTCGCCGGTGTTGCCCGGACGGCGGAAGTGGTTGGGGGGACGGGTGCCGATGGGGCAGAAGGCCTCCAGCATCTCCCGGTCCTCGCTGCAGTCGCCGGTGGCAAGGACCACGGCCTTGGTGCCCTGGTAGCGGCGGTATTTTTCGTCGGGGCACTTGGCGATGCAGCCGGTGACCCGGCCCTCGTCGTTCTTTTCCAGATACAGGGCGGGGGTGAGGCGCAGGAGGGTGCCGCCCTTTTCGATCAGGGCCTTCTCCAGGATCTCGCAGGCCAGCGGGCCGCCGCCCCAGGCCTTATACTTGGTGCTGCCCTGCTTCTGGAAGATGTGATGGGTGCCGGGATATTCGCTGAACATGGGGCCCTTGTAGGCTTCATACACGCCCACGTCGATGCAGTCCCCCGCCAGGTCCAGCATCCAGTGGAAGCCCTCGGCGCTGCGGTTGAGGAAGATCCACAGCAGGTCCTCCTGCACGCGGCTGCCGCTCATCTTCAGCCAGTCGGCCGCCAGCACCTTCTTGTCGATGGTGATGCCCTTCTCCGCCATGACCCGGCTGTTCACCGCGGCGATCTGCCCGGCCAGGGCCAGGGTCCGCTCGTTCTTGTCGATGGCGATGACCTTCAGCCCCTTGTCCGCGCAGCGGGCGGAGGCCGCCAGGCCGCTGATGCCGCCGCCGATGACCAGCACCTCGGTGGTGACGGTTTCGGCGATCTGATCCTCGGGGATGGGCTCCGGGGGGGTCTCCCAGCTGTAGCCCTTCTTTGGGGAGCGGTTGGAATAGAACTTCATTTCCAGTTCTTTCTGCATGTGTTCGTCTCCTTTCGCTTACTTTATTTTCTCTAATTTCTTTTACTTTTCGTCACGGCTGTTCCGTCATTTTCCACAACTAACAATATAGAAAAAGAGGACGCAAGTCAAGGGAAATCTGCCCGGAGCGGACGGGCTGCCGGATTCCACAGGTTGACATCGCATATCCTATCGGGTATAATTCCATCAGGAAACCAATCCCGCGGAGAACGCTCCGGGGAAATACTTTTGAAAAGGAGAAAGCTATGAAGAAACGCAACATTCTGGCCCTCATCCTCGCCCTGCTGATGGTCCTCGCCCTCTTCGGCTGCGCGAAGAAGGAGGACGGCGGCGGCAGCGCCGACGGCGGCTCCAGCGGCTACAAGATCGACAAGAACAAGGATACCATCGTCTTCGGCGGCTCCCGCAGCATGACCGGCGTCTATGCCTTCTTTGAACAGAGCGCCTACGGCCCCATTTATAAGATGTGGGTTAACGACGTGAATGCCGACGGCGGCATCTACGTCAAGGAATACGGCAAGAAGATGAAGGTCGAGCTGAAGGTCTATGACGACACCTCCGATCTTAGCACCATGACCCGGAACCTGGAGAAGGCCATCGTGGAGGATCAGGTGGACTTCATCCTGCCTCCCGTCTCCACCGCTTTCCTCTATGCCGCAGCCCCCATCGCCAACAAATACGGCAAGGTCCTGGTGGGTGCCGAGGGCGGCAGCGCTTCCCTGAAGGAATC
>JAEEGI010007382.1_pt1 | contig 24632 bp, 16 predicted proteins | sample 8958751 | NCBI WGS metagenome assembly JAEEGI01 (sample SAMN16246545, study PRJNA631951) | gut metagenome | biome: gut microbiome; feature: rumen; material: KS-attached | host: Bos | place: Iran: Karaj | collected 2018-10
CGTTGACTTGAGAAAAGACTCGCCCACCTACGGGCTTTGGGACTCGGTGCTACTGACCGAAGGCAACAAGTTCATGTATTGGATCCCTGAAGGTTTCGCACATGGCTTCGTTTGCCTCGAAGATCATTCGGTGTTCACTTACAAATGCACCAACGTCTACAACAAGGCTTCGGAAGGCAGCATCCGGTGGAACGACCCCGATCTCGGCATCAATTGGGACATCGAGAACCCGATTCTGTCGGAAAAAGACAAGGTCTCGCCGATGTTTAAGGATTTCATTACACCATTTTGAGAACAACAAACAGACATAGAACAACAATGAGAACAAGAAACCTACTTTTGGCGTTGGGCATGGCTATTATATTAATAGGTGTGACTGCAGCCATCACTTTTTCGATAGCACAGTCTAATGATGAGCAAATGGAAGAATACGAAGGGACTGAAAGAGAGTACCTTGCTTTTGACCAAATCGATCACATCACCCACGATATCGAACTGCCCGATTCAATGAGCTTTTGCGGCGAGGAAGTTCCATTGCATCTGTTCTATGTCCGCGAACGGTTGGAAAGAGAGTTGCTGGTCAATTCCTACAGACATTCTGCCACTATCCTGTTACTGAAGCGCACCAAACGCTGGTTCCCTGTGATGGAGCCTTTAATGGAGAAATACGGCCTGCCCGAAGACTTCAAGTACCTCGCCATGATTGAGAGTGAACTGACCAATGCCGTTTCGCCCTCCAAAGCCGTTGGTTTCTGGCAGTTTTTGGAAGGCACGGGCAAGGAGTACAGCTTGGAAATCAACAAGGAGGTGGACATGCGCTATAATGTCGAGAAAGAGACCGTGGCTGCCTGTAAGTACCTGAAGGCCTCGTACCGCAAATTCGGTAGCTGGATTTTGGCTGCCGCTGCCTTCAATTGTGGCAACGGACGCATCACCAAGACCAAGGAGGAGCAACGTGTGGATTCGTATTTCGACATGTTGCTGCCTGAGGAGACGCAACGTTATGTCTATCGTATTTTGGCCTTAAAACTCATCACGGAGAATCCTGAGAAATACGGTTTCCAGATTGGTGATAACGGATGGTATCTTCCCTACGAGACCAAAACCGTCACCGTCACTGAATCCATTCCTGACCTGGTGCAGTTTGCCTACGAGCAGGGCACCAACCTCAAGATGTTGAAATATTTCAACCCTTGGCTGCGCGGCAACTCGCTGACCATCTCGACTGGCAACAGCTACGAGATTAAGATTCCCACGGGAAAATACGCCAAGACGCATAAAAAAATGAGAAAAGCGGAGTGAACGAGTTTTCAGAAGACAAGACGTTAGAGATTTTTGGTGCTCGGGAAAACAACCTGAAGAACATCGACCTTTCGATTCCACGCAATGCCTTGGTGGTCGTCACGGGCATCAGTGGGAGCGGCAAGTCGTCGTTGGCTTTTGACACCATCTATGCCGAAGGACAGCGCCGCTACATGGAAAGCTTCTCGGCCTACGCGCGGCAGTTCATCGGCAACATGGAGCGCCCCGACGTGGACAAGATTACTGGCCTCAGCCCCGTCATCAGCATCGAACAGAAGTCCGTGAACAAAAACCCACGTTCAACTGTAGGTACCATCACCGAAATTTATGACTTTTTACGTCTTCTGTACGCCCGCATCGGCGAGGCTTATTCCTACAACACGGGCGAAAAGATGGTGCGCTACACCGAAGAGCAAATCACCGACTTGATTTTGCATGAGTTTGACGGCAGGCGCATTAACATTTTGGCCCCATCCGTCAGAGGCAGAAAAGGCCATTACAGGGAATTGTTCGAGCACATCCGCCAAGCAGGTTTCACTCGGGTGCGAGTGGATGGCGTGATGCGAGAGATTGAATTCGGCATGATGGTCGACCGCTACAAAACCCACGACATCGAAATCGTCGTCGACCGCATCGAGGTGCACGAGGACAGCCTCACGCGCATCAAGAAGTCGGTTCAGACTGCTTTCCGCTACGGCAAAGGCTTGCTCATGGTGCTTGACAACGACAACCAGCAATTGCGCTACTTCAGCCGCCTGCTGATGTGTCCCACGACTGGCCTCTCTTACGAAGACCCCGAACCCAACACCTTCTCGTTCAACTCACCCTACGGTGCCTGTCCCAAGTGCAACGGCTTGGGTGAGATTGCCGTCGTCGACAAGGAAAAACTCATCCCCAACCCCAACCTGAGCCTTCGCAAAGGTGGTCTGGCTCCAGCAGGTGAATACAAGGCTGGCAGTTGGATCTTCAAACAATTAGAAGCCATCGGCCTGAAATATGGCTACACCCTCGACACACCGCTGAAGGACATCTCCGACGAGGCCTTGGACGTCATCCTCTACGGCACCAACGAGACCTTCGAGGTGAAACGTGAGACCCTCGGCATCACTTCGACTTACAAAATCAACTTTGAAGGCATCATCAACTTCATCGAAGACCAAAACAACGAGGAAGCCTCGGCTGCCATCGCGCGCTGGGCGGGCTCGTTCATGAACCACGTGAGCTGTCCCATCTGTGGCGGCACAAGGCTGAAGAAAGAGTCGCAATGGTTCCGCATCGACGGGAAGAACATTGCCGAGGTAGCCAACATGGACACGCTCAGCCTCGGCAAGTGGATTGATGAACTACCGAGCAAACTCACTGAACGCCAAAATGATATCGCCAAAGAAATCCTGCGCGAGATTCACAAACGCGTGCATTTCCTGTTGGACATCGGCATCGACTATCTGAACATGAACCGACCCGCAGCCTCCTTGTCGGGTGGCGAGGCCCAGCGCATCCGACTGGCCACACAAATCGGCTCGCAATTGACGGGTGTGCTGTATATCTTGGATGAGCCCAGTATTGGACTTCATCAACGTGACAATCAAAGGCTTATAGAGTCCTTAAAAGAACTGCGCGACATCGGCAACTCGGTCATCGTGGTGGAGCACGACAAGGAAACCATGATTAACGCGGACTACCTCGTCGACATTGGTCCTGGAGCAGGACGACACGGTGGCGAAGTCGTCTTTGCCGGCACGCCAGCCGAGACCCAAAACGGCCATTCCATCACCTGCGACTACCTCAATGGCAAACGACAAATCGAGGTACCAAAGACGCGGCGCAAGCCCTTGGAAGGAGAGTTCCTCACCATCAAAGGTGCAAAAGGCCATAATCTAAAAGATGTGGACTTGAAGTTGCCTCTCGGTGTGATGGTTTGCGTGACGGGCGTCAGCGGCTCGGGCAAGTCCACTTTAATCAACGAGACCCTCTCCCCCATCCTCAGCCAGAAATTCTACCGCTCAGTGAAAGAGCCGCTGCCCTACGACAACATCGAAGGTTTGGAGAAAATCGACAAAATCATCCAAATCGACCAAGCACCCATTGGACGCACACCACGCTCAAACCCAGCTACTTACACCAAGGTCTTCGACGACATCCGCAAGCTCTATGGCGAGTTACCCGAGTCAAAAATCCGCAACTACAAAGCGGGACGTTTCTCCTTCAACGTAAAGGGTGGTCGCTGCGAGGCCTGCAAAGGCGCAGGTGTTCGTGTCATCGAGATGAACTTCCTGCCCGATGTCAGCGTGATGTGTGAGGAATGCCAAGGCAAACGCTACAATCGCGAGACCTTGGAAGTGCGTTACAAAGGCAAGTCGATTAACGACGTGCTCAACATGACCATCAACGAGGCAGTGGAGTTCTTTGAGAATATCCCGAGCATCATACAGAAAATCAGAACGTTGAAAGACGTTGGCTTGGGTTATCTTACCCTCGGCCAAGCCTCCACTACCATCTCTGGCGGCGAAGCGCAACGTGTAAAACTGGCTACCGAACTTGCCAAGCGCGATACGGGCAAGACACTCTACGTTTTGGATGAGCCCACCACAGGCCTGCACTTCGAGGATATCAAGGTGCTGATGAACGTATTAAACAAATTGGTTGACAAGGGCAACACCGTCCTCATCATCGAGCACAACATGGATGTCATCAAGATGGCGGACTGGATCATTGACATGGGTCCCGAGGGCGGCGACCGTGGCGGACGCATCGTTTGCGAAGGCACGCCAGAAGAAGTCGCGAAGTGCAAAGAGAGTTATACGGCGAAATACCTTAAGGAAGAATTACATTGATGTTTCCTGGACTGCTTCGTTTCTCGCAGTGACGCAAAGCGGGAGTCCGATTACCTCAGCCAAAGCACCTGTCCCTTGCTGATGCGCGCACCTTCTTTCAAGCCGTTCTTCTTCAATATCTTCTCAGGCTTCACAGCAAAACGCAAGGCCACATCGCGCAGGGTTTCGCCTTCCTGAACAGTGTATTTCTTCGCTTTCCAGTTGTAGTTTCTCAGTTTCGACAGATACACCACATCGCCGCTGTGGAAGACCACCTCTTCGGGATGCTTCAGGCAGTTGTATTGACAGAACCGCTTGAACTTGATGCCAAAGGCCTTAGCCATGCTTTCAGGTGTCTCCCCTTCTTTGGCGAAGACGAAACGCACTTTATTGTTCTCGTAGATGAAACGGCCTTCAGGAGTCATGTCGGCCAAAGGAAACACCGACTTGTCTACAGGCGAATAGGCCAATTCGAAGTATTCGTCCGCTTTCGGGTCGATGGGCTCCACCTCGCTCTCCGCCAGCAGGCCGAGGGCAATTTGGTCGTATTGAGTTAGGTCGTACAAGTTGATGCGGTCGATGAGCAACTGGGCATATTTCGGATTGGTGGCATAGCCTGCCGCCTTCAGTCCTTTCGCCCAGCCTTCATAATCCGTGATTTCCAATTCGAATAGAGCGGCATAGCGGGTACGACCACAAAGAAACTCCGAATGGTCGCGGAAGGAATCCTCCACGTTGTCGTATTTGCGGAAACACTCGTTCTTCTCATCGTCATCCATATAATAGGTGTCGCCTTCCCAGCCCTTGTGGCACTTGATGCCGAAATGGTTCTTCGCATTACGCGCCAACGCACTGTTGCCCGCTCCCGACTCCAAAAGGCCTTGCGCCAAAGTGATGGACGCAGGAATTTTATGCATTTTCATCTCGTGGATAGCGATGTCCTTATAGATTTGGATGTATTCTTCGGGCGTAATGCGCTGCGCGGTCAAAGCAACTGGCAACAATAAAAGCAAAAACAAGTACAATTTCCTCATGCTCAAACAACGCAAAACCAACTAAAATCGTATAAAACAAAAATAAAAATGCCTAAACTCCGAAAAAAACCGTATTTTTGAAGCCAATTTTTGCAAATCTATGGACACAACCAGCCTTTTCAAGTACTTCCCTGAGCTGAGCGACCAGCAGAAGGAACAATATAACCAACTGAAAGACTTATATTTGGACTGGAATAGCAAAATCAATGTCATCTCGCGCAAGGACATGGAGCACTTCTATGAGCACCATGTGTTGCATTCCTTGGCCATCGCCAAATACTTCGAACTGTTGCCTGGCATGAATGTCATGGACTTGGGCACCGGTGGCGGTTTCCCCGGCATTCCCTTGGCCATTATGTTTCCGCAAACTGAGTTCTATCTCATCGATGGTACAGGCAAGAAAATCAAGGTGGTGAACGCTGTAAAGGAAGCCATCGGCTTGGAAAACGTGGTGGCTGAACACAAACGCGCCGAAGAAGTGAAGGAGAAGTTCGATGTGATCACGGGTCGCGCGGTGATGACTTTGCCCGAAATCGCAAACCTTGCCGGAAACAAACTGAGAATCAGAGGTGACGCGGAGGCTGGCGGTATCCTTTATTTGAAAGGAGGCGACCTTACTGAAGAATACAAGGCGCTGAACCGTTATTGGAGACATAAACAAGTTGCGATAAGCAAATGGTTTAAAGAGGAATATTTTATGGAGAAATTTGTAGTGCATTTATATTAAAAGTTAAGGTCCCTGAGCCCTAAGTTTGTCGAAGGGTCGAAGGGCCGACCTATACTGAAACGGTGCTTCGACAGGCTCAGCAACCTGCGTTAACTGAACAACTGAACAACTAATAACTATAAAAAATGAAAAAACTAACACTAACCCTTTTGGCAGTGCTTGCCTTGAGCACTACGATGCTCGCCCAACAAGCCATGCCTGTGCCTTTCGACCAAAACGTGAGAAGAGGCAAATTGGAGAACGGATTGACCTACTACATCCGTCACAATGAGAAACCCGCTCAGCGCGCCAATTTCTACATTGCGCAGAAAGTCGGTTCCATCCTTGAAGAAGACGACCAGCAAGGTCTGGCTCACTTCCTCGAGCACATGGCCTTCAACGGCACCAAGAACTATCCTGGCAAGGAGCTCCTCAACTACATGGAGCACAACGGCGTGAAGTTCGGTGAAAACGTCAACGCTTGGACCAGCATCGAGCAGACAGTTTACATGCTGACCAACGTGCCGACCACCAACATGAACCTCGTTGACTCGTGCATCCTCATTCTTCACGACTGGTCGAGCTTCATTTCATTGGAAAGTGAAGAAATCGACAAAGAACGTGGTGTGATCCTTGAGGAGATGCGTCAGGGACAAGGTGCCCAGATGCGCATCTACCAGAAAATGCTGCCTGAGATTTATCCCAACAGCCCTTACGGTCACCGCCTGCCCATCGGCACTGAAGAAGTCGTCAGTGGTTTCAAACATGACGCCCTGCGTGCTTATTACCACAAGTGGTACCGCCCCGACCTGCAAGGCATCATCATCATCGGCGACATTGACGTCAACGAGGTGGAGAACCACCTGAAGACTATCTTCGAGGACATTCCCGCTCCCATCAACCCTGCTGAACGCACCCGTTTCCAGGTGGCCGACAACGAAGAACCCATCGTCAGCATTTGCACCGACCCAGAGGAAACCAACTACAACATCTCTGTGTATTACAAGCAAGACATCGTTCCTTTTGAAGAAAGAGACGACATCCAATACTGGCTGAAGGGCTACATCGATGAGCTTGTCGCCACCATGTACAACAACCGTATGGAGGAGCTGACCCAGAAAGCCAACCCGCCCTTCATCTTCGGTTACGGCTATTACGGCACTTTCTTCGTCAGCGACACCAAGGACGCCTGGACAGGTCTGGCCTACGCCAAAGACAAAGACGGCATCGACGAAGCCCTTAGTGCCATCGTGGCCGAGAACAAACGTATGCAACAATATGGTTTCACCGCTTCAGAGTTTGAGCGCGCCAAAGCCGACCTGATGAAGCGCATTGAGAACCAATATGATGAGCGCGACAAGCAAGAGACAAGCCGTTATCTCTACCCCATCCTCAACCACTTCCTCACCAACGAGCCGCTGATGGGCATCGAGAACGAGTACATGTTGCTGGGCCAAATCCTGCCTGCCCTGCCTGTTGAAGCCATCAACCAATATGTTCCCGAACTCATCCGCAAGGACAACATCGTCATCACGCTGACCGCTCCCGAGAAGGAAGGCGAAGTGCTGCCCACCAAGGAAGAACTTTTGACCATGTTCCAGAAAGCCAATGAAGTTGAAGTGGAACCTTATAAGGAAACTGTCAGTAACGAGCCTCTCATCGCCACGCTTCCCGTGAAAGGCGCCATCGAAAGCAAAAAGCACGACGATACATTCGACGCCACTATCCTCACCCTGAAAAACGGTGTGAAGGTCATCTACAAGCCCACCACTTTCAAAGATGACGAAGTCCTGATGAACGCCTACAGCTTTGGTGGCTTCTCCGCCATGGACCAAAGCGACCCGTTCACTTTACAGGAAATCAATTCATTAGCCACCCTCGGAGGTGTAGGCAACTTCAGTGCCATCGACCTGCCTAAGGTCTTGGCTGGCAAGAAAGCCAACGTCAGTCCAAACATCAGTTCGTTTACTGAAGGCATGAGCGGCAATTGCTCCGCCCGCGACTTGGAGACTATGCTACAACTCACCTATTTGTATTTCACCTCACCGCGTAGCGACGAAGAGGCCTTTCAGTCTTACATCACCCGTACCAAGGCCATGGTGGCCAACGTTGAATCCGACCCGAACACCGCCTTCCGCGACAACCTCATGTTCGCCCTCTATGACAACCACCCGTTGGTCAAGCGCATGAAGGCCGAGGACTACGACAAAGTGGACTATGCCAAGGCCATGAAGCTCTATGCCGACCGCTTCAAAGACGCCAACAACTTCGTGTTCACCTTTGTGGGCAACATCGACCCCGAGACCTTCGAACCCATGGTTGAACAATACATCGGTGCTCTGAAGACCAAGAAGAACGATGAGACCTGGACGGCCAACGCCCCTGCCCTCACTGACAAGGACGTCAACAGTCACTACACCAAGGCCATGGAGAATCCGAAGGTGACCTGCTACATGGTCTATAACGGCGATATGGAATACACCCGCAAGAACCAAATGGCCATGCAGGCTTTGAACGACGTGATGGACATCGTCTACACCGAGAAGATCCGTGAAGACGAAGGCGGCACCTACGGTGTGGGTGTCAACGGCTACCTGAGCAACCGTCCGAAAGAGACCTTCATGTTCCTCATTGGTTTCGAGACCAACAAGGAGATGTACGAGAAGCTCATGGGCATCGCCAAGGCCGAGCTCCAGAATGTGGCCAACAATGGCCCACGTCCCGAAGACCTGAAGAAGGTGAAGGAATTCCTCGTCAAGAAACACGCCGAGGACATGGAGAACAACCGCTACTGGATGAACTGCATCCAGACCATGGACCGCGATGGCTACAACCCGATGCAAAACTACAACGACATCATCAACGCCATCACTGGCGAGGATGTGGCCAACATGGCTAAGGCCGTGCTGAAAGGTTACAAGAAAGAAGTGGTTCAAATCCCCGAATAAAAATATAGCTATCAGCCGTCAGCTGTCAGCAATCAGCTAATGCCAATAATAAGGCAAGCTGATTGCTGACGGCTGAAAGCTGAAGGCCAAATCCCTAAACCTTGAATCTTAAATCTTTAAATCAAATAATTATGACAGAAAAACTGACATTGAGAGACAACCCCACCATGCGTTGGATTGCCTTGTTGCTCTTGGCTTTGGCCATGTTTTGCGCCTACATCTTTATGGACATCTTGTCCCCCATCAAGGACCTGATGCAAACCGAACGTGGCTGGGACAGCCTCGCCTTCGGTACCATGCAAGGCGCTGAGACCTTCCTGAACGTATTCGTGTTCTTCCTCATCTTCGCCGGTATCATCCTCGACAAGATGGGTGTGCGTTTCACGGCTGTGCTTTCAGGTGCCGTGATGCTCGTCGGTGGTTTAATTAAGTATTACGCCATCAGCGAGTCGTTCTATGGCAGCGGTGCCGAAACTTGGTTCACCAACAACCTCAACTACATCCCGCTCTTTGACGAGTTGGGCGTTTCGCCTTTCTACAGAGGCATGCCCGCTTCGGCTAAGCTGGCCGCCGTTGGTTTTATGATCTTCGGCTGCGGTACCGAGATGGCTGGTATCACCGTGAGCCGTGGTATCGTGAAGTGGTTCAAGGGTCGTGAAACGGCTCTGGCCATGGGTTCTGAGATGGCTTTGGCCCGTCTCGGCGTGGCCACCTGCATGATTTTCTCGCCCTACTTCGCCAAGCTCGGTGGTCACATCAACGTGAGCCGTTCCGTGGCCTTTGGTGTGGTGCTGCTTTGCATCGCCCTCATCATGTTCGTTGTCTATTTCTTCATGGACAAGAAACTCGATGCACAGACGGGCGAGGCCGAAGAGAAAGACGACCCGTTCAAGGTCAGTGACATTGGCAAGATTTTGTCGAGCCTCGGTTTCTGGCTGGTCGCTCTGCTCTGTGTGCTTTATTATTCCGCTATCTTCCCGTTCCAGAAGTATGCCGTCAACATGCTGCAGTGCAACCTGACGCTGACTGAACCCGCTGCTGGTTCGTTCTGGGCTGGCGACACTGTCACCATCGTGCAATACATTATCATGCTCGTGGTGGCTGTCTGCTCTTTTGCCAGCAACTTCTCGAAGAAGAAAGGCATGAAGTTCGGTTTGATGGCCATTGCCGTCGTCGCCTTGGTGGTTTACTGCTACATGGGTTACATGCGTGGCACCGCTGAGACCATCTTCGCCGTGTTCCCGCTGCTGGCTGTGGCCATCACACCTATCCTCGGTAGCTATGTCGACAACAAGGGTAAGGCCGCTTCCATGCTGATGATTGGCTCTTTGTTGCTCATCATCTGCCACCTCACCTTCGCCTTCATCCTGCCTATGTTCAAGGGCAACGCTGTTGGTGGTGTCGTTGTGGCCTACATTACCATCCTCGTGTTGGGTGCCTCGTTCTCGCTGGTGCCTGCCGCCTTGTGGCCGAGCGTGCCGAAGCTGGTGGACGAAAAGATTATCGGTTCGGCCTACGCCCTCATCTTCTGGATCCAGAACATCGGTTTGTGGCTGTTCCCGCTGCTCATCGGTAAGGTTTTGGAAAACACCAATCCTGGCGTCGACGACCCCGTGGCCCTCAACTACACCTGGCCGTTGGTCATGCTGGCTTGCCTCGGTGTTGCCGCTTTGATTATCGGTATCATCCTGAAGCGCGTGGATGCCAAGAAGCACCTCGGACTGGAAGAGCCGAATATTAAATAAACCGTTATAACATCATGGATTTGTAGAGACGCAAGATTTTGCGTCTCTACATTTTTTTATCTATGCACAAACGGCACATCGCACATATTCAAAATCTCCATCACGAAAGCCCGTTCACGGGCACCGAAATGGTCGTCAGAGCGCGAAAGGCGTGTCATCATGCGCGAAAAAGAGCGTTTCTTTTCTTTTGACATCCGCTTCAGGGTCTCGTAGGCTAGCTTCTGCAACTCGTTTTTCTGAACAGGAACAAAGCCAGTCGCATCAAACTCCAGTTCCTTCATGCAGGCTTCAAGACATTCTTTTTCAGACTTATGGTTTTGAAAATCAGCATCGGCCAGGTTATACAACACGCTGGCGACGGCTTTTTTCTCCTCTGAAGTAAATTTTTCGACCATTAGGACAAATTTTGCTGCAAAGAAACGATTTTTTATAATTTTGCGGCAATAATCAACATAAAAAATTAGACATGAAGAAACTATCTTTACTATTCTTGGCTTTGGTCGCCTTGGTAACGCTGAAAGCCCAATGGGTCGACGACCCCAACAGCAACACGAGCATTGCCAATTGTAACAAAAATGCCGCCGAGGTGTATGTTTCAACTGACATTACGACGGGTGACTCCTACGTGCAATGGCATTACCAAGGCGAAAACGGTTGGTCGCCCTGGTTGCAGCGGCTTGATTTCAACGGTGTGCCACAATGGCCTGCCGACGGCATCCATGTCACCACACCCGACTTCGCCACATGGTCGCCAGGCTATGCCATGACCGCTGTCAATGGAGGTGTGGTCACGGTATTCCGCACCCTCGGGCCCCATCACTGGGCGGTCAAAATCAATGCCGACGGCACTTTCCCCTGGGGCGAGCATGGCTTGGTACTCTTCGACGGTGAAGGCGGTGGCCGCTCCGAAGTGTTGTCAACCTATCCCTTTAACCATGACAACGGTATATGGGCATTAGGCACCGACATGGACAGCACCTTCCTGCAATATATCGATGCCGACGGCACGCTGCGCCCCAAGACCACCATCAAAGACCCAGCAAAAAAATGCACCAATGGCGTAATGATTCCTGCTGAAGACGGTGTCTTTGTGGTGTATGCCAAGCAGACCCTCCAAGGCTATACCAATTACAACAAGGAAATCCACGTCGCAGGATATAACAAGAACGGCGAACAGATCTTTCCCGAAACGCTTTTGTTCGGACAACAGACCGTAGGTGCCAGTTATGTCCACTATGCCACCCCCGACAACAAAGGTGGCGGCTATGTCTATCAATTTCACAATGCCATAGGTGGCGTATATAACACTTACGTCACGCATTTCGATGAGAATGGCACCCCCACCATCTCTGACCCCAACGGCATCGCCGTGCATAGTCCCGACTACAGCAACTATTACACCAATGCCTACGCCACCGTCGGTCTTTGGACAAACGATCTCATCATCGCTTATCTCCAAAAGGATGCGGCCTCTCAATCTCAACATCGAATCTATGTCAACCGCATCACGGAATCGGGCGAAAAACCATGGGGTGACGGCATTCTCGTGGCGGACTACACTGGCCTTTCCTATAGTGACATCCACGTGGATGCTAACGATTATGCAGGTGGTTTCGTCGTGACCTACGGCACCAGCCAAGGCAGCATTGAAGCTGTTGGCTACGACCTTGATGGAAACCTGCTGTGGAACACCACGATGAGTTCGACTGGCTACAATAAAGCCATCAGCGAAAACACCACAGGTTTTTATGAAGGACAAAACATTGTGGCATGGGTCAACAGTGATGACGGCGGCGTTTATGGCCAAAACATTGGATGGGACGGTGCCTTGGGTGAGGTCAGTCCCCTGCCACCACCGCCGATCCCTTGCTGCTATGCACCTGAATACTTTGAAGGCAGCTATCTATACAATGAAGAGACCGCCTCATACGGTGCCATGCTCACTTGGGAGGCTCCGGCCTACAGCGTTCTCCACTACAACCTCTATCGAGAAAACCTTGATAACGGAACAACGGATGTCATTGAAATCGATGCTGAAGCCACGGCCTATTTCGACGATGCAACGCCAAGCACGTATAAATACCAACTCACGGCTATGTATGATGATTTTGAGTCAGAATTCGCCCTAACCCCTGATGGAGAGGACTATATTATAATAGAGGTGACATCGGTTCCTGAAAACGAAATCGAAAACGAGATCGTCACTCTCTTAAGGATTTATTCCGCCAGTGGCCAGGTCATTCGTAATGCCAACCTCGGCGAGCTGAGTTCAGGCGTTTACATCGTCCAAGGGCTAACTTCTACAGGGAAACTTGTCACAAAGAAGGTCGTTTTAAACAACAAATAAAAGGAATTTAATAATCATATCATCATGAAAAAACTTGGTCTTTTCTTGGCAAGCTTATTCGCTTTCACAGCACTGCATGCCCAGTGGGTCGACGACCCGGTAAACAACAACCATATTGTCAACTGTTCGGACGACGCCGGTGAAGTCTACACTGCAACCGTACTCAGCACGGGCGACACCTATGTCCAATGGAACTCATTTGGAACCAACGGTTGGTCGCCCACTCTGCAACGCCTTACCTTCGACGGCACCCCGCAATGGGGCAATAACGGCATCCATATCGGCGGACACGAATTCTCGTCGATGTCGGAAGGTGTCGCCATGACCGCCACCACCGATGGTTGCGTGGTGAGTTGTTTTGCCATCTACGACGGCTTCACATACGCCGTGAAGATTGCTCCTGACGGCACTTTCGTTTGGGGAGAACAAGGCTTGCAACTCTTTGGTGGCCTTGGTTTTTCACGTGCCGAGGTGACTGCCACTAATGATGGCGGTATCTGGGCCTTAGGCTTTGACTACAACAACCTCTATCTGCAATACGTTGGCGCTGATGGCACTATGGGTCCCACCACCACTATTAGCGACAGCGGCGGATACAAGTGCATGTTCGGCCAACTTACGTTGAGCAACGACAACAACGTGCTGCTCACCTATGAAAAAGTAGGCTCAGGTTTTTATACCGACAAGGAGCTTTACGTCATCGGCGTCACGCCCGAGGGTGGCATCATCAGTCAAACTGCCCTCCTCATGTCCTCGCAGACCTTCCAATCCACCTATATCCACCACGCCGTTCCCGATGGCATGGGCGGCGGTTATGCCTATATCTGGCATCCGGGCATCGGTCAGGCCTTCAACACTTATGTCTTCCACTTTGACGAATTGGGGCATTCCACCATCAATGACCTGAACGGCATTCCTGTGCATTCCACCGATCCGTCGAATTTCTATCTTGACGCTTACGGAACCATTGATCCCATAAGCCATGACCTCATCATCGCCTATGAGCAAACCGATGCAAGCACGCAAAACCAGTCAAGGATTTACATGAATCGTATCACCTCCACTGGTGAAAAGGTTTGGGGCGAAGGCATCTTGGTGGCCGACTTTGTTGGGGAATACTATTGCGACATTCTCGTCGATGCTTTCGAAGATGGCAGCGGTTTCACCATCATTTATAACAAAGGTAACGGATACAACTCCAACATAGAAGCCAAGGGCTATGACATGAACGGCAACCTGCTTTGGAGCAAACAAATGAGTTCAAACATCTACCCCAGGTATATGTGCGAAAACAGCACTGGTTTCCATCTCGGACAGAATATCGTTGCTTGGGTCAATTCAACCAGTGGCGGTGTTTATGCCCAAAACATCGGCCCCGACGGCACCATGGGCCCCATCGAGCCGCCTGTCATCACTTGTCTTGCACCTGAAGACTTTGAAGGAGAGTATATTTACGACATTCAGGAAGAGCTCTTTGGCGTGAAGCTCAGCTGGGTAGCCCCTGAAACGCAACCGCTGCATTACAACCTCTACCGCTACAACACCGTAAACAGGGACGAGGTCACCATCGAAGTGCCCGGCGATGCCACTTCCTATTTCGATGAAAGCGGCCTCGGCGTCTACAAATACCAACTGACTGCCGTCTACGAAGACTGCGAATCTGACTTTGCTCTCACGCCTGACGGAGAGAACTACGTCTACATGGAAGTGACAGGCATCGAAGAAGACAACAACGACGAAATCGTCACCGTCACAAGGATTTATACCATGAACGGACAATGCTTGAAGCACAGAGACATTAACGCCTTGAGCAACGGCGTGTATCTTCTGCAAGGTCTGACTGAGGATGGAAGGTTGGTGAGCAGAAAGGTTATTGTAACTAGGGAATAATGGTGGCATCAGCACCTGCCCTATTCTTTGAATAAATGACAGGCTTCGGAAGACATGTCATCCCTGCGATTGGCTTGTGCGGCTATATGGGATTTATGTCTTCCGAGGCCGTTCTTTTGTAGGCTGGAGTTCACACCGTCTGCCTCCACAGTGGCTATTGCACCTTCTGGGCTACTTCCGCTGCCATCAATCCTGGTGTCTCTTCACCCTGAGGATACATCTTTACAGCTGCATAATCCTCATCTTCTGTCTCAACTCTATTCTTCATGAAGTTCTCCGCCTGCTCCAAGATGGCTTTGAACACTTCATCGCGGGTCGCGGGTGGATATTTGTATTGGGCAAGCGTGAGGATAATCTGCACCTTAAGCTGTGCGCGAATATCTGTTCTCTTGTCCCAATCGATGAACTGCGAGCTGTCATCCACCTTTTCTTTCATGGCCTTACCCATTTCAATATACTGCTCTTCGGTGTATTGATCCAAAAATCCGTAACGCTCGGCCACCGACTTCAGGATGTCGTAGAAGGCCTTCACCTCGATGTTAGGAATGCCGTCAGGTAAAACATTGTCTTTCTTGATTTCCTCAAAGAGGTCGGCCAATTGCTTGGCGACTTCGGTCACAATCTCGTCGGCCATCACAATGTCATCGCTGCGGTCATTGTATTGGTCGATGATGCCATTCAGTCGCTCGGTGAAGCTGACGGCTTTCACCTTGTTCACCTTCCTCACACTATCAATGACCCGTTTGAGCAACTGCTCCATCAGCTTTACTTTGGTATTCTGATAAGGCAGGCGTTTCAGACGCTCCATATACTGCGTGGCAAGCAGGTCGATTTGCTCAGTGTTGTCGAGCTTCATGCTGTTGATGGCTACCACCTCTTCCGAGATAAGCGCCTCGTTCACCAGCTGCAACACATGGCGGTTCATCTGTGTGGCATCGGGCGATTCGCCTTTAGTGGTCTTGTAGATGACGGAACGAACGCCAGTAAAGAAATGCACGTCGTTGACTTCGTCCCTCGTGATGCGCTCGTCGTTGTTGCACATGTTATAGGCCGACTTCATCAAGGAGGTGTGCTTCATGAAGCGTTTCTCGCTCTCCTTGGTTCGCTGAATCAACTCAGCGGCCATCTGCAACGTGTCGAGTTGTTCGAGCGGTGTACCTGTAAAGAACTTGCTGTAATCGAAGCCATGGAACATTTGGCGAAGCAAATCCGATTCGTCTTTGAAAAGCTTCACGGCAGCGTCGATGGTTTCCACCGGCGTCTCGTCCTGACCACCGTTAGCGTATTTCTTCATCGCCTGGTTAAACTTCTTCTTGATGCCCAGATAATCCACAATCAGGCCTTTGTCCTTGCCAGGATAGTTGCGGTTCACGCGGCTCACGGTCTGAATCAATGTGTGCATCTGCAAGGGCTTGTAGCAGTACATGGTGTCCAAGCACGGCACATCGAAGCCCGTGATCCACATATCCACCACGATGGCAATCTTGAAGTTTGACTTCTCTTCCTTGAACTGCAGGTCAAGTTTCTTGCGGTCTTCGTCGGTGCCTAACAAGTTGTACAATTCAGGGTCGTCGTCTTTCTGACGGATGCACACCAGTTTTACCCGTTCGATGGGTTTGATCTTCTCGGCTTCTTCCTTGGTGAGTTCCTCACCCTCGCCACAGATTCTCACCTCACCCCATTCAGGCCGCATGGCAATAATCTCCTTGTAGATGGCAAAGGCAATCTCTCGGGTGGCGCACACAATCATCGACTTGCCCTTCACAGTGCTGCCTTCCTCCAGTCGGCGCTCGTAGTGACGCACGAAATCATCGGCCAAACGATGAATCAGGTCGGGACTGTTGAGCAGCACGCTCATCTGCGTCATCGCCCGTTTGCTTTCCTCAATCTGGTATTCCGTAGAGCCTTCCTCGGCGCATTTGTCATAGTATGCCTCAATCTGTTTGATGAGCTCACTGTCGGCAAACACATGCGAGGCACGACCTTCGTACATGATGGTCTTGGTGATGCCGTCTTCGACCGCCTCAATCATCGAGTATTCGTCCACCACAGCGCCGAACACCTCGATGGTCGGGTCGATGGGTGTGCCGGTGAAGCCCACGTAGGTGGCGTTCGGTAGCGAGTCGCGCAGATACTTGGCAAAGCCATACGAGCGGCGCACGCCCTTGTCGGTAATCTCCACCTTCTCCTCCAGGCTGGTCTGCGAGCGGTGGGCTTCATCGCTGATGCAGATGATGTTGGCTCGGTTAGAAAGCAGGTTGATGTCCTTGGAGAATTTCTGTATGGTGGTGAGAAACACGCCGCCACTGGTACGTCCTTGCAGTTTGTTCCGCAAGTCGTCGCGGCTCTCTACCTGCTCTATCACGCTGTCGCCCACAAATTGTTTGGCGTTGAGCAGCAAGCGCGAGAGTTGGTCGTCCAAGTCGGTGCGGTCGGTGATGAGGATGATGGTAGGGCTGCAAAGGGCCTTGCTCTTCATCAGCAGGCGCGAGAGGAACAGCATAGTGAGCGACTTGCCGCATCCTGTGGCACCAAAGTAAGTGCCGCCCTTGCCGTCGCCGCTTGGGTTGAGTTTGCTATGGTTGAGGATATTCTGATAGAGTGAGCGAGCGGCAAAGTATTGCGGATAGCGACAGATGAACTTGCGCTCGTCCTTCGAGGTGTCGGGGAAATAGACGAAGTTATGGATGACATCGATGAGGCGGTCCTTACGGAACAGGCCGGCGATCATCGTCTTGAGCGCGTTGATACCGTCGCAGCCCTTGTCCTTGGCGTTCACCTTGCGCCAGGCGTAGAAGAACTCATAAGGGGTGTAGAGCGTGCCGAACTTGTTGTTCACGCCATCGGAGATGACGATGAAAGCCGTGTATTTGAACAGTGCCGGAATATCACGGCGGTAGCGGATGGTGAGTTGCTTGTAGGCATCTTCAATGGTGGTATTTTGCTTGAGGGCGTTCTTGAACTCGAACACCACCACGGGCAAACCATTCAAAAAGACAATAGCATCAGGGATGCGGTGCTGGAGGCCCACGATGTCGAACTGGTTCACCACCTTGAAGATGTTATATTTCTGGTTGGCCTCGTCGAAGGCGATGGGATAGATATAGAGGTTTTGTTTGGTAGGGTCTTCGCGTTTCAACGAGAAGCCGTCCATCAGCAGGTTAATGGTGTGGCGGTTCTCGGCGTAGAGGGTGCCGCCTTGCTTCTGGGTGATGACACGGATGGCCGCCTCCACCTCAGTGTCGGTGATGCCGTCGTTCTTGTAACGGTTGCGCAGGTAGGTGGCCAGGTCGTCGCGCAGCACCACCTCGTCGAGGTCGCGCGTGATGTCCTCGCCCTTAGCGTAATCATATCCCTGTTCCTGCAGCAGCCTGATGATAGACTGTTCTAACTGGCTTTCGTTGAAGTACGACATAAGCTACATGGTTTTCTTATTGTTCCAACTGTTTTAGCTTTTCCAATAACTCAAAAGCCTTGAACACATTTGAATATGATTCACCGTCTTCACCAAAAAACTTAGCACGATTCTTCGCCAACTCGAGTTTTCCATCTGAACAAAGGTCCGATACCCATTTCAACTCTTCTAGAAACTTTGCCTTTTTTTCGTAATCAGGTATATGTTTTCGTAATTCATTCTCCGTAGCTGCTGAATCCTTAAAGTGCCTGTTCGTGTTTTCGTAATGCAATAAAAACCAATATTCTATAGAGGTGAGACTGTCGCATAGCACAACATTTCTCTTATTGGCATACTTTCGGCGTATGGATTCCAGTTTCTTCTTCTCCGCCTCATTACGGTGGGCAACATCCGCGTCAAAAACGGCAATGGCAAAACCACCATCCGTGACGGCCTCAGTAATCTTTTTATCCATCTCCACAAGGGATGTGACAGAAAAATAGTAGGGTTTTATTGTGTAATGGTAGTTGAATAAGGTACGAATATGAGTGAAATAGTATTGTTCGGTCAGCCCCTCACCTAAAATGGTAACCGAATGATTTTTTTGGTTTCTATTATCAATCCGTCTGGCCATAATTAAAGATCAATTTGAGGAATGGCACCAAAATTACCTTGATTGTACGCCTTTTGGATTGAAGACAAGCGGTTCAAGCCTCGGAATTCGGCTAATGAATATACATCCGTGTGCCCAGAATCTAGTTTTTCTGTAAACCAAACGCTATCTTTGCGGAAAATGCGTTGATCGTTCAGTTTTGATATGTCATTCAACAAGGGATCATAATGGGTAGTGACTATTAACTGAGAACGAGAATTCTTTCTAAGAAAATCCAAAAGAATAAACCGCAACAATTGTGGGTGCAAAGAGTTCTCTACTTCATCAATTGCAAGAAAAGCATTGTTTTGTTGCGCATAATAAATGGCTGTTTCTATGCCGAAAGTGCGAAGCGTACCCAACGACTCAAAATCTTTTGATAGAAAAACTTTTGAAACCTGATTCTCTATGGTGACGGTATGCTCAAACGACGTGTCGTAACGAGTAAGTGTCTTTTCTTTTTTCATTCTATCTTTTTCAGAAGCCGGAAGGGTTTCGTCGTTCAAGAATAAACTCAAATACTGTTCTGGTATTGCTTCTTTGACAATGTCCGTCTTGACATCTGTAATATTAAAATCGGCTTGTTTAAGAAAACCAAGCAGATGTGCCTTCAATCGGGCATCTGTTGTCATACGGCGTTCGGCATATTCAAACAAAGAGGATCCAGGAAGAACAACGGGCAAGATTTGTCCTAAAAGCCATTGCTTGGCCGCGTCAATTTCGGGGAGGGTTACATTCACCTTATTTCGTGCAGCGAAAAACGACATGTTTTTGAGGCATTCCACAGCGATTTTCTCCTTCTCAATAGCACTGGCTTTAATAGGAGTCCCAAAATAGATAACCGATTGTCCGTTCTCCAGTTCTCGATCAAAAAGCATAGTGGGTTGTACGCTGTAATAGACAAACAGTTTTTCTGAAAGGACGGCTTGCTCGTCTATCGTGAGCTGATACCAATATTTGGTGTTTCCAACATAAAAAATGAGTTCAAACTCCGAAGGTTTGCTTGGCGTTTCATGATCTAATAGGAAAGGAACAGTTTCAGTTCCCATATCCACAGATTGTGGGATTTCTCGCCAAAAAGAGTCAAGGTATCTAAAAACAGACAATAAATTTGATTTACCCGAAGCATTTGCACCATAAATCATGGCGAACCTCAACAAGCGCACTCCAGGAGCGACTTCAACCACCTGATAATCTTCGGCGAAAGTGTCTTTTGTTGCCTCGAAACTAAAAACGACTTCATCTTTAAAAGACAAGAAATTTTTTATCCTGAGTTCCTGTATCATCGTTGTGTGATTTAAATTGGGGCGACAAATATAGAAATAAAAACCCAATACCACCATTTTTATTTCCAAAAATGAATGATATTGGGCTATTTTTGAAAAGAAAATAGTATTATTGGAATAAACTGTGGAAGAATTGATGCAGTTTCGACTTCTTCTTTTTCTTCTTTTTGTCGTATTCCTTGACCCAACAAACCTGACCTTTCTGGATCCAGTAATGGCTCCGACATGGCAGATTCCAATTGCCTATTGAGGGCGACAACGAAACAGTTTTCCCGTTGTACGATAACACCCATCCTTTGCGTTCATCAAAAGGAGTCACCACTTCATTTCCACATCCGCAAGCACATTTGTGAATGGCCACATTGTATTTCAATGAGATATACAATACGTCATCCTCAAGTTTGCTTTTTTCAGGAATGTTTTCAACGAAACAATGCTTCATGATTCAGTGTTTTAATAGTTTCAAATCGTTAATTGTAAAGACAACCTCGTCAGATGAATCTTGTTTCAATTTATCATAAAACCCTTTTGTTTGTTTCCATTTGATGACGGCGAGAGCTGCATTCAAGGCGTTTAATTCAGAGATTTGAACATTGGTTTTATAAACAGCATCAGCCGCAGGATTCTCTAAGGGAAGGTTTACTTTGGCTTCTTCGAAGTTATCCGGGTTGCAATATGTTGTCCTTACCAACCCCAGTATTGCGCTCTCATTTACAATTAGCCCCATCCCCGTATCGACAAATGATTTGTCATTATACCCAAGGAACTCGACGACCAACTTCCTAGCCCTCCCATTGTCAATGCAAACAAAAACAAAATCAAATTCCAATAGCTGGTCGATATTGTCTTCTGTCAAGTATTCGGCATGTGAAACTATCCCGCCTCTCATATTATCATATTTGCGTGCAAAATAATCCGTCTTTTGCTGCCGCAAACACAACTCCTCAAAAGACGCCGCTCCAGGTGCCCTAAATGCATTGTGGGTGCAAAAAACATCGCCATCAAACAGATGGATCTCTTTCACGGGAGTTTTTGAAACAAAATCCAGAACGTATGATCCCGTCCCTCCTAAACCAACAATGGCAATTCTTTCATTTTTCAATTTCTCGTTGATAGCTTGAATGTCGTACCTGGAAGACATAGTATCAACATATTTAAAGGGACTGGCGTTTGAATCAGGCCGAATTGGTTTGTAGGTTCTAGCAGTCAAGCGTTTGTCCATGTATTCAGCCGGTCTCGAGATGATGGATTCATAACGAATGGTTTTCTCATAGTATGAGATTTCATTTCCTTTTTCTGGTTTATTTGACAAATAATGGTCAACCACTATTCCATTTCCAAGGTTTTGCTTTCTTGACGAATTAACCAAACCTGTTATCGGAGTTCCATTGATATTACACGGATGCGCTCCAACAAAAAATGCAGTATGGTCTTTAGGAGTGTTGAGCAGATTCCCGGACAAATTAAGTTTGATGACAAGCCTTCCATCATCTTTTGCCGTAGGATTTCCGCTCACATTGGCAACATAGGGGATGTGGTGGATAACTAAGTATCCACCAACCATCTCCATCTCGAAACCTGCGTCCCGAAGTTTACGCAAGTCCTCGTTACGATTGACAAGTTCCTGTAACATTGAAATTCATTTTATTACATACTACAACAACTTGACCTTTGACGACAAACCCTTCGGGGTTCACTTCGGGGCCATTGGAATAGGTAATGGTGTAGGCCATATTGCCTGCTGGATGACCAAAAGCAAGTGCAATTAACTCATCATAAGAAATCTGAGTTTTGTTCCAAGCATGTTCGCGGGAATTAACGATAATCAACACTTGCTGGGCTCTGGAATAGAACTTCTCAATCCCTGGATTAGACAAATCCACTTGCTGGTCATCGGCAATCAACTCGTCTGGTTGCTGACCTTTACCTTGCAAATACAGGTTCGCGGTTGGCTCAATTCCGCCTAATTGTTTGATTTGTGAGCCTTGAATCAACGGCTCTTCCCATTTGTAATTTGCGCCATTGATCATCAAATGATAAAAACGTGACATAGTCTTTATATTATTTTAGTTTTTAATATGTTCAGAGTTTGTTCACGAGAACCACTCAGAAAACTCATTTATGGCTTTTCGCCATTGCCTTGGATTTATCACCCTTCGGCCATACTCTTTCTATCTTTTCTTCCCTTCAAAATTGAATCAGGGCCCTTGTCGGTTCACCTCCTATCTTATTTAATTCCAAGAGAAAGAAGGCCTCTCTTGACGACCTTAGCTTCATGCTTATCTATCCTTAATCAAACCCCGTGCCAAAACTGTTTTTATTTTCAAAAATTACATAAAAACAGCAAATTTTCAATATAAAAAGTGACATATTGTCATTTTTATATTTGAATATGACAAAATAATGACAAGAACTAAAAATCTGACAAATTGTCTTTATTTCCCCATCTTCGCCAATAGCAAGGACTGTAATTCAGTTAATTTCTCGTTCTCTTGTTCGCGAAGTTCTATTGACTTGTCAATTATTTCAACCTCATCAAAGAACTCTTGCATTATTTGATTTGAAGGTATCGGGATTTGTAAGTCTTCCATATCAGGAACGGTTAATTGACTTTGGACAGACCCCGAACCTTTAATATTAGACGAATCCAAGTAATAATATAGATATTGAGTCATCACCTCGTTATTTGGAATTATTACAATGAGCCTAACAATAGGAACATATGGCTGTTTCCTCAAGAAACAATAGCCAATTGTACCACGAGCCGATATTGTGATGCTCTTTTTCTTGACAACAGGTTGGGTCGTGTATCCAAATATGCCTTTGTTTTCTATTCCATTTGCGTAAACAGGAATGTTAAACCCATCCGATTTCTTCTCTGAGAATTCTTTAGGTTTATCACCTCCTGCTTTGATAACTGACATTTCTCCCAATCTCCCCTTTCTCCACCCCTCCGGCAGATTCTCCTTGTCAATCCCATCCACGAACATCTTGCGGTACAAGGCCTGCGCGGTCTCTTCCAAACGGGCAATCATCTGCTCGTTGAGGCGGATGCGGCGGCTCACCGTTTCGTATTCTTCCACGATTTCGCGCTGGCGGGCGATGGAGGGGATGGGAAGGCGTAAATTGCAGAAATCCTCCCAAGTCAAACTGCCACGCACACCGCCAACAGCATAAAAACTGGCTTCGCGGTCAAACTCTTTGCGAGAGAACCACATCATCAGATATTTGGGCAACAATTCCATCTTGTCAACCACCTCAAACATTGGATATGCTGGCGACATGATGGCTTCATCTTCCTCAAACATGGCAACAGGCATCTTTCCGTCACGGCTCACCTGCATCAAACTGCAAGCAAACTGCTCTTTTCGTATCACCTTATAATTAGAAAGGTCTGTACCAATGACATTCGCCACCGATGGGATGAAAGCCTTGTCGATTGTGAGGCCTACAAGCTTCGTCACCTTCAACTCGCTGTTGCGGACGTTCACCTCTCTGATATAATCGCCTAAACGCTTATAATCCATAGCCCAACTTTTCGAAAAGGTTTTTCAGTTCTTGTCTGCTTTCTTCTTCCTGCTGCATCAGTTCGCGCATCTCGGCTTGCAGTTCTTTCATCTTCGTGTCGAAGTCGATTTGCTCGTCGCGGTTGACAAACTCGATGTACTTGCTGGGCACCAACGAAAAGCCTTTTTCCGCTATGGTCTGCATCTTTACCGACTGACAGAATTCCGGTGTGTCCTTATAGGTTTGTTCGTAGCCTTCCTGCTGCCAGTTGTGGTAGGTGCGGGTCACGGTGTCGCGTGTCTCAGGGTCCAACTCGATATATTTCTTCTCAAACGGAATACCCATCTGCCGCAAGTCCATAAACAACACCTCGCCCTCGCGATCGCGGTAATGCAACTCCACACCGTTCTTCTTCACCACACGCGCCTTCTTGTTGTTGTTCAATATCCACAGCGTCACGCTGATATCAGTCGAATAAAACAGGTTTCTCGGCAGGATGAGAATGGCTTCCACCTTGTCGTTCTCGATGAGTTTGCGACGGATGGCCAGCTCGGTACCGTCAGCACTCAAAGCGCCATTGGCCAGCAGGAAACCCGCCGCGCCGTTGGTGGAGAGCTTGGAAAGGATGTTCAGAATCCAACCGTAGTTGGCGTTCGAGGTAGGTGGCAGTTCGTAGCCACTCCAGCGAGCATCGTTGGTGAGTTGGTTCTCTTCGCGCCAGTCTTTCTGGTTGAAAGGCGGATTGGCCATGATATAATCTGCTTTCAGGTCCTTATGTTGGTCATTGTGGAAGGTGTCGCCTTGCTTGATGTCGGCCGAGATGCCTCGAATGGCGAGGTTCATGCGGGCCAGCTTAAAGGTGGTGTTGGTGTTTTCCTGCCCATACACGCTCACGTTCTTCTGGTTGCCGTGGTGCGCCTTCACAAATTTCATCGACTGCACAAACATGCCGCCTGAACCGCAGCAGGGGTCATAGATCTTGCCATCGTAAGGCTCAATCATCTCGGC
>JAEEGI010007383.1_pt1 | contig 24629 bp, 26 predicted proteins | sample 8958751 | NCBI WGS metagenome assembly JAEEGI01 (sample SAMN16246545, study PRJNA631951) | gut metagenome | biome: gut microbiome; feature: rumen; material: KS-attached | host: Bos | place: Iran: Karaj | collected 2018-10
ACGGCAGGTGGCGAGGGCGGTCTGCTGGTCGTCAACGATGAGCGTTTCATTCGCCGTGCCGAGATTATCTGGGAGAAAGGCACCAACCGAGCCGAGTTCTTTCGGGGTATGGTCAACAAATATGGCTGGGTCGATACCGGATCCTCCTTCCTGCCTTCGGAAATCAATTCCGCTTTTCTCCTGGCGCAGTTGGAACAGCTCGACGATATCCAGAAGCGCCGTCGCACTCTTTGGGACTGTTATTATGAGGGACTGCACAATCTCGTAGACGAAGGCTTCATCGAGATACCCCGGTGTCCCGACTATGCCACCAACAATGCTCACATGTTCTATTTCGTCTGCCGCAACCTCGACGAGCGTACCCGTCTGTTGGACACCCTGAAGGGTAGGGGCATCTTGGCCGTATTCCATTATCTGAGCCTCCATCTCAGCGACTACAACAAGGCCCACAACGACTACATCCCCGACCTCCCTCACTGCGACCGCTTCGCCGACTGCCTCGTCCGACTCCCCATGTTCTACGAGCTGACCCTCGAGCAGGTCGATATGATTGTCGGCATCATCCAGCGTTTTTTCAAAGAATAATATTTAATATTTAATTTTTAATTTTTAATTTTATTTTCGTACCTTTGCAGCGTCTAACGCCCTATATAGGGCGGGACTATAAGGAACAGTTCATGGAAGTTGCTGGAAATCAGTGCGATAAATGACAGGTATCCAAACATACGAGACCACTGAGGGCTCCGTGCAAAAACGCGGTGTCCCCCTTTTGCGCTCTGAACGCGCCTGGTATCCCATGCGAGTCACCTACGGTCGTGAGGTCAAGGTCAAGGAGGCCCTTGACACCTTAGGCATCGAGAATTTCCTTCCCATGCACTACGAACTCGTGGATCCCGGTGACGGTAACAAGAAGCGCATGCTCGTGCCTGCCATCCACAACCTTATCTTCATCCACGACAGCCGCGAGGACATCACCCTGCTGAAGACCACGCGCCGTGAGTTCCAGCCCCTGCGCTACATCACCAAGCACTTTGCCGAAAGCGTCGCTGACAACATCCTCACCGTCCCCGAGACCCAGATGCGGAATTTCATGCGCGTAGCCTCAGTACAGGACGACAGCGTCATATTCCTCGACAATAGCGACTATCTCAGTAAGGTTGGCCGCCGCGTCCTCATTACCGAGGGTTACTTCGCCGGTGTCGAAGGCATCATCAAGCGTATCAAGAAGAACAAGCACGTCGTCGTCCAGCTCGAAGGCCTCGCCGCCGTCGCCGTCACCTACGTCCCGGCCTCCTGCCTCCGCACCCTCGACGAGTGATACGTCCGTAAGAAATTGCCGATGAAATACCCGATAGGAATACAGAGCTTTGAGAAGATACGCCGTGAGGGCTATGTCTATGTTGACAAGACCCGGCTGATGTGGAAGATGGTGTCCGAGGGGAGCTACTACTTCCTCTCGCGTCCGCGCCGTTTCGGCAAGTCACTGATGGTGAGCACGCTGGAGGCCTTCTTCTCTGGTAAGCGAGAACTGTTTAAAGGGCTTTTCGTTGACGATGTGGAATGGGACTGGCAGGAATATCCCATCATGCACTTAGACCTGAATACTGCTAAGTATGACTGTGAAGAGGCTTTGGACAATATGCTGGAAGAGTTTCTTTCGCGTCAGGAGGCAGTCTACGGTCGCAACGAGAGTGAGCGTTCGTTTGGCCTGCGGTTCCAGGGTGCGCTACGCCGGGCCTTTGAGAAGACGGGGCATCAGGTGGTAGTCTTGGTCGATGAATATGACAAGCCGATGCTTCAGGCCATCGGTAAGCCGGAGCTTCAGGAGGAATACCGCAACACGCTAAAGGCTTTCTACGGTGCGCTGAAGTCGTGCGACCGTTATATCAAGTTCGCTTTCCTGACGGGTGTGACGAAATTCGGCAAGGTGAGCGTGTTCAGCGACCTTAACAACCTGACGGATTTGTCGCTGGACCGCCGCTATGCATCTATGTGCGGCATTTCTGAAACAGAACTGCATCAGTATTTTGATGATGGTGTGGCTCAACTGGCTGAGGCCAATGGCTTGACCAAAGCAGAATGTTACGATCGGTTGCGCCATGACTTTGACGGCTACCACTTTGCCTTGAAGACCAAGGGTATGTATAACCCGTTCAGCCTGTTAGGTACGCTGAAGAACATGGAGTTCCGCGACTACTGGTTTGAGACAGGCACCCCGTCGTTCCTTGTTTATCAGCTTCAGAAGACGAACTACCCGTTGGAGGACATGACCCGCGAGGAACTGTTCGAGGACACGCTCAACAGCATCGACATCATGGACGAGAACCCGCTGCCGCTGCTCTACCAGAGCGGCTACCTGACCATTAAGGACTACGACGATGAATTTCAAACCTATCAGTTAGGTTTCCCCAACCGCGAGGTGGAGGAAGGATTTGTGAAATATCTTGTCCCGTTCTACAGCCCCAACAAGACCGACAAGCCGCAAGTGTTCATTGCCCAGTTCGTCAAGGACATCCGCAATGGCAATGCCGAGAGCTTCATGCAGCGTGTGGAGCGTTTCTTCGCCGGTGGCGACTATCAGGTGGCAGGTCGTGCGGAACTGTATTTCCAGAACACGCTGTGGGTGCTGTTTAAGCTGTTAGGGTTCTATGTCGACGTTGAGCGTCATACTACTGACGGTAGGATGGACATCGTGGTACAGACCAGGGACTACGTGTATATCCTGGAGATGAAGATAGACCAGAGTGCCGACACGGCCTTGCAGCAGATTGAACAGAAACAGTATGCGTCGGCCTTTGTCGGCGACGGTCGTAAACTGTTCAAAATCGGTGTCAGTTTCTCATCCGAGACGCGCCGTGTCAATGAATGGAAAATAGCCTGATAAGCTGCGATGTCAGTGTACCAGTCCCCTGCCACTTTGTTTTCGTTTTCGTTAAGATGGTGACATGAAACCTATCCCCTGTCACCGACTCAGATAGTGAAACTTCTCTTTTTAACTTGGTCGTCAAAATCGACAGTTTGTTGATGAACATCCTACACATCAATACCTCTCAGTCTGGTGGAGCCGCATTATGTGCCATGCGAATAAATAATGCACTTAACTCACAGGGAATTGATTCACGTGTATTGTTTGCATGGGGAACATCGCTACCTGAAAATATTCGTGGTGCTATTGCCGAGCAAGACAACAACCCGTGGAATACCAGTTTCATCTTAAAGGTGCTCAGAAGAATTTTGGTTTGCTCACCATTGTATCCATACAACAAATACCGGATTGACCGCCAGATAGTAAAGGTAAAACATCAGCTTGGCTGCCAACAGTTGATGCATGGGCCACTGTCCTATTTTAAAAACATATCCCATCATCCATTAGTTGAATGGGCAGACATTATCCATCTCCATTGGGTTGCAGAATTTGTTGACTACCCGTCTTTCTTCAAGAATGTCGACAAACCCATGGTATGGACACTCCACGACCATCATCCCGCCATAGGAATATTACATTATGAAAGTCCTGATGTATTATGTGTTCCTGAAAAACTGTCGGAAATAGACCGTTTATGTAGGATAATAAAGCGTGAGAGTTTGTCTCATGTTTCAAACTTGAAACTCGTTGCCATTTCCATGGAAATGGCAGAGGTGTGTAGGAGGTCTGATATTCTCAAGCAGTTTCCAATAACCATTATAAACAATGGAGTAGACGAACAACGGTTCAAACCTGTCGACTCGTCTTTAGCAAGACAGGCATTAAGTATCCCAGCCGACCATATAGTCTTTGCTTTCTGTGCCCACAACATGTCAGACGAAAGGAAGGGATTGAGAGATTTGATTAGTGCGTTAGAACTGCTTAACCTGCGCAATATCTCATTGCTGTGTATAGGAGGCGGGGATATTCCTGTTAAAACATCTGTCAATATCATTAAGACTGGCTATGTAAAAAGCGAACAAACCTTGTCCTCGTTATATTCTTGTGCCGATTACTTCGTGATGCCGTCATTTAATGAAGGTTTTGCACAAACCCCTATAGAAGCAATGGCATGTGGAACACCAGTCATTGCTTACCCTTGTAGCGGGACGGAAGAACTTATTAATGACGAATCTGGCATCAGATGTGATGATTTTTCTGTACAATCATTAGTCGAAGCCATTCATGTTGCCATGTGTCGGAATTATAATCGTTCAGCCATTAGAAATCGTGTCATAAACAATTTTACCCATGACAAAATAGCGACCCAATATATCAACTTGTATAACTCAATACTAAATTAAGAATGCAACTAACCATTATTACCATAAACTTAAATAATTACGAAGGATTAAAAAAGACCATAGACTCAATCAGATGTCAAACCTGGCGTAATTTCGAGTGGATAGTCATTGATGGTGGATCCACGGATGGTAGTACAGCGTTAATAGAATCTGAAAAGAACAATCTCGCTTACTGGTGCTCAGAACCAGATAAAGGTGTTTACAACGCCATGAACAAAGGTGTAGAAAAAGCCTCTGGCCAATATGTATTGTTCATGAACAGTGGTGACTGCCTTCACGACGAAAAGGTGTTGGAAGACATTTTCCAAGACAAACAATACAGCGCTGATATTCTTATCGGCAAGGTACTGCATGTCGGAAGTAACGTCATTGTCAACAAATACGGCATAGATAGCGGATTGCTTGATTATTGGGATATCATCAAAGGTATAAACCATCAAGGCGCATTTACCAAATTAAAGGTGCTAAAGAAATATCCATTCGATGAGAATTTTGTGATTATCTCAGATAGGAAGTTTTGGTTGCAGACATTAGTTCAAAACAACTGCACCGTTTATGTCTTGGACAGGTTGGTGGCTGATTATGATCTTACAGGCATCAGTTCAACCAACAAAGAACTTTATGCAAAAGAAGAGCGAGAAATAATGAAGCAGCTTTTTTCTCTGGCTCTGGCATACGCATTGCAAGATTATAAGAGTATAAGGGAGTCTGTCATTTACGTTCGTTTGACGTATATGAAACATCATTATCCTTTGCTTTACAAATTGTCTCAAAAGATGTTGGCTGTCATTCTTCTCTTTGTTCTTGCAACAAATAAGAAAATATACGACAAAGAATCGTTGTATTATTATAAAGCGGGCAATACTCGCAAGTTCAGCTTTCTTTGTTTTGTATGAAAGTATTAAATTCGCAAGAAATTAGAAATATTCAGCTGGGAATCCTACAGTCAATTCATCAGTATTGTGAAGATAATAATATAAGATATTCATTAGCCTATGGTACCTTGTTAGGTGCTATCAGACACAAAGGGTATATCCCATGGGATGATGATGTAGATATTATGATGCCCCGACCAGATTACGAACGTTTCATAAAAGAATTCACTGGTCATATAGACAAATATACCGTACAGACATACGACAATGACGACTCGTATTATTTGTGGTGTGCTAAGGTGTTTGACAATCGTACCGAGCAAATAACCTTTCCAACAAAGTCTGGAGTATGCGTTGATGTTTTTCCCATAGATGGTCTTCCAAGCACACTAGACAAGGTTAGGGATTACATACAAACAAAAAGGACATTGTTTTTCAGGAGATTAATATTTACCTGTAAAAACAACTCATACCGGCCAGGAAATAAACTTGTTAACTCAATCAAATATCTCATTAAGCGCATTTTAGTCCCAAGCAGATCTGCTGTTATAAAAAAGATTGAACAACTTTATAAATCCTATCCCTATGAAACGAGTAACTACGTTGGAGATGTTATCGACCTGTTTGGAGAAAGAGGGTGGTTAAAGAAAGAAATATTTGAGCATTACACCACGGCTACATTTGAAAATCTACGGGTTAGGATTATCAAAGATTACGATGCATTCCTGAAAGCACGTTACGGCGACTATATGCAGTTGCCACCAGAGGAAGAACGGGTGCCAGGGCATCCTGCTCCTGTTTATTGGAAAGAAGATTGATAATTTGAATTATAATGCGAACAAGATATTAATTATGACAGCAATCAATAATACAACAACAAATCAAACCGCAAAGCCAGTTTCATTGCGAAAAAACACAAAAAACACAGGGAAGGGTACCTGTTTCATGATACAGAGTGGGCTGATACAAAAATGCGATGTCATTGACCTGTCCCTGTTACAGGCGTGTAAAAGGGACTTTCTGGAGTGCATTACAATTTTCAATTTTCAGTTTACTCAATTTTCAATTTAATTTAGTACCTTTGCAGCGCCTAATGCCCTATATTGGGCGGGACTATAAGGAACAGTTCATGGAAGTTGCTGGAAACCAGCGCGATAAATGACAAACGTCCAGACATACGAGACTACTGAGGGCTCCGTGCAAAAACACGGTGTCCCCCTTTTACGTTCTGAACGGGCCTGGTATCCCATGCGTGTCACCTACGGTCGTGAAGTCAAGGTCAAGCAGGCTCTTGACGGCTTGGGCATTGAGAATTTCCTCCCCATGCACTATGATCTCGTGGATTTAGGCGACGGCAACAAGAAGCGTATGCTGATGCCTGCCATCCACAACCTCATCTTCATCCACGACAGTCGCGAGCATATCACGCTGCTGAAGACTACGCGACGTGAGTTCCAGCCCCTGCGTTATATCACCAAGCACTTTGCTGAAAGCACGGTCGATAACATCCTCACCGTCCCCGAGGCCCAGATGCGTAATTTCATGCGTGTCGCCTCCGTCCAGGACGACAGTGTGATGTTCCTCGACAATAGCGACTACCTTAACAAGGTAGGCCGTCGTGTTCTCATCACCGAGGGCTACTTTGCCGGTGTTGAAGGTGTCGTCAAGCGTATCAAGAAAAACAAACACGTCGTCGTCCAACTCGAAGGGCTTGCTGCCGTCGCCGTCACCTACGTTCCGGCCTCCTGCCTCCGCGAACTCGACGACTAACTATTTAAAATGTAGATGTCAGAATTGACAATTTACTAGTGTATAAATAATTTGATAGAATTTCATAAATGATTAACGTTGGAATTATTGGATGCGGCTTCGTGGGTGGAGCCCTAAAGGATTGGTTGGAACATAACAATCCAGAATGTAAGCTGTTCATCAGCGACCCCCCAAAGGGATATAATGATGACCTGAGTAATATAGATATAGCATTTCTACAGATTCATGTTCCTACGGAAGACGATGGCACACAAGATTTGACACTGATGAAAGAGTTGATAACAAAGCTTCCCGACGTACCCGTGTTTGTCCGTACTACTATTTTGCCTGGCACCAGCGACAAGCTTTCAAAGGAAACAGGTCACAAGGTACACTATATGCCTGAGTTCCTCACTGAGCGTACTCATATTGAGGACTTCAAGAAACAGACCATGGTATTTACTGGTGCATATGAGTTGCTTACTAAGATTTTTGTTGGTAAGAAGTTCACCATTATGACCCCTTTGGAGGCGGAGCTGACTAAGTACATGCATAATGTATTCGGTGCCTATAAGGTAACCTATTTCAATGCCTGTCGGGAATACTGTGAACAGATGGGTGCTGATTGGCGCAAAGTGCATACCGGCGTTCTTCTCTCTGGTTATATAAACGACACCCACACCTATGTCCCTGGTCCTGATGGCAAGTTCGGTTATGGTGGTAAGTGCTTTCCCAAGGATGTCAATGCTTTCGCAAAAATGACTTCGGGTACACCTCTGGGAACTCTTCTGGAGCACCTCCATGAACTCAACGTTCATTTCCGTGGCTTTGAGGAGCATATTTGAACTTTTCATTATAAGGAATGTGATGCTGTTTACTGGAGGATTTATAAATAGGCTATAATGTTAAATCGATAGAATATAGATGGTAGAGAAACATATAACCGTAACCTCTCCTTTGCTCCCCAATCTTGACGAGTTTCATGAACTCCTCAAGCAGATATGGGACAAGAAGTGGATTACCAACAATGGCGACTTTCACCAACAGTTGGAGAAAGCCTTGGCTGAGTATCTGAAGGTACCGTATATCAGTCTGTTCACCAATGGTACACTTCCCTTGCTCACTGCCTTGCAAGCTCTGCGCATTACTGGTGAGGTCATCACCACACCTTATAGTTTTGTCGCCACCACACACAGCATCTGGTGGAACGGCTGCCGTCCAGTGTTTGTAGATGTCGAGGAAAGTACCTGCGGCATAGACCCCAACAAGATCGAGGCTGCCATCACTCCTAAGACCACCGCCATCATGCCCGTACACTGCTATGGTAAGCCCGTGAATATGGATGCCATCCAGCAGATTGCAGACAAGTATGGTCTTAAAGTCATCTATGATGCCGCCCACGCTTTCGGTGTGGAGGTCAACGGTGAGAGCGTTCTTACCAGAGGTGATATGTCCACTCTCAGTTTCCATGCCACCAAGGTCTATAACACCCTGGAGGGAGGTGCGCTGGTCGTCAAGGACGAAGCCACCAAGAAGCGCATCGACTATCTGAAGAACTTCGGCTTTGCCGGAGAGACTGAAGTCGTTGCCCCAGGCATCAACAGCAAGGTTGATGAGGTGCGTAGCGCCTATGGACTTTTGAACTTAAAACAAGTCGATGCCGCCATTGCCGCACGTCAGAAAGTCGCCGTCAGCTACCGTGAAGCCTTGCGCAACACCCCCGGCATCCGTTTCTTCGACGATATGCCCGGTGTGCGCCATAACTACAGTTATTTCCCCATCTTCATTGATGCCAAGGAATATGGCATGACCCGCGATGAGCTCTATTTCAAGATGAAGGAACAAGGCGTATGGGGCCGTCGCTATTTCTATCCCCTCATCAGCACCTTCAGCACCTATCGTGGCCTCCCCAGTGCCACCCCAGAGAATTTGCCTGTGGCAACAAAGATGGCCAACGAGGTCATCTGCCTCCCCATGCACCATATGCTGACGGATGAGGATATACAGAGAACTCTAAACTGTATTGTAAAGAGATGAGGCTACCCTGAATGCTGAGAACATATTCCCGCGTAGATATTTCTACCCGAGTGTGAATACATTCACTAAATTAGTTCCATATATTCCAATGCCTAAGAGTGAGGATATTGCAAGTCGCATCTTATGTCTGCCTCTGCATGTTCGTATGACTATGGGTGATGTTGAGGAGATAGCCAGTTTAACGTTTAATACAGTAAATTATTAATCAAATGAAACACTTATTAATTATTGGAGCCCGAGGTTGGGGACGAGAAATCTTTAATATGTTGCCAAATTGTATTGGCTATGGAACGGATTTTATTGTTAAGGGTTTTCTTGATGATAAGGCTGATGCTTTAGGCGGTATGTCTGGTTATCCTCCAATTATAGATAGTGTTGAAAACTATGAACCACAAAATGATGATGTTTTTACATGTGCTTTGGGTGATGTCAATTGGAGAAAGCACTATGCAGAAATAATGTTATATAAAGGTGGTGAGTTCATTAATATTATTCATAAAACGGCATCTTTAGGGCCTAATTCATTGATGGGTAAAGGTTGTATTCTCAGCGCGCATGTTGGCGTTTCATGTGACATTTTTATTGGTAATTTTGTGACGATGCAAGATTATGCAATAATTGGTCATGATGTGCGAATTGGCAATTATTGTGGGTTGGGAGTAAGAAGCTTTATGGGGGGATATTCATCTTTGGGTGATTGCACAATGATACAAACTCATTCAGTGATACTGCCTCATATGAAAATTGGTAATAATTGCTTGGTAGGTGCTGGATCAGTTGTTATAAAAAAAGTAAAAGATGGAGATACAGTTTATGGTAATCCTGCAAAAGTATTGAAGTATTAATTTGTAAATAATAATATTATGATTATGGAATTAAAAGAGTTTATTGAGAATTTTGCAGATCAGTTTGATGATACAGACATCAGCGAGTTGAAACCAGAAACCGAGTTCAAGGAACTTGATGAGTGGTCATCACTCATTGCCCTGAGTGTTATTGCCATGGTCGATGAGGAGTATGATGTAACGATTAAAGGTGATGACATCCGTAATAGCACGACTATTGAGGATTTGTATAATACTGTAAAGGCTAAGGCATAATGGCTTTTCTGAAGATACCTAACGTTGCAATTAAAGGAATATCCGCTTGTGTTCCTCCTTTTGTGGAGGAAAACAGGGATATTCCTTTCTATACTCCAGAGGAGGCTGAGAAAGTAATTGAGTCAACAGGCGTTGAGCGTAAGCATATTGTTGGCAATAGCGGTATTACTGCCTCTGATCTCTGCTTGAGGGCTTGTGAGAAACTGATAGATGAACTTGGATGGGAGCGTGAAAGCATTGATATGATTTGTAATGTCACCCAGACCAGTGACTATACGAACCACCCCAATGTTTTCGTACTGCATGAGAAATTGGGCTTGAAGGATGACTGTATGTCACTCGACCTCTATCATGGCTGTCCTGGATGGGTTATTGGCTTGAGCTCTGCAGCGGCATTGGTGAGCCTTGGCTCTATTAAGCGTGCCTTGTTGGTTGTAGGTGATAATATAACCTCAGTTCAAGGTGGGCAAGATAGAGAAAGTAGGCCTTTGTTTGGAGATGCAGGCTCTGCTACTGCTCTGGAGTTTGAAGAAAATGCTTGTCCTCTTTTTTTTGAGACAGGTACAAACAGTAAGGATGGTGTAAGTCTTATTGTGCATAAAGGAGGAATGAGAGCCCCTCACACTGTAGAATCTTACAAACAATGGCTGCAAGTACTTGATGGTACATTGTCTCCAGTAGGTATTGCAGATCAGATGGATGGAATGAGCGTATTCTCTTTCGGAATCACAACTCCTCCAAAGAGTATTAAGAAACTTTGTGAGCACTTTGAAATCAATTTGAATGATGTAGATAAACTTATACTACATCAAGCCAACAAATTTATGATTAGCAAGATTGCAAAAAAGTTAAAGGTGGAATTAGAAAGGGTTCCGTCATGCCTAAAAGATTATGGCAATACGACAAACTCTTCCATTCCTCTTACCATTGTTACCCAATGTCATCAAGAGTATACAAGCCGGAAACTAAAAACGCTATGTTGTGGATTTGGCACAGGATTAGCATGGGGCTCTGTTTATTTTGAGACAGATAATATAATTTGTCCTGAAATTGTAACTTATAAATAATATGTACAATCCATTTTCATTAGAAAATAAGACTGTTTTGGTGACGGGGGCATCTTCTGGCATCGGTAAGGCGACTGCAATCGAATGCTCAAAGTTAGGAGCAACTGTTGTTGTTACTGCGAGAAATGAAGAGCGGTTACATGCAGTATATTCAGAGCTTGACAGGAGTTTTGGCCAAAGTCACCAAATGATTATTGCAGACTTGTCAACCGAAGAAGGGGTTTCTGATTTAGTCAGTAAAACACCCTCTTTAGATGGAGTGTCCAGTAATGCGGGACTCCCTAAAACTCTCCTTATCAAGTTTATTAAGCAAGAAACACTTCAGGAAATACTGAACATAAATACATTCTCGCATGTAAACTTGGCAAAATTGTTGTTCAAGAAAAAGAAGTTGAACCAAGGGGCATCTTATGTTTTCACTGCGTCAATAGGCGGCACAACCAGTTTTGGACCGGGCAATTCAGTCTATGGAATGTCTAAGGCTGCTATTAATTCTTTTATGAAGTTTTGTGCCATAGAGTTTGCCACACGTGAGATACGCTGTAATAGCGTCAGTCCTGGTATGATTGTTACTCCGATGACTCAGGATAGCAGCACTTTCACGAAAGAAGACTACGAGAAAGATGCTGAAAAATACCTGTTGAAAAGGTATGGTCAGCCTGAGGAGGTTGCAAGGACCATAGTGTTCCTATTGTCTGATGCATCGTCATTTATAACAGGTGATACCATTCTTGTGGATGGCGGTTTCACAGTAAATCATTAATAAATGGCTTTTTTACAGACAAATAATGTAGAGATAAAGGGTGTGGCTTGCGCTGTGCCTAAACAAATAAAGGTTGCAAAGGAACAGCCTTTCTTTACTGATGTTGAGGCAGAAAACTTTACCAATGTTACTGGAGTCATCAGTTCGCATGTGGCTCCTGCTGACATGGCGCTCTCTGATCTCTGTCAGGCTGCTGCTGAGAAGCTCTTTGAGGCATCGGGTTGGGAACGTGAGAGTATCGACCTTATCATCTTTGTCTCTACTTCCCGTGACTTCTACATCTGTCCGAATACAGCCAATATCCTTCAACATAAACTCGGCTTGAGGACGGAATGTATGGCATTTGATCTTCCATTCGCCTGTTCAGGTTATGTTTATGGATTGTCGGTTGCTTCTTCCATGATGCAGTCAGGGCAATTGAAGCGATGCCTGCTTTGTGTGGGTGAGATGACTTCCAAAAGCCAGTCCAACCTTGACAAGACGGTATGGCCACTTCATGGTGATGCAGGTTCTGCAACCTTGTTGGAATACAATCCCAATGCAAAGCATCCGATGCAGTTCAATCTGAATGGCGACGGCAGCGGCTGGGAGGCCATTATCTGCCGTGAGGTTGGCATTCGTAATCCAACCACAGCCGATTCGCTGGTGGTGAAAAAGTATGATGAGGGTATAGAACGTAATGGTATGCAGTGCTCCATGGACGGAATGTCCGTATTCTCTTTTGCCATTTCCAAGCCAGGTAAGTGTATCAAGGACCTGTGCGAGCATTTTGGCATTGACCTGCCTAATATTGACTATCTTCTCATTCACCAAGCTAACAAAATGATTGATGAGAAGATCCGTAAGAAGCTAAAACTCTCCGAGGAGCAAGTACCATATAGTATGCCTTATTATGGCAATACCAGTTCTTGTACCATCCCCATCACGATGACTTCACAAATCCGTGAGACAATGTCTTCTAAAGAGAATGAAGTTGTTATGTGTGGCTTTGGATCAGGTTTGTCCTGGGGGGCTGCTCATATCTTTGTAAATCAGATGATTTGTTTACCTGTCATAGAAGTAGAATAATGGAAAAATTATCTGGGAAGACGGCTTTGATAACAGGATGTAACCGAGGTATAGGAAAAACCACGGTGGAGAAGTTTGCACAAGAGGGTGCCAATATCATTTGCGCTATCCGTAAGGAGAATCCAGAGTTCAAAGAGTTTACTGATGGATTATCTGCACAGTATGGCGTAGCTATCGAACATATTTATTTCGACCTTGCTGATGAAGAGAGTATCAAAGTTGTGATGAAAACCCTGTCAAAAGAGAAGCGGGAAATTGATATTCTGGTAAATAATGCTGGAATGCCGGCTGGAGGATTCCTGTTGATGTCTTCTTTGGCAAAGATTAAGGAAGTCATGCAAGTAAATTTCTTCTCACAGGTATTGCTTACCCAGTTAGTGGCAAAGATGATGATGAAACGAAAGAGTGGCTCCATCGTGAATATGAGTAGTGTGACAGCCCTCGATAATCAAGGGGGATGGACTGCTTATGGAAGTAGTAAATCAGCTATGATTAGCTTTACGAAAACCACAGCACGAGAATTGGCACCTTTTGGAATCAGGGTGAATGCCGTGGCTCCCGGTCTCATAGAAACCAATATGGGTGGTGAGATGGATGAGAAGTATCAGGCTGAAATGATTGCCCGTACTGATTTGGGACGTAAAGGAAAACCAGAGGAGGTTGCCAATCTGATTGCATTTTTGGCATCAGACGAGGCATCGTATATTACAGGGCAAGTGATTAGAATTGATGGTGGAATGTAGGATAATAGAAATGGAAAAGGATATACAGAAAAGTGAGCAATGGGCTCACGATATTAGACGTGAGATAATAGAGGCTTCGCATGATGTTGGCAAACAGGGAGTTCATATTGGTTCAGCTCTTTCTACTGCTGATATATTAGCAGTGCTCTATGCCAATGTGATGAAGTACGATGTGGCTAATCCTCTTTCTGGCGATCGTGATTATTTCATACTGAGTAAAGGACATGCCTATGTCGGCTATTATGCAGCTTTGGCAAAAGCAGGTTTCTTTACAAACGAAGACATTAAATCACAGTTTATGACAGATAATGGTTGGTTGCCAGTACATCCAGTGAAGAATCTGGAGAAAGGAATTGAGTTCTCTGGAGGTAGTCTCGGAACTGGTATGCCTTTTTCTGTAGGTAAGGCTTATGCCCTGAAATTGGCAGGAAAACCAAACAAAATATACTCTTTGGTTGGTGATGGTGAGTGCGATGAAGGTAGTATTTGGGAAGCTTTCATGTCCGCCTCTAACCTCGGGTTGGAAAATCTGACAGTCATCGTAGATAAGAATGGCATGCAACAGGATGGTCTTACAGATGAAGTACTCAACATTGATATAGAAGCAATGGCAAAGGCATGTAAATGGAATGTCATAGAAGTTGATGGCCATTCTCATGCAGAACTCATAGATGCTTTTGGAATGTCGTTTGATAACGGTAAGCCTAAGTGTATTATTGCCAATACTGTAAAAGGTAAAGGCGTTTCATTCATGGAGAATGATAACAACTGGCATCATGCCAATATGAACGAAAAGCAATATAATCAAGCAAAGGAGGAATTAGCATGATAGAGTTTACCCCAAAGAATATCAAGCGTTGGATGATGATGGGCACTCGCAATGCTTTTGGCGCATTCTTGACAGAAGTTGCTGCTGATCATCCCGAATTGTTTGCTATGACGGCAGACTTCACAAAAAGTACGGGCTTAGCAAAATTCAAGGAACTATTTCCCAATCAGTTCCTTTCTACAGGTATTGCTGAGCAGAATATGATTTCTTTAGCTTCTGGATTAGCAAGCGAAGGTCATAATGTGTTTGCTTGTAGCTTTGCCTCATTTGTCACTACGCGCTGTTATGAGCAGGTCAAGGTGAACCTTGGCTATATGCAGCATAATGTGAAGTTGGTTGGCATTGCTTCTGGATTAGGCGTGTCCTATCAAGGTAATACCCATTTTGGGCTGGACGATGTCTCACTGATGCGAGCTATTCCTAATATGACGATTGTCGTTCCTTCGGATTGTACTGAGGTGGCTAAGGCAACCTTAGCTTTGGCGGAATATCAGGGACCGGCTTATCTGAGATTGGTCGGTGAAGGCTTTTGTCCAATAATCAACAATGATGACTATGAATTTGTAATTGGTAAAGGCATCAAGTTACGTGATGGAAAAGATGTTCTTATCATTGCAAATGGTACAATGGTCAACCAGTCACTAAAAGTCGCTCATGAGTTAGCAGAACAAGATGGAGTTGAAGCAACTGTCATTAATATGCACACAGTGAAGCCATTGGATACCCGAATTATTGATGAGAATATCAAAGGCAAGAAACTTGTTGTGACTGTCGAGGAAGGACAGATTAACGGTGGGCTTGGCTCTGCTGTTGCAGAATATGTGGCATCTATCGGTAATGCCCCCAAAGTATTACAATTTGGGGTCAAAGACATCTTTCCTCATGCGGGGGCCTATAATTATATTTTGGAACAATGTGGTATTAGTACCGATTGTATTATGAATAGTATTCTCAATAATATAATATAAAGAAAACCATATGGAAGAATTTAAAATACTTGAGTGCCAGTTTGAAAAACCTAAATATTCGATAGTTATACCTACTTTTAAGCGTAGTGATATGCTAAAAAAGGCAGTAGATGCTGCTTTAAGGCAAAAAAATATTTTTACATATGAAGTCCTTGTTATGGATAATAATCCTGAACGAGATGATGCAACAGAGGCTTTAATGATGGAATATAAAGATAATCCCAAGGTTTCATATTATAAGAACTACAAAAATCTTGGTTCCACAGGAAATTGGAATAAAATGTTTAAAATGGCAAAAGGTGATTATATTATTACCTGTCATGATGATGATTTGCTCATGCCATTTTATCTTGAAGTGATGGAATGCTTTATTGAATCAACAAACAAAGGATTTGGAATAGTTGTACCAATGCTTTATTATTCAAAAGATCATATACTACCAGATATTCAAATACCTACTACTAATTTTGTAAATTATAACCTTTTCAAACCGCAATATATGATTTTGTCTCAAATAGGATTACCAACAGGAATTCTTGTAAAGCGCTCTGTTTTTTTTAAGGCAGGGTAATATAATAGAGCATACTACCCTTCAGATGATGTTGAGTTCTTATTTAGAGCTTTAAAGATTTCGCGAGGTGCCTTCTTATGTTTGAATTTGGCTTTATATTATATAAGCGGAACAAATGCAACAAAATCTGTTTTTACTAGACATGTTAATATAGTGAAAGAATTGCATCAAATGTATCATAACAATGTGACTTTGGGGTGGAAATTAGTAAACAGAATATGTTATCGTTCTCAGATCGTTCGAGATATGTTATGGCATGACAATTTCTTTAATCACGATGAATTGAACGCTGCCCTTAGAAAAAAAACGGGATTAAGCGAAAATGCTTTTTTAGACAGACTGTCTGTAAAGATTAATGGATTTTTATTGCACATAATAATAAAAAGACATAGAAAATCATTTAGTTTAAGATTGTCATGAAAGTAGTTCTATTAGCAGGAGGTTTTGGTTCCCGTATCAGTGAGGAGTCTGTTTTTAAACCAAAACCTATGATCGAGATAGGGGGAATGCCAATATTATGGCATATCATGAAGGAGTATGCTTATTATGGACATAATGAATTTATCATCTGTGCTGGTTATAAACAGGAATACATAAAGGAATGGTTCGCTAACTACTTTCTTCATAACAGTGATGTTAGCTTTGATTTTCGAGGAGGTAATAACGAAATGATGATTCATGAAAGTCATTTAGACCCATGGAAGGTAACTGTAGTTGACACAGGCTATAATACTATGACAGGAGGAAGAATAAAGCGCATACAAAAATATGTTGGAGATGAGACATTCATGATGACCTACGGAGATGGTGTATGTGATGTTGATATCAACAAATTATTAGATTTCCATAAGTCACATGGTAAAAAGGCAACTTTGACGGCTGTTAAAATGAAACAAGAGAAAGGGGTGCTTGACATTACTAAAGATATGGCAGTAAGGTCATTTCGTGAAAAGAGTAGTAATGATAGTGCTCCTATCAATGCTGGTTATATGGTTTTGGATCCATCGGTTTTTGATTATATTGATGGTGATAGTCAGTCATTTGAGCGTGAACCTCTTGAAAGACTTGCAAATGAGGGGGAGTTAATGTCCTATATTCATGAGGGTTTTTGGCAATGTATGGATAATATTCGCGAAAAGAATCTGCTAGAAAAACTTTTAGTAGAGAATAAAGCTCCTTGGAAACGCTGGGATCGACAAATACCAAGTTTTGAGGCTCGCAAAGTGTCTGGTTATTTTTGAAAAATTGGATAATATATATGGCAAAGAAAGAAGAATTAAAAGCTCAAATCCTTAAGCTGACGCGAGAGTATTATAAAGAGGTTCATGCCCAGAAGAAGGAGTTTGAGCCAGGTAAGTCATTTGTTCACTATGGTGGCCGTTTCTTCAATGATGAGGAGATGGTTAACCTTGTGGACTCTTCGCTAGATTTCTGGCTGACCCAAGGCCCATGGACACGTAGGTTCGAACACCGTTTAGCTGACTGGTTGGGTGTGAAGTTCTGCGCAGTAACCAACTCTGGTTCTAGCGCCAATTTGTTGGCATTTTATACCTTAACCTCTCATAAGTTGGGTGACCGTAGAATCAAAAAAGGCGATGAAGTCATTACTGTGGCAGCAGGTTTCCCAACAACTGTGACTCCTATCATCCAATACGGTGCCATTCCTGTATTTGTAGATGTAGCTCTACCAGGGTTTGATATTGATGTCACTCAGTTGGAAACAGCGTATAGCCCCAAGACTAAGGCTGTGATGATGGCTCATTCTTTGGGTAATCCCTTTAACCTGAAGGCAGTGCTTGCTTTCTGTGAGAAGTACAACCTCTGGTTAATTGAAGATAACTGCGACGCTCTAGGTTCTGAATACAGCATTGATGGTGTGACAAAGAAGACTGGTACTTGGGGGCACATTGGTACCAGTAGCTTTTATCCTCCCCACCATATGACAATGGGTGAGGGTGGTGCAGTATATACCAATGACCCTTTGTTGAACAAGATTACACTTTCTTTCCGTGATTGGGGGCGTGATTGCTGGTGTGCTTCAGGTGTGGATAATACTTGTCGTATGCGCTTTACAGGTCAGTTTGGCGAATTACCTCAGGGCTATGATCACAAGTATGTATATAGTCATTTCGGTTTTAATTTAAAGATTACTGACATGCAGGCTGCTATAGGCTGTGCTCAGTTGGATAAACTGGATCAGATAGTTACTGCCAGACGTGCAAACTATCAAATGCTATATGATGGGCTTATAGATGCTCCCGGCCTGATTCTTCCTATAGCAGAAGTAAACAGCAATCCGTCATGGTTCGGGTTCTTAATTGTAGTGAAAGAAAATGCTGGCTTTACTCGTAATGAACTGACAGGCTATCTTGAGCAGAACAAGATTCAGACCCGTAATCTCTTTGCTGGTAACCTGACTAAGCATCCGTGCTTTGATGAAATGCGCCAAAAGGGCGAGGGTTATCGTATTGTTGGTGATTTGAAGAATACTGATTTTGTGATGTCCAACGGCTTTTGGATTGGTGTGTTCCCTGGCATGACCAAGGAGATGAACCAGTGGATGATAAAGTGTATAAAGGAATTCTGCACTTCACATACCAAGTAATATGATTGATATATTCAATGGCGCTTTCAAGGGAAAGCGAGTTTTGGTTACTGGGCATACTGGTTTCAAGGGCTCTTGGCTCAGCATCTGGCTCTACGAAGTTGGTGCAGAGGTGGTAGGCGTAGGTCTGGAGCCCTATTCAGAAAAGGACAACTTCGTTCTTAGTGGTATTGGAAAGAAAATTAAGGCTGACATCCGTGCAGACATTCGTGACGGCAAGGTCATGAAGCAGATTTTTTCTGAGTACCAGCCGGAAATCGTCTTCCATTTGGCAGCTCAGCCATTGGTACGTCTGAGCTATGAAATTCCAGTAGAGACTTATGAAACTAATGTGATGGGCTCTGTCAATATAATGGAGGCCGTTAGAGTAACAGACTCAGTGAAGGTGGCTGTGATGATAACCACTGATAAGTGTTACGAAAATAAGGAGCAAATCTGGGGGTATCGCGAAAATGAGCCAATGGGTGGTTATGATCCTTATTCAAGCAGTAAAGGTGCTGTAGAAATAGCAATTAATTCATGGCGCAGAAGCTTCTTTAATCCTGCCGATTATGGTAAGAAACATCATGTAAGCATTGCTAGTGTTCGTGCAGGCAATGTGGTAGGTGGTGGTGATTGGGCAAAAGATCGCATTGTCCCTGATTGTATCAGGGCATTGGAGGCTAATAAGCCCATCGAGATTCGTTCACCCAAGGCTATCCGTCCATGGCAGCATGTGTTGGAGCCATTATCAGGTTATTTGCTTTTGGCAAGCAAAATGCTTCAAGAGCCTACCAAGTATTGCGGAGGCTGGAACTTTGGTCCTCGCACAGAGAGCATCATTTCTGTATGGGATGTGGCTACCATGCTATCCAATTATTATGGCAAAGGTGAGCTAAAGGATGTTTCTGATTCCAATGCACTTCATGAGGCCAAGCTCTTGATGTTGGATATCAGTAAGGCCAAGTTCCAGTTGGGTTGGGAACCACATACTAATATCAATCTGTGTTGTGAACTTACAGCAGATTGGTATAAGCGTTATATGATTGAGAACGTATATAAGCTTTGTGTGGAACAAATAAAAACATTTGTAGGGCGATGGAATTAATTAAAACGCCATTTGATGGGCTATATGTTCTTCAAACTGTAAATTTCACAGATAACCGAGGAGGTTTTCAAAAACTCTTTAATGAGGAGTTCTTTAGGGAGAATGGTTTAGAATGTGAGTTCAAGGAAATATATTATTCTGTGAATAAAAAAGACGTTATTCGCGGAATGCATTTTCAAACACCACCATGTGACCATGTAAAGATGGTACACGTTAGCAAGGGTAGAATACTTGATGTCGTTGTTGATATTCGTAAGAACACCGAGACCTTTGGAAAGTGTTTCTCAATTGAATTGAATGACCAAAATGGACAATATCTCTATATACCGAAAGGGTTTGCTCATGGATTTAAAACAATTGAGGATGGCAGTATTGTAAACTACGCACAGACATCTTGTTATAATAATGAGCACGATTGTGGTGTAGATGCTATGTCTGTAGGTTTTGACTGGGAAATAGAGAACCCAATCCGATCTGGACGTGATTTGTCATTTGAAAAGTTATCAGAATTTAACTCCCCTTTTTAAAATGAATATATTGGTTACAGGTGCCACAGGTTTTATTGGTACTAATTTAACAAGAGAATTAAGAAAACAGCATAATCTGTTTATCCTTGGCCAGTTTGAGGGTGACCCTGAGAAATTGGGACTGCCAGGCATCATTAAGAGTGATAATATTCAGAGATTGGCTGATTATATCAAAGAGAACAAAATAGAGGGAATCATACATTTGGCATTCCTGTATTTAACAGTTCACACTCCTGAGCAGATTAAGGATCTTGTATCATCTAATGTTTATTTTGGAACAGCCGTGCTAGAGGCTGCTTCATTGGCTGGATGTATAAAGTGGTTCTTGAATACAGGAAGTATCTGGCAAAACTATAATGTCAAGGAGATGGATTATAACCCTGTCAATCTCTATGCTGCCACGAAGCAAGCTTTTATTGATATGGCTAAATATTATACGGATGCGTTTGGCATTCGATTCTGCACGCTAAAACTTTGTGATACTTATGGGACAAATGATACACCTTTAAAAAAATTGGCAAAGATTTTTGAGGAAGTTTCTGGTCGTAAGTTAAATATTGAATGGGGAGGCCTTCCATACCGTGCTCGTGAAGTAATGATTCCTTGGAAAGGGAATCCTGTTCCAGGTTGGAAAGCCATGATATCTCTTGAAGATGGTATAAAGAATTTTTAAGAATGATTATTTTTTAATATATGAAAACTTTAGAAAAAGTAATTGAGATTGTAGCATCAACCTGCGAGGTTGATAAGAGTGAAGTAACTGGTGAGAGCACTGTTGGAGATTTCCCCGCATGGGATTCCATGGGTCACCTGAGTATCCTGAACAATGTTGAGGAAGCTTTCGATATCAGCTTCGAGCCTGAAGAAATGATGGAACTCGAAGATGTGAATGATATCGTAAAGGCTGTGGAAGAAAAATTGGCTTAATGACAGTAGAAGAGCAAATACTTCAGAATGCAATTCAATGGCCTGAGCGCATCGCGTTGATAACGCCTGCAGAGCAGGTGACGTATGCCCAATTATGGGAGCGTTGCCTCTTGGCGGCCACCAATGTGAAGCGTAAATATGGGCTGAAAAAGGGGGATAGAATTATTCTCTCAGCGGCTGGTAATATAGACTTTATCTATGCCTATTTTGGTATTCATCTGGCTGGTGGGATATGTGTGCCTATTGACCCGGATACCAACGAGACACGCTTTGAGCTCATCAAACAATCCACAATGCCAGTCTGTACGATGGGTGTGCTTCAGAAAGTGACCGGGACTAAAACGATTCCATTTAATGAACTGCTGTCGCCTTGTGAAGAGGTAGAACCATTTCAGCAGCCAGAAGTAGAGCAAATCGCAGACGTACTATTTACAACCGGCACCACGGGGGCGCCCAAGGGGGTGGCACTGAACTATCGCAATCTGGCAGCTGCGGCTTTGAACATCAATACATTTGTTAAAAATACGGCTAATGATGTGGAGTTGTTGGCGTTGCCCGTAAGCCACTCATTTGGCTTGGGACGTATACGTTGTGTGCTTTCAAAGGGTGGTTCACTGGTGCTGCTTGGCACCTTTGCTAGTATGAAAAGGTTCTTTGGTCAGATGGAACAATTCCACTGTACGGGTTTTGCTATGGTTCCTGCAGGATGGGGCTACATCAAAAAAATGAGCGGACGAAAGATTGGTCAATTTGCAGACAAACTACGTTACATCGAGATAGGTAGCTCATTTATGTCTGTTGAAGACAAGGAGTTGCTACTTGAGTTGTTACCCAAAACTCGCATCTGCATGCACTATGGTCTAACAGAGGCTTCCCGTTCTGCGTTTATGGAGTTCCATTCGGAACATGACCAACTGAATACGGCTGGTAAGGCTTCTCCCAATGTGGAAGTGAAGATCTTCGATAGTGAAGGTAATCTACAGCCTATTGGAGCTGAAGGTGAGGTGTGTGTTAAGGGTAAGCACGTGACATGTAGTTATTGGAATGAGACACCTGAGAGATTTGCTCAAGACTTCTTTAACGGATACTTCCGTACTGGAGACTGTGGCTATTTGGATGAAATGGGATATATTCATCTGAAGAGCCGAATCAAGGAGATGATTAATGTAGGCGGCAAGAAAGTCAGCCCCATGGAGGTGGAGGCAATTCTAAATACTATCCCTGGCATTGAAGATAGTGCTTGTGTAGCCATGCCAGACCCTGAAGGTGTGATGGGTGAGTTGGTTAAAGCCTTCATTGTCTGCAAGGACGAAAATCTTACTGATGCTGCCATTATTGAGATATTGAAGCCCAAACTGGAAATGTACAAACTCCCAGCTGTGATTGAGCGTATTGACGTGATACCCAAGACGGCATCAGGGAAAATACAAAGACTAAATCTAAAGGTTCTTGGCAAACCCAACGACAAAGTCGAGCGAACGGTTAATAGTTAACGATTATATGATGGAAGAAGAGAAGTTGACATATATGGATGAGTTGTTCAATCTGCCGGCATACTCCGACAGTGAAGAACAGCAACGTCTTTATTTGAAAGCTTTACAGGAGGAGTGTTTATTCCACTATGAACATAATGAAATGTATCAGCGGTTCTGTGACAGGAAGGGATTCGACCCGCATCAGCCGTTCACCATCGAGGAGATGCCGCCAGTGTCGGTAAGTGTTTTTAAGGAATTGGGGTTTAAGCTGAACTCTGTTCCCAAGGAAGACCTTACGTTAGCTTTGCAGTCATCAGCCACATCAGGTGTGCCGAGCACGATAGTCGTTGACAAGGAAACTGCCAAGCGTCAGGCCAAGGCGATGATAAAGGTTGTTGGCGAGTTTATCGGTAAGGAACGCAAACCCTTCCTAATCATGGATATAGACCCCCGGTCATCATATAAAAAGTTGTTAGGTGCCCGCTTTGCCGCAGTGACTGGTTATCTGCGCTTTGCCAACAAGACAGGTTATTTCCTGAAGGCAGACGAAAACAATGTGTCTTATTTCGACGTAGAGGGTATTCAAGAGTATGTCAAGGCATTGGATGCAGAAAAACCTGTTGTGGTTTTTGGCTTTACCTATATCCTTTATCAGCATGTCCTCCAAAGCATAGAAAAGGCAGGGGTGAAGATACAACTGCCTAAAGGCTCGAAGATAATCCATATCGGTGGATGGAAGAAACTGGAAAGTGAAAAGATTAGCAAAGACCTCTTTAATGACAGACTTTCAAAATGTTTTGGCATCAATCCCACAGATGTTGTCGATATCTATGGTTTTACAGAGCAGATGGGTTTGAACTATCCTGACTGTGAATGTGGCTGGAAGCATACTTCAAGCTTTGTACGAGTCTTGGTTCGTGACACTGTGACCCGAGAAATCTTACCTCCAGGCAAGGAAGGTTTGTTAGAGTTTGTGACCCCTATACCTCATTCTTATCCAGGTAATGCGGTGTTGACAGATGATTTGGGTGTTATTGATGCTGATAGTTGTACGCAGGGTAGGGCAGGCACTCGCTTTAAGATTGTGGGACGTATGAAGAAGGCTGAAGTGCGTGGCTGTGGCGATATCTTGTCCCAGAAGCTGATGTTCCATCAAGCTTCATCGAAGTTTGATGGGAACGAAAACGTAAACGAAAACGAAAAAAAGGCTCACGAACTGGAGGTTTATTTGCATCAGCATACTATGACTGCGGAAGAGCCTTTGGCTCAGATGAAGGAGATTATCGCTTCGCTCAAATCACAACAAGAGTGGTTAAATCAGCAACCAGTTGAAGCAATCATTGGTTTGATTGGAGAGGTCGCTAAGAAATGGGCTACAGATCCAGAGCTTCAGCGTATCAAGGATCGTGGTTTGTTGTTCCTGTCTTCATGGTGTGACGAGAAACACCTCCGTTCTGTAGCTAATGTCGGACTGCGTGGTAACATCGGCTATATGGATCAATTCCTGCCATTCCCCGATTCTGATAAGCACTACCTGAAAGCCAATGCCCGTGGTTTAGTCTGCCACTGGTTAGCAGGCAATGTGCAGATATTAGGTATGTTCGCCTTGGTACAGAGCATTATTTCTAAGAATGTCAATTTGTTAAAGGTTTCATCTCGTGACGATGGAGTGTTCACAGATATTCTGAATGAATTCACAGGCGTTGAATTTACGACGGAGAATGGCTATACCATCAAGGGTGATGATGTCTTGAAGACTATTTCCGTGGTCTACTTCAGTCGTTATGCCGACGAGTTAGGAGAGGAGATGTCAAAACAGGCAGACGTACGCATTGCTTGGGGAGGCCGTGAATCTGTTGAAACCGTCTCTGGCTATCCTGCGCGATATGATGCGGAGACAGTCATCTTCGGCCCGAAGCTCTCTTATTCGGTGATTGCCAAGGAAGAATTGGCATCAGTGCAGGATGCT
>JAEEGI010007384.1_pt1 | contig 24627 bp, 22 predicted proteins | sample 8958751 | NCBI WGS metagenome assembly JAEEGI01 (sample SAMN16246545, study PRJNA631951) | gut metagenome | biome: gut microbiome; feature: rumen; material: KS-attached | host: Bos | place: Iran: Karaj | collected 2018-10
AACTTCGGCAGTTCCCTCTCGATTAAAACAGTGCGCAGACTTATGTCCGACCGCGAATACGAAAAGTCGCTTGAATATACTGATACTTTTATCTTCCACGGCAGCAGGCACAGCGAGTATCTTGCAATGAATATTTTCAGCGATAACCGCTACATCGCCCGTATGATGGCTCCCGTCACTTATTACGGCGAAGAACTTGACGAAGGCTTCGTTCAGCTGTTCCGCCACTATTTCGGTTATCTGAAACAAATCTATTTGCGCTATACGGATGACCCGCTGATTAAGAACACATCTGACAAACTGCATATTCTCATAAACGATATGCTTTACAATCCGGGCAATGTAGATGAGATTGAATCAAATCTCATACTTCAGAACTATTCCTGGTCCCGCAATGACCGTTATACCGTCATCGTATTCAGTTTCTTCAAGAACTCGAAGTGGGATGAGATGACTGAGTATATCCGCGGAAAACTCGAGGAGACCTGGTCAAACTCCTGCGCCATCATTCATGAGGACAGTATAGTCTGGATATTCAACCACTCGATTTCAAAGAATTCCGAGGATACGCACAGGTTTTTCCATGTTCTCGCCTACATACTCAGGGACTTCGTCTGCAAGGCCGGAGTCTCAGATGAATTCCGTGATATAAACAGGGTGTCCTCCTACCTCGTTCAGGCCAATATGGCGCTTCAGACAGGCCAGAAGAACGATCCCAACAAGTGGTACTTCCGCTTCCGTGACTATGCGCTTGATTATATGTATGACTGCGTTATGTCCGACCTCTCATACGATCAGCTCATAAGCGAGAGCGTGCGCAAACTGATAGAATATGACAAAAAAAACAACACAGAGTACTTAAAGACTCTGCATTGTTTTATAGACAATAATTGTAATTCAACACATACCGCTGAAGAACTGTTCATACACAGAACGACGCTGATACGCAGGATTGAACGTATTCAGGAACTGTGTGACATAGACTTTGATGATCCGGACACACATATTTACCTGTCGCTGTCGTTCCTCATCCTTCAGAAGATGAATTTTGATCTGAATGCTCAATGACCGCGGCATATGAGGTAATGAAATTACCCGCTGCGCTTACGGCATTTTCAAATGAGTTACGGATAACCGCAACGGGATCGATAATCTCAAGTTTCATGAGATCGCCGTACTCGCCTGTTGCCGCATTGTAACCGTAGTTCTTGTCCTTGTTTATTAAAACATTATGCAAAACTGCGCCTGCATCTGCTCCGCAGTTTTCGGCAATCTGTCTTATCGGCGCCTCGAGGGAATCAAGTATGACCTCGGCGCCGGTTTTTTCGTCGCCTTCCAGGGTCTCTGTGAGGGCCTGTACGGCATCTCTGCATAAAAGCAGCGCCTTTCCCCCGCCCGGCACAATGCCTTCGGCAGCGGCGCGCCTGGCGGCGTTTAACGCATCCTCAATCCTGTACTTGCGCTCAAACATCTCAAGTTCGGAAGTTCCGCCCACGGAGATTACCGCCATGGCGGAATTGAGAAGGCCGAGAGACTGCTCAAGTTTGTCTCTGGAATAGTCTGTCGTCGTGGTCTTCAGTTCCTCGTTTATTCTGTGTCTGAGTTCATTGACTTTTTCGGAGTCCGGACACGCAGGTCCTTCGAGTGTGGAGATGTTCTTCTCGACGACAATGCGCTTTGCCCTGCCGCAGACCTCAAGGCCGCATTCGGAAATATCCATATAGGCGGAATCGACTACCGTGGCGCCCGTAATGGCGGCAAGGCAGTTGATGTTTCTGTCGCGAGTGTCACTGTAGCCGGGGCCCTTAAGGGCAACGGCTTTTATTACGCCTGCCTCGACATTTCTGGCGAGTCCGGAAATGGCGCTGTCCTTGACATCCTTTGCGATGATTACAAGTGAAGCCTTCTTCTGAAGAGTATCTTCGAGAAGGTGCATAATCTTGTTGATGTCGTCTATCTCATCCAGACAGAGGAAGATGTAAGGGTTGTCAATCTCGCAGACATTTCTTGAATAGTCGGTTATGAAATAACGTGAGAGATAACCGGAATCAATACGGCAGCCATGTGATACAGTGAGGACTGTCTCGGACATCTGGGTGTCCTCGAGCAAAACAACCGGATCGAAACCGAGCTCATCATAGATATTGCCGATGAGTTCGCCGATATCCGGGTCATTGTTGCCCGAAATGGTTGCGATATTCCTGATGGTCTTTACATCTCTGACATCCGTCGCGAGTTTCGCGAGGGATTCTTTTACGGCCGCAGCTGCCTTATCCATTCCCTTCTTAAGGAAAATCGGATTTGCGCCTGCTGCGATTGTCTTATAGGCATGCGAAATCATGGAACGGGCCAGAATGACGGACGCAGTCGTACCGTCTCCGGAGGCCTCGTTCGACTTTTTCGCAGCCTCAATCAAAAGCGCGGCGCCGAGATTTTCGGCACCGTCGGCAAGTACTATACGGCCGGCTATGGTCGCTCCGTCATTCGTGACAAGCGGAACGTCGTATTCCTGGTCGAAGGCGACGTTACGCCCTTTGGGTCCGAATGTCGGCGCGACTGTGTCGGCAACTTTGTTCATGCCGCAAAGCAGACGCTTTGCGGCATCGGTATCAAAATAAATGTCTTTGCTCATATCAACCGTCCACAAGTACTCTTATAAGAAGATCTCCCATCATTTTTTTCATGGGTCTTGCCCAGAAAGGCATTATCTTATTGAGCAGTTTGTTATAGCCCTCGGGATATGACGCATAAGGCCATGCCGGTTTTGTTTCGGCAGCAACTGTCTTCTCTTCAGTCACCTGTGCTGTTTCAGCAACTTCGGTTTTGATTTCGTCAGCCATTGTCATACCCTCCTTACTTTTTAAGTTCATATGTCGAGACGAATTCGCAGACTGCCTTCAGGTTTTCTGATTTACAGTCGTTTCTGTATGAGAGCATCTTGTCCTCAGAGAGAATGAAGCCGCCCTCGGAACCGAGTTCGTCAATGAGCTTCTTTGTGTAGTCCACGCACTCTTCCGGTGTTGCGGTACCGAGAAGCTGTGTGGTGAGTCCGCCGATAATGCAGACATTAGGAAGTTTTTCCCTGATTGCCCAGGGATCATCGTTCTCAAGATGGAATGCGAGTGAACCCTTTTTGAAATCCGCAAAATGATCCGCGTACATGTCGATCTTGCCCTCGGTGAATATGCGGGGACATTTTCCCTTTGCCTCATATGCCTTAAGCAGGGGCTCAAGATAGCACCAGTAGAGTTCGTCGAACTGTTTCGGGTTCAGTATGTTCTGTGAAAGCATGATGAGTGAAGCGTCGAAGCAGTATTTCATGTCCGGTCCGTCTTCACCCGCCATAATCTTTTCGATGATGGGCTTTGTCTCTTTCTCATTCCATGCGTCGCAGAATTCCTTGAGCTGATCAAAGTTTCTGCGGCAGGCAATTGACAGTTTCTTGATACCGAGAAGGTTCGATTCAGCCTCCTCAATACCGAAGTTGATCGTGCCTTTCATTGGGTTGTTCGGAGCGCCGTTTGCGAGTCCGTATGCTCCGGTTACCTTGTTCATCTTGAAGATGAACATAATATAGTCCCAGTAAGCCTTCCAGACATTCTTCCAGGTGTCGATGGATTTGTCATAGAAGTCGGGAATCTTTTCGGGAAGAGCAACTTCCCAGGCATATTTGTACTTGTTGTCGATGTATTCCATCAGGCGGTCAACGGGACAGTAGTCGTGGTCATTGATTCCGACAACTTCCTTGTCGTAATAGTAATAACCGTTCTCTCCCATGCCGAACGCCTCGGTGACACCGAACTGGTTCCTGATTCCGATATCGATGAGAACATCTATCGGATATTTCTCAAGGAATTTCTCGACTGTCTCCTTCATGACGTCGAAGTTTGTCATTGCCTGATCGATTGTGTAACCCGCATCAAAGATTTTCCAGGTAACAATATTACCGTAGTGCGGAATCCTGTCCGGGGTTTTCCATTGTTCCGCGTCTCGGAAAAGCTGAGTCCTGTAGGCTTTGAGTTCCTTCGGCTTCATGTTCTTTTCAACTTCACGCATCGTTTACTCTCCTTTTATGAACGAATTCATAAAACAATTGTATCATTTTTCCTTGTTGATGACAATAACATTCTTTTTGATGCCGAGCTGACTGTAATTCTTTTTGAACTGAACATTGACACGGTACTTGATGTTGCAGTCCCGGCAGATGAAAAACGCGTGGAAAGAACTGTTGGAGAATTTCCAGTCACTTGTCTGATCCGCCATCTCCCCGCACTCAAGACATTTGCAGCAGAACTGCGTCTTGTCAATGAGTTTGTCGTTGATGTCAGAGACAATAAACGGCTTGAAGAGGAGTTTGGTGTAAAACTCGTTGTCACATGTGACAATGGCGCGCTTGAAGCTCTCCTTCTCATATACGCTTTTGAAGCATACGGATGAGAGCTCACTGTCGTCAAGTGCCCTGTGAAGCGAGAATTCATCGGGATTGACATTGATAAGGGTGGCAGCATTAGCAAGACTTATCTGCTGTCCTTTGGGAAGTTCCTTTCTGGCCATGAAATAGGCCTGAAGATCGACATAGTACTTTACGAAAGGAATCTGCGGCTTGTCGCCGAAGAAGTATTTGCAGTTGTCGATAAGGACACGTATGTCCATGTCTCCCCAGGAGAGGATTACGGTATTATCCACGTCCCCTACCCAGTTCGTAAAGTCATTGCAGACCGCCTCGAAGTACTCTGCATGTGCAACATCCTCGTTACTGATGTTGGTCAGGTTCTTGACGCGGGAGCGCAGTTTTTTCTCAATCTGAGGTTTTACAAAACTTGAGAAGTCCTCGATAATCTCAAAACGGCTGTCGAGCTTCACTGCGCCGAATTCGATGATCTCGTTTACAAAATGTGAGAGCCTGTTTGAATAAGCGGTGTTCCATTCGAGGTCAAGGATTATGTACTGCATCAGTCATTCACCTCTCCCTCTGCTTCGGCCTGCGCTTTTTCATAGTCATCAAAGCCTTCGCCGCCGAGGTCGCGCTCGCCGGTCTGGATTACGACAATGCTGTCATCAGAACCGGATGAGAACTGTGAGGTCAGCTTGGTGAGTTTGTCGTTCACGTTCAGGAAGAAATCACGGAACGGGAAGGTATCGGAGTAATGCTCATCAATCTGTCTGTTGAAATCTCCCGAGAAATAAGAGGAAATCGAGAATTTCGGGAACGGTGTAAGTGTCCTGTTCTCCCTCTCTGAAATCTTCTTATCGGGTAAGACTATCGAAAGAAGAAACATGATGGTTATAATCAGCAGAAATGACATGAGAAGCATGACACCCATATTCTTGTTATGGAAGAGAGGTCTTTTCTTGGGCTTCGGTTTATCCATGGCCGGTTTCTCCTTTCTTTAGAATCTGAAGTACAGGAACGGGTTGTAGGTTGAACCGACAAGGGCCGCTGTGTTTATGAACAGGAGGAATACTCCTGTCAGGATGAGGGCTGTATCGCATACATAACCCATGGTACTGCTCTTTGCAGAGAGTTTTGTGAAGTACTTCCTGATGATTTTTGAAACAGGTGTCGCAGCGATAATCGCCACTGCGAAGAAGAGAATATGATTTATGAAGACGGATTTGTCTGTTATGTTCGCAAACGGGTTTCCGTTTATGCCGAACATAATCCAGAAGAAGGATTTCAGTCTCTCCATATCGTCGAAGTAGAAGAATCCCCATCCGATAATTACGAGGAACATGGTGTAGATGTGCTGCAGCACTTTAGGGCAGCGCTCCAGGACATCACCGAGGAACAGCCTCTCCAGAACGATAATCAGGTAGTAGTAGAGACCCCACAGGATAAAGTTCCATGCGGCGCCGTGCCACAGACCGGTAAGGGCCCATACAATGAGCAGGTTTATGACGTGGTGTTTCCTGTTGCCGCCGAGAGGTATATAGAGGTACTCGCGGAAGAAGGTCGTCAGTGAGATGTGCCAGCGTTTCCAGAACTCAGTGATTGATTTTGAGATGTAGGGATAGTTGAAGTTTTCGGGATAGTCAAAGCCGAATATCTTGCCGAGGCCTATTGCCATGTCGGAGTAGGCAGAGAAGTCATAGTAAATCTGCAATGTATACGCCAGAATGCCCATCCACGCGCCTACAACCGAGAGTTCCTTGAGGTTGCCGTCAAGGAACTGCTTCGCTATCTCTCCGGCGACATTGGCAAATATCGCCTTCTTTGAGAGACCGACGAGAAAACGGAAGGCACCGTCGCCAACCTTGCGGCCGCTCGAGGTACGTGCCGTAAGCTGCTTCTCCACGTCTATGTATTTGACAATGGGTCCTGCAATAAGCTGCGGGAACATTGAGACATAGAGCAGAAGTCTCGGGTAAGAATGCTGTACTTCGGCTTTGCCGCGGTATACATCGACAATGTATGTTATTGTCTGGAATGTGTAGAACGAGATACCTATCGGCAATGTAAAGCCAAGCAGGCTTATATTCGTGTTGAATGTCTGATTGAAGTTGAAGGCAAAGAAGTCAAAATACTTGAAGATAAAGAGGAAACCGAGTGAGACGGAAACAGAGACCGCGAGCGCGGCTTTGGCTATTTCGGGTCTCTCCTCCTTGTACTGATCAACCATGATTGCGCCGAAGTATTCAACAGCCGTGCTGATGAGCATGAGTATAATCCATTTAGGTTCGCCCCAGGCATAAAAAAACAGCGACATAACGAGCAGTACGGCGTTCTTCTGCCGTATGCTCTTTGCCGCAAAGAAATAGAGTATGAATGTCAATGTGAGGAAAATATATATGAATACGAGGCTGGAAAATACCAAGTTTCTCTCTCCTAAACCGTTATTTTGTCTCTGATGTTTGCCAGGGTCTTTTCTCCTATTCCCGTTACGTTTACGAGATCGTCCACAGATGAAAAAGGTCCGTTCTGTTCCCTGTAAGCCACAATGGCCTCGGCTTTGGCGGGACCTATTCCCTTCAGTGTCTCAAGCTCCTCGGCCGTCGCGGTGTTGATGTTAATCAGCGATTCGGTGACGGCGGGCGCCGTTGTGCCGGGCACGACAGCGGGTTCCGTAACAGTTACAAGAGCCGTCGTGCCGTCATTTTCCTGTGCCGCGACGGCGGAGGGCTCTGTCATGAAAACGTTGTATAAAATTACCCCTGAAAGCAAGAATAATGCTATTCCCAATAACACGTTGTCCGGACTCTTCATTGAGCCTGACCTCCCGTGTCGTTTTTTACAGAACTATTTTATACTTTTTATAGTTTATACGCAATAGTAGTTTGTCTCCCAATCGGGAATATAAGGATGATGACGGAGGAAAATTCTGTAGCCCGGATTAAGCTGCTTTATAAGCAGCGGAAGAGTGACCAGATCCGGGATTTTATGGTACGCGGAGACGGCAAGTTTCGGCCGGAATTCACGCAGTGTGCGCGACAGGCCGGAAAGAGTCTCCGCCTCTGCCCCCTCAACATCCATTTTTATGAAAGTGGCGCCGTTCCCGTCAAGAATGTCATCGACGGCAGCGGTGTGAACAATCTCACCGGAATCACCGAATGCTTTCCCGTCGATATCAAGCAGGCTTGAATTACGGCCGCCACCGCCTGAGAAGTTCAGGACACGCGAGTCACTCCATGATGCCTTGTTTATAAACTCTGCGTTATCGATTGTTCCCATGTTCTCCAGCAGTTTTTGAAAGTTTTTCTCATCGGGTTCCAGAGCATATATCTTTTTGTACTTTCCGCGTGTGCGAATCAGGAAGTCTTCCACCGTATCCCCGCGATAGGCGCCGAGGTCAACAAAGGTTTCAGAGTCAGTAAGACTGATAATATTTCTGAAGACCTCTTCCCTTTCGGTCTGGCATTCAAACAGGTATTCCGGTTTTCCGGAGAGCCTGTATTCCAGTGAGTTTATGAAAACCTTTCGTGAAGTATCGTCTTCAAGCAGGCTGTAAGCCTCGTCAATCTCTTTTTCATATTTCCGGAGGAAATCAGCAGAGAAGAAATCCGAACCGAATACGGAGACACTGGGAGCCAGCAATTCGTACTCGGCGGACATGTTCTTTATCCGTGTGAGCAGATCGCGCCTGAACACTGCAAAGGCCAGGATAATAATGCAGTCATCATATCTGTTTTTAATGTCAGCATAGCGCAGCAGCTTATGGCCGTGAAACTCACTGCCTTCCCTGTACATCTCGTCGCTGACAAAGATGTCAGCAAGTCTGATTCCGTATTGCTCAAAGCCGCTGATTATTTTATCGGCACCGTTTCCGGTGCCGTACATTACGACAGGCTTTTCGTTGCTTTTCAGATGAGACCAAAGGTCCTCATTTTCGCGGAGTACAAAGTTCAAAACAATACCTCGAAAAGAAAAAGGCAACCGTAAAACAGTTGCCTTTTGTTTTTATTCAGCAGTTTCCTCAGCGGGAGCCTCTTCCTCAGCTGCGGGCTCTTCTGCGGGAGCTTCTTCCTCAACTGCGGGCTCTTCAGCGGGAGCCTCTTCCTCAGCTGCGGGCTCTTCAGCGGGAGCTTCTTCAGCTGCGGGCTCTTCAGCGGGAGCTTCTTCCTCAGCTGCAGGCTCTTCAGCGGGAGCCTCCTCAGCAGCAGGTGCTTCAGCGGGAGCTTCCTCCTCTGTCTCCTCCTCAGGCGGTAAGAGAGCGCGGATAGAAAGGCTTACACGCTTCTTGTCGAAGTCAATCTCAGTAATCTTAGCAGTTACTTCGTCGCCTACTTTAAGGACATCCTGCGGCTTCTCGATGCGCTTGTTGGCAATCTGAGAGATGTGGATGAGACCGTCAATGCCGTCAATGACATTTGCAAAAGCACCAAAGGCGGTCATACCTACTACTTTGGCGTTAACTACATCGCCTACGGCATAGGTGTTCTTGAGAATTACCCAAGGGTTGTCCTCGTCCTTCTTGTAGCCGAGGGAGATCTTGTTGTTTTCAAGAGCCTTGATGAATACTTCAACAGTGTCGCCTACGTTGAGAACATCGGAAGGATGTCTGATTCTCTTCCATGAGAGCTCGGAGATGTGGATCATGCCGTCAACTCCGCCGATGTCAACGAACGCACCGTAGTTTGTAAGTGATTTTACAACGCCGGTGTAAACCTGGCCGACTTCTGCCTGAGCCCAGAAAGCTTCCATAGCTTCTTTGCGGGCGGATGAGGTGTGGGCCTTGATAGAACCGACTGCGCGTCTGCGCTGCTTGTTAACTTCAATAATTTTGAAGCTGACTTTGGTATTTTTAAGGTCGTCCATCGGAGCGTCCTTGGGAATGCCGGTGAGTGAGCCGGGAATGAATACGCGTACGCCCTTCTGGGTTGTAGCGATGATTCCGCCCTTGATGATGTCGGTAACGGTACCTTCAATCTTTTCGCCGGATTCCATGGCTGCTTCGAGTTCGTCCCAGGAATTTGCACTGTCAAAACGTTTCTTGGAGCACATGATTGTGCCTTCAACGTCATTGGTCTTCATGATAACGACATTGATTTCGTCACCGACCTTAGCCTCTTCAGCCGGGTCCGCCGTCGGGTCGAAACTCCACTCGTTATATGCGATATAACCTGTCTGCTTCCTTCCTATGTCAATCTGGATTTCAGTGGGAGTGATGCCTACGATGACACCCTTTACCCTCTGATCGGTACTCATGTTGCTTAATGATTCCTCGAGCATTGCCTCGAAATCCTCAGCAGCATTCATACTTTTGTTTTCTACTTCAGACATCGTCTCAAGTACCTCCTTTATTGTTTTGGCAGGCGTCGATGCCCCAGCGGTGACGCCGATGGTTTTTGCACCATCTAGGAAGTCTGCTTTTAGTTCCTTTGCCGATTCAATGAGGCAGGTCCTACAATTCTCCTTGCAGATGTTGTAGAGCTTTACCGTGTTTGATGAATGCGTTGAGCCGATAACAACCATGGCATCGCATTCACGGGAAAGGCGGTCTGCCTCTGCCTGCCTTTCCTGCGTAGCTTTACATATTGTATCAAAAACAGTCGCCTTTGTACACAATAAATTTATTATATTTAAAGATTTTTCCCATTCTCTGACGGAAAAAGTCGTCTGACTGACCACATATACGGCAGTATCGGGACAAGTGTCCATAAACTGCGTAAGTATGTCCTTTAGCTCATCGGCATTTTTGAAAACATGATAAGGACATCTGGCAAAACCGCGTATTCCGATAACCTCAGGATGATTCTCGTCTCCTGCTATGAGGAGAAGCGAATTCTCCGCAGGAATCTCTTCAACAATCTTGTGTATTTTTGCGACGAACGGACATGTCAGATCGATGTAGTTGATTCCGGAGTCGGCAAAATACTCGTATACCTCTTTCGAAACGCCGTGTGCACGGATAATGACATTTGCGTGAGGAGGAATCGCCCGGAAGTCGTCCTCTATGTGTACACCCTGCCCTTTCAGGTAGTTGTTGATGACGTTGTTGTGAATTAGCTCACCGAGGCAGTAGATATCGGATTTTTCCTTGTCCTGGGCATACTGATAAGCGCCTTTGACGGCGCGTTCAACGCCGAAGCAAAAGCCTGCGGTTTCAGCAAGTTTTATTTCTGGCCGTCTTTGTCCCATAATTCAATGATTCTCTCCATAATAAGGTTTGTTGCAGCTTTGAGTTCCTTTGACTTGGGCTTGTCGCCGAGACCGAGCTCCTCAAAAGGTATTACTTCTCCCAGACGGATTACATACTTATCCTTCTTTCCCTTAACCGTAGGGCCGCGGTATACGGACATAGGTACGACACTCGCCTTTGTTTCACGGGCAATGAGGGCGACACCGGCCTTCGCATTTTCAACTTTCGGACGGGAACGTGTCTTGTCTCTTGTGCCCTCGGGGAAAACGAGAAGACAATGTCCCTCGTTTAAAACTCTGAAAGCATATTCAAGCGAGTCTCTGTCAGCAGTTCCGCGTTTCACGGGGAAACCGCCGAGGAAGAGAAGAGGAATCTTGGTGTAGAACACATGGAAGAACTCCTCTTTGACCATGAAATACATAGTTCTCATATTGTGTTCCTTGTAGAGTATTCCCGTGAGCGCAATGGGATCAAGACCTGCGACGTGGTTTGAGCAGATCATTACGGGACCTTCTTTCGGAAGGTTCTCGCAGCCGTGGTACTCGAAATTGCCGAATTTAACCCAGCATACGAGTCTTACGACGGGATAGAAAATTCTGTAAGTCCACTTCTTCTTTTTTATGGGCTTGTCCCAGTTGAAGTGGTATTCGTTTTCATTGTAGAATTTCAGTCTGTCCTTGTTGGTGATAATCTGTTCGGGCATTATTTTCTCTCCTTATAAAGCTGAATAATTCTCTCTTTAACCTCGTCAAAAGTCATGTCTGATGTGTCGACCAGGACTGCATCGTCCGCCTGTCTGAGAGGCGCAATCTCCCTGTGGGAGTCCTGGTAGTCACGCTCAATGAGTTCGCGGAGAACATCATCATAATTGACCTCTTTCCCCTTCGCCGTGAGTTCGTCAAAGCGGCGCTTTGCGCGGACCTCGGCAGAGGCAGTGAGGAAGATTTTAAGCTGTGCGTCCGGAAGAATAACCGTGCCTATGTCACGTCCGTCCATGAGGACATCCTTCTCCCTAGCTATCTTTCTCTGGAGTTCAAGCAGGAACTCACGGACAGCGGGTATGGCGGAGACATTGGAGGCGGCCATCGAGACTTCGGGAAGTCTTATGTCGGTCGATACATCCTCGCCGTTTAACATGACGCGCTGTTCGCCGTCAATGTAAGTGAAGTCGACGCTGACTTCCGAAAGAGCTGCGCTGACCTTGTCGGCGTCGTCAGTCTTTATGCCGTTTCGGAGGCAGAAAAGACCGATGGCTCTGTAGAGAGCACCGGTGTCTACATAGATGAAACCGAGCTCTTTTGAAACGGCCTTTGAAATGGTGCTTTTTCCCGCACCTCCGGGGCCGTCTATGGCAATATTGAACATTCTGTCACCTCTGTTGTCATTTATGCTGATGCCGGCGGTATAGCCGGTCGTAAAAGCTATCTGGAGATTGAACCCGCCGGTGTATGCGTCAACATCTATAAGCTCACCGGCAAAATAGAGCCCGGGCACAAGCTTTGACTCCATTGTTTTGGGATCGATTTCTTTAGTATCCACACCGCCCGATGTGATTATGGCCTCGTTGAGTGGTCTGAACTTTGTGAGCGGGATGGTAAAGAACTTCAGTGAAGAGACGAGAGCTGAACGCTCCTCCCTTGTAATCTGATTGACCTTCTTATGCGGATCGATACCGCTTCTGCCGATAATTACGGGAATCATCTTTGAGGGCAGAAGCTCGCCCAGGGAATTGCAGAAATCCCTGTTGGGCTGCTTTGAGAAGTCGCGCAGAATACGCGCGTCAAGCTGTTCCCCGGAGAGTGCGGGCTTCAGGTCAATTGAAAGCATATACTGTCCCGGACTCATTGTCCTGATGTGTGAACTTGCACTGAGGATTACGGGACCGGAAACACCGAAATGTGTGAAGAGCATCTCGCCGAAATCACTGTATACGGGCTTTTTGCTCTCCTTTTCGTAAATGCTGACGGCAACGTTTTTCAGAGAAAGACCCATCATTTCACTGCAGCACGGGTCGGAAGATTCAATGGGAACCAGAGAAGGAAACAGCGGTACGACTGTATGGCCGAGAGATTCGGCAAATCCGTAACCATCGCCTGTTGAACCGGTGGCTCTGTAAGAGGCACCGCCCGTGGCGAGAATAAGTTTGTCAAACAAATATGTCCGACCGCCTTCACAGGCGACCCTGAAATCGGGACTCTCAAAAGTGACAGCAGTTACACGGGTGTCGGTAATGAGCTTTGCGCCGGACTTCCTGAGATAAGCCAGCAGAGCATCTGCTATGTCGGATGATTTGTCGGATACGGGGAAAATCCTGTCCCCTCTCTCTGTTTTAAGGGGAACACCCAGGCCTTCGAACAGGGCCATGGTGTCGTAAGTCATAAACTTGGAGAGGCCGCTGAAAAGAAAACGTCCGTTTACGGGGACATTGTCAATGAAGTCCTTTATATCCGGACAGGCATTGGTGACGTTGCAGCGCCCTTTTCCGGTTATCAGGAGTTTGCGTCCGATACGGCTGTTTCTCTCAAGAAGAGTCACATCTGCCCCTGCAAACGCCGCAGTGGCGGCAGCGAGACAGCCGGCCGGACCTCCGCCTATGACACCGACCTTACTCATTGTCGCCGTCCTCTGTCTTCTCGTAGACATCATATTTGTCCCAGATGCTCTCAAGTTCGGCAAATGTGCCGAGAACCTCATCGCGTTTGCCGATTGTTGCTTCGACTATGAGCGCATTGATAAGGCTCAGAGGAGCAACAAGAGAGTCCGTGAATGAAGCCATGTTGCTCTTTGCCTTCAGAAGATAGGTCGCGAGCGGAGCTATCGGTGAGGAATCGCTGTCTGTCACGGCAATGATCTTTGCACCTTTCTCCTTCGCATATTCAAGAGTGGTTACGACCTGCTTTGAATAGCGCGGGAAGCTTATGGCGATGCAGACATCCTCTTTCCTTATCTTGAAGATATTCTCAAATTCCTCTGAGGAACTTGCGGAAGTGATCAGAACTACATTGTCATAGACCATCTTGAGATAGAAGTTCATGAAATTTGCGAGCGGAGCGGCGCTGCGAACGCCCAGAATGTATATTCTGTCAGCGTCATTTATGGCAGCGGCCGCGGCCTTGAAGTCATCATGAGAGACATTCGCGAGAGTCTCCTTGATGGCATCGCGGTCGCTTCGCATGACTTTTTCGAGGACATCCTCGTCAAGCATTTTGAAGCTCGCGACCTCCATGCGCTGGAGAGTTGTAAGTTTACCTTTTATGTCGTCGCGAAGTGCTGCCTGAAACTCAGGAAAACCTTCAAAACCGAGCTGAGCGGCAAACCTGACGACCGTGGATTCCGAAATATCGGTCTCCTCGCCCAGCTTTGCCGCGGTATAGTAGGCGGCCTTCTGATAATCGTTTAAGATGAAGTCCGCAATTCTTTTGTGACTTTTTGAAAACTTGGGATATTCCTGTTCAATGCGTGAAAGCAAAGTACTCATTGTTTGTCTACGTCCTCAATATCATCAGTAATGTCGACAGCATTGTCTCTGCGGCTGTCGGGTTTGAAACTGCGCTGATTACGCTCCTGGAAATACTCGTTGTGCGAGGCCATATAAGCCTTCTTGCCGACCGTGTACAGAATGGGAACGGCTATAAGACCGATACCGGAGCCGAGCGCACCCAGCCAGGAGAAAGCCAGCCATCCGAAACCGGCGGCGAGAAGCTCCTCAAGAGGGCTTACACCAAGGGATTTGCCGCGTATGAAGGGTTCGGAAATCTGTTTTATCACCATTACGCTGATGTAAACCAGAAGAAGTGCCAGGCCCTTTGTTCGCGGTTCGGCAAATATTGTGACAATTGCTGCCCACGGCAGCATGCAGGCACTTATGCCGAGCACGGGGATGGCATCGATTATTGCTATTACAAATGCGATAAGCGGAATAAGCAGGTCAAGTGCCAATCCGGAACCATACTTCTTTTCACAGACATAATCGGCAATGAAAAGACCCGCCGTAAGGAGTAAAAAGGTAAGAGCGGAAACTTTCAGCTGGGATTTAAGCCAGTCCTTTCCGCTGGATTTGATTTCGTCAAATAAATCAAAAATACTGTTGTACATGGCAGGGCCTCCTTTTCCCGAATATGATAACTTATTTACCTTGCAATTTCAATAAAATATATTTAAAATAGATGTGTATATTTTTGGAGGTAACTCATCATGGATGAATTTACTAATGAACTTGAGGCGCTGAAAAAAGAAAATGCGGAACTCAAGGAAAAAAACGACAAACTTTATAAGGACTGTGTGTCTTTCGCAAAACGCATAAAGTCCTCTGAGGGCAGTGCTGCCCGTATTGAGGAGCTTGAGGCGGAAGTTGAGCAGCTCAGACATGAGATGTCAAAACTTGCCTCATCCGAGCGCGTAAGCGAATACATCGGTTCTGATGACGATTTCAATGAACCCGAGGAGAATTCTTTCCCGGAATCTCCCCTTCCTTACCGTCAGGAGGATTTCTCCGCTCAGCAGACAAGGCTCTATGAGGAGGAGCCCTACGGTGACCCCTATGACGATGAACCGTACGATGACGACATAATCCCAAAGAACCACACGGTTTACAAGAAATCTCCCCTCAGGACCTTTGTACGTGTATTTCTCTGGATTTTCCTCATTTTCTCAATGCTGGTCGGAATAGCGAGCCTCGTTGCCTATCTGTTCTCTGCTAACTTCAGCAACTACGGTATTGCAAATCACCGCTTCGCCACCGTGACCAACAGCAATATGGCTCCGACCGTCACAAAGGACAATGTCATCCTTATCAAGTATTCTGATTTCAACGGCATTGAACTCGGCTCCCTTGTCGTAACCACCAAGGACACCCGTTCGGTAGCCGCTTTAAAGAGCATAGATGTAATTGACGGCAACAACATAGCAACCGTCGAGGACAAGAACGGTGAATACTCGGTCAACGAGGACCAGTTCATCGGTCAGGTCAAGCTGAAAATCCCCTTCATAGGCCGGGTTGTCCAGTATGCCTGCACAAATCAGTATGTCTATCTCGCCGTTGTAGTGGGTGCAAATCTCGTCTTCCTTGCCCTGCTGCTTATAATCCCTTCCAATAAGGCCAAAACACCCAAGTTCGGAAAGGATTATGACGTTGAGGACTTCACAATATAGCGACTGCACATGTTGAAACATTGTCACGCATGTGTTAAAATATACAGGCTTAACTTTTGAAAATTTTTTAATCGGAGGATTAACCATGGCAAACAAAAAGGTATTTATTACCGGTGCTTCCGGTAACATGGGCTGGCACAGCTTCAAGCAGATTTATGACAACCGTGCCGACCTTGACATCGTAGTTCTTCTTCGTGACTCCGAAAAGAACAGAGCTAAGTTTGCTCAGTTCCTCGGCGATCCCCGTGTAAAGATCGTCTGGGGCGATTTCGGCAACTACGATAAGATTCTCGAATGTGTAACAGGTGCATCATACGTGCTCCACATCGGCGGTCTCGTATCCCCTGCAGCTGACTACTATCCGAAGAAGACTCTCAAGACTAACGTACAGGCAGCTGAAAACATCGTAAACGCAATCAAGGCTCAGTCCGATCCTGACGCCATCCGCGTTGTTTACATCGGTACAGTTGCAGAGACAGGTAACCGTCCGTACGGCATCCACTGGGGCCGCACAGGTGACCCGATTAAGATTTCCGTATATGACCATTATGCCATCTCCAAGGTCCGCGCTGAGCGTGTATTCGCCGAGTCAGGCCTCAAGTACTGGGTTTCAATGCGTCAGTCCGGTATTCTTTATCCCGAAATCCTCAAGAATATGGACCCGATCATGTTCCACGTTCCGATGAACGATGTTCTTGAGTGGGCTACAGTTGATGACTCCGCTATCCTTATGGAGCACTTCTGCACAGATGATCTTCCCGAAGAGTTCTACAGAAACTTCTACAACATCGGTTCAGGCGACACATACAGAATCACTCTCTACGAGTTTGAAGACCTTCTCCTCAACGCCATCGGTATGGGTCACGACGCTTCCAAGCGCGTATTCAAGCCCAACTGGTTTGTTGACAGAAACTTCCACGGTCAGTGGTATGCCGACTCAGATCTTCTTGAGAGCTATCTCCACTTCCGTCAGAACATCCCCGCAGAGAAGTACTTTGCAGATATGGCAAAGACAGTTCCGTGGTTCTACAAGCTCTCATGCGTCACCCGTCTTCCGGGTATCTCCTTCCTTGCACGTGAAGGCCTCGGCATGATCGCCAAGGATAAGAGATTCGGCACACGCACATGGGTTAAGCAGAAGAATACCGAGCGTCTCAATGCTTTCTGGGGCGACAAGGAATCCTTCGGTCTTGAGCACTACAAGAAGCTCTCTGACAATTGGGCTGACTGGGATCTCACTCCTCCTTCACGCAACATCAAGGAAGCTGACAAGTTCAAGCTTGACCATGGTTATGATGAGTCCAAGAAGCTCGAAGAGCTCACCCTTAAGGAGATTAAGGCTGCAGCTGAGTTCCGCGGCGGTGAGTATACAAGCAACAGAAAACCTGCTGATCCTTACACTCCTGTCAAGTGGAAGTGCGCATTCGGTCATGAGTTCAAGATGAGCCTCAACACCGTTCTCAAGGGCGGCCATTGGTGCCCTGAGTGCGATCCGATGCCTTGGAACTATGATGCAATCGCCAAGAAGAATCCTTTCTTTGCTCAGGTATGGTATGCTGACCACGGCAAGAACGAGGACTACGTTCACACCGAGGACATCTACAGAGATTACGACGAGTACAAGAAGGCATAAGACAAAAAAAGAGAAGGCCCGCTTCATGCGGGCCTTTTTTATTTCTTTTTTCTGTGCAGTCTGACTATCATGAGTATCAGCGGAACCGACAGCATGACGGCCCATAAAATGCAGAAATATCTGTACTGCGAAAAAGCGATGAGATTGAATATCGCATGCAGTGTAGAGGCTGTCATATGAAGGGCCGAAGTTCCGCAGCCGAAGAGTTTCTTTCTCTTTCTGACATAGCTTATACCCATGCCGAGAAGCATCGTGCAGGTGCAGTTTATGACTGCGGTTCCCACTCCCCTTGTAACCGCCCAGAGAAGAGTGACGGGGGCCGTATCGGCATATATCATAAAGAAGTTTTCAAGTACGGAAAAGCCGAGTCCCACAGTCAGTGAAAGCCATATAAGCGTGTCTCTTTTGTCAGAGACAAACAATGCGAACAGCAGGACCGGTACGCCTTTCAGGAACTCCTCGACTATAGGAGAAATATTTGTGTCGATGAAGACCTGGTCCGCTCTGTAAATTATGATGAGCAGCGGCGTTATGAAGAAGGAAACCATACATACCAGAACGCCTGTAAGGAAGAATGCGGGGTAAATCAGCTTTTTGTTTGAAGCTAAGCCGTCCATCGCTTCACCCCCCTGTCCATTGCCGGAACTATGGAGAATACACACAGTGAAAGCAAAGAGCCGAACAGCAGTACAAGCGTCTTTGAATCCCAGGCCATGGAAGTGAGTTCAGCAATCCTGCAAATGGCCATCAGTAGCGCGAGACAGTTGTAAGGACGCAGGCAGTTTACGACACCGTAATGTACATCCGGTATGAATATATGTTTCAGATGGAAATAACTCGCAGAGGATATTACAAACAGCGGGAAAAGACAGGAGAGTTTAAAACGCAAAACCGCGGGACTCAGGAAAATGAGAACAAAGAGCAGCACTATTGAAATCGGTGCCGCAGCGGCAATGCGCCTGTACTTTCTGAACTCCGGTCCCCCGTCATCAACGAGCGAGTCTATCTGGCCGAAATTTGATGCGAAGAAGAACGCGAAGGCAGCCGAATTACCCATGACGCCTATCTGGAAACTGACGGTAATCAGATGTCCTGAAAGCAGATAGAGGCACTGAAACAGTCTTGCAAGCATGACACAGCCTACCCCCATGACAATCATGGAGGCATAAAGGGGCTTTTTCGGGCGCAGATAACGAAATGCGCCGTAAAAAAAGCCCGCTGCTGCAAATATGAAGACTGTAAGGTTTTCGATAAGCAGATAATTCATCCGTTACGTGTTCCTTTTGTATCACAATAAATACATCTGTATCCGGATTCCGTTTTTTTAAACAGAGGCTTCAGACCCTGTTCAATGCCGGAGATACAGCGTGAGTTTCCGCATCTCAGTATGTTCTTCGGGAACTCCTCTGCATTGTCCTGTGAAGGCTTTTCGAGGGTCTCCCCTTTTTCTTTTGCCGAATCATATGCTGCGATGAGCTTCATAATTAGGGCCATCCTGACAAATTTACCGTTTCTTACCTGACGGAAATAAGCGGCTCTGGGATCCTCATCAACTTCTACGGCAATCTCATTTACACGCGGAAGCGGATGCAGAATGCACATGTCGGGTTTGGCCGACTCAAGCTTTTTATTGTCAAGGATGTATACATCACGAAGTCTCTCATAACTTGCCTGGTCACGGAAGCGTTCCTGCTGAATGCGTGTCATATAGAGCACGTCGAGCTGTGGCATCACCTCTTCGAGATTGTCGGTTTCAATATAGTCGAGCTTCTGTGCTTCAAGTATATCTGTTTTTACAGCCTCCGGTATCTTGAGCTCATCCGGAGAGATGAGGATAAACTTAACTCCTTTATAACGAGCCATGGCGGCAATCAGGGAATGGACGGTCCTGCCGTATTTCAGGTCGCCGCAGAGACCGACCGTAAGGTTGTCGAAACCGCCCTTTTCCATGTGAATGGTAAAGAGGTCGGTCAGGGTCTGTGTGGGATGCATATGTCCGCCGTCACCTGCATTGATGACGGGTATATCGACATTTGATGCGGCGACAAAGGCAGCGCCGTCCTTGAAATGCCGCATGGCTATGACATCGGCAAAGCAGGCCGCCGTGCGGGCGGTGTCAGCGACGGATTCTCCCTTGCTGACCGAGCACTCGGTCGGCGAAGAGAAACCGATAACGCTTCCGCCGAGGTCCAGCATGGCGGACTCAAAGGAAAAGCGCGTACGCGTTGACGGCTCATAAAACAGTGTGGCAATCTTGCGATGCCTCATGACCTCCGAATACTTTTCGGGGGTCTTTACAATGTCTTCCGCAACTGCAATCAGCTCATCAATCTCTTCAGTTGTAAGATCTGTGATATCGATTAAATCTTTTTTCATCTTCTCATCCTTTAATCCAGGATTCATCCGACGGATTATCCCTGAATTTCAGCAGTTTTTCTATGTCTTCGTGTTTAATGTATCCCTCTTCAGCGGCGATTTTCGCAATCGCGTCGAAGTTTGTAAGAGAAGTATTGGTTAAATTCGCCTCAGAGAGCCTTGAAAGACCTTTTTTCATTCCGTAAGTGAAGATAGAGACAATGCCCAGAACCTCCGCTCCGGCCTCTCTCAGGACATTTGCGACCTCTATAACGGATCCGCCTGTAGAGATGAGATCTTCAACAATTACTACCTTCTGTCCCTTCTCAAGGCGTCCCTCTATCTGATTCTGTCTGCCGTGGTCCTTTGCACCTGAACGGACATATCCCATCGGCAGGTTCATAAGGTGACCGACTATGGCGGCATGGGCAATACCGGCAGTTGAAGTACCCATAAGCACCTCAACATCGGGATATTTCTCCTCTATGACCTTCTGAAGTGATGTCTCGACATCCAGTCTGACATCGGGAGCCGTAAGAGTGAGTCTGTTGTCGCAGTAGACGGGACTTTTTATTCCCGAGGCCCAGGTAAAGGGCTCTTCAGGACGGAAGAATACAGCTTTTATGGACAGCAGATCTTTGGCAATAAGTGTGGATATTTCATTGAAATCAGCCATTGCTTTCTCCTTGATTTAAGAATTCACGCACACAGCGTCTGTACGCCGCTACGGGATCAGCGGCCTCTGTAATCGGCCTTCCTACGACAATATAGTCGGAACCGTTTTTAGCAGCCTCAGCAGGCGTCATCACTCTCTTCTGGTCACCTGCTTCACTGTCGGCGAACCTGACGCCGGGTGTGACTGTCAGGAAAGAATCACCGCATAAATCGTGGACATATGAGGCCTCCTTCGGTGAGCAGACAACGCCGTCAAGTCCGGCACGCTCGGCATTCATGGCATAATGTGTGACTACGGATTCCATACTCTTCTCAATGAGAAGATCCTTTTTCATGGTAGCTTCATCAGTGGAAGTGAGCTGTGTTACTGCAATAAGCAGCGGACGAGTGCCGTCCGGTCTTGTCAGACCTTCAAGTGCAGCACTCATCATATTAATCGTTCCTGCGGCATGGACATTCGTCATATCTATGTCGAGTCCGGAGAGTACACTCATGGTTTTTTTGGCCGTATTCGGTATGTCATGGACTTTGAGATCGAGGAATATTTTATGTCCCCTGCTCTTAAGCTCACGGACTATTTCAGGACCCTCGGCATAGAAAAGTTCCATTCCTATTTTTACAAAAGGTTTTTCATCCTGAAATTTATCGAGAAAATCAAAGGTGTCCTTTGCGCTCGAAAAATCACATGCAATAATTACGTCTTTTGCCATCAGTGAGCACCTCCGATAATGTCTTTGAGATTGTCTATACCGTATTTTTTCATAACTTCGGGAAGCGTGTCGATTATCTTCTTGGATGCCATCGGATCAACCAGGTTCTGCGCTCCCACTTCACAGGCTGTGGCTCCCGCAAGCATGAATTCAATTACGTCCTCAGCGCATGAAATGCCGCCCATACCGATTATCGGAATTGAGAGGGCTTCATAGCACTGGTAGACCATTCGCAGAGCGACGGGTTTTATCGCGGGGCCGGAAAAGCCGCCCATCTTATTGGCTATGACGGGCTTTTTTGTCCGAAGATCTATTCTCATACCGAGCAATGTATTTATCAGACTTATGCCGTCAGCTCCGGCCTCTTCGCAGACTTTTGCGATGGCAACTATGTCTGTGACATTCGGTGAGAGTTTGATTATAACAGGCTTGCTCGTGACAGACTTTACCGCTCTTGTCACTTCCGCAGCACTTTCAGGGTTCGTTCCGAAGGACATGCCGCCTCCGTGGACATTCGGGCAGCTGACATTGACTTCAAGCCAGCCCACCTGCTCTTCCTTATCAAGCCTTTCACAGGTATAGGCGTAATCCTCGACAGAGAAACCGCTGACATTCGCCATTACGGGTTTGTCGAAGCAGGCTTTGAGCTTCGGCAGTTCCTCATTTATGACTGCCTCGACGCCGGGGTTCTGAAGGCCGACGGCATTTATCATGCCGGCGGTGCACTCGGCAATTCTCGGCGTCGGGTTGCCGAAGCGAGGCTCTTTTGTAGTGCCTTTGAAGGAGAATGTACCGAGACAGTTTATATCATAAGTCTCTGCGAACTCATATCCGTAACCGAAGGTTCCCGATGCGGGAATTACGGGGTTGTCAAGTCGGATACCGCAGAGATCAACACTCATTTCCATAGTATCTCCTCCTTCTCGAGAACGGGGCCTTCCCTGCAGATTCGTTTATAGCCTGTAATTGTTTTGCAGGAGCATCCCATACAGGCGCCGAAACCGCAGCCCATGCGCTCCTCAAAGGAGAACTGACCGGAGGTCTTCAAAGCGCCGTGTAAGGCTTTCAGCATAGGCTCAGGGCCGCAGGTGTAGGCATATGTATATCCCTCACACAGAGCAAGGGCGTCTGTGACAAATCCTTTGGTGCCGTATGAGCCGTCTACGGTTGTGACAATTACATCATCACAGTACTTACGGAAATCATCTTCCAGGATTACCTCATCCTTTGTGTTGAAGCCGAGTATGACAAACGGCTTTGCGCCCTCGAGTTTAAGCTCTTTGAGGAGGTAGAGAAGCGGAGGCACTCCGACACCGCCGCCGACGAGAAGAGGCCTCTCCCCGGCTTTGTAAATATCGAAGCCGTTACCGAGGCCGGATAATACATCCAGCTCGTCGCCGGAGCGCATACGCGCCAGTTTCTCCGTGCCGACGCCAACGGTTTTGTAAACCAGCGTCAGCGTATTTCCGTAGAGGTCGCAGACGGATATCGGACGGCGCAGGAACAGTCCGTCAAGTCTAATGTTGACGAACTGTCCGGGCGCGGTAATCGCATCCGTGTCGCCGAGCAGTGTCATCTTAAAGACGGATGATGTGAGCTGCTCGTTGGATTCAATTTTGAAAAATCCCTGTTTCATAAAACTCCCGTTTATTCAGCATCAATTGTGCTGATGGTAAGTGTAGTCTCCTCAAGTACATCGAGCAGAACGCGTACCGTGTCAAGCGAAGAGAAGAGCGTTACACCGTTTTCGATGGCGGTTCTTCTTATCTCAACACCGTCAGCATAGTGAACGCCTGACAGGATTGCGCGCGTATTGATTACATAACTTACATAACCTGCACTAATCGCATCGAGAATCTCGGTGCTGCCTTCACTGATCTTCTTCAGCGTTCTTGTCTTTATTCCGTTCTCGCGCATGACCTTCGCAGTAAGGTCGGTAGCAGCGATATTGAAGCCCAGGTCATAGAAACGGCGGACCAGAGGTATTGCCTCCTGCTTGTCCTCATCAGCGAGTGTTACGATGACGGTACCGTAGTTCTTAAGACGCATGCCCGAGGCCTGAAGGGCCTTGTAGAGTGCACGAGTGAGCTTTTTGTCGTAACCTATGGCTTCGCCCGTGGACTTCATCTCAGGTGAGAGATATGCGTCAAGACCTTTAATCTTATTGAACGAGAATACGGGAACTTTGACATAGTAGCGTTCCTTCTCATTGGGATAGAGTTCGAATATTCCCTGTTCCTTCAGTGTCTTGCCGAGGATAACTTCGGTCGCGATATCCGCAAGGCTGTAACCCGTGGCCTTTGAAAGGAAAGGAACGGTACGGGAAGAGCGCGGGTTTACTTCAATGATGTAGACATCGTCATTCTGATCTACAATGAACTGAATGTTGTAGAGACCCTTGATTCCGATACTCAGACCGAGAGTCTTCGCATATCGCAGAATCGTGCCTTTTACCTTGTTGGATACGCTGAAAGAAGGATATACGGAGATTGAGTCGCCTGAGTGGACACCCGTACGCTCAACGAGTTCCATAATGCCCGGAATGAATACGTCTATTCCGTCGCAGATGGCGTCAACCTCAAGTTCCTTGCCCTGGATATACTTGTCGACCAGTACGGGCTTGTCCTCGTCTATTTCAACGGCAGTCTTCAGGTACTGGCGGAGGTCCTCATCCTTAGAGACAATCTGCATCGCGCGGCCGCCGAGTACGAATGAAGGACGTACAAGTACGGGGTAACCGATCTCGTTTGCGGCTTTGATACCGTCTTCGATGTTTGTGACGGCTGTACCGCGAGGCTGAGGAATACCCTCCTTCTTGAGAATTGCATTGAAGAGTTCCCTGTCCTCTGCGCGTTCAATGGCTTCGCAGTCCGTGCCGATAATCTTTACTCCCCTGTCCATGAGCGGAAGAGCAAGGTTTATGGCTGTCTGTCCGCCGAGTGAAGCTATGACGCCTTCGGGCTGCTCAAAATCAATTATTGCCATTACATCTTCAGGTGTAAGAGGTTCAAAGTAGAGCTTGTCAGCTGTGGTGTAGTCGGTCGAGACCGTCTCGGGGTTGTTGTTTATGATAATTGCCTCATATCCGGCTCTCTTGATTGTCTGTACGGCATGAACGGTAGAATAGTCAAACTCAACGCCCTGGCCGATTCTTATAGGACCGGCACCGAGTACAACAATCTTCTTTTTATCAGTGAGTCTGGAGGCATTTTCACCTGTATATGATGAGTAGAGATAAGCGATGTATTTACCGGTGTGGAGGGTATCAACCATCTTGAAAATGGGTTTGATTCCGTTTTCTATACGTTTCTTGTAAACCTCATATGAGGTGAGATTCCAGAGTTGTCCGATGTATTCGTCGGAGATACCCATGACCTTTGCCTCTTTGAGGACAGATACATCGTTTATATGGTCTTTGAGCTTTTTCTCCATTTCGACAATGCGTTTGAAAGATTCCAGGAAGTACTCAGTAATCATGGTTACTTCATGTATTTTTTCAATGGACACGCCGCGGCGGAGGAGCTCG
>JAEEGI010007386.1_pt1 | contig 24622 bp, 20 predicted proteins | sample 8958751 | NCBI WGS metagenome assembly JAEEGI01 (sample SAMN16246545, study PRJNA631951) | gut metagenome | biome: gut microbiome; feature: rumen; material: KS-attached | host: Bos | place: Iran: Karaj | collected 2018-10
TAAGGAAAAGCAGCACTGCGAGGCGGGCCTCATCAACGGTGGAATCTATGCCCTTGACCGTGACTCCGGAATCTTCGGCGGACTGCCGGAAAAGTTCTCCTTCGAAAAGGATGTACTCGAGCCCCGGTGCGCAGCCGGTGAGCTTTGCGGACTCGTGCAGGACGGCTATTTCATAGACATCGGCGTCCCGGACGACTATGCACGTGCCTGCAATGCGCCGTGGCTGCTCCTCACCGGCCACGACACGCTCCTGCTCGACAGAGACGGCGTTATCAATGTCCTTCGCCCCGGCGACTACGTCAAGACGATCGATGAATTCGAATGGCGGCCGGGAATAAAAGACGCTTTACGGGAGGCGGCATCCAGATTCCGGCGTATATTCATAGTCACCAACCAGCGCGTAGTAGGCAGGGGAGTGATGAGCAGGGAAGCCCTGGAGGGCATCCACGAATGGATGACGAAGGAGGTTTCGGCATCCGGCGGCCGCATCGACGGCATCTATGTCTGCACCGCCGTCTCCGACTCCGACCCTTGCCGCAAGCCCAACCGCGGCCTTTTCGACCAGATTCTGTCAGACCATCCTTCCGTCAACCCTTCCCGCACCCTTATGGTCGGCGACAGCCCCTCCGACGCCCTCTTCGCCCGTAATTGTGGAATTGATTTCTTTTTCGCGAAATAATTGTTATATTTGTTCCGATGCTGGAAGACATTAAAACGAATATCGAGAAGCTGATTTCCCTCTATGAGACGGAAAAGCAGCGGGCAGACGCCCTGCAGGCCGAATTGGACCGCAGCAAGGCGGATGTGGCCGCCTGCCGGGAAAAGATCACCGACCTTGACGGCCAGATCGACAACCTCAAGCTTCAGTATGCCTTCTCCGGCGCCGGCGACCCTGCCCTGGCAAAGGAAAGGATCACCAAACTCATACGCGAAATCGACCGTTGCATCAAACTTCTGGAGAAATAAAATGGCACAGAACATCAAACTGAAAATAGCGGGAAATGAATACCCGATGGTTGCCACCTCTCCCGAGATGGAAGAAGCGATGCGCACGGCAGCTGATGAAATCAACCGCAAGTACACCTCATACGACGCCAAGTATCCCGACAAGACCCCTCTGGACAAGCTGATAATAGTCACGCTCAACGAGACGGTCAACCGCATCGCCTGCCAGAAGAAGATGCAGCAGCTGGGCGCCGAGGCCAAGGCCCTGCAGGATGACCTGGAGGACTACCTTGCAAATTTGAAATAGGGTTTAAGCCGTCAGGCCCAAGAGGAGAAAACATCAAGTTTTTCACTTACCGGGTTGACTCGGACCGCGGAAGGCAGGCCCGCCCCGCAGCGGGATTCCCGAACCGGACCGGAGCCCAAATCATTCGAGCCAGACAATTTTCTGACTGTTCGGCTGACGGCTTTTTTATAAAAAAGAAGGAACTGAGCGATTTCAGTTCCTTCTTTTTCGTATGTCGTGGCCCCTACTTGGTCACGACCTTCACATTGTCGAGGTACCAGCGGTTCTGGTGGCGGTCGGGATTTGTCACGTCCGGATCATAGTTTGCCGGGCGGATAGTGATGCGGGTTGCGGCCGCAGCGCCCTTGATGGTCACTGAAGCGTGCTGCCACACCAGGTCGGTCGTGCCGTCCTCCTTGATGGGCTGGGTGGTCACGATTTCGTCGCTCTCGTTGGAACCGTTTATGGTGCCGCCTTCAGCCACGAGGACCTTGAGGCTGGTGTTGTCGGGCGCGGCATTGCCTGTCATGCAGGAGCACCAGTCGAAGGTCAGCTCGACATCGGCAGCGGCCGAAAGGGCAGACAGCGCCGGCAGGATGATGCCGGAATTGTACTTGGACTTTCCGAACTTGAGGTAGTTCTTCTGGAGATACAGGGTCCGTTTGTTGCCGTTGTCCGGATCGCCGTCCGACCAGGGCTGGTCTTTCCAACCCCACACATAACCGTAGCCTCTGGACTGAATCTCCGCGAGGAAACCTTCAACCGCCGTGGACGTGAACACGTTGGGGGCTGCGTTGGTGTCTACGGTGTTGTTGGCAATGTCGTCGCCGACGCCGCTTGCCGTCCAGGGCGCGAGCCACTCGAAATCGTCTTCGAATACGGTAACACCGGCAGTGCCGCCACCGCCGCCACCGCCACCGGCGGGAGCGTCGGTCACCTCGAACACGGGACCTGCATCCTCGCCCTCGTCGCCGTTGTCTGCAATGCGGCAGGTTCCTCCGTTGGGAGCGGCAAGGGGACCCTTGTCATTCGCCTGTGCATTGGCGACGCACCTCATCCTGAACATGGGTTCGCGGCAAGGAGCCGCAAGCTTCCATTCGCATTCGACGGCGATATTGGAGGTCGGCTCGACGAAGTTGTAGACTGCATTGGTGCCGGATTCGGTCTCGGTCGAAAGAGGATACTCTTCGGCAGGTTTCCAGTCCTTTCCGTCGAAGTACTCGAGCATCCAGTATCTCTGGCCTGTTGCGGATACGCGGGTCAGGAACTTGATGTGCAGGCTGGTGCCGGCAGGGTACTCATAGTTGTCGGTGGCGGAGAAGAGCCAGTAGTCACCGGGCCATGCTCCGGTCACGTAAGGATGTCCGGTGCCTCCGATGATACGGGATGCCTTGCTGTTGATGTCTATGTCGCTCTTGTCGATCTGGATGTACTCGATCTTGCCGTTGCCTTCGACGTTCGACGGTACATAGAGTCCACCGCTGCCAGGTGCGGTATCGGGCTTGCCGCCAGTGCCTCCGAAGAGATCCTGATATGCGGTCATCGTGGTGGTGGTGAAACGCCACTTGGCATAGAGGAGTTTTTCGGGTCTGGGCACCACTGCGGGACCGTTGTCCTTGACGGCGGTGGTCAGGATTCCGAACAGGTTGGCGCCGATGAGACCGCAGCTGTAGCCGGTGAGCTGTACCTTGTTGCCATTGAGCTTGGAGATGCTCAGGCCATCAGGGCAGTCCACCTGCTTGACGGAGTATTCCACGTCGTTCAGGGTGACGATCAGATTGCCGCCCTTGACCATGCCGTTCACCACCACGTATTCGATGGCTTCTGCCTTGTAGGTGGCAAGACTCTCGGTGATGTCCTTGGGCTCGGGATATGTGAACGTGCCGGAAGAGAGGACCTTGAGGTCGTCCACGGTGGTCACGGCGGGCATGTTGTTGACGCTGCCCTTGATGCCCTTGACGGACACCTTGTCGCCGATTTTTACTTGCGATGCGTCCTTGATATAGACGTTGGTCGAGCCGCTGTTCACGACGAAGCCGGCGGAAGTCAGGGCAGCCACGGTGGCTTCATCCAGGATGAACGACTTGCCGTCTGCGAGGGCGGCGACCTTGTCGAGAGTCAGGTGCTGGGCGTTGCGGTAGGCATCGCCTTCCTGGCTCACCAGGATGATGAGGCGGCTAGCAAGCGTGTTGCCGGAGATGATGAGCGTATCCTTGCGGGGCTCGAGCATTCCGCCCTCATCGACGTTCTCCTTGGCGGTCACGGTCACGGTCACGACACCGTTGCCCGTATTGGGATCCACGGTGATCCAGTCGGGGGCTGTGGTGTGCCAGGGACCGTCGGAGTACACAGTGACAGTCTGCGCGGCCGGATTCTTGGCTGCGAATGTCATTATGGACTGGTCTCCAAGCACCGCCTTGGCCACGTTCTCCTTCTGCTCTTTCTGGCAGGAGGCGAACAGCAGGGCGCAGGCGGCGGCCAGGGCCGATACTTTCAATATTTTGCTAATTGTGTTCATAATCTGTTACCAGTTAGGATTCTGTTTGAGATTCTTGTTCAGCAGCCTGTCGTTCTCGGGGATGGGGTAGAAGTAGTGCTTGCTCTCATCGAAGGAATGTGAGATGCTGTGGAGGGCATCACGTACGCCGGAGGTGGCGAGCTTGCCGGTGTTGGGATCCACCAGGTAGAAGATCTCGTCGGTCGCGGTCTCGTCGCCTGTCGCAGGGTCGAAGATCTTGTACTTGACGCCGCTGGCACTGGAACTGCCGGTGTAGAAAGTGTACTTGCTGTCGTCGCCGAATTCATAGGAACCGGGGCCGGGGATGTACATGCCGTAGAAGGGCTGGTTGAGGCAGTAGCCGGCCTTCCAGCGCATGAGGTCGAAATAACGGCCGTAGCCTTCCTGGAAGAGCTCGATGGCCCTTTCGCGGCGTATTTCCAGGATGACGCCCTTGTTGGAGCCGGACACGTTGGGATAGCCGGTCTCGGGGGACATCAGGTAGGGATCCGGGGTGGCGTTGGCAGCTGCCATGTCGAGGTGGGGCATGCCCACGCGGTCGCGGAGAAGGTTCACGGAGATGTCCAGGTCGCCCTGGGTGAGGGTGCCGAGTTCGGCCTTTGCCTCAGCATAGGTGAGCAGGGCTTCCGCATAACGGAACACCGGCATGTCGTTGTCGGAATTGTCCGTGGAATAAGGCTTCAGGTCATAAGACTGGATGTACTTGATGGTCTGGTAGCCGGTCTGGCAGAAGGCGAATTCGGGGCCGTCCTTGCTCGTGCCGGGCTTCTTCCAGCTGTAGCCGGGAGTGCGTATGGTCTGGGCCAGGCGGGGATCACGGTCTGCGACTTCATCTGCGAAGGGCATAACGTTCCAGCCGGGCTTGTCGGTGAAGCGGGAACCGTCGCTCATGAGGTACATGTCGACGAGCTTCTTGGTCATGCCGTAGCGGGCGGAAGTCTGGTTGGTGATGTCACGGCCGCAGTCGTGCTTGATCTTGAGGTCGCGGTCGTAGTTGACGGCAAGGATGATTTCATCCGTGTTGGCATTGCTGGAATTGAACAGCGTCAGGTAGTCGCTGTTCTTCTTGCCTGTGCTGTAGAGCTTGTAGGCTCCGGAATCCATCAGCATCTTGGCGGCCTCGGCGGCCTGGTCGAGATAATACTGATAGTCGTGGGTGGTGCCGTCGGCTGCAGTGTAGGAGTTCTCGAACGGGGCGGGAGCGCCGTGATACTTCCTGAACGTGCCTTCGAAGAGGCAGAACTGGGCCTTCACCATCATGGCCGTGTATTTGTTGACACGGTAGGCGGTCTGGGGCGCGGAAGCCTTGCCGGGAAGGTCCTGGATAGCGACGTCGATATCTTCGATCATGTGCTGGAGGATGGTCTCGCGGCTGTCGCGGGGCTTGTAGAGATCCTCGTCCGCGGATCCAAGCTCTTTGTCGTACCACGGCACGTCGCCGAACTTGCGGACCATGTTGGCGTAGAAGTATGCACGCCAGAATTTCACCAGTGCGGTGTATTCCTTGACTGCGGCTTCATCCTCGCAGTTGTGGATGTTGCCCAGAAGGGTGTTCATCTTGCGCAGGTCTCCCCAGGCGCCGGTGCCGGATCCCCAGCCGCCGCCGGTGGCGGGCACGGTGCGGTCGTTGCCGCCGCGGATGAGGTCGGAAGGATTCATCTTCACGAACACGTCACTCTCCCTTGCGAAAGGCTCCTTGTCCAGAAGATTGTTGTAGAAGGAGTTGGAGAAGAGCTGAAGGTCTTCCCGCGTCTTGAAATAGGAGTCGGGCGTTATCTTGGACTCGGGCACCAGGGTCAGGACGTCCTCCAGCTTACAGGAAGCGAGGGTCATGGCAGCCAGGGCCAGTATTATTATGCACTTTTTCATAACTTGCTATTTTAGAAAGTGATATCAACGCCGAACATGAATGTTTTCTGCCAGGGATAGGCAGTGTTGTTCAAGTCATCTACAGGGTCGCCGCCGCGGTTGAAGCAGCTTTCCGGATCCAGGTGCTTGGTGTATCTGGTGATAGGAGACCAGAACGCAAGGTTCTCACCGGAGAAGTAGACCCTGAGGCCTTCGAGACCTACGTGGGAAATGAGCTTCTTGGGGAGTTCGTAACCCACGGTCAGGTTCTTGAAACGCAGGTAACGGATGTTCTGGATGTAGCGGTCGTTGACTCGTCCGAGCTCGCCGCCGCCGTTGGAAGCGACGTTGGAACGGGGCCTGGGGAAGTAGGCGTTGGGGTTGTCTTCGCTCCAGCAGTTGTCGAGGAAGTTCTTCGCAAGGAAGGTGGGATAACCGAGGGAGTAAGGACCCCAGAAGTCGAAGTTGTAGCGGGCGGGATACCAGTAGTGGTCGCCGGTGCCCTCGAAGAACACGCTCACGTCGAAGCCTGCTATGGAGAATCCGGTCTGGAAACCGTAGTGCAGGCGGGGCAGGGAGTTGCCGAGGTAGATCCTGTCGCCGTGGTCTGCCAGGGTGTTGGCACCGATGCCGATCACGCCGTCGGGTTCATTGGAGATGACGTTGCCGTTTTCATCGTAGGTCACCTTGCCTCCAAGGTCGGCATACTTGAGGTCGCCGGCCTTCCAGCCGCCGTTCAGGTTGGCGTTGCAGTAGGACTGGTCGACCCTGCTCGTGTATTCGAGCGCCTCGGCGTCGGAGGCGAAGAGGCCGTCCACGTGGAAGCCCCAGATCTCACCGAGTTCCATGCCCTCGTAGTAGTTGGAGAGAAGCTTGGTGTCGTTTTTGAACTTGGTGATGTTGGAGCGGTACTCGCTGAGGGTGGGCTTGAAGAAATACTCGAAGTCCTGGCCGAAGAGCTTGAAGGAATCCCTCCAGCTGAGCGAGAGTTCGTAACCCTTGGTGCGCAGGTCGGCAGCGTTCATCTGCGGCACGGAAGCGCCATACACGGCGGGAAGGTCCATGCCGTCGGTGAGCATGCCCACGGTGTCGCGGATGTAGGCTTCAGCCGTGAATTCCAGCTTGTTGCCCCACATTGCGAGGTCGAGGCCGATGTTCGTCTGCTTGGACGTCTCCCAGGTCTTGTCGGAAGCCACCGGGGCGCCGACGTTGGTGTAGCGGGCCATCACGTTGTCGCCGAAGTTGAATGCGCTGAAAGTGTTGAAGTTGATCAGGCGCATGTAGGAGTAGTTGTCGACGTTCTGGTTGCCCAGCGTACCGTAGGATGCACGGAGCTTGAGGTTGTTGACCACATGCTTGACGGGGGCGAAGAAAGGTTCCTCGCTGATGCGCCAGCCCACGGATACGGACGGGAAGAAGCCCCATTTGTGTCCGGTGGCGAAGCGTGACGAACCGTCGTAACGGGCGGAAGTCTCAAAGAGGTAGCGGCCCTTGTAGTCGTAGTTGATACGGCCGAAGAAACCAGCGGTCCTCCAGGCGGTCTGGCCGCCGTTGGTCTCGGCGGGGCGCTTGTCGGTGGAAATGAGGTCGAGGTCGGAAAGCTCGGTGGTGATGAGGTCGTAACCCTTGGACCAGACATCCTTGTAGTGGTAGTCGTCGTAGTTGTAACCGGCCATCACCTTGAAGTTGTGGGCGCCGGCCCAGGTGTGCTCGTAGGTGCCGTACACATTGACGGTCTGGCGGATGTTCTCGGAATTCTTTTCCGTCATGTAGTTGTCGAACGCGCCGCCGTTGTTGTAGACGACCACTTCTCCCGGATACTGGGAGTATTCGATCAGGTTGCGCCTGTGGGTGTCGTGGTTGATGTAGGTGCGGTAGCTGTAGTTCGCCTTCAGCGTCAGGCCGGTGAACGGAGTGATGGTCAGTTCGGTGGTGTTGGCGAAGTCGGTGCGCTTCTCAATGTTGAGGTTGGTGCTGGCGTATGCCCACTGGCGTCCGTTGTTGACACGGTAGCCGAGGGCGTCCACGAAATACAGCCAGGTGCCGTCGGGGTTCTGCGGAGGGAAGCACGCAGGGGCATGGCGGTCGCCGTATGCGAAGGAGTCCTGGATGTCGGCGAGACCGGGGAAGTCGTAGGTGCCGACGAAGAAGTTGGTGTTGTTGCTGATGCGCGCATACTTGTTGATGCGGCCGTCGATTTTGGCCCTGAGGTTGTATTTTTCATACACGTCGGGACGTACCTTCACCATACCTTCCTGACGGTCATACTGGCCGGAGAGGTAGTACTTGACGGCCTTGTTGCCGCCGCTCACGCTCACGCTGTGGTTGGTGGTGGGGTGCACGTCGTTGTACATCGTGTGCCACCAGTCAGTGTTGGCGTAGTACTTGTACTTGCCGTCCTTGATGACGACCCAGGGGCGCTCGGGATTCTCGACCTTGTCGTTGACGCGGGCAAGGAGCTCGCGCATATCCTCTGCGCTGTAGTTGACGTAGTTGGAGCCTTTGCTCTCGTACCAGAACTTGTTGATGGTGTAGACGGACCAGTAACCGGTGGCCTCCCAGTCGGTCGAGGTGGTGGGCATTTCAACACCCCAGCGGCCGCTGTAGCGGACCGTGGCCTTGTTGTTCTTCTCGGCGCCGCTCTTGGTGGTGACGAGGATCACGCCATAGGCTGCACGGGCGCCGTAGACGGCTGCGGAGGATGCATCCTTGATGACGGAGATCGATTCGACGTCCTGGGGGTTGATGCGGTTGATGCTGCCCTCGATTCCGTCGATGAGCACCAGGGGCTCACCGCCGTTGATGGAGGTATAGCCTCGGATGTTGAGCGATCCGGTGGCACCGGGGTTGCCGGCGGACGTGCTGATGTTCAGGCCGGGAACCGAACCCTGAAGCATCGTGGTCAGGTTGTGGGCGCTTCGGTTCTCGAGCTGTTTGCTCTCGACGGCCGTGATTGCGCCGGTCAGGTTGACCTTCTTCTGGACGCCGTAGCCGACGACCACCGTCTCTTCAAGCGTCATTGCGTCATCTTCGAGCGTGACGTTGACTACGTCCTGCGAGGCGGGCACGCTGACGCTTTGGGTCTGATAACCGAGACTGGAGAAGACCAGGACCACGTCGGAGGAAGGCACTCGCAGGGAGTATGATCCGTCCGCGTTGGTCACTGTACCGTTCGTGGTCCCTTCTAGGACGACGCCGACGCCGGGCAGCGGCTGCTGCGAGGAGTCGAGCACCTTTCCCTGGACCGTGCGGTTCTGCGCCTGCAGGCCGAGGGCCGGCAACAGCAGCAGAGCCGCAATGGTGAGAATCTTAGGTAATCTCATGATAGTTTGTGGTTAACGGATTGTGTTAGAATTATTGATAAAAAGATTTATTTGTTTTTGTAATCTGCTATGTTAAAGGCCTTCGGCCTGTTCATCGTCTCGGTGTAGGTCTTGCCGTTACGGTCGGTCACGCTGACCACGACGGTGGAATTGGGACTTGAAGCGGTGGCCGTGAAGAAGTGGGGCCAGGAAGTGGTAAGGAAGCTCGGCGTGCCCGAACCTGCGCTCTTGCAGCGGGGCGCCGAAAGGGCCACGATGTGGAGCGGGTCATATGCTGCCACGTGCTTGACGCTCAGTTCCTTGCCGTCTTCGGTCATGGAGACGGTCCAGTTGGGGTCGTAGTCCCAGACATTGACCAGGATGGTGTTGGCAGGGTAGTTCTGCATCGCGGTCGATAACTTGATGAAGTCCTTATGGCTGCCTCCGAGCTCGGGGGTTATGTATTCCTTGACCTTGTTGATGTCGTAGGCGCGGAACTGGTAGTCGATGTCGTGGCCGCCGGCCTGGAAACTCTGGGTGAAGGACTTGCCGTCGAACTTCCAGACGCCGAAGCCGCCTGGAGCTCCGTCCTGCGAAAGGTGGATGTCCTTCGTGAGATGCCCGGACCACCACCATGAAGCGCAGATCGCGCCCTGGTTGTGCTCTGAGAACACGTTGGAATGCTTTCGGTTGAAGATGTTGTGGGTGTGTCCGCTCAGGAAATGGACGTTGTGGCTGGACACGGCGTTGATGAATGTGACCATGTTCGCTTCGCCGGCCGTGTCGGCGCCGTTGAGGTAGTTGTTGTTCCAGGAGGTGCCGTTGGGGGAAGATACAGGGGCGTGGGAGGTGATGAAGACAGGGGTCGATTTGTCCACGTATGAGAGGTCCTTGGCGAGCCAGGCCATCTGCTCGGCGGTGTAGTTGCGCTTGTAGTCGCCGCGGGCGTCGGAACCCGTGCCTACGTTGTTGTAGTCGATGTTGTCCATCACTATGAAATGGATCTGGCCCAGGTTGAACGAGTAGTAGGTCGGGGCTATGTCGCGGGTGTAGCGGAAGGACTTGTTGTAGTCGCCCACGGAGTTCATGTCGTTGTCGTGGTTGCCCATCGTGTGGAAGAACGGGGTGCTGAGCACTGCGTTCATGGTCTCGAGATACTGGGGGAACTGGTAGCTGTTGCTGTACCAGTAGAGGTCCCAGGTCATGTCGCCGAGGGTCATTATGTAGCACGGCTCGCTTGACGCCTTGATGGCGTTGCCAAGCGTCACGGAGAGCTTGTTGAACTGGGAGAGGTCTTCATTGCGCTTGGCCAGGTGCATGTCGCCGCAGACGAACAGGTTGAATTTGTCGTTGCTGACCTTGACCAGTTCGAAGTCCTTGCGCTCGGGGACATTGGGGGCCTGGGCGAGGGCATAGTGGAACTTGGGAAGTATGCCCTGGCAGGGAACCATGTAGCCGCCGGGGATGATCACGAAGACGTATTTCCACTTCTTCTGGGACTGCATCTGGTAGATGCCCTTGTTGTTGGTGCTGACTATCTGGTCGCCGTCCGAGACCAGTACGTCGGGTACTCCCTTGCCGTCGCAAAGCACTATGCCGTAGACGGTTGTGCCTGGCTCGGGGTCGATCGACAGGGATGCCAGGATGTTGAGGTCGAAGGATCCGATATAATTGTTGATTCCGTTGCGGCGGACATACACCTTGTAGTTGCCGCTGGTCATGCCGTCTGCAAGCTGGAAGGTCAGCCGGGTGCCGTCCTTGATGGATATGATGGGGCAGGTGTAGTCGATGCCGGAGCCGGAACGCAGGACAATCTCGTCGGTTTCCTTGATGTTGGTCGTACCGCGGAGCTCGAAATTGACCGGGGTCCCTTCTTCTATTTCAAGGGATGAGGGCACGGTGACGTTGGTGACGATGATTTTCTCGTCCTGGTCGGGGGTCTCTTTGCCGCCCTGGCAGGAAGCGAAAGCCAGCCCCGCGAGTGCGAGGAATGAGAAGACAAGAAGATGAAAGGATTTCATTAGCTTCATATTATTAATTAATTGACTAAAGTACTACTATTTGTTGAAATAAACAATATATTACGGTAAAAATGAAATAATTGATTTTGCTCTTGCGCATTTTGAGGAAATTTCATTAATTTTGTAAGATTTTTAATAATTATATATATGTTGTACTATATCCTAGCAGCCATCGCAGGAGCAGTCATCGCCCTGGCAATTTATATAGCGGTCAGCCGTGCGGCCGCAAAAGGACGTGCGGCGGCAATCATCGAAAAGGCCGAGCTCGAAGGCGAAAACATCAAGCAGCAGAAGATTCTGCAGGCCAAGGAAAGATTCCTCCAGCTCAAGAGCGAGCACGAGCAGAAGGTCAACCAGCGCAACAACGAGCTCCGCGAGCGGGAAAACCTCATCAAGACCCGCGAGGGTCAGCTCAATCAGCAGGCCGGCGAACTCAACAAGCAGAAGCACGACCTGGATTCCCAGCGCGGCCAGGTCAATGCCCAGAAGGTGTTGCTCGAAAACAAGATGGAAGAGGCCGAGCAGCTTCGCGCGCAGGCCAACCACCAGCTTGAGACCATAGCCGGAATGAGCGCCCAGGAGGCGAAGAACATGCTCATCGAGAACATGAAGGCCGAAGCCCGCACCGAGGCCCAGGCCTACATCAACGACGCTATGGATGAAGCCCGGCTGAATGCGGCCAAAGAGGCGAAGCGCATAGTCATCAACACGATACAGCGCACCGCCACGGAGACTGCCATCGAAAATGCCGTGACCACTTTCCCCATCGACAACGATGAGGTGAAGGGCCGTATCATCGGCAGGGAAGGCCGCAATATTCGCGCATTGGAGGCCGCCACTGGAGTTGAAATCGTCGTGGACGACACTCCGGACGCCATCCTCATCAGTGCCTTCGACCCCGTGCGCCGCGAGGTCGCCCGCCTTTCCCTGCACCAGCTGGTGATAGACGGCCGCATCCACCCGGCACGTATCGAAGAGGTTGTCGCCAAGGTGAGCAAGCAGCTTGAGGAAGAGATACTCGAGACCGGCAAGCGCACCTGCATCGACCTCGGCATCCACGGCCTGAACATAGAGCTCGTGCGCATGATCGGCCGAATGAAGTACCGCAGTTCATACGGACAGAACCTGCTGCAGCACTCCCGTGAGGTCGCAAACATATGCGCCATAATGGCTTCCGAGCTTGGCCTCAATCCCAAGACCGCAAAGCGCGCCGGCCTTCTCCACGATATCGGCAAGGTCTCCGAAGAGGAGCCCGAACTGCCGCACGCCCTCCTCGGCGCAAAACTCGCGGAGCAGTACAAGGAGCGCCCTGAAATCTGCAACTGTATCGGTGCCCACCACGAGGAGATGGAGATGACCACCATCTACGCTCCGCTGGTGCTCGTTGGCGACGCCATTTCCGGTGCCCGTCCCGGCGCCCGCAGGGAAGTGATCGAGTCCTATATCAAGCGCCTCAAGGGAATGGAAGACCTTGCCGCCTCTTACCCGGGTGTCACGAAGTCTTATGCAATCCAGGCCGGCCGCGAGCTCCGCGTCATCGTCGGCACCGACGAAGTCAGCGACGAGCAGGCAGCACGCCTCTCCACCGACATCGCCCAGCGCATCCAGGACGAAATGACCTATCCCGGACAGGTGAAGATCACCGTTATCCGCGAGACCCGCAGCGTCGCTATCGCGAAGTAAGCTGCAGTTAAGCTTCGATGATGATCCTGAGCCCCGCGTCTGCAGTGCTCAGGATTTTTTTCATGAGGGGCTTGTCGAGGGCCACGCAGCCTCCGGTCCAGGACTTGGCGCCTTTGCAGTGGATGAAGATGGCGGAGCCGAGCGGCCAGATGCATTCCTTGTTGAAATCGGTCTCGATTCCGTAGTCGTATTCGGGGGAGAATTCCCACATATATTCGCCGCTGATATCGACCGGGTTGCCGTTGCCCCAGCCGGCGAGTTGCAGTATCCTGTTGTAGCAAGGGCCCTCTTCGTCGCAGGCTATGGTCCCGGGGTGCACCTGGATCCAGGGAAGCGCGGTGCCGGGATTCGGAAGTATGCCGAAGGCCCGCAGCGGGCGCAGGGTCCCGAGGGGAGTCTTTGCATCACCTTCCCGCTCTTTCCCTGTCCCGTTCTTTCCGATGAAGGCATCTCCTTTTCCCCTCACTCTCCATCCCCGGGGTCCCTTCACATAATACACCACCCTGGCGTCCGAACCGCCAATCCACTTCACCAGCAGCAGCTGCCGCACCGAATTGTCTGAAATTGTGATCATTTCTTTATGAATAGTATTGCCATAAGGGGCAAGGCGATGATAGCCATGGTGGCACTGATGGGGAGATAGATGCCGAAGTTGACGTACTTGACCACGAGGTAGGTGATCAGCAGCAGCGCCACTCCCATTGCGGACGATATGGCGTAATGGATACGGATATCCTCCTTCTTGCACAGGATGCGGCTTAGATTCGGAACGCCGAGCGATATGAAGCCGATGGGCCCGCATATGCTCACGGCGCTCGTGACCAGGAACATGATCGCCAGCAGGCTGAGCGCCTTGTGGAGCTTGCTGAGCTCGATCTCGCCCCGGAAATGGCTGGTCAGGCGGCGGCTGTCAAACAGCGCGGCGGCAAGACCGCCGGCAAAGAGGCACAGCGAGAAGACTATGTCGCCGGCAGTCACCCCTTCCATGTTGAAATTTGCGGCGCCCCAGAGGTAATACTGCTTCAGCAGGTCCCCGTTTGGCGCGTTGGTGACCACGATGGTGCCCAGCGAACCGATGAACGTGCCGAAAAGGATGCCGAAAGTGATGAGGCTCTGCGTGCTGACCCTCAGGGTCACGAAGAAGCACACGATCGTGCAGATGAGCGTGCAGATGAAACTGCCCACGGTCAGCGAGCACCAGCCCGACATCGTCGCGGCGGCGGCTCCGAGACAGGCGGCGCTGCCGAGCCCGAGGGAGTACACGTCCCCGAGCTGGTTCCGCCACAGGTACTGCATCTGGATGCCGCCGACGGGCAGGGCTATCCCGGAGATAATTACGTATAAGAGGCTGAGCATGAGGTGTTAACCGAGGAACACGTTCTGCTTGAGCAGGGAAGCCTTGAGGTCGGCGTAGTCGAGGCTGGCCGGCGTTGCGCCCCTCTGAAGGCAGAGGGCGGCGGCGGTGCCTGCGGCCTGGCCTATGGACATTGCGGGCGGCATCACGCGTATGGCGCCGGCCGCAGGGGAGTCGGCAGAAATGCAGCGTCCGGCGAGCAGCAGGCCTTCCACGTCCTTGGGGATGAGGCAGCGGTACGGTACGCCGTACATATTCTTCTTGATGGGCATATACAGGCCGCCGGCGGGGCCTCCCATAGCTCCATGGACGTCGATCGAGTTGGCGGAGAGCAGTATGTTGTCTTCCGGGATGACACCGTTGATAAGGTCGTCCACCGGGAGGATAAAGTCGCCCTGGACGTGCCTGGATTCACGTATGCCCATAGTCGAGCCCGTGCCCATCAGCGTCGCCTTCTCGCAGCCGGGCACGTATTTGTGGAAGAAATGCATGAGTTCCTCCACCTGGCGGCGGCCTTCGACCTCGGCGGCCGAAAGGTTCTCGCAATTGGTGGCGTCCACCCCGTGGATGCGGGTGCAGTTTATGACCCACTGGTCCTTTTCCACTGAGCGCCAGATATTTACGGACTTGCGGGCCAGGTCCCATTCGCCTGCGGCTTCAGCTTCCGCGACTCTCCAGTGGAGGCAGCGGTAACTGACTCCGTTGACCCTGCGGAACTCAGGCAGGTGCGGCACCACGTCCGCAATCAGGCGGTCGGTGTCCACGTTGTTGATGCGGAAAAAGAGCGATGCCGGCTGGACGCGGTTGTTCTCGGGATCGCCGAACACGCAAGGGGCTCCTGCGCGGAAAGCCACTGTGCCGTCGCCGGTGGCGTCGATGACCATCTTTGCGCGGGCCGCTTCCACTCCGGATGGCGTCAGCAGCAGGGCGCCGCAGATCTTCCTGCCCTTCATTATCGGGCTGAGGAAGTTGGCGTGGAAAAGCACTTTCACGCCGGCTTCGGCGCAGATGCGGTCATATACTTTCTTCAGGATTTCCGGATCGAATGGGGTGCAGTGGTCGTGGCCTTCGCTGATCCAGGCGGTGAATTCCGTGCCCTGGCGGATTCCGGACGGGTGCAGCGCGCCTCCTTCGGCGATGAGCCTGTCCACTATTTCCTCGAAAAGACCACGGATGATCATATTTTCGCCGGCTGCGTCGTAGCAGGTCATAAACGGCCCCACGAGGCCCTTGGTGCCCATTCCGCCAAGGCAGTTGCCGCTGTCGGCAAGCACCACCTTCAGCCCCTGGCGGGCTGCGGCCACCGCTGCGCACACGCCGGCCGGGCCGCCTCCGACCACCAGCAGGTCGGCGCTGTAGGATTCAAGCACATCGCCGGGCTTCCATCCGGATTCGGCTGTGGTGCAGGATTTAAGGGCGGGAAGGGCGGCTCCGGCGGCTGCCGCAAGCCCCATAGTCCCGAGGAATTTTCTTCTGTCCATAGCAAGAGATGATTTGTCTTGCTAATATAAGAAAAATATTGGTAAAACGGCAATCCTAATATGCCCCGTCGAATTCGAGGTCAAGGTCGGCAATCAGGTTTTCGATTTCGCTGTAGTTCTCGATCCAGTTTTTAATTTCCTTTGACATAGCTCATTCGTTTTAAATTCTGATGCAAAGGTATCCCTGGAATTTGACAACTCTTGACAAAAACAAAAAAGTTTGATAATTATTTTACGCTGGCTCCGGGGATGTCGCTCCAAAGGGTCGTGTAGTGCGGCGACTGGTGCTCCCGGGCCATCTTGATGCGGCCGTCGCCCTGGATTCCGAAAAGTATCGACTGCGAGCCGAATGATCGTTTGATTTCATCGATGGATGCCGACAGCCGTGCATCCCTTGCCTCCGATTCGCTGTCGGCGAACAAGGAGTGCACGTGGTCCTCTTCCTGGATCAGTTTCGTGATCACGACTCCGGCCTTCTTGTAGGCGTAGCCCGGGCGGAAAAGGCCCCTGGTTGCCGCAACGGCGGCGCTGACTATGGCGCGGTGGTCGGCGGTCGCATCAGGGAACACGCTGACCTGCGATCCGAAAGTCTGCGGCGCGCTTTCCTTGAAGCGGTTGGTGAATGCGAATGCAGCCATTTCCAGGGCGAGTGAATGTTGCTCCCGAAGCTTGCGCACGGCGCTTTCCGCAAAGTTGGCCACCTGCTCGCACAGCGGTCCGCACTCCGTGATTTCCTTTGCGAAACTGCGGGACACGCAGATGGTCTGCCGGGGCTCGATGAGGTCTTCGAACTGTATGGACGGCGTGCCCTGCAGTTCCAGCCAGGTCCTGTAGCCCGGCAGCGCAAAGAGTTTGCGCACGGAGGTTTCCGGCAGCCGCACGTAGTCCCATGCCGTGCGTATGTGCATGGATTCCAGCTTTTTGACGGAGCGGCGGCCTATGCCCCAGACGTCGCCGGCGGGGAAGTTCCGAAGCACCTTTTCGATGTCCTGCGGCCTGTGCATATAGCAGCCTCCGCGCAGTTTTGGGTACTGCTTGCAGAGCTTGGAGGCTATCTTGGCAAGCGTTTTCGTGGGAGCGATGCCCACGGAGACCGGGATGGCGGTGAGGCGCCGGCAGTCCCTGGAAACCTGCTTGGCGAAGGCGTCCGGGGCCGGTATGTTCATTCCGCGCAGGTCCAGGAACGCTTCGTCGATGGAGTACTGCTCCACGGAGGGCGCGAAGCTGCGGAGCACCTCCTGCACGCGGCGGGACATGTCGCCGTAGAGGGCAAAATTGGAACTGAACACCGCTACGTGGTGTTTTTCGACTATGTTCCGTATCTTGAAGAGGGGATCGCCCATCTTTATGCCGAGGGCCTTGGCTTCATTGGAACGGGCCACGGCGCAGCCGTCGTTGTTGGAAAGCACGATGACCGGCTTTCCGTTGAGTTCGGGACGGAAAACCCTTTCGCACGAAGCGAAAAAGTTGTTGCAGTCGGCAAGGGCGAACATCTAAGCCTTCTTGATTATATATGTGACCACGCCCCAGATGAGGAAGTCGTCTTCCGGGCCCACGGGAATCGGTTTGTAGCGGGTGTTGCCGTCGTTGCAGGGCACGAGGAGGGCGCCGCCCTGCTGCAGGCGCACTTTCTTTACGGTGTACTCGCCGTCTATGTAGCAGACGGCCTTGCAGCCGTCGTAGGGCTCCACGGCCCGGTCCACTATGATTATGTCGCCTTCATCCATATCCGCATCGACCATGGAGACTCCGTCGATACGGAAGAAAAAGGTTGATGCTGAATGCTTTACGAGGAGTTTCACGAGGTCGAGCCTTTCGCGCACGCCTTCGGCAGGCGACGGGAAGCCGGCCTTGACCGACCCCATCAGCTCCGACTCGAACTGCTCTTCAATCTTTTGTGGTTCCATCAGAAGAAGAAAAAGCAGAAGGCGGCCCACTCTTTCTTCACTCCGCTGGCGTGCCCTATGGTGCGGTAGGAACCGTCCTGTACGGTGCCGTCGGACTTGATGTGGCCTATGGTGCGGTAGGAGCCGTCCTGGACGGTGCCGTCGGATTTCACGTGGCCGATTGTGCGGTAGGAGCCGTCCTGGATGGTGCCGTCGGATTTGATGTGGCCTATGGTGCGGTAGGAGCCGTCCTGGACTGTGCCGTCGGACTTGATGTGGCCAATGGTGCGATATGAGCTGTCCTGTATGGTGCCGTCGGATTTGACATAGCCGACTGTCGCATAGTTGGAGCCGGTGAGCCTCTGGGCAAACGCCTCAGTGCCCGCAAGCAGCGCCGCCGTCGCAATGATGATGTAAAGCAGATGTTTCATAACGATTGGATTTGTTTGCGTAAAATTAGCTAACAGTTTTGAAATATCAAATGCCGTGCCCGCTTAAAAAGCGTATCCTATGCCTGCAAGGAAACTGAAGCCACCCATCCAGCAAGCCCCTGCCATGATATCTATGTGCTTGAAGGTGAAGGTGATGCCCGTTTCGGCACCGATGCCGGACCAGCTGAAATCAGTCACCTTTGCCCATTCGCCCCCAAGGTCTTTCCAAGCAAGGATGCGCTGGCCGCCGCCTATGCCTGCGAAGATGCCGAACCGGGCTGCCGGACGCCACAGGGCACCGGCGGACACGGCAAAGCTGGCATATCGTGCCGAGCCGTCCCCCCAGAACTTGCTGCCGGTGGAAATGGTTCCGTCGGAGTTGACATCATAGGATGTGCGGGTGGGCGTGAAATTGCTGCGGAAACTCAGGTAGCCGCCCCAGTGTTTCCTGCTTGCCGCAGCCCAAAGACCGTAGGAGGGCCTGTATCCGGTTTCAATGAAGGGAATCACGTCTAACCGCGGATCGCCATATTTTTCAATCTTTATAGTTTCGGCCCCGGCGGCAGGGTGGATTGGGGACAAGCCGGTCTCGGTAAGGCTCCTGACAGGAGAAAGAACCCCGGGCGGCAGGCTGACAGACGGGGGAATGGTTATGGGTGTTCTGGTCTGGTGGGATGGTGATTCGGGAGCAATTTGGCCTTTTTTGCTCCCAATCTGCTTGTTTTTTTTCGCTTTGGGAGAAATTAAGCCCGATTCACTCCCGTTTCCGGATTTGCTTGTGGTTTCGTAGCGGCTGCGGATTCCGTTAAAGCGGCTGCGCTGGGCACTGGACATCGAACCCTCAGAGTTCTGCATCAGGGTGCGCAGACGGCCCAGTTCGCCGAGCAACTCCGTGACTTTTGCGTCAGGCACTGATTCACCGCTGCTTATCCGTTCCCGCAGTTCGATGCAACTGGTGCAGATTTGTTCATATCTGTCCAGCACGGTATCCCAGTCGTTCTGCGCCCTGAGCAGGACAGGAAGCAGCAGGGTGGAGAGCAAGATGATTATATGCCGGATGGATTGCATTACGCAAATGTAAGCAAAATAGTGTATCTTTGGACTCTATGCAAGATGATTCAGGTTTTTTCAGCGGCCCGTCTACGTTGCCTTCCGGTACACGGGCGCCTGAGTGTATCCACCGTTCCGTGAACGGCTGGTCGGAACTTTGGCGTGTCGACCGGGACGGACGCTTCAGGGTGCTGAAGGCGCTCAAGCCTGAATTCCGCGGGCTGGTCCTTTATGAGCAGCTCCTGCGGAAGGAGTATGAAATCGGTTACGCGCTGTCCCATCCCTACATCTGCGAAGTGTATGGTTTCGTGGATATGCCGGAGTTCGGGAATGCCATTGAAATGGAGTGGGTGGACGGGAGCCCGCTGTCGGAACTTATGGCGCAGCGAAGGCTCGGACATAAGGAGGCCGTGCGAATCGTATCACAGCTTTGTGATGCTTTGTCATACATTCATTCCAAGCAAGTTACGCATCGTGACCTCAAGCCTTCCAATATATTGGTCACGCATAACGGCGGCAACGTGAAACTCATCGATTTCGGGCTCTCCGACGCCGACACGTATGCTGTCCTGAAGGGCGCTGCTGGCACGCCTTCTTGTGCGGCTCCGGAGTTGCTGTCGGGAGGTGTTGCAGATTCGAGGGCGGATATCTGGTCTCTGGGGAAGATTATCGCGGATCTGCTGCCCGGATGTGCCTGCATTGCGCGTAAATGTATGGCTGAGGATCCGGCCCGGCGCTATCCAGACGCCGCGGAAGTGAAGGCTGCACTGCTGCGTCCCCGCTCCTGGCGGGTGGTCGTGCCGCTGGCTCTTATTGCCGCTGCGGCAGGGCTCTGGATGCTTCTGCGCCCGTCTGCGGTGCCTGATGCACCCGGACTGCAGCAGGCCGCCCGGGACACCGTATCCTCTGTCTCCGATCCGTCCGTCATCGACGAACTTTTTCGCCAGGCTACTGAGATGCTGGAGAAAACAGACTGATTTCTATCAGGCCGCCGCTGCGCCCGGCCACGTATGGCGGGAGAGTCGAACCGTTACGGAGAATGCAGTCGATATAGAGAGGGTGCCCTTTCAGTATGGCGCCCGCTTCGAATTCATCCCCTTTCCTGAGTTTGGACTTGCCCGGGTCGAGTACTCGGAAGCGCTTGTCTCCCAGTGCTTCAATGCGTACGGTGCGGTCCGGCATCCAACTGAGTTGCAATTCGGTTCCGGGCCCAAGTGACGCTGCGTCGACGCGTTCCGCAGATATGAATGCGGAGGTGTCGAGAAGGTCCCGGCAGAGTGCGGCATAAGTATCGCGGCCGGTGTATTGCGCCAGCAGGTCCAGGGTCGACATCCGCGGGCGAGCCTGCGGATGGACATAGCCCCAAAGGCGTTTCAGGGTGGACACGGAGATCAGTGAACCTATGCGTGCTTCGATAGAAACGGAAAGGGCGTCGAAGTCGGTTGCCGTCTCGAGCCGTGAGCCGAATGTGCGCGCCACTTCATCTTTGAGGAATTGCAGTTCGGGGGAATTATTGGTCATAGCGGACAATGGTTGCAGAGGAGGGCAGCCCGGTGAGTTCTATCTGCTGGTCTTTGCCGAGGTAAACGGTCTGCAGGCGGTGGCACCCGGTCAGGTTGACGTATTCTGTTTTCAGCAACGTGCTGAGATCCAGGGTGGTGTAGTTGTTGAAACCGATGTTGGCGTGGTGCAGTTCGGATTGTTTCGGGAACTGTATCGAAAGCATGTCGTTGCGAACTGCGTCCAGGTATCTCATCGCGGGATTGCCGGTCAGGTCGAGCTCCTTGACCAGGCTTTTCAGCGTCATGCGGTGCGGACGTATGATCAGGGTGTCGAGGTTCCTGAAGCGGCCGAGCCCAGGTGCGCTTGCTATGCTGTCGGTCGGGACGGTCATTTTGCGGACAGCCAGCGCTTCCTGCTCGCTCAGCGTTCCGTCCTTGTCGGTGTCGAATTCCCGCAGGATGAAGGTCTCGAATGTCATTGAATATGACGGCAGGTCCGAGTCCGGGGGGAGCGTCACGAATGGCTGCCGGCCGGATTTGACGCTGAGGCCGCGGCCGTTTTCGACAAAGGCTTCGAATTCATATCCGGTGTCGGGCCGCAGCCCGCCGGCCATTGCCGCGAAGGAGTTGCCGCTGAGCCCGGCTTCCACGCGGATGCTCTGGGTGGTTCCATTCTGGGTCACATAGAAGCCGCACGCGGCTATGAGCGTGCTTTCGGAGACCTCCGCACTGAGGAGTGCTCCGTCGGTGCTGACGGATTCTACCGTTGCACGCAGGATTGTGGGCAGCTCCGCCGGTCGCGGAAGGGGATTGCCGCAGGAGAGCGCCATACCAAGCATGGCTCCCAGCACGAGTATGAACCTGACATACCTCATAATGTCATTTCCGGCGTTAAATATAATAAATTATGCCGAATTGTCTGAGAGAGCCCCGCAAATGAACCGGAGACGAACTTGAGTGGCGGATGCTGTACCATTACCGGCAACTGCGGCAATCTGCCGCGGAAGGCAGCTGGGGCTTCCAGCAGCCTTCGTTGGCAGATGGCGGGCAGCACGGGCCAGATGGCCCGTCAGGGCCTATGGCTTACCTGGACGGCTTCGCCAGTGGGCTCTCACGTGGACTCGCCCTGTCTTTGAAACTCTGGGTTTCTGCTTGTTGGCAGGTGCAAGTGTCGTTGGTTGCTCTTCGCTAAGCTCTATGCGAACGCGACCCGATTTGGCGTCTTTGGTGATGATAATTTGCATTTTAGTATGCTTTTAAAGATTACGGGTCCAATGGGCGGGTTCTATAGTCTAGCGCATCTGTATATAAAAAATACAGAGTATCCGCTTCTTTCGAAACACATACTCTGTAAAAGGTTTTGATGCCAAATCTGAGGCGCTTATCTCTCAAAGCATCGCAAATTATCTTGTTGCAAAGATAGTCGTTTTTCCATTTAAAACAAATATCAAGATAAAGATTTCAGCAATCGTAAATGAACCGGAGACGAACTTGATTCTGATTTGGTGAATACGGAAATTTGTGGATTAGCAACAGCCGATGTTTGAAATGAGAATTATAATTGCTAAATTGCAACGAAATATCGACAAACACTTGAAAGTGTGGTCGGCTCCCGGACACGAATCTGGAAAATTTATGAAGAGGGGGCAGACAGCATTTTCTCACGGCATATCCTTCGGGATCCGGCGTGGGGCTGTTGCTTTTTCTTCTTCGTGGCTTTCCAGAGCCCGTGTCCAGAAAAGTAGCGGCCCCCGCTTTCGGTATTGTCTTAACTACAAATCATATGGCTGTTTTTCAAATTACGACCAAGCAACTAAAAGTATGCAACGGTATCCGGATCGATCCCGGACTCTGTGTACAGATTCAGACTAACGACTTTGTCAACCCCCTTCTCACCATCGGCGGCCAGTCCGTCGCCGATGCCTTTATGAGAATCTATGGCATTGATATTCGCAAGGCGGGGATAATGAATCAGGTGTATTTGGATGTTAAAAGGATTATTTAGTTATGTTAATCATTTGCATCATTGTTATTATTATCGGCATATTAGTCGCTTCAAATAGGACGAAATGTCCTATATGCGGTTCAACTGATGTGATTAAGGAAGGAAGCTATGGATCTCCTTTAGAGACTGGTATTTGGGCAGCACTTCTTTCTATTATAAATCCTGCTTCTGCACAATCCTATGCTAGAAGGTCAGCTACCGCTAAATATCATAAATGTCGGAATTGTGGACATCAATTCTAATATTTCAAAGTAGTATAATAAGACAAAGGAGATTTATTATAGCAGTATAAGCATATTCATTTTTTTTAGTGTAATATTTGTGGTAAAGAGTGTATTGAGAATAATCTAATCAGTTAATTTTTAATTATATGGACCAAGACAATAAAGAATTGATTTCATGGGATGGCGTATTGGATGCGACAATGAAGATCCCTGGCATTAAAGTGAACAGAGAAGACTTTCTTGAAAAGGCATTCTGCTTATCAGGCGAAGTGAAGGATTTTTCAAATAGTCGACCACTTGACTATTATGATGAAGACATCATTGAGAAAGTGGCAAAAGATGTTATTAATGGACAAACAATAAAGGTGACAGCGGTGTCAACAATAGCGGGTATTCCTGGCGGTCCTGCTATTTTTGCTACAATGCCCGCCGATATTACGCAGTTTTATTGTCACGCCATTATTCTTGCTCAAAAGCTTGGTTATATATATGGTTGGCCAGATTTGTTAGATGAGGAAGGAAGGTTGTCAGAGGGTGCTAGAAATGTGTTAACCATTTTTATAGGTGTTATGATGGGATCACAAGCCGCGAGTAAGGTTGTTGGAGAGATTGCTAAACGATTTGCCTCTGAGGCTGCCAAACGTATACCCCAGATGGCTTTGACAAAAACAGCATGGTATCCGGTAATTAAGCAGATTGGAAAGTGGCTTGGCATCCAATTAACAAAACAAAGTGTTGGTAAAACAGCAGGAAAAGTTATACCTATTCTTGGTGGCTTTATTTCAGGAGGAATAACATTTGCCACATTCCGTCCGATGGCTGGCCGGTTAAGAAATGAGCTTCGTAATGAAATGCATCTGTTTAACAAGGTTGAAGATCACTTTTATTTTGAGAATGACGATGATATAAAGACAAATCTTTCTGATGAAGAATATGAAGTCCTTAGGATAAGAGCATGCATAAACATTGCGAAGATTGACTTCAATCTATCTGAAGACGAACAGAAGATTCTTATACAAATGATAAGTGACGCAGATATTAGTGAAGAGTACAAAGCAACACTATTGTCAGAATTGCATAAAAAAGAAATAGTTGATATTAATTTCTCTGCATTTTGTTTTAGCGAGATTCAGTCCTTGTCGTTGCTGGAAAGCCTTGTTTCCGTAGTGAATCTTGATGATCTTGCCGATGCTGAAAAGATATATTTGTTTAAGATAGCCAAAGATTTAGGAATTAGTAAAGAGACAGTTGCTGAAATGGTTTTGGCAGATCGAGGTCTATGATTTTTGGGTTTTTAATAGAAACATAGTTTGTAATCGATTCAGATTTCGTTCGATAGTTCTGTTATAGAAAAAACCTATGGCATGCAAATCAGATTTGGTTGAAGCGGCATGTAACTGCTGCCTCCATGCACATCAAGACAGAAATGGTTATTGGTATTGTTCCTGTCATAAGGACGATTATTTCCCTGATGCACCATGGGACGGTGAGGACGAATTCACCCCAACGTCTTGTCCTTCTTTCAAACCAGACAAGGGGGCTATTCCTCGCGAAGATTGGGTTTGGTAATAGTTCTCAATAGTTAGTTTAGAGGAATCGCAATCGTTGCTTGCCCTCACGGTGACAAGCCTTCCCCTTCACCGTATATTGAGTGGACGGCTTCGGGTGCTGCCTTCCGGCATTTTTATGACCCACTATCACACTACTGTTAATCCCGTGGTGGCTTGGTCGTTCCCGTCTCGGCTTACCGATAGAGCGCGCCCGTGAATTGGAAGAATCTTATTCAAAGCCACAGTTGACAGAGGATGAGCAAGAGTATCTGGAAATGAATAAAGGGTATGCTTTTGATGGAGATATCTCTGAACGTGACAGAAAGATGCTTAACAAAATGCGCAGCATGATGGGTATCAGTGAAGAACGTGCAAAAGAAATAGAAGCAATAGTATAAACAATGACAGCAATCGTAGGCATACTTAACCGCCGGGGGGCGGTGCTGGCGGCGGACAGTGCCGTAACGGTGGAGAACGGGGCGCGGAGGAAAATCTACAATACTGCGACCAAGATATTCCGCCTGACAGACGGGCCT
>JAEEGI010007387.1_pt1 | contig 24620 bp, 22 predicted proteins | sample 8958751 | NCBI WGS metagenome assembly JAEEGI01 (sample SAMN16246545, study PRJNA631951) | gut metagenome | biome: gut microbiome; feature: rumen; material: KS-attached | host: Bos | place: Iran: Karaj | collected 2018-10
AATACCTACGAACAGGAACAGTGCCCAGTAAAGACCTTTTCCTGCCTTTTCCTTGAGCTTCTCACCACCCTTGTGGCCTTTCTCAAGACAGAAGGTAAAGAAACCTCCGATCACCGGCTTGTCTTTTCCCCACTCAAGAACCTTTCTGGCAAAGAAAAAGATGATAGGCACCGGGATCATGTTACCGATGATAGCGATTATGTAGCTTGGCAACACCGGAAGTCCGTTTGCGATGGCATAAGGAACAGCGCCTCTAAGCTCGATAAGAGGAACCATTGAAATCAGAAAAACTATTATGTACTTCTTTAACATAAAAACTCCTGTACTTAACTCTCAAAAATTATTAACTGCAACCAAGTGATAAATATACACAAATCCGAATGATTTGTCTATATCTTTTTACTCGGCCAGTATCTCTCTAAGAGCAGCAAGAAGTGCATCCATCTCCGCATCGGTTCCCACCGTAATACGCAGATAATCCGATATCCTGTCAGCATCCCAGCGCCTTACGATAATGCCTCTTTCACGAAGCTTCTCAAATATGGTTTTGCCGGGTACACTCTTATGCCTGGCAAAAATAAAGTTTGCACTGGAGTCAGGGAATTCAAATCCCAGCTCACGAAGCTGTGGCTTAATTCTCTCTCTTGTTGCCACGATCTTTTTGCATACTTCCTTGAAGTACGCATCATCTTCTACCGCCGCAGCTCCTACTTCCAGAGACGGTCTGTTCATTGTATATGAGTTAAAAGAGAACTTGGCGTCCTGAAGATAACCGATCAGCTTTTTGGAGCCGAAGGCATATCCTATACGAAGACCTGCCATAGCCCTGGACTTGGAGAAGGTCTGGACTATAAGGAGGTTCTCATACTTGTCGATAAGCGGCTGCGCACTCTTTCCACCAAAATCAATATAGGCCTCGTCGATGATGACCACAACATCGGGATTGTGCTTGATCACATCCTCGATCATGTCAAGGTCTTCCAGAATACCGGTTGGCGCATTGGGATTAGGGAAGATGACACCGCCATTTTCCTGATAGTAATCACTGGCAACTATCCTGAAGTTCTCGTCAAGAGGCACTCTCTTATAAGGAATCCTGTACAGGTCTGCCCACACGTCGTAAAAAGAGTATGTGACATCCGGGAACAGGATCGGCTTGTCAGAATTAAAGAAGGTCATGAAGGCCATGGATATTACATCATCAGATCCAACGCCAACAAAGACCTGATCCTCCGGAATATCGTAGTACTCCGCAAGAGCCCATACCAGTGAGCTTGCCTGGGGATCCGGATAGAGCCTGAAGTCCTCATAATTGAGATTCTTGAGCTTATCCAGTACATCCGGTGAAGGCGGATAAGGACACTCGTTGGTATTAAGCTTTATTATGTTTTTGATCTTTGGCTGCTCGCCCGGCACATAGGGAACAACCCTTCTTGTATTATTTTCCCAGCTCATATTTTCGCTCCATTTCTTTGACTCAAAATTATACGGATTGAAGTGTTTAAAATCAAGCTGTCAGAATATTTAGTCTTTAATTTCAACTATAATGTTAATTACCCCCGGTGACGATATATAAAATGACAGCTAGGGAAAGCATGGGTCTTCATGGATGAGTTACATCTTCATCGATTATGAAGGTCCTTTTTTTGTGGCCTTCATAAACTTAAGGAGGTACCATGAAAATTGCAAAAAGTAACGTAAACCTGTACTCCAGTCACACTTATTACGAAGAGAACGCCGTGACTGTACAGAGTGGAGTGCTGACCAGGGATTCATTCCTTACAAGTCTCCAGAATCAGGAGAAAAAGATGGATTCTCTGGAGCTGAGCGAAGAGACGGATGTTTCAACGCCCCTTGCCAGCCAGAGCTACTCCTCCCTTAAGTCCTCTAAGGCAGAGTATCTAAGTCCCTATGAGTCTACTTTGCAGGATCAGCTTGCAGAGATAAGGACTACTCTTCTGGAAAGAATACTAAGGCTCTTACAGCTCTTCGATGGTGGCAGAGCAGACAGAGGCTACCGCAACACGCTTAACAGCACTGCTAATATGCTTGGCAGCGGCAACATGATGGTTCGAACCACCACGCTCTCTGTCACTCACATTGAGGAGGAATGTTCCACCTTCTCGGGTATGGGAACTGCCCTGACTGAAGACGGGCGGGCAATTGATTTTGGCGTAAGCTTCTCGATGTCCAGGCGCCTTACCGAATATGCCGGCATGAGCGTAGCAAGCGCTGTGAATTTCATTGACCCTCTTGTCATCAACGTGGGAAGTGATGTAGCTTACATCAGTGATCAATCCTTCTACTTTGACCTTGACTGCGACGGAAAGGAGGATAAGATCTCAAACCTGGGAAGCGGATCGGGCTTTCTTGCCTTAGACAAAAACGGCGACGGCAAAATAGGCGATGGCTCTGAGCTTTTTGGCACAAAGAGCGGCGACGGGTTTAAGGATCTTTCTGCTTATGATCTGGATGGAAACGGCTGGATAGACGAAAACGATGCGGTCTATGAAATGCTGAGGATCTGGATCAGAAATGAAGACGGCACAGATACTCTTCTTAGCCTTAAGGAGTCGGATGTGGGAGCAATTTATCTCGGTAATGCTGGTACTGAGTTTACTCACCACAATTCAGATTTTCTTATGTCTGCTATGACAAGATCCTCCGGAATCTTTCTTAAGGAAAGCGGAGGCGTAGGAACTGTGCAGCAGGTTGATCTGGCCGCAATGTAAGAAAGTAAATTAAAGGGACTATGGGCAATTATCTGCTCATAGTCCTTATTATGTCTAAAGCTCTTTTACTCCTGAATGTCTCTCTCGCGGTCTCCGTTGACTTCGCCGCTGAGGAAATGCCTTCTGCAGACTGATACGTAGGACTCATTGCCTCCCATCATGATCTGCTCGCCGTCTCTTACGATCTTTCCGTTTGATACTCTTGCGTTGAAGTGGGCTCTTCGTCCGCACCAGCAGACCGTCGGAACCTCTTCGATGTAATTGGCAACCTCCATAAGGCGCTTGGAGCCGCTGAAAAGATGGCTGGTAAAATCAGTTCTCAGTCCGTAGCAGATAACAGGAAGGTCATACCTGTCCACTACCTCTGCCAGCAGATCAACCTGCTCTTCTGTCAGGAACTGTGCTTCGTCCACCAGTACGCAGTCCAGCTTCTTCCACGCATCTGACTTCTTGGTGAACCACTCGTTCTGAACCTCTTCGAGGAAATCTTCCACAAATATGCACTCAGCGCTAAGACCCATTCTGGACTTGACTACCTTCTCTCCGTCTCTGTCCTCCGTCTTTGGCTTAAGAAGGATGCAGTTCTGACCCTTCTCGATATAGTTGTACCTTACCATAAGTGCATTGGCGGTCTTGGAGCTCCCCATTGCTCCATACCTGAAATATAGCTTCCCCATATTGTCCCCCTTATATTTTGTTTATACTGTAGCTTTTTTCTTAACAGAGTCTACTCCGACTCCAAAAATCTTATCCTTGATCGGCAAAAGAGCTGTGATAAGAATCTGACCAAAAAGAACGCATGTAATGATCTCACCTGCTCCTACAGTCAGTGCGAAGTACCAGAGGCTTCCCGGAATTCCGTAAGCATACTTAAGAACAAAAGGAATGATCACTGCGTTTGAAACAACAGGTGGCAGTGAGCAAAGGAATCTGTTCTTTCTAAGCATGTAGGTTCCTACTGCACCAAGAAGTGTAGCCAGTGTTCCGAAAATCACATCCGGAAGTGCTCCGCCGAAAAAGATGTTTGAAATAAGGCATCCAATCGTTACACCGGGAATTGCTGCACCGGTAAAGAAAGGAAGAATTGTCAGGCACTCAGAAAATCTTACCTGAATTGCGCCGCTTGCCAGGTCAAATCCTGCAGCAAGGGCTGTAAGTACTACGTAAAGGGCTGCGATGATCGCCGCGTGAACGATGTAGATTGTTTTGTTGGTTGTTTTGCTCATTGTTGGTTTCCTCCAAAATAAAAATCAATAGTTACCAACTGCAACCATGCGGTAATGTCACCTCCCAAATAATCACAGTTATATCCAAGGTAGTATAAACAGATTGACGGTGATTTGTAAAGTACTAATTAATCATCTTCATCTTCCATCTCGTCAAAAGCAATGACAGAGTCGATTATATCCTCAAAATCTTCCCGGAGTTCCTCCAGAGTATCTCCCTCGTAGGTGTAGATACGGTCATCGATTTTTACTTCACCGGTATAATAATCACACTTCTTGTCATAGTTAACTGTTCCTACATATCCTTCATATTCAAGCTGTTCCATAATATTTCCTTTCTTCCTGCAGGTCTTTTGCCCTGCTCAAACAAACACCCGGCTCGAAAGGAGCCGGGTAAATATCCTTATACTTCCCTTGTGGATTCTCCGATAACAAGTTCTCCGGGGAACACGATGTGCTTGTGTCCGGACTCCTTGTCGATGATGTCAAACAATAGCTTCATTGCTTCCTTGGCCATTTCCACTTTGGGCTGGCGAAGAGTTGTGAGTCTTGGAACACAGTATTCGGCAATTTCCTGTCCGTCAAATCCAACGACGCTTACATCTCCGGGGACATCGATTCCTGCGTCCGAAAGAGCTCTCAGCGCGCCCACCGCAAGCACATCCGAAATACAATAGATGGCAGTGAACTTCTCACCGGATTCGATAAGTGCCTTTGTGGTTGAATAGCCGTTACCAAATGTATAGATCCTCTGGTCTACGTATCTGATAAGGTTCTTATCCACCTCAATTCCATGCTTTTCCAGCGCCTCGCAGTAGCCCTTTAAACGGAGCTTTACGATTGAGGGTGTGTCGCTTCCCTCAGTGATAAGAGCGATTCTCTTGTGGCCGAGCCCCAAAAGATACTCCATAACCTTAAAGCTCTCTTTTTCATCATCTACAGTAACAGTTGAATAATCGTTTCTGCTAAGGTCATCCGCTATATCCGAACCGATCGTAGTAAATACCACCGGAACATTTAGCTGTTTGATCTTGTCTGCGGAGTGCTTTGCTGCGCCTCCCATGAAGATGATTCCCCTGAGCCTCTTTTCTTTTTCCAGCTCCAGAGCCACATCCAGCTCGTCCTCGTAGGCTTCTACGTGTCTGATCACCAGCGCGTACTTGCGTTCCTCAACCTCCTTCTCAACCACCTCGATCATGGGGGCAAAGAATGGATTGGTGATACCTCTTACCAGAACCGCGATGCACTTGGCATCGGTCCTTTTTAAGTTCCTGGCGCTGTTGTTGGGGATGTATCCGGTCTCCCTGATGACATCCATTATTCTCTTTTTGGTCTCCGGATTGATATCCGAGTGATTGTTGATGGCTCTGGATACGGTGCTGACTCCAACTCCGCAGCGCCTCGCTATTTCAACTATGGTTATCTCTGACATATTAACCTGCCGACATGTAGTATAGATTTGGCATCTCAGATGCCTGCAGTTCTCCTGTATATCCTTGCAAAGTCATGCATCTTTGCGCAAAGCTCCGGAGTAAGTGCATCCTTCTTCATTCTCCAGACCCAGTTTCCGCCAAGAGTTGAAGGTGTGTTGATCCTTGCATAGCCCGGGAGCTCAAGATAATCCTGCATAGGAATTATAACAGTATCTGACACGCTTGCAAAGCATGCTCTTATACAAGCCCAAACTGCATCTTTAGCATTCTTTATTCCAAGGTACTCCTTAGCAAACTTCTTATCATCCTTTGGAAGCTGATCGAACCAGCCTCTTGTGGTGTCGTTGTCGTGGGTTCCGGTATAAACTATGCAGTTCTTAATATAGTTGTGAGGCAGATAATCGCTCTCTTCTCTTGAATCAAAAGCAAACTGCAGAATCTTCATTCCGGGATATCCGGTCCTCTTAACCAGCTTTATAACTGTAGGTGTAAGGAAACCAAGATCCTCCGCGATAACTTCTTTCTCGCCAAGTTCCTTCTTCATTGTTTCGAAAAGACCAATTCCCGGTCCCTTTCTCCACTCACCGATCTCAGCTGTAGGATTTCCGTATGGTATTGCGTAATACTCATCAAATCCTCTGAAGTGATCGATCCTTATAACATCATAAAGCTTGTAGCAGTGGCCGATTCTCTTCATCCACCACTTATAGCCTGTCTTCTCATGGTAGTCCCACTTATAGAGCGGATTGCCCCAAAGCTGACCTGTTGCACTGAATGCATCTGGAGGACAGCCGGCAACATCTATAGGTGTATTCTTTTTATCCAGCTGGAAAAGCTCAGGGTTAGCCCATGTATCAGCGCTGTCAAAGGCAACATAGATAGGAATATCACCTATAATCTTGATGCCCTTATCGTTGGCATAGGTCTTGAGCGCAGTCCACTGCTTTGAAAAAAGGAACTGCAGGAAGCTGTAGAAATCAATCTCCTTGGCATACTTCTCTTTTGCCTTCTTCATGGCATCAGGCTTTCTGAGACGGATACTCTCCTCCCAGGTATTCCAGCTTCTTCCGCCGTTGGCATTCTTAAGCGCCATAAACAGGGAGTAATCTGCCAGCCAGTCGTTCTCTCTTTTCTTCTTGAAGGCGTCAAATTCCTTTTTGATCTTATCTGCATCCTTGGCCGAATCGATGTTTTCGTATGCCTTCTCCAGCAGAACAAATCTAGAGCGGTACATCTTCTCATAGTCGATGTACTCCTCTGATCCACCGAAGTCGCACTTGTCAGCATCTTTTTTAGTCAAAAGACCTTCTTCAATAAGTGTAGTGATATCGATAAAATAAGGATTTCCCGCAAATGTTGAGAATGACTGATACGGAGAATCTCCGTAACTGGTTGGTCCAAGTGGCAGTATCTGCCAGTAGCTCTGTCCGGCCTCTTTCAAGAAGTCCACGAACTCGTAGGCCTCCTTTGAAAAAGTACCGATTCCATACTCCGATGAGAGTGAAAAAATCGGAAGCAGCACTCCACATTTTCTTCCTGTCGTCACATTTTTCTTAGCCATGTTGTTCTCTTTCCCCTTTTCTCTTAACTCTGATGTTCTTCAAAAGCGTTTTTCTTGATGCCCCAGATCAGATTTCTCCACTGTTCAAGCTGATCTGTAGTCATGAATCCGTTTGAGGTTCCCATATAACCAATCTTGTAGGATGCGAACAAAAGCGCATTCTTGATGGCATTTACACTGTCCCCGTTTTCCATGTAATAGTGCAGGAAGCACGCAAAGAGCGCATTACCGGCACCAATGGTATTTACAACCTCATTGGTCTTGACCGTCTTATAGTGTACCCGAAGATCCCTGGTTTTATCAAATAAAATTAGACCTTCACTTCCCTGACCAAGAATAATGATCTCTGTTCCGTAGGTTCCTGAGATACGCTCGATGAACGCATAAGGATCCTCGGTGAGGGTATCATCACTAAAGTACAGTATCTTGGCAGGCTCAAGGAAGTCCGTGTTGTACTTTTCCTTTTCAGGAGAATAGCTTCTGACGTTGACCGCAATAGGCTTTCCATGCTCAACAGCAGCCTTGGCAAAAGGTCTGCAGAAATTAGCGTTGGCCAGCACCATCATATCGCAGCTCTCTGCAATGGGAGCTACCATGGACATATCATAAACATTTTCTCTAAGATCCTTAAGATCTTCAAAGATCTGCTGTTTTCTATCTCTGTCATAGAGCACAACCTCAGTGGGTGTCTCTCTCATCTGCTGAACGATATATTCTGTTGAAAGAGTGATCTTGCGATCCGGAGGATTGATTATTCCAAGGTCCTGATTCCTGCCAACAATGGACATGAAGCAAACCTCATCTCCCAGCCACTTAAGAGCCAGAGACTCGTTGTAGGCATCGCCGCCCACCGCCGTGAAGATAGAGTCATAGACGCTTGTTATCGGCGCATAGCTCACCGGAATCTTGTCTACTCTTACAATTGTCTCAATTTGTGTTACACCAGCTACTAAGAACTTGCTCATATCACCCTCCTTGTACTCATGTAGTCATGGTCTCGATCATATCGACATATTCTGTGGCTTCCTCCAAAAAGAAGTCGGCCCTGAAGCCCTCTGTCGCCACAGATTTCTGGATCAGCCCGTCTATGGTAAAATCCAGTATTGATCCCACCTTCTCAAAATCAATTCCCGGGTTAAATACCGTGATGTCAGCCCTCTCACGCAGAGCATGCATGATCCTCTGGTATTTTTCCCGCCTCTCACTGATCTCAAACAGAGCTTCGTTTTCCGTCTCCTGATCAGCCTTATTCAGGAAAAGAAATATGTATGGATACTGTGCCATGGAACTTGCCTTAGCAGAAAGGATCTGCTTGTACAGCGCGTAATACCCGTTCTCGTTCTTCTCCACATTGTTTGTGAGCTCCAAAGTCACAAATCTGGTGGCATAGTCATACAGGAATGAATACAGTCCTATCTTGCTCTCGAAGTAGTGGAACAGGAGGCCCTTACTTATTCCCGCATCCTTTACGATCTCGTCTGTACTGGCGTGCTTATAGCCATACTGGGAAAAGACCTTTAGAGCGGCATTTATCATTCTGTCCTGTTTTTCTTTCTTTAAGTCCCAAAATCTGTCGTTCATGGAATTCCCTCATCCCGAATTAATTGACCACATTAGTCTAGACTAAGTTTACCATTTATAAAAAGGTACAGCAAACGATTTTACGTTATTTATCAAAATTTAATAGTCAGGTCTTTTCTTTAAAAACAAATTGTATTAAAATTTAGATAACGTTTGAAGAGGAGGGGCTGATATGTCCAAGAAAAACGCATTTGGAAAATTCGTATTATTCTGTGCCGCAGTAGGTGCTGCCGCAGCAGGAGCATATTATTATCTCAGCAAAAGAGAAGAGGAAATCGCTGACAGCTTCGACGATGACGACTTTGATGATTTCGATGATTTTGATGATGACGAGCCTTCTGGTGACAGCAAAGCCGGTTCACGCAAATACGTTGATATCACAGCAACCTCATCTGACTCAGAAGAAAAGAGCGAAGAAGCTGAGGAGCAGCCTGCTGAAGAAAAGGCCGAGGAGCCAGCTCAGGAAGCTGAGGATTCAGAAGAGTTCTTCGACGACGAGGACAAATAATACAAAGCAAAATAATAACCCTTACAGATCCCGGATCTGTAAGGGTTTATTTTTTGTCTTATTGTTCTTCAGCAAGCATATCTTTGAGGATTCTTGCCTTGTCTTTGATCCTGCTGTTTGCTGATCTTGAAACAAGAAGCTCTCCGATCATCTTGGATGCAATATCCTTCTGTCCTGTTTCAACAGCAAGAGCTGCCATCAGGTAATCCAAAGTATTGGTATCCATTCCTGCTATAGGGAAGGTCTCGGTCTGTCTGGCCATGATGAAGCCTTCAAGGGCATTGCGCAGAAGCTCTTTCTCTTCTGCATCATTCTCTGCCTTCCTTGTCTCATAATCATCATCGTTGGGGTCAAGTCTCTGAGTTTCTCCACGGACAACCCATGCGGTCTTAAGGCAGATATAAGCCTTCTCGGAATTCTTGGCCTTCTTGACAACAGCATTGGCCAGAGCCAGCTGATAGATCCTCTTGGCATATTCGTAGGTGTAGATAGGCTCCTTATTGGGCTCATGTCTGTAGTTCATACAGATCTTGATCCTGATGTCGTCTATCTGATATTTGGTAAGGTTCGGGAAATATCTGCTAAGAGCAGCATACCCACATGCAGGACAAGCGATGACATCGTACTTGTTCTGATCGAGTTCATCGTAGTCAGGGCGAAGATCTATGTCAACAGCCTTCATCCTTACCTTGCCGGTCCTGACCGTCTTGGCATCAAAGTCAGAATCGCAGACAGGGCATTTATATTTCTTGTCAAAGAGATAATCCTCTTCGTTTACCAGCTGCAGCCTTTTCTTTGGCTCTTCCTTTTTAACGGCGGCCTCTTTTTTCTTGGGTTCTTCAAAAAGAGATTCACCCTTTATGTTACCAAGTCCAAGTTTATCAAATCCGGAAAAAATACCTGCCATACCCTCACCTCACTTGTTAATCAGTTTTTAGGTAGCACAAAAGAGCTCTTTAAGGAAACGATCCTGTTGAATACCGGAGCTCCTTCCTTTGAATCCTTGCAGTCCACGCAGAAGAACCCGTTTCTTACAAACTGGAACTTGTCGAAGGCCTTGGCGCCGGCAAGCTCGGGTTCTAACCTGGCGTTCTTTATAACGGTGATGGAGTTGGGGTTAAGATTAAGGGATCCGTCCTCCTCGTTGTAAACACCCTTCTCCTCATCAATTATATTCTCATAGAGTCTTACTTCTGCTGTTACAGCCTGCTCTGCAGCAACCCAGTGGATAGTACCCTTTACTTTTCTTCCATCGGGGCTGTCTCCGCCCTTTGTAGCGGGATCGTATGTGCAGTGGATCTCAGTTACGACACCGTTCTCATCCTTCTTGTAGTCTGTGCAGGTTACAAAGTAAGCGTTCATGAGTCTTACTTCGTTTCCCGGGAACAATCTGAAGTACTTCTTTGGTGGCTCCTCCATGAAGTCTTCTCTCTCGATCCACAGCTCTTTTCCGAAGGGGATCTTTCTGGTTCCCATCTCAGGAACTTCCTTGTTGTTCTCTATCTCAAGATACTCTGTCTCGCCCTCTGGATAATTGTCTATGATGAGCTTAACAGGATCAAGGATTGCAAGCATTCTTGGCACCTTGAGCTTGAGGTCCTCTCTGATGCAGTACTCAAGCATTGCATACTCGGCTGTTGAATGAGCCTTGCTGATGCCGCACATATCAACGAACATCTTGATGGACTCGGGAGTAAAGCCTCTTCTGCGAAGAGAAGCAATGGTTACAAGTCTTGGATCATCCCATCCGTCAACTATTCCGTCCTCTACGAGCTTCTTGATATATCTTTTTCCTGTTACCACGTTGTTGAGATACATCTTGGCGAACTCGATCTGACGTGGAGGATTCTTATATTCGCACTCGTTCTTAACCCAGTCATAAAGAGGTCTGTGATCTTCGAACTCCAGTGTGCAGAGGGAATGTGTGATACCCTCGATAGCATCCTCGATAGGGTGTGCAAAGTCGTACATAGGATAGATGCACCACTTGTCTCCGCATCTTGCGTGTGACATATGTGCAACACGGTAGATGATCGGATCTCTCATGTTGATGTTAGGTGATGCCATGTCGATCTTGGCACGAAGTGTCATTGCTCCGTCAGGCACGCTGCCGCTCTTCATCTCTTCAAACAGACGAAGGTTCTCCTCAACGCTTCTGTCCCTGTTGGGATCGTTCTTGCCGGGCTCTGTGAGTGTTCCTCTATACTCTCTCATCTCATCAGCAGTGAGCTCTGAGACATAGGCCTTGCCCTTCTTGATGAGTTTTACAGCATCTTCATACATCTGATCAAAGTAATCAGATGCATAGAAAAGTCTGTCCTCATAATCAGCACCAAGCCACTTTACATCCTCGATGATAGCGTCCATGAACTCAGACTTCTCCTTAGTGGGGTTGGTGTCGTCAAATCTCATGTTGAACTTGCCGTTATACTCCTTGGCCATTCCATAGTTGAGAAGTATACTCTTGGCATGTCCTATATGCAAAAAGCCGTTTGGCTCGGGAGGAAAACGTGTATGCACGTGATCATAGACTCCCTCTGCCAGGTCCTTATCGATTGCCTGTTCAATAAAATGTCTTCCGTTTACGTTTGTTAATTCTTCTGCCATTTCTTTATATTCCTTTACTTCTTTCGTGATACCCGGTTTGCTGCAAAACAATACCGTATCGTTTAGTATACCACAAGAGAATTATTTATACACATACTTTTCTTCGAAGGCGGCGCGGCGCATTGGCTTATCATAGTAGTAGCCCTGAATGTACTTAACGCCCATGCCCTCGAGGGCATCCATCTGCTCTTTAGTCTCAACACCCTCTACACAGATATCTGCACCTATGGATCTGCCCATATCCACCATTGACCTTACAAAGGACTGAGAGTATGCGTCATCCGCGATGTCTTTTACATATTCTCTGTCAATCTTGATGATATCAAAAGGAAGTGCCCTTATACTGCTAAGAGCCGAATAACCTGTTCCGAAATCATCCAGTGCAAGCCTTACGCCAAGTGCCTTGATATCAAGAATCGTCTGCTTGGTCCTTGCCAGATCATTTATTGCAAGTCTCTCTGTGATCTCAAATATGATATTTTCAGGCCTTATATTATTCTCCTCAATGCAGCTCTTTATGATATCAACAATATCGTTCTGCATGATCTGTACAACCGAGAGATTTATTCCAACTGCGAAATCTCCTTTGCCTGACTCATTCCACTGTCTGCAGCACTCGCAGGCCTTGCGGAACACGTGGTTTCCAATAGGAGTAATAAGTCCCAGGTATTCAGCAAGAGGAATAAACTCCTCCGGACTTAAGAAGCCCAGAGAATCACTGTTCCAGCGCACAAGTGCCTCTGCACCAAGGTGCGGAGCAGCTTTCTTTTTGCCTTTGCCATCGGGAACTGCTGTAAATATCGGCTGGAAATAAACCTCAAACTCATCGCACTTTCTGGTGATGGCTGAGTACATGTTCTTCTCAAGGTCCATTCTGTGAATGGATGAGGAATCGATGTTGTCTGAGTACTCGGCAATCCTGTTTTTGCCGGACTTCTTGGCCTCATACATGGCAACGTCGGATTTCCTGATGAGCTCAGATACGTTGTCGCCGTGCTCCGGGAACTTGACTACGCCCATACTCATAGTGCAGTAGTAGTCGCTATCCTTTAAGTACCAAGGGGTCGCAAAGGCATCCTTGATCTCCTCCACGATCTTGTCCATTCTGTAGTAGCTGTCCGGAGGAACAATGATAACGAACTCGTCACCGCCCATTCTGTAGCAGGAGCCAGTGATGCCTTCGATCCTGCTGATTGCCTTGGAAATATCCTGCAAGAGAACATCGCCGTACTGATGTCCCAGACTGTCGTTTATATGCTTGAAATCGTCCAGATCCAGGTACATGAGAGCACCGGTTCTGCCTGTTGTTCTGGCTTCGTCCACATATCTTGCCAGATCCTTTTCACAGCACATTCTGTTGAAAAGACCTGTCAGGAAGTCCGTGTAAGCCTGCTGCTCAATTCTCTTCTGATACAGCTTTTTCTCAGTGATGTCGTAGATAGCGCACAGTGAAACCGGTCTGCCGTCAACCCATTTGATCCTGGTGTAGTAGACGTCGTACCACTTCTCTCTGTCCTTGTGGTGAACTTCATAGTTGCCGCTGTGGCTTCTGGATGGAATATTGGTCTCAAAGAGCTCTACCAGTCTGTTCTCAGTGAGCTCCTTATTAAAGTTCTTTTTAAAGCTTCTGTTGGCGAACAGAATAATTCCAGTCTGGTTATCCCTTACATAGATAGAGCTACCCACGTTGTCCAAAACAGCTTCCAGCGATTGGAAAGAGCTGGCAAGTGAGTTGGTCTGCAGTCTCTTAGTAATGATACTCTGAAGGATCCTGATGGCATCATTTACGAATTTGATATCATCAATGGACCAAATCCTGTTCTCACGGTTCTCAGTAAGGCACGCATAAAATCTGGGCGCACCGTTTATAACAATAGGCATGGCAACCAGTGCCTTGATGCCGAGGTTCTCGATCTGTTCCCTCTCACCGGCATTCATCTGGGTGTCGCTGGATATTGCTATTGCCTTGGGATTACCAAGGAACCAGCAAACCTCCTGATCAGTGGTCTCGGAAAAGAGCTTGTTCACCCCCGGATGTGTCCACTGAACAATGATATCCATCAGTGTGTTGTGGTGGATCCTGCAGGTGAAGGCGTTACTGATCTGAAGATATGTACAGAGCTTGGCGAGCACATCAACCATGATCTCCTCGATCACATCATCACTGTCAAGGAGTGATACGATCTCTGTCATGGTCTCGGCTCTGTGGAAGGAGCTGGTCATCTCCAGTTCCTGGAGCTTACTCTCCTCGCTTATGGCAAGCGCTTTAGACCTCGATGTTTCTATCTGGATAAGAACATTCAAGGTCTCACGCAAAAGATCTAAGGTCTTATAAAATTTAGCTTCGGAAATCTGATACTGGAAATTATCTATTGGCGGATAGTGGAAGAAGCTCTGATCGTACTCAGCGTCTGTGAAAACGCCGCAGACGATCCATACCCCGGCTATGACGCCGCCGCTGTTAACGGCAACTGCTGCCAGCCTGAGGTTGGGTATCTCTGTGATCTCAACTGCCTGGTCTTCCAGGTCGCTCTCTGATACACGCCTGCAGATATTATGTATCCTGATGGGGGTTACGTATTTTTTGATTATCTCTATTTCATGGACGTTGCCGGAAAATTCGGTAACGGGTACTCCGTTTTCGTCCAGGCACTGGGCGTAGACTCCTGCCATCTCGCAGAATCTGTCCTGCCAGGACTGCATTTCTTCCTTGTTTTTTGGCGCAATTTTACCAAGGACTCCGCTTTCGGGGGCGAAGCCCTGGGTTGGTGACTGAATCATTTCTGCTGGGGTTGTTGTGTCGTACACGCAAGTTTCTCCCTGCATAGTGGATTTTTATCACATAGGAACAAGGAAGTTCCGCTCTCGTATAGTAGCTACACGTAGCATAACAAGGAAGTTCCGCTCTCGTTACACTCGCCGGAACTAAGTAGTACACCAGGCTCGAAAGGACCTCGCCAGGTGATTACTTATCGTCTACACTATAATTCGGAGCCTCTTTTGTGATCTGTATATCGTGAGGATGTGACTCACGAAGCGCTGCAGAAGTCATCTTGATGAATCTGCCATTCTCCTTGAGCTCTTCAATGCTGCTGCATCCGCAATATCCCATACCTGAACGGAGTCCGCCCATAAGCTGGAATACTGTATCCTCTACTGTTCCCTTGTAAGCAACACGTCCCTCAACGCCTTCCGGAACAAGCTTCTTGGCATCTTCCTGGAAGTAGCGGTCCTTGGAGCCGTTCTCCATAGCTGAGATGGAGCCCATTCCACGGTATACCTTGTACTTTCTGCCCTGGAAGAGTTCGAACTCACCGGGAGCCTCGTCGCAGCCTGCGAACATTGAGCCCATCATTACCATATTGGCTCCGGCTGCGATTGCCTTGGTGATATCTCCTGAATACTTGATTCCACCGTCGGCGATGATCGGAATACCATACTGCTTGGCCATCTCATAGCAGTCCATAACGGCTGTAACCTGAGGTACGCCGATACCTGCCACTACTCGTGTTGTACAGATGGATCCCGGTCCGATACCTACCTTGACCGCATCTGCTCCTGCTTCTATAAGGTCTTTTGTTGCAGCTGCTGTTGCGCAGTTTCCTGCAATGACCTGAAGGTCCGGGAATTTCTCTTTTATCATGCGAAGGCACTTAAGAACGTTCTCTGAATGGCCGTGGGCTGAATCCAGAACGATAACGTCTACCTTGGCATCAACGAGGGCTGCTACTCTGTCCAGGCAGTTGGCTGAAATTCCAACACCTGCTCCGCAAAGAAGTCTTCCCTGATCATCCTTAGCTGAAAGAGGGTACTTGATAGTTTTCTCAATATCCTTGATGGTGATGAGTCCAACCAGATTGTAGTCGTCATCAACGATAGGGAGCTTCTCCTTCTTGGATTTGGCAAGAATGCTCTTTGCACCCTCAAGGGTGATGCCTTCCTTAGCTGTTATAAGGTTCTCGCTGGTCATAACGTCTTTGATCTTCTTGGAGAAATCCTTCTCAAACTTAAGATCGCGGTTAGTGATGATTCCAACAAGCTTTCTGCCTTCTGTGATCGGCACGCCGGAGATCCTGAATTTAGCCATCAGGGAATCGGCATCTGCCAGTGTATGGTCTGGAGAGAGTGAAAATGGATCAGTGATAACTCCGTTCTCAGATCTCTTTACCTTGTCAACTTCCTCTGCCTGAGCTTCGATAGACATGTTCTTGTGGATGATACCGATACCACCCTGTCTTGCCATGGCAATGGCCATTCTGTGCTCAGTTACTGTGTCCATTCCTGCACTCATCATAGGAATGTTCAGCTTGATCTTTTTGGTAAGATAGGTGCTGACATCCACCTGATTAGGTATAACCTGTGAGTAAGCAGGTACTAAAAGTACATCATCAAAAGTAATTCCTTCACCGATAATCTGTCCCATATTCTCGCTCTCCCTATTTAATCAACTCAGTCAGTGAACACCTTGCGGGGTGCTACACTCTTCACAGCAGCTACAAACTCAGCACTTGGCTCAAATATTATCTTTTCTTTTCCATCATATATGAAGGTATATGTTGGATCCGGCTGAGGATTCTGTACTCTGGAAGAATAATCAACTGTCTTTAAAGTCTTGTTCTTGTATTCATCCAGATGGTAAGAACGGGATGGAGCCATCACATCGATGTGGTTGACCTCATACTTGCCGACATTTTTGCGATTACTCTTGTTGAGGATCTTATCTACTGTGATCTCCCTCTCACAGTACTGATACTCAAACTCAATATTCGCGTTTAAAGAAAGGAAATAATACGCAGCACCTGCGCCTACGCACAGAATAAGACCTACAACCCCGAGCCCCGTCAGGATTGAGGAAAGAAAGAAAATAATCGCCAGTACTAAAAAAAGATAACTAAGAATCTTCACAACAGGTGAAGCCTTGCTTTCTACCAGGCATTCTACATAAGTGTTATCACTTGCCATTACAGAACTTCTCCTCCTTAAGTAATTCAATTTTAACGACTATGTTATATTACTTCCCTTAATCTTTCAAGGTCTTTTTGGTACTTTGTAAATTATTTTCGATTGACACTGTATAGGCGCTCTTATATCATATCTAGAGTACGAAAAATGCCTAATAACATTATATATGTTTTAACGCAAAAAATATATTATATTTCTGTTAAGAAAATGATGATGGGAGTAGCTTATGGCAGTTAGAGATGAGATAAGAGAACAGCGTCAGAAGCTGAAAGGGCAGGGGTTTAAGGCCCACTGGGATTATTTCTGGGAATACTACAAGATACATACTATAGTAGCAGTTTTTGCATTGATATTTATTATCACGATCGTAAGGGATATTACAAACAAAAAGCCCTATGCCCTGGAAGCAATCTTCATAAATAGTGCAGGACTTGATACACAGACCACCATTCAGGATGGCTTTATTGAATACGCAGGGATTGATTCTGCTCAGGAGAGCTGCATGGTTGACACCTCAGCAAACTTCCAGATTTCAAACCTTGACACCACCGCAGTTGCCACCAGCGAAAAGATCTTTGCCATGACCTCAGCCAAATCCCTTGATATTATCGTTGCCGACCGCAACAGCTTCGCACACTTCGGAGGTCAGGGTTCATATATGGATCTCAGGGAAGTTTTTTCAGATGAAGAACTTGCAGCCCTTGAAGACAGACTGTTCTATGTGGATGAAGGATACATCGAATACCTCGCATCCTCAGAATACACAGAGTACATCACCACCGGTGTTTATGATAAATCCAATAAATACGCCGTACAGGCAGCTGAGTACAACGAGACCTTTTTATTCCCGGAAATACCTGTTTCAGAAATGGATAATCCTATTCCAGTGGGTATTTATCTAAAAGACTCTAAGGTTATTGCCGAGACAGGAACTTATCCCGACGAAGCCCCACTGGCAGCTATTATTTGTAACACCCAAAGACTAGACAACGCTATAAAATTCGTAGAGTATCTTTTGCAGCAATAAACAAAGAAAGTCGCAGTTCGCAAATGTTAAAAAAATTAGTATTTGCGAACTGCGACTATTTTATTACACCTGTGTTGTTACAAAGATATCGTAGATGGCTGCAATAGCCTTCTCAAAGTCTCTGTTCTCCACACCAATAATGATGTTGAGCTCGGAAGATCCCTGATCGATCATGCGCACATTCACACTGGCATGCGCAAGTGCCGAGAAAATTCTGCCGGCTGTTCCGCGGGTAGATTTCATTCCGCGTCCCACTACCGCGATAAGAGCCAGATCCGACTCGATCTCCAGCATATCAGGGTGTGCAAGTCTGTGAATCTCAGAAACTACAGACTGCTCTTTCTCAATGAATTCGTCCTGCTGAACGAATACTGTCATGGTATCAATTCCCGAAGGAACATGCTCGATAGAGATGTTCTGATCCTCAAAGGCCTGAAGCACTCTTCTCACAAATCCAATCTCGGAGTTCATCTGATCCTTGAGTACGTTCACACAACAAAATCCCTTTTTGCCGGCGATTCCGGTGATAACATATTTTGACTTCTTGGCTGTGGATTCCACGATCCAAGTTCCGGGATCATCAGGCTTGTTTGTGTTCCTGATGTTGATTGGAATACCCTCTTTTCTTACAGGGAAAATAGCATCCTCGTGAAGTACGGAAGCTCCCATGTAAGCAAGCTCTCGAAGTTCTGTATATGTAATAGTCTCGATATACGGCGGCTTGTCGATGATCCTGGGATCAGCTACAAGGAATCCTGAAACATCAGTCCAGTTCTCATATACATCAGCCTTGATAGCCCTGGAAACAATTGAACCTGTTATATCAGATCCGCCTCTTGAAAATGTCTTTATCCTTCCATCGGAATATGCCCCGTAAAATCCGGGAATAACAGCCTTGGGTGTCTTCTCCAGCTTCTTGCCCATAAGCTTGTTGGTCTTCTCGCTGTCGAAATCTCCGTTCTTGTCAAAAGCAACTACGGTAGCCGCGTCAATAAACTCATATCCAAGATATGCTGCCATGATGATTCCGTTTAAGTACTCACCTCTGCTGGCTGCATAATCTGATCCGGCGCCGGATGCGAAATTCTTGTCGATAGTCTTAAATTCACCCGAAAGATCAAGCTTGAGCTTGAGCCCCTTGATGATCTCATCATATCTTGCCTTGATATCTGCAAGAGCCTTGCTGTAATCTTTTCCAGCCTCTGCAAGGGCGTAGGTTTTGTAGAGCATATCAGTAACCTTTGTGTCCTTGGAATTTCTTTTTCCCGGAGCTGAAGGCACTACATAAACCCTGTCAGGATCAGCCTTGATGATGTCTCCGACTTTCTTAAACTGCTCGGCGCTGGCCAGTGAGCTTCCGCCAAATTTTACTACCTTTCTCATTGCACTATCTTCCTTTTATCATTTTTTCATCAGTAAAGTCTGATGTATCCTTTAACGCTGTCCATCTTCCACAGCTTCTCCTCAAAATCCTTCTCGGAGATATCGTCTGTCAGGAACGCGAACTCACCGTGAACATTCTCGCCGGTAACTTCCTCTATTTCCCTTCCGAAGACCTCAGCTGCCTGCTCCTTGAGAGCTGCAGGAACGCGTACAAAGAACTGTCTAACAGAATTATCTTTGCTGGTAAGAACTGCCTTCTCAGCCTTCATATTAACTTCAATATGCTTACCCTTGTGTTTGATGATATCAATAACATCGGCAACCACCGCACTTGCAGTGGCATTCTTTCCTGCGCCTCTGCCGTAGAACATAACATCGCCCACCATATTGCCGTGTACATTTACAGCATTGAATACGCCGTTAACGTTAGCAAGCGGATTCTCCATAGGTATCATGAACGGAGCAACGATAGAGAAGAATCCGTTCTCATTCTTCTTGCACATAGCAAGGAGCTTTACTGCCATTCCAAGGCTCTTTGCGTATGCAAAATCCTCGATGCTGATCTTTGAAATACCCTCAGTATAAATGTCCTCATACTGAACATGCTTGCCACTCATAAGGCTTGAAAGAATGGCAAGCTTGCGGCATGCATCATATCCTTCCACATCTGCTTCAGGATTTCTCTCAGCATAGCCCTTGTCCTGCGCAGCCTTAAGTACAGTCTCAAAACCAATACCCTCTTTGTCCATCTTGGTAAGGATGTAATTGGTTGTACCATTCAGGATTCCTGTGATGGAATCAATCTTCTCATGCTTAAGGGAATCATTTATAGTGCGCAAAAGAGGTATTCCTCCTCCTACACTTGCCTCAAACAGATAGCTTGCTCCATTCTTTTTAGCCAGCTCTACTAGCTCAGGACCGTGTGCTGCCACCAGCTCCTTGTTGGATGTGCATACACTCTTTCCTCTCTCCAGAGCACTCTTTTCAAAAGAGAACGCAGGCTCAAGTCCGCCCATTGTCTCACAGATAACTTCTATCTCAGGATCGTCAAGAATGATGTTGATGTCATGAACCACCTGTGTCTCGTGCTTGTCCCCCGGAAAATCCCTGAGATCAAGAATGTACTTGAGCTCAAGCTTCTCCCCTGCACTCTTTTCAATTTCAGCTGCGTTTGTGTCGAGAACCTCAACTACGCCGCTTCCTACTGTACCGTACCCTAATACTGCTACCTTTGCCATGTCTTCCTCCTTATGTCAACGTTGCACTGCGGCCTGTTATGTGGACCTTGTGCACTCCTTCAGTCTTTTCCATGATGGAGATCATCTCCATGATATCTCTTGTTGTTGGCAGAACCTGTATCGTGATTGAAATGGATGCCACACCGTTTAGCGGAATGGATTGATGTATCGTGAGGATATTGGCTCCGAACTCCGCTATGAGATTGAGCACATATGACAGCAGCCCCACCTCGTCGTTCATCTGGAAGGTCAGGGTAAGTGTGGTTCCCTGAAGGCTGTCATGAAACTCGTATATATCTTCTTTGTATTTGTAAAAAGAGCTCCTGCTGATCCCCAGGATCGATGCTGCCTCGTTGACTGTCTTGACCTTCCCTGATTCCAGAAGCTTCTTGGCCTCAACAACCTTGAGCAGTACCTCAGGCACAGCCTGCTTTCTTATTACATAATATCCTGTATCCTGTTGCACTTTTTCTCTCCAAAATGTTTTTGTCACACGGACATTTGTGTGCACAGGAAAGAGTTTAGCACAGTGAAGTCTTGAAGACAAGCATTATTTTTTATAAATATTCAGCCTTTATGCATTTTTCTTTGTACATAGTGCCAAAAGTGCATAAAAAAGGCTGTAGCACTATGCTACAGCCCTCAAGCTCAATTTATTCAGCATTCTTTTTCTGAGTGGACTGATCAACCGCCTCTGCCGCTGTATTTCCACTTTCAGCAGTTACTGTCTCTTTCGTTGCTTCTGTTGTTTCATTAGTTGTAGTTGAATCTGTAGTAGCCTCTTTTGCTACCGCATCGCCCGTTTCTGCCCCTTCAGCAGTAGTCTCCTGTACAACAGCAGCCTCTTCCAAAGTAAGCCCGTAAATACCGCCCAGATAAAGAAATCCGGCATACCCATTTTTATCAAGCAGAGCTACGGTATCCTGTCCTGCCGGAATAGTGAAGCTCACACGATTTCCCTTATATTCCTGATCCAAAAAGCTCACATGAACAGAAACATCCTGTCTCTCAGCCAGCGCCTGCATAACCTGCTTATTAAAGTTAATATAATGAGATGTCTTTACATTAACTATTCCATTCTCAGGAGCAACCTCAATCCTTCTTGCCACATCCCCCTGAAAAGCATAATACGCCTCGATAGGTCTGAAGTACCAGATCTTCCCACACTCAGTGCACATATAATTAATTGTACCCTCAGCGCACTCACTCTCATTCATCTTCGCAATCCACTTGAAATGATGAACATGATTAGGATCGTTCTGCAGCGCTTTCCTGGCCTCTTCAGCCTCCTTCGCCAACTGCTCAGCCGTCTTCTCAGCCACCTGCTCAGTAGTCTGTGCCTCTGTCTGTACCGCAGTCTGCTCTGTTGTCTGTGCCTCTGTCTGTACCACCGCCTGCTCTGTTGTCTGTGTCTCTGTCTGTGCAACTGTCTGCTCTGTTGTCTGTGTCTCTGTCTGTACAACTGTCTGTGTTGCAACCTGTTCAGTTGTCTGTCCAGCAGTCTGAGCAGCACTTTGTCCACTCACCGCTGTATTCTCTGCAGCATAAACAGCTCCGGCATTATGAGGTTGCACTGCAATAGCTGCTGTCAGCACAATTGCTGCTGTCATAATCCCTTTTATCAAAAACATGTTAGATTTCATTTAAAATCACCTCTCAGCATAAGTAATTCTTATCTATATGCATACTATAGCACGTTTTTTCGATTTTCTCCAAATGCTTTATTTTTAAACTGTACATTTTTCCAGTAAAGAAGCGAAAAGCCACGGCATCGGGGAATGCCATGGCTTTTCAAAACGCTTATAAAAGGAAAGAGTAAAATAGGAGGATATCTAAATGAAAATCCTATCTATATATCATCCTTTAACCGCACCTGCAGATACACCACCAACGATATATCTTGAAAGCAGGAGATAAATTACGATAACCGGGAAAATAGAAGCGGCAATCATAATGTAAATCTGACCCATATCGAAACGCAGCCAGTCGGCTCCACGAAGCTGAGCGATCATAACTGGAAGCGTCTTCTTTGTATCAGTGTGGAGGATCAGGGCCGGTGTGAAGTAGTTATTCCAGCTACCTACAAAAGCGAAGATCATCTGAACACTGATAGCAGGTCTGATAAGCGGCATAATGATAGTATTGAAGGTTCTGAACTCGCCTGAGCCATCAATTCTTGCAGCCTCAACAAGTGAAAGAGGCAGGTTAGACTCCATGTACTGCTTCAGATAGAAGTATGTAACAGGAGATGCAATTGCAGGAATGATAAGTGGAACGATTGAGTCATCCATACCAAGACGTGTGATCAAACGCAGGAAACCAAGTGCGGTAACCTGTCCGGGAATCATCATGATTGCCAGGATAAATGTTGCAACTGCTGCTCTGGCCTTGAACTGATATGTGTTGATAGCATAAGCGGTCATTGCTGAGAAATATGTACAAAGAACCGCTGTGCACACTGACACGATAATACTGTTCAAGAAGCCTCGTGCAATAGGAATAGTTCCATTTATAAGGCTGTTCCAGTTATCCAGAAGATGTGTGCTGGGAAGGATTGTGAATCCCAAAGTCATCTCTGAATGTGATCTTGTTGAGTTAATAAGCAAAATGTAGAACCAAATGAGGCAGAGGAACGAAAAGAAGATAAGCACAATGTATGCTATAGTTCTTCTAACTCCAATTGGGACTCCATGGGGTTTCATAGTTGTTTCGTTATTCATCCCTATTTCCTCCTTAATTCTTTTCTTTGTTGCTGTTCATTCTGAATACGATAAGACTCAGAATACCAGTAACTATAAATAAGAATACTGACAAAGCACCACCACGACCAACGTCCTTACTGGTCAGGTATCTGTTCAGCAGCATGATAACTGTGGTCAATGCGTCCATTGGGTTACCACGGCCGTTTGTCAAGATCTGAGGAACATCGAACATCTGCAGACCACCGATAAGTGATGTGATCAGCACATATACAAAGATAGGTTTAAGAATAGGCATTGTAATTTTGAAGAATACCTGTGAAGCTGTAGCTCCGTCAACCTGTGCAGCTTCATAAAGTGATGCGTCAATACCAAGCATACCTGCCATAAGGAGGATAGTGGTATTACCAAACCACATCAGGAAGTTCATCAGCATAACAAGGATTCTTGAAGCGCCAACAAACTGGAAGAACTTAAATGGCTCGCTGATAACATTGAGACTCAAGAGAATCTGGTTAACAGGACCGCTGTCTGAGAATAATGCAAAGAACAGCATTGAAAAAGCTGATGCCATGATCAGGTTAGGCATGTAGATAACTGTCTTGAAGAATCTCTGACCCTTGAGTCTAAGTGAAGGATCTGAGAACCAGTAAGCCAGCAAAAGAGCTATAACGATCTGTGGGATGAAACCACCAACCCACATGATAAGTGTATTTCCTAAATATTTCCAAATCTCCGGTGTTGTAAGAAGATTTACATAGTTCTGACCGCCAACAAAATTAGGTCCAATCTGTTTAAGGCCGGAACGATAGTTTTCAAAAAAGCTGTTATAAATTGTTGAAAAAAGTGGGATAAGACTGAAGATGATGTAGGTTACAAAGAATGGTATAAGGAATATATAACCCCATCTATTGAACTTAACCACGTTAGAATTGGACTTCTTTTTGTCCATACCCTGTACCTCCGCGATATTTTACTCTTTAAACCAAAGCGTTTTTTAAAGAATTGCCTGCCGGCACGAAGCCAGCAGGCAAATTTGTTCAAATACTAGTTTCAGGTTCTCTAGGCTTATCTTGTAAGCTCAGGATATCTCTGAAGTGCAAGTGTGTAGAACTGCTCAAGAGCCTCATCATATGTAGCATAGTTACCATTGATGTAGTCACCCATAGCTGTCTGGAAGTCTCCAAGAAGTCCCTGGTCATAAGCTGTAAGGTTAGCCATATCGATGTTGTCAGCACCTGCGCAGAACATCTTAAGAGGGTTCTGTCCGCCAAGAACTGCATTCTGGTAAGAAGCATCGTTTGCAAGCTCTTCCATAACAGGTCTGTTGTTTACGAAGTCATTGTCCTTAAGAACGATGTCCTTCATAACTGTAGGATCCATTGTCATCTTTCTCATGATATCAGCAACGAGTGCTGGGTTATCTGTTCCAGCTGCTGCGCAGATCCATGTTCCGCCCCAGTAGAAGCCCTGAGGTCCCTCTGTAGCTGCCCAGCCACCATCGTGTGCTACTGAGCCTTCTACATCAGCTGCCATACAGAAGTCGATCAGCCAAGCTGGTCCAAAGTAAGCGAATACCTTTCCTTCAGGATAGAATCCCTTGTTCCAGTCCTCACCCCACTGGCCCCATGTGTTGCAGTAACCAGCGTCAGCGAGCTTCTTG
>JAEEGI010007388.1_pt1 | contig 24618 bp, 24 predicted proteins | sample 8958751 | NCBI WGS metagenome assembly JAEEGI01 (sample SAMN16246545, study PRJNA631951) | gut metagenome | biome: gut microbiome; feature: rumen; material: KS-attached | host: Bos | place: Iran: Karaj | collected 2018-10
CTACCGCCACTTGCCATAAACTATCTATATTGATGAGATTCAAATTGTTAGGTACAAAAAAGTTGCCGACGATGACCCCCGTGGCTCCGTCAGCCAGGCCGAGGGTTTGGTGCTTGGGCATCGTGCCCTCAAGCCACATCCCGACATAGTCTTCCATCACCTTATCGACATGTTTCACGATGGAGAAGGGGCAAAACAAGTTGTCGGCATTCATGTCGCCGTCGATGCCTATGTATTGGTTCATGGCAAACAGTAGTGTTCCTCGGATGGCACGTATCAGGCTGTGCATGGCGCCGCCGCAAACGGGTACCACCGTAATGCTTTCTGAAAAATCGCCAGGGCAGGTGCTTTCCTCTCTGATGATCCGGATGGCGGCCGTGTCGCTTAGCGTGAATCCACCGGCGGGTTCCTGACTCAAGTAACGGATGTGCAGTTCCAAGGGTTCAAGGCCCTGCGTGTCGTTGAAGCCCGCCACAAAACCCTCACCTGCCTCGCGCACCGATTCCGTGTAAGGGTTGGCCAACACCAATGACACCACTTCTTCTCCGTCGGTGTAGTGATAAGTCGTGTAATGTACCATGCAACCACCCATGTACATGGCACCGTAATAGTTGATGTAAAGCGTGGAGCCTTTGCTTTCGAGTGGCGTGGTGGTTTCCATATAAAGAAGGTCGGCGCGTGGGTTGGATTCCAGACGGTGGCTGTTGGCGCGGAGGTAGGCGTCGTAGCCCACGCCGGGGGTGATGAGCAGTCGGCGCACCGTGTCAGAAGCTTGTTCCATCTCGCTGATGATGGTCTCCAAGTAGGCCAGTCCTTCCTCTTCACTCTCAGGCGAGAACTGAAGGGTGCGTAAGCCATGGCGTTGAGCGGCTTTTTCTACTCCTGAATAGATCATGTCGCAGTAAGAGCGATCTCCCAATGAGTTAGGTCCATAGATGACGATGACCAGAGGTGCCCCACTGGGTTGTTCCTCGTCAGGATTTGGCAGGACGGTAGGCTCTTTGGTGCAACCAGCCATCAACAAGGACAGCAATAGCCATAAATAGCGACAATGACGCATTATCTCGTGCTTTATTTTAAAACACGCAAAAATATAATAAATAAGTTGTTTGGCCGGGTATTATTTTGGGGTTATTGCGCAGAAAAAAGCGCTTTGCGCAGAATCCAGCTTGTTTTTGTTGTTTGCCAAAAGATAAGCACGGTATATCTTTCTAATAAAATAGTATCTTTGCAGCCATGAAAACAAAAGAACAGAAACAAGCCATTATTGAAAAGGCTGAGAGTATTGAGGGCCAATCGTTGGTAAACCACTTGGACAGTGGGTTGCCGCGATGGTTAATAGAGGCGGCTTTTGTGTGTTATCTTCTCCAGGCTGCCATCAATTGGTCGCCGCTGATGCACTGGATGAATGGTGCCCATCTTTCTTGGGTGCGTGCCATAATCCAAACCTTTGGGGCTTTGGTGATGTATTATGGACTGTTGCAAGGCATGAAACCACTTTATCGTCCGCTCACAGTTTGGTGGTGGTTGGTCATTGCGCTGAACCTCGCTGGATTCCTGGCGGAGCTGATACCAGTTTTGATGTATAGTGTTGGTTTGCCCGTGGCAGTTTCATTGATGTTGGTCTATTTGCCCTTAGGTAGTGCCATCATTTACAATTATCGAGGAAAACTGCGCATGGTGGGTCTATGGATGGTGCTTTACATCCTGATTTCTAGTATTATCCCGGTAGTTTCTTTCTTGATAGTCGGTCCTGATTCGGGTTTGGCCAACTTGCCAATGGAAATACCAACTATCGCTGTCATCGTCATTTACGCATGGATGCAGCGTCGGGTATTAATCTGAAATCGTTGTTGATTCATGGGGAAGGGCGATATCCATGCCCTGCCTATATTGTAATGGGGTGATGCCAAGTCGGCGTTTTACTTCCATTTGGAAGGTGCGGCGGCCGCCAAAACCAGCTTCTTTGCCAACAGCTTCAATGGTCCAATTGGGCTTCTCCCGAAGCAATCGGCAGGCAAACAGGAATCGCTTTTCATTCAGATAATCACCTAAACTACTGTATTTCTCATTGTTTTTGAACAACTCGCCTAACCGTTTTTGTGTCAATCCGAGCGAATTGGCCATTGTTTTCAGGGTTAGGTTGGTATCGGTGTAGAGGAGTTTCTCGTCCATTTCTTGATCCACCCATGCCATCAGTTCCTTATCGTTCATGTTGGCGGTCATTTCGATGTGCTTGCGTCGTTGTTGTGTCTGAGCTTGCAATAGTGTCACTTCGTCTTCGAGGTGATGCTTCAATTGTTCCTCCAATTCGTTTATTCGCTGTTCCAACGTTTCTTCCTGTTGCTTGTTCTTTTCCAACAGAATGTTCTGGTTTTCCACCAGCTTTGAATTGGTATTAAACATCTTCTTCGCATGGTTATTCAGCACGCACATCGAAATGCCGAATGCGATTACGAATACGACAATGATAACAACGATGAGTATTTGAGGTCCGGTCATGACTTGTTAAAACAGCCCGCAAAAATACCTATTAAAATGGTATTTACGGTCGAATTATTTGCGCAAAATTTAGGATTTTGCGCAGAATTGCCGTTCCGTTTCTGCCTTCTTCTGAACCTTTACATCATTGTTTCGTATAAACCCTGGCTCTTTTATGGATGGTGTGTTCCAGATAATGCCAAAGGTTTTGTACTTGCGTGTTGTTTTCCAGCTCACGAGTTGACTCGATATACTTGATTCCGTTCTTCACAATGCCTTTGGCGAATTTGTCGAATATCATGGCATTCACACCTTTGTTTTGGTACTGTTCGTCGATGGCAATCAGCAACAAGTCTATGGTGTCGTTGTTTTTTAAAGCTTTCAATAAATGCATCCATCCCCAAGGCCAAAGATGTCCTTTTGCTTTTTGCATAGCTTTGGAAAGAGAGGGCAGTGCCACACCAAAAGCCACTACATGATTGCTGTTGTCAAGGATAATGCTGAGATAGTCAACATTGATATTCCCAAGAAACTGTTTTCCAAGATCTTCACATTGTCCTGGAGAGAGTTCGCTAAAGCCATGCAATTTGGAATAGGCGGCATTCATGCAACGAAAAACATCGTTCAGGTAGGGGGTGATGTCCTTTCGATTCTTGATGGGTGCCTCATGCAAGTCGTATTTTTCAGCGACAATTTTGGCGGCTCGGGCATAACGCTCTGGAATCACTTCGGGCACTTTGATCAAGTATTCTACAAAATCGACTTCTTTGACATAGCCTAAATCGCTCAGGTGTTGATTATAATAAGGTGCGTTATATTTGCCATAAGCTGTTGGAAGTTGGTCGAAACCGTCAACCAAGACCCCGGCAGCGTCAAACTCAAGGAATCCCATGGGGCCGCATATTTTGTCCATGCCCTTTTCACGGGCGTAGGATTCAACCGTATTCATGAGTGCCTTTGAAACAGCGCGGTCGTCAATAAAGTCAATCCAACCAAAACGGCAAATCTTTGCTCCGACTTTCCCGTTGTACCGATGGTTGATGATGCCAGCAATGCGGCCAACGACTTGACCATGCTCATCATATGCCAACCAATACTTGCCTTCACAAACCTCAAAGGCATGGTTTTTCGATGGTGTTAGGGTGTCGCGGTCCATCGACTCGATTTGCGGTACATAGAAAGGGTTGTCTTGGTAAAGACCATTGGGGAAATGGACAAACGTTTTCAGATCTCTTTTTGTCTTGACTTCTTTAATCGTAACCATAATAATGTCTTTATCTCTAACCTGTTCTGTTTTTAAAGGCGCAAAGATAGTTGCATTGGGATGAGAAGCTCTTGTCCATAGCACCTTTCGTTTTGTCAAAATGTCCAATAGATGCAATATTGAAAACAAAAAAGGAGTTATTCACCATTGGTAAATTGACGGTAGATTGTTTCTTTGCAAAAAAGAGATTGACTATGATGAAATCATTCAAAGACCTTATCATATCTGATAATATTGACGAGGTCAATATTGCTCCGGAAACCATGTCAAGTTTTTTCCTTTCGTTTTATTGCGAGAGGGGAGTGCTGCAGTTTTCTATCGAGGGAAAGATGTATCGTGTGGTGGAAGGCGACATCCTTATTTGTACGCCTCGAAACATCATTGGCATGTATATGCGCTCGCCCGACTTACAAGGAAAGGTGATTAGTGCCGGGGAGTCGATTTACGACGAGACTTTACCAGGTATCTTTCAGATTGATCCCAATTGGTGGAAAAAGCTTCTTTACTTGAGACAAAATCCAGTCGTTCATGCTACAGAATTCCAAAGTGAGCTTTACCTTGCCTATTTTAACCTTTTAAAGATTTACATGGAAGACAGGGACAACCCCTATCGGCAACGTATCATCAGACTCACTGCACAAGCGGTAGCCGTCGAGCTGCTTCATGCACTCGAAAAAGACACTGACGAACGTGTGCTAAGCGAGGTCTCACAAAAAGACCGGCTTTTCCAGCGTTTCATTGCCCTGCTTAGCCATCAGGCAAACACAGATCGAGAAGTTAGAGCCTTTGCCGAACAACTGCTGGTCACTCCAAAATATCTCAGTGCGGTATGCAAGGAAAAAAGCGGGCGAACGGCCATGGACTGGATTACCGAGAGCACGGTCAGACGCATCAAACACTATCTGTTGCAGACCGATCTCACCGTAAAGGAAATAGCCTTCAAGTTGGACTTCCCCGATGTCAGTTTCTTCTGTAAATATGTCAAAAAGCATCTTGGGGCGGCACCATTGGAATATAGGAAATCCCAATTGCTCATGAAATCGTAGAAAAATAACCCGGTGAGTTATTTTTCAGATGAACTTGGCAACTAAAGAAGCAAAAAGACACGCAGAGAGAATGGAGCCTTCCGATTCATACGGAACCGTCAAACGCAACGACGAAACCATCCAGGCCGATTTCAAAGCCCTTGTCCTCCGGAATAAGGCAATGATTTGGCATGTCTGCTCCAACTATAGCATTGGCAGAGCCTGGAAGATGGAAGACTGCATGCAGGAAGTCATGATGAACCTTTGGCGAAGCTTCGGCTCTTTTGAGAAACGCAGCTCGGAGAAAACATGGGTATGGCGTGTGGCGACGAATACCATGCTGATGTTGCGACGCAAAGATGTTAGAAGTCCACAAACGGAATCCATGGAGATAGCCGATGTCGAAGACAAGATGGAAAGTTCGAGCGATGAACGATACCAGCAACTTCAACAGCTCATCAATGCACTTCCCGAAAAGAGTGGCATAATCATACGTGCTTTCTTGGACGGGTTCTCATACAAGGAGATAGCTGAAATGACCGGAAATTCGGTGGGCGCTGTGGCTATGCGCATCGCTCGTACCAAGCGAAAACTAAAGAAAATGTATGAAGGTGAAAATGACATTTGAAAATGAATAATAATACAAATACAATGAAACGTGACGACTTCAATGCCCAATGGCAACGCAGCCAGCAATGGCGGGGGGAAGAGGAAAAGTTGGTGCCCGACGATGAGACCCTTTTGCGTTTAGTTGAAAATGCGCAACAAACCGCTATGGCTCCGGAAGTGAATCTCATCTCTTTTCCATCTCATCGTCGTAGCCTCTGGATGCCCATAGCGGCTGCTGCCAGCATTGTCATTGGTGTGTCCATCATCGGACTGGTTTACTTCAATAAACAGGATAACCCATTGCCCGTGACCCAGATCGTTAACGAGGAAGGCCATACCGTCCGCTTCCTTTGCAATAACGGATGCTCTGCGCAAGACATCCTTCTGTTGGCCAATGAAATCTTCAAATAAAACACTAAGATGATGAAAAGCTTTGTTCCATACCTTGTTCTACTCCTTGCAATGGGGTTGTCGGCATGCCGAGAAAAGACGACTCCATCGGAGATGATGCCCTGCGAAAAAGCGGCCTTGGAGTTGTATCAAAAGTATGCCGACAACACCGATCTCACCGTGGCCTATCTGGGTGATCTCACTGTCAACGGAAATTGCATCAATGCCTTGATGCTGCAGGCCAGCAATGAAGCAGATTGGATGACCTTGAAACGAGACTTCGGCATTCTGTCTTTGGATACAAGCCTCATGAATTGTCCAAACAATAACAATCCATTTCTGGTTGGCGTCGGCATCGAAACCGATTTTCTCGATGAAGCGATCCTTGATACTTTGACCGACATCAGTCAAATACCAGAAGAGGAAATCGAGAAATACACCCTCATTGTTGCCGACAAAATAGGTGACATTATCCTTGGTTTCCAAGCTGATGACTCTTTGTTGATGGACAATGCCATTATCGTCGGCAAAGGCGAAGTGATGCCAGAAGCCAATGACCTTTCATATGACGACTACATCTTGACGGTTTCACGCGCCATCGTTGTTGGGATGATTGAGGAAAGGATTCATTCATCACAGAATGACAAGGCAAACACCGCTGAGCTCATCAATCGTAACGACCGCATCATGGACGATGCCCAATCACATGGTCATATCGGCTATGTCACCGCTGCCGACAACAACAACTTTGCCCTGTGGCTCTTTTTCTATAACAACCAAGAGGAATGCAACAACATCATCAACCATATTCGTGAAGATATCATCATTAATGAATAAATAAAAAACCTTTTCAACATGAAGAAACTTTACATTCTTGTCGTTTTACTGCTTTTGGGTGCTGGCCTTCGTGCTCAGCAAACTAACCTCACTGAAGCTGTTGACTTTACCGTGACCGACTGCCACGGACAAACCTACAACCTTTTCGAAATCCTCGACCGCGGTCAGGCTGTTTTCATCGACTTTTTCTTCTACACTTGTGGACAGTGCCAGACGATTTCCCCGTACATCACCAATTCCTATGTAGAGATGGGCTGTAACATGCATGATGTGTTCTACATTGAGATCTCATACATTGATAGCGATGCGCTTTGTCAGCAATGGGTTGATGAACATGATGTAGAATTTCCAACTGTAGGCAAAGATGGCGGAGGCAATGAGGTTTTCGATCTTTACGGTATCATTGGTTGTCCTACACTCGTTCTCATCATGCCCGATCGTAGCATTCCCATTCAGGGCCTGCTGCAACTCTATCCTTTTTCCGCTCAGGATATTGTCAGCGCCATGCAACGCTATGGTCTTCAGCCCCATGACTGCACTGGCACCGATGTTGAGGAAAGCGACGCAACAGTAAACCTGTTTCCCAATCCCGTTAACGATGTCTTTACGCTCACTGGCGCTGATTTCCAAAACATAACGGTGTTTAATGCGCTTGGCCAGAAAGTCGATGAATGGGTTGGCGATGACCGCGAAGTCCGCATTTCAACAGCCCTTTACCCCAACGGACTCTATTTCGTCAGAGTGAATGGTGAAGAGACGAGGCGTTTGGTCGTAGCGCATTGACAGATGTGCGAATAATGCAGTAAATAAAGCATTTGTTTTTTAGAATGCAAACTCATATCCTGCACCAATCCAGCCTCTGAAACCGGTTTCTTTGGTGTAGGATTTTAATTTTGTGCCTTCGGCGTTGGCATCTACTACTTTGTCCATTAGGTAATCGCCCAAGAAATAAAGATTCAACGTGCTGCGCTTGTCCAGTCGGATGTCCACACCGAGGGAACCCCTCAGGCGGTTGACATAACCCCCGTTGAAGCCCGTCAGGAACCAACCGGCTTCACCTTCTTCGGAGTAGTCGTCCAGGGTGACATATACACTACCATCGTAGGCTGCTGCTATGACGGGGGCGTTTAGGTAGTTGCGCACTTCGAAATAGGCGTAGGGCTGCACCTTGCCAAAACCTTTGTATTGGGCCTTCAGGCGGCTTTTCAGTGTCAAGGCGTTTTGAGGGTTTTGATACACGTTGAAGTCGCCTGTGCGACGGGTCACTTGAAAACGTTCCTTCAATGAGAAGTTCCAATAGCCATAATGAATGGTACCTGTGACTTCGGCGATGAACCTATGGCGTGGGTTTTTGAACGATTCGGAATTGGAGCCGTACCCATTGATGAGTGCATAACCCAATCCAAGTTTGATGTTTGGATGCACCTTGTAACTCAAGGCCAGTGTGGTTTGCAGTCGGTCGAAGCCGCTGAAATTGTTGTCGAAACGAGCCTCTTCCTCCAAAGAAATGTGAAGACCTTGGATGATTCTTTTGTCCACCGTGACGGATACACGTCCGCCAAATTCAGGATCAAGGGCGACGTCGGTTTGTGAAAATGCCATTAAGGGGAAAAACCATCCCAAAATCAATATGATTATTTGTTTCCTTCTCATAACTCTAAACTCTAAACTTTAAACTTTCAACTGACCAACTGACCAACTGATCAACTTATTTCGGTTCTTGTCCGCCATTGCCACCTGTATAGGAGGAAAGGCTAACCGTGGAGCCTCCACTGACCATGGCATTAGTGTATAACAATCCTTCAAGGCATTCTGTTCCTTCTGAGACATTTACGCCTGATTGTAGGGTGGGGGAAGAGCTGCCTGAGACGACAAGCGGGGTGCCTCCGCTTGAAGGGGTCCTGAATGCATACGTTGTTGAACCCAAAGTCAAACCATACCAAGTGTTTTGTGACCATGAAGATGCCGAATAGCAGCTCTGCGAGAGCGAAGATCCCCTTTCCAAACCGCCTATGGCAATCAACGTGCCTCCGGTAAGGTAAAGTTGGTAGCCGCCTTCGCTGTTTGCATCGACGGCCATCTCAGGTGAGCTGGAGCCAATGGCATAAACCACACCGCCTTTGATGTAACAGTTTCCGTTGGCATCGAGGCCGTCGTTGCCTTGACTGTAAGCGCAGACCAAGCCATCGGAGACCGTGAGGTGGGAGCCGGCGTTAATGGCGTCGTCCGACTGGGAATGGCTATACACCTCACCGCCCGAGACGGAGAGCGTGCCTTTGGCTTCGATTCCTTCATGGGCTGTGCAGTTTACCACCACATGACTTCCTTTAAAGATTAGGTTTCCATCGAATTTGAGGCCTTTTGCCGAGACGCTGCTGGAGCTGCTGTTGCCCCATCCTCCGTGGCCTCCACCAGGACCACCGCCACCACCATTGGAGCCGAAATTGCTTCCAGTTACGGTAACGTTGACATGGCCACCGTTGAAGTAGCCGTTGCCGTCGCTGCTGATGCCCTTGCCACCCGTGCCTGTGCTGGTGAGGTTTAACGTGCCATCGGTCATCTTGACGTAGTCCTTGCCTCTGACACAAACGGGTTTCAAAGTGTCGCTTCCGTTGACATTGACGGAACTCGACATGTTGACGATGATGATGCCGCTTCTAAAATGCACATAGTCGTCGGAAACAATGCCCGATTTCCCTGTTGCGGTGATGTTGAGGCTGCCATCACCGCTGAAAATGAATTGGCCTTCACCGAACATGACGCTTTTTTCGTCTTCTTCAGCTGGAGTATCCGTATAGGAGGTTCCATCGGCTAAGTGGTTCTCTCCATTCAATTGGATAAACGTGCGCTTGCCCTTGTTCGGTTCGGATTGGGGTCCCTGCACGTTAATTGCTGAACCATTGGGGTTGGTGATGTTTACCCCATTCAACATAATGCCTTGTTTTTTAGTGCTATACAGCTTGAAGAAACCGTCGTTTGTAGTTCCCGATAGGTCGTACATCACGTATTCTTCACCTGTATAAATGATAGTGACATCATTGCCATTGACGGTCACCGAGAAGTCGTCGTTGGTTTCAGTTACAGTGGCGTTATCCTCAGTGGAAAATACCACGTCAACTTTTTGGGTGAACATGGTGTTTGCGATGATGTCTTCGCTTTCGTCGGTTTCGATAGGGTCGATGAGGACAATCTCATCTTTAGCGCAACTCGCAGTAAAAATAGTCAATAAAACGGTAGCAAAAAAAAACAGAAAATGTTTCATCTAGAAAATATTTACAATAGAAATAACTGCAAATCAGGCCGTTTATTGTTTGAAGTTTGAATAATTCTTTTCCATTTGATTAATCAATCTGTAAAAACCCCTATATTTGCCTTTTGTTCCAAAGGGTGTTATTTTTCCATACTTTACAGCACCTAATGATAAATGCCAACAAAATACAATTCAATATGAAGAAACTTCTTTTTTCCTTGATTGCTGTCCTGATCTCCTCGGTGATGATGGCAGGAAGCTTTGTGAAAATCAACTACTCTGGACGCGCTGAGCTGGAAAAGCTTTTTGCAGACGATAACCTGACTGTGCACTACTACAACGACATGGAGGTCTATGCCACCGCCAACGCTTTCGATTGCAATACCATGACTTTGCTTGATGAGAACGCTTTTGCCCAAAACGAGGTCTATACATTGTTGTATTGTCCTCAAAACCATCAAAATGCTTACCTTGCGAAACATCAACTTCAGGCTTTAAACAGAACAAACCATACTGTTCTTGTCAGAGGTATGGCGATGCCCTATAAGAACGATGGTGCCGTGGCCATCTTCAACCGTCCGGCGCAGCTGCCTCAGCTTACCCGTGACTTCCCTGTGGTGACCGAGATGGATCCGCGTATCAGTGAGATGTTAGCACAAGTGGACATGGACTCACTGCAGGCCACGGTGCAACATCTGCAAGATTATGGCAGCCGTATTTGGAACTCAGACAACGCCTTTGCGGCTTCGGACTGGATTGCCGGACGCATGGCCTCCTACGGACTGGAGGTGGAGCAACAGGCCTTCAACGCCAATACCTGGATGGGTAGCGGCGCGGCAGGTCCCAACGTCATTGGCATCCAACGCGGTACGCTCTATCCCGACACTTACGTGGTGTGCGGCAGCCACCTCGACTCATTCTCCTATGAGGCATGGTTCGGCAGCGGCACCGCTCCAGGCGCTGACGATAATGCCACTGGAGTGGCCAGCGTGCTCGAAAGTGCCCGTATCATGAGCCAATATGAGTTTGAATATTCCATCGTGTATTGCGCCTATGGTTGCGAGGAGATGGGCCTTTACGGCAGTGAGGCATACGCCAGCCGTTGCCAGCAAGAAGGCATGGACATCATCGGATACTTCAACAACGACATGAACGGGTACCTCTATGGCGACCAGATCCATATCGACCTCATCTATCCAAATTCGGTGGAGCCCATCGGCAACTATTACATGAATGTGGCCAACGTGTATTACCCTGAGATGCCTGTCCGTCACGTCAACTTCAGCGAGGGCGATAGCGACCATACCTCATTCAACAACCACGGCTACATGGGCATCTATCCCTTCGAGGACTACCAGCATTACAGCCCCAACATCCATACGCCTCAAGACTTGATTGGCCCTTCGGTGAACAGTTTTGGCATGTCGCAACGCTATTGCCAGATGAACATCGCCTGCCTCTCCGAGATAGCCAATCCGATAGGGGAGATGCCTGTAGTTCAATGCAATCCTGTGAATGGTTTTGTTATCAATGAACCCATCTCTAAGGATCTTTCTTTCGTGGTGCTGGAATGGCAGGCTCCTGAACCTGGCTCTACTGGCGAGTTAGTGCGTTTTGATATCTATCGTGATGACCAACTTCATGCCACAGTGGATAACGATGTTTATTCTTATATGGACACGATCACGGAGAACACTGATGCGGAATACTACATCATGGCTGTCTATAGCGACAACTGTGAGGCAGCTTCTGAAACACTCATCGGTCACGGTAATCCCACCCAGGTGACGGAGTCGGGTCGTATTGATGTTCAGCTGTATCCCAACCCTGTGGATGGTGACCTGACCGTCAAGGCTGAAGGCCTGCAGCATGTCGTCGTCTATAATTCAATGGGACAGCAGGTCGCCGTCATCATGCCCAAACAAGACGAATGTCTTATCCCCATGGCATATCCGCAAGGGATGTATTTCATCCAAGTGGTTACCGCTAACGGCATGATTACCAAAAACGTGGTGGTTCGATGACCTAATAAAGGATCGGTGCTAAAACCTGCAGCGTTACTACTACCGGCCGATGGTCGGAGGCTTCAGGCTCGTCGATGACCACGGATTTCAGGACCCAGGTTTTCCTATTTTTGTAGGAGGCTACATAATCGAGGCATTCCAGCGGCTGGTCAGCAGGGTAGGAGACCTCAGGAGAAGAAAGGATGGTGAAAGCACGTTGCAGCTCACATACCAGTTCGGAGTCGGGCGTGTCGTTCCAGTCGCCCACCAAAAGGAAGGGCTTCTTCCATTGCTTGGCTTCCTCCATAATGATTGGGACCGAGGCCATGCGAGCCTCCAATTCAAGGTCCAAGTGGGTGCAGGTAATCACATAGTCTTTCAGCTCCACTACCAACAATATGCGGGGTTCCTCGCCTGGCAAGGGGATGCGTTTCGTGCTTAACGGTGTCTCCGAACAGAGGACGCCTACTCCATATTTGCCTCCATCGTAGTCGATGGCGCCACCAAACACGGGTATATATCCGGTGCGTCTGGCAAGTTCGTTCAACTGGTCGCACTGTCTGCTGCGACCCGTCACACTGTCCAACTCTTGCAGCGCCACGACATCAGGCTGCTGTCGTAGGATAACCTCTGCAGTACGGTCGTAGTCCACCACCAAGTCCATGCCCGCACAATGGCGCACGTTGTAGGTCATCACCTTGATCGGTTCTGACACACTAGTGGTGGGTTGTCCCATAGCGGCCATGGCGATACCCATCAGCATCCATAGCCAAACAACTCGTTCTCTCATCGCTTGTTTCATGAGATCGTTATTTGAGTTTTTTGCAAAACTAAAAAAAAGAATCGGAGGCATCTAAAAAATACGTATTTTTGAAAATTCTATTTTTCTGTTATGGACGAAGTCAAGATTATTGAAATTAAGAAGAGCGTATTCGCTGACAATGAGAAAGATGCCAATGCGTTGCGGCAAGAATTGAAGCATAGAGGGGTGTTCCTCTTGAACCTTATGTCAGCTCCTGGAAGTGGTAAAACTACCACTTTGGTCAACACAATTAACCGTTTGAAAGACAAAATCAGCATCGCTGTGATGGAAGCAGACATCGATGGTGACGTGGATGCCATCCGGATCAAAGAGGCGACTGGAGTTCCTTCCATCCAGCTCCATACCGGTGGGATGTGCCATCTCGACGCTGAGATGACGCGTCAAGGGCTTGAAAATCTTGAACTTAGTAATGTTGACTTGGTGATTCTTGAAAACGTAGGAAATTTGGTCTGTCCCGCTGAGTTCGACACGGGCAGCAGCGCCAATGCAATGATCCTTTCGGTGCCTGAAGGCGATGACAAACCGCTGAAATATCCTCTGATGTTCTCAGTATGCGATCTCGTATTGGTCAACAAGATTGACGTGATGCCCTATTTCGACTTCGACTTGGAACGCTGCAAGCAGAACGTTAAGATGCGCAATCCAAACGCTCAGGTCATCCCCATCAGTGCCAAGACTGGCGAAGGCATCGATCAATTCGCCAATTGGATCCTGAGCCAAATCAGTGTCTTGAAATACAACCATCTCTAAATTCTAAATTCTTAATTCTAAATATTTAATTCTGGAATATGCCTGAAATGTCAACCAAGTTTGTCCCCAAACACAAAGGCGACAAAAACCCAAACCCAAAACTGATCAAGTTCGTTCGTCATGTCACGGACCGCATCCCCGGCAAACTCAAGATGACCACCGACGGTCCCGAATACTGGGGACTGGCCTGCATCTTCGAAGACGAGATGGATGCACAGACCCGCGAAGCTTCGCTCGACCTGCTCCTTGACATGTTACCTGGTAAGCTTCTGAAGGTCCGCGAACACCGCACCTACAAGCTGCTCCATGAATGGAACGCCAAGAAACACTACACCCCCGACGATGCCTCGTTCGACGAGCTGCTCGACAAGCTGTCCTATTTTGGGATGCTGGAGTACGACTACGGCGACAAATACACTAAAGACGGTCCAGTGCCTGGTACCAGCTTCAACCGTGAGGACCGCATCTATTGGGTGCCGATGTTCGTTCCTGGCTCGGCTGAATATACGAACATGAACGTGGAGCTGATGGACAAACATCCTGAGCTGGCCATGTTCTTCGAGCGGATGACTTTCCTCCCGCTGGAGAAGATCACCCCGAGCATCCCTATGGGCGGCGCCGGCATCGGAATGCATGTCATCCCCGTGGAGAAAGCCATCTCCATGGAAAACCAAAGCATCGACATTGAACATATCTCCTATTGGCTTAAACGCTATGAGGGTCATCTCGGTGTGGGTATCTGCTCCTGCCGTTATGGACGCAAGAAACTCGACGAGGGCTGCGCCGACGATTACCGCGACTGGTGTATCGGCGTGGGCGACATGGCAGACTACTTGGCAGAGACCGGCCGTGGCCATTATATCACCTACGATGAGGCGATAGCCATCCTCAAGAAAGCTGAAGACCATGGCTTCGTGCATCAGGTGACCAACATTGACGGTGAAGGAAAGATTTTCGCTATCTGTAACTGCAATGTCAAGATTTGCAATGCTTTAAGAACATCACAACTTTTCAATACACCTAACCTGTCACGCAGTGCCTACGTGGCCAAAGTGGATCCCAACAACTGCGTGGCTTGCGGCCGTTGCGTTGAGTACTGTCCCGCAGGAGCCGTCAAGTTGGGGCAAAAGCTCTGCACCAAACACGGCGAGCAGACCTATCCCAAACAAGAACTGCCCGACGCCAAGAAATGGGGTCCTCACAAATGGGATGAGGATTACCGCGACAAAAACCGCATCAACTGTTACCCGACAGGTACGGCACCCTGCAAGACTGCCTGTCCGGCCCACATCGCCGTGCAAGGCTATCTGAAGAAAGCCGCCGAAGGCAAATACACCGAAGCCCTGGAGCTCATCAAACGCGAGAACCCGTTCCCGGCAGTGTGCGGCCGTGTCTGCAACCGCCGTTGCGAGGACGCCTGCACCCGTGGCACCATCGACCAACCTATTGCCATCGACGCAGTCAAAAAGTTTATTGCTGATCAAGACCTTAAGGCTGAGACCCGTTTCGTACCCGAGGTGAACATCTGCTCCAACGTGCAAGACCATTGGGAAGAGAAGATTGCTATCATCGGAGGTGGACCCGCTGGTCTGAGCTGCGCCTACTACCTGGCTACCATGGGCTACAAACCCACGGTGTTCGAAAAGTCGGAGATTCCTGGAGGTATGCTGCAATATGGCATCCCATCCTATAAACTTGGCAAAGATGTCCTTAAGGCTGAGATTGATATCATGCGTGAGATCGGTGTGGATATCCGTACCGGAGTGGAAGTGGGGAAGGACCTCACGATCCAGCAACTCAGAGAACAAGGCTACAAAGGCTTCTATGTGGCCATTGGCTGCCAAGGCGGAAAGTTGCCGGGTGTTCCAGGTGAGACACTTGAAGGTGCCATCACCGCCATCGACTTCCTCCATGAAATGAATTGCGGTCCTAACAATCTCTCAACGCTCCACTCTCAACTCTCCACTAAAAAAGTGGTCGTAGTGGGTGGTGGCAACGTGGCTATCGACGCTGCCCGTGTCGCCAAACGCAGCGGAGCTTCTGAGGTTACCATGCTCTCGCTCGAAACGGAAGACATCATGCCAGCCTCGCCCGAAGAACGTCGCGAAGCACGAGAAGACGGTGTGGTGATCAACCCAGGCTGGGGACCTAAGGAGGTGAAAGGTGAAAACGGAAAGGTGAAAGGTGTTGTCTTTAAGAAATGTACCGCTGTATATGACGCAGAAAAACGTTTTAATCCACAATATGATGAGAATGAGACTATTACCTTGGAAGCCGACCTGGTGATTTTCGCTATCGGACAGACGGTGATACTCAAAGACCTCTTGAAAAATACCAAGGTGGAGTTTTTCCGTGGCGTTTATCCCGTGGCCGACAAGTTGACTTACCAGACTGCCGAGGAAGACATCTTCGTGGGCGGCGACTGCTTCACCGGGCCCAAGTTCGCCATCGATGCCATCGCTGCTGGCAAGGAAGCTGCCGAGAGCTTGCACCGTTATGTGCAGCACGGCCATATGACCATCGGGCGCAACCGCCGCGACTTCATCGAGCTTAACAAAGATGACATCGAAGTGGCTTCGTACGACAACACGTCACGTCAAGTCGAAGGTGAAGCCCACGACCGTGATCCGTTCAGCGAATACCATCTTACCCTTACCGAGGAACAAGTGCGCAAGGAGACGGCTCGCTGCTTGAGCTGTGGTGCTTCCGTCGTCGATACGAATCGCTGCATCGGCTGTGGTGTGTGCACCACAAAATGTGCTTTCGATGCCATCCACCTGCACCGCGACAACCCCGATGCCAGCAACATGGTGATCTCCGAAAACAAGTTCGGAGCCATCTTGCCTTACATGTTCAAACGCACCGGTAAGATAATATTTGGCAAGAAATGATTCTTTCTTCTTTCTTCTGACTTCTGTCTTCTTAAAAAATGCACGAACTGGGAATCGTTTTCTATATCATCAAAGACGTCAAGCAAGTGGCGGAGGAGAACCATGTGGAGCATGTCTCCAGTGTGGTGATGGACATCGGCGAGGTCTCGACGGTGGTGCCTCATCTGCTTACCGACTGTTGGCGTTGGGCTGCCGATAAGGAGCCTCTCCTGAAAGGCTGCGAAATGAAAGTTAACACCATCCCCGCAGTCACTTGGTGCGACTCGTGCAAAAAAGAATACGAAACCGTAAAATATGGAAAGACTTGTCCCCACTGCAACAGCGATAACACCTGGCTGCTCCGGGGTAACGAAGTCGAAATAAATAGTATCATTGTTTAATTCTTACTTCTGTCTTCTTACTTCTAAATTCTTAATCAATATGTGTTGTTTCATCGTCCCATTAACCCAAGCCATTGTTACAACGGCTTATCGCAAAAGACATCAAGAATCCATCAACAGCCCCAAGTCATCGGTGTTAAAACGCCATCTTCCCGCTTTGGAGAAGATGCTGTGGGGCGGCTCGGTGATGCTCGTCGTTGACCATGTCATCAACGGTGAGGTCACTTGGCGCTATCCTTTTTTCACTGCATTGGAGACTGCTGGTGGAGCCAATGTTATGCTTAAAGAAATGCTTACAGTTGGCCTACCTATGTCATTGGTTTTAACCTTAGTATGGATCGGTTATGCCCTTGTCAAAGACCATCGTAGAACCATTGTCAAAACTGAACAACTGAACAACTGATTAACTGATTAACTTTAAATTTATACCCATGTTTTTCCAAGTTTATGGCGCTAATGCGCTGCCTCAGTGGGGAATGATGCTCGTTGTCCTCGCAGGCCTTATCCTATTGAACGAGTTTGCCCGTCGCACCAAGTTCGGCGGTATCTTTACTTTCTTGGTAGTTCCGGTGGCTCTTACTGCCTACTTCCTCGCTATTTGGATTGGCGTTCGGAACGGTTCGCAGTGGGCGCTGGAAAACCAGACCCATGTCTATATGCAAGGTTGGTTCCACTATGCCAAGCTTTATGCAGCCACAGCCGGGTGTATCGGCTTTATGATGATCAAGTACAAGTGGGGCATCGGTGCCAAACATTGGTTCAAGCCTTTCCCGTTTGTCATTGTGGCCATCAACATCCTGATCGCTTGCGTCTCTGACTTCGAGAGCGCTGTGATGGGATGGAACAAGTGGTGGCTCACCTCCGAAGGTGTTTGGCAGTACGGTGGCTGGCACAATGTCTTTAACGGTGTGGCCGGTTTGCTCAACATCTTCTGCATGACTGCCTGGTGGAACGTATATGCTTCCAAGGACAAGAAAGACATGATTTGGGCCGACATGACATGGGTGTACATTGTCATCTACGACATCTGGAACTTTGCCTATACTTACAACTGCCTGCCGACACACAGCTGGTACTGCGGTATTGCTCTGCTTCTGGCTCCTACAGTGGCTGCTCTTCTTTGGAACCGTGGCGGTTGGATTCAGAACCGTGCCAACACTTTGGCTATCTGGTGCATGTTCGCTCAGGTGTTCCCGCTTTTCCAGGAGACCTTCAAAGACGGTCGCCAGTGGTTCAGCTGGGCTACGCTTCCCGTACTCTATCCCGAAGGTGTCGGCACCATCGAGAAACTGTACGCTGCCGGTGGACAAGCTGCAGTTGACGGTATTGTAGGTACTACCGTAGATCCTTCCGTTGTGGCGGCTAATCCCACCATGATGGTCGTGATCAGTGCACTCGCATTGGTAGTGAATGTCGTTGCCTTAGGTTACATCATCTGCGTTTCCAAGAAACGTCACATCAATCCGTACAAGGAAGACGTCTTCGTCAACCAGAAGTACTACAAGGATTCAATGGCACGCGCCGACGTGGGTTGATTCCAGAAGATTGGCTTCAATGGCTAGAAAACTCGTGACTATCAAATGAAAAAAATGTTTTTCATAGTAATGCTTCTCATGCTGGCTTCCCTAGGTCCAGCACAGGAGGTATGGACGGTGAGGAGCGTCCCGAACACTCGCCTGGAGAGCGATCTGATTCATGTGTCGGATCCGGACGATATCCTTTCTGATAGTTGTGAGCACAAGATCAACACGGCGTTGGCCTCTATTCGCGATCAGGCGGATGTCTTTGTAGTGGTGTTGAACTCCATCGGTAGCGCCGACATCGACGTCTTCGCCAATGAGTTGTTCAACAACTGGGGCATCGGCGATGCCGAGTTAGACAACGGCGTGTTGATCCTGCTAGCCAAGGAACAGCGGGAGATCAAGTTCGAGACTGGTTATGGGGTGGAGGAGACCCTTCCTGATGCCCTTTGCCAGCGCATCTTCGAAGAAGCCATTGTTCCGTATTTCAAAGATGGCGACTATGAGAGCGGTCTCAGCTCTGGTGTCACCCAAATCGTGCAGGTGTATGGCGGTGCCATTCCCGACGGACTGGTCTCCATGCCTCCGGTGAGTAGGGAGGGCGATGGAACGGACGACGACATAAGCTTCGCGACTATCTTCATGTTCCTCATTGCAGCTGGGCTGCTATTCTTCCTCCCATTCATCGCCTTAGTGTATTACGCCGCGGTTGACCGTAACGCGAAACCGGTCTCCAGTCTAGCCGACAATGACTCGGTCATCGACGGGGTACATTACATCGACGTTGGGAAGAAGAAGTGGGATGGGAATCCCTGGGGCGGCGTGGGCTGTCTCAAAGCCCTTATGTACGGGCTGTCCATCTATCTTTTTGTTTTCATTGGGTTCTTCATCGAACAAATGCGTGTCGGTAGTCAAGGCGAGTCAAACTACGGACTGGCTTTGTTGTATGGATTGCTCATGTATCTGACATGGATTTGCATTCGGCAGAACGGAAGGGCGCTACGTGTCGCTGACAAGCTTGCCCGTACGAGTCCGACTCCTAAGCAGATTTATGAAATCGCTGATCGTAAGAGACTTACACGCTTCACCCGATGGATAGCGATTTGGATCGGTTGGGTCTATGGATTGATCTTCAAGAGCCGAATCAAACGCGCTAGTGAGTCTCGATGCCTTGAATGTGAAAGGGCGATGCAGCCTTTCAGCAGATTTCGTTACACCCCCGTTCAGCAAAAGGAGATGGATTTGCGTACGGTGGAATATACGCCTTACATTTGTGATTTTGGCCACGTGACCGTCATGAAGGAGGTGAAAAACCTCAAATATCACGAATGTGAAGTCTGTCATGGCATAACCCAACGGGTGCTTACTACTACGGTCATCTCTAATGCTACCTATGAGAAGGCCGGGACCAAGGAGGTGGTTTACCATTGTGAGTTCTGTGGCCATGACCAGGTGGTTACAGAGACCATCCCTAAGTTATATCACAGTGGTTCAGGAAGTTCCACGGGAGGCTATGCTTCCAGGTCTTCGCGGAGTTACCATTCTTCATCGCATCGTTCAGGTGGCTCCTTTGGCGGTGGCCGTTCCGGAGGTGGCGGCTACCATGGCAAGTGGTGAGGATTCTTGCGGCCACCAATGCGCTTCAATATCCTATATTGCTGCAATCGACCAATGTTGTACTTTGATTCTTTTGCTCGCATAATCGTTTGCAAGTTTTAAGTTTTCCGAGCATTCAAATGGATTCTTTCCCTTTACTTTCGTTTTTAATCTCGCCTTTAAGCCTAAGTTGCTCGTGCAGATACTCAATTTTATTCATCTTCTGTTTATCATCCAATTGGTCAGGCAGCACATCCCACAACAGCCCTGCGTGTCAATCATCTTGATGTTTACCATAGCTTTCACCAAAGCAGAGTTGCGGTAATTGTTAGGTGTCTTTTCGCCCGTGATTTATTATCGAAAAAGTTGCTCAAGTCATTGAAATTGAGACTATTCTCAGCCTTCTTGAACTCCACCATTTCATCTTCATGATAATATCGCAGCTCATCCTATGAAATAGAGTAGGAGAGAACAACCTTCAATTCACTAAGGCCCCGCCATCCCTTTCCCCTTAAAAGGGGGGCAGGGGGATTGGCGGGGGCTTTTAACACCGTGCAAAATGTCAAAATCCGTCAATTCCCGTATTTTGACATCCTCACTTCCTCAAATCCTCAAATCCTAAAAATCATTTTTTTCGTTTTTCAGTATGATACTGGCGTAAAAACCAAAAGACCGTTCTAAAAACACTCTAAAAACCATCGTGTTTTTATCGGTTTTTATTAACTAATTGATTATCAGTAAAAAGACTGTTTTTCTAAAAACCATTCTAAAAACCAAAGCCCGTTTTCAACGCATTTTTTTGGTTTTTATACTTATGGAACAAGTTGATATTGTGTCCATCGTTTTTGTCCTAATTGCTCAATTCGGCCTTCTTTAATCAGCTCTTGCATCTGTCGTTGCAATTTCCTGTATGGTATCTCTTCGCCAATCCGAACATGAATGTCATGCAATCCACACGGCTGATATATCTTCAGGTCTTCTATGATCAATTCCTTGATTCTGTAATTCTCAATCCGCTTCAATGATGTGCGACCTCTGTAACCGCTATCTTTCAGCAGACGAGGCTCAACCCTATATTCTTGCGCCTTGGAATGAGTGTTGTCGGTAACAACAATGCCCTTGTCAATCAAAGGCTTCAGCCAAGGCCGAAGTGCATCACCATCTTTGATATTGAGTGCCGAAATTAGTTGGCTGGCCGTCATGCTCTCATTCTGCGCAATCAAGCCCAAGCAAATGATTTGTTTCTGCTTCAGCTCAAAATTCTGGAAAGCCGTCTGCATGATTTTGATGGTCTCTCGGTTCAGAATTCTTCGCTCCACAATAGCCGTAACACTATCCTCGCCTTCTTGCACTCTCGGCAATGGTTTACCCTGCGAAAGCAGTACCTCATACATCATGTCATAGCCTGAACCCTCGCGCTCCATCAAGTGCAAGGCATAAAACAGATTGGCCAAATGCTCGTTCCGTTTCTTGGTGGTGTGCAGTATGTTTTGAGGTGTCACGCCTAAAGGCAGTCTGCCTGGATTGGTCACCTCAATCCTATCCGGATAGATGTTGACAAACACATCACCACGTATCATGTATTGACGGTGAGCCAAGGCATTGCCCAACAGCTCTCTGACTACCTTTTCTGAATAAGCCGGAATGTTACGGCGATACATCCCTTCGCTGATTTCCGTGCTCTCTTTCCATTCAGGGATGTCAGCCCAAATCTCGTCAATGATATCCTGTGGGTTTTTGCTGTAGTCATCCCACAGCCATTTGTTCACCTTTTCTCCCAATTCGTCATATTTGATGCATTGGACTACAGGAGAGTTCAACAACTTACCGCGCTGGGTCTGCTTGCCGATGAAAAGCACTCCAAGGTTGGTCATCTTTCCTGTCTCTTCATCAGTTAAGGAAAAGAAATCCAGCAATTCTTTGTCGTCTTTTTGTTTCACAAAAACCGACACACGGTCAGAACCGCGAAGCTTTTCCAGCAGCACTTTCAGCTTCTCTTTGTCGCAGTCCGTCCACAAATAGGGAGTCAGCATATCTTCCCAACGAACCGTTCCTTTCTCTTCTGCCAAACGGGTGATGTCTTCAGGTCCAACAGGCATAGAGTTGTCGCCAACCCTCAAATAGATTTTACCCGATGAAGTAGCAGCTATGGCATTGGGATTGCGGAGAATGTGCAGTCGCAGAAACTCGCCGCCGTTTTTGGCGGTTAGTACCTCGGTGTTCACTATCACGCCTTGTGTAAGGCCACTGATTCTGTTCACCATTGTGACAGGTAAGGCTTCATCTACTTTCTGGCCTTCTGGTGGAAGCTGTTCATTGTCTTCAATGCCAAAGTCAATCACACCGCCTTCCGCATTGCTGAAAGCAACACAATCCTTTGCCAGCTCGTCAAAATCAGCCTTTTTTCCATGGATAGACTGAATCGATTTCCTGTCATATATGGAGTTTTCTTTCATCGGTCAAATCTTGAATTACGATTGCAAAAATACAACTTTTTTTTGGCACTTGTATTTTTTAAATCTCGTCAAACCCCCAACGCTTAAACGCAAAATCCCAAATGGCTTGACGACGTTTCAAAATGCTTTCTTGCTTCCATTCAATTTTATTGTCAATCAAAAAAGTCTTTATTTCTGCTTGTTGATTTAACAATGGATTCATATTATACAAATCTAGTTTTTCCAAAAAAGGCTTGTTACCAATCGAAGCATTATGAGAGCCTGAAATAAGCATCAGGTATAATGTACCCTAGAATTGAGAGCATGAGTTAAGGTGAAAAATGAGTAGTTTTGCAGGGGATAAAACTTTAGGGAAAATGACAACAAAACGAAGGAAATTCACGAACAAATTCAAGGCCATGGTTGCCTTGGCTGCAATAAGGGAGCAAAAGACATTGGCCGAGCTCTCGAAGGAGTTCGAGGTAAGCCCCAACCAGATATCACAGTGGAAGCAGGAGGCGATAAGGAACATGGAGAAAGCTTTCGGGGAGAAGGGAAAGGAGAAGAGCGAGGAGGACGAGAAGTCGATAAGGAAGTTGCGGGAGAAGGTCGGCGAGCTGACCATCGAGCGGGATTTTTTCGAGGATGCCTGCAAGCGTTTAGGCCTGACATGAGGAAGAAGAGGACGCTTGTGCAAAAAGGGCGGAAAGGCCTAAGCATACGGAAGCAATGCAAGCTGTTGGGCGTTAGCATCAACGCCATTTACTACAAGCCTAAGGGCGAAAGACCAGAAAACGAAGAAGCGATGAAGAAGATGGACAGGTTCTATATGGAACATCCCACGGCGGGCGCGAGGACGATGCGTCAGCACCTTCTCGACGAGGGCCTGCATCTCAACCTGAAGCGGGTGCGCAGGCTGATGAGAAAGATGGGCATTGACGCCATCTACCCGATTCGGTCGTTGACCAAGGCGGGGAAGGCGTCCTACATCAAGCCGTACCTGCTGCGCAACCTGAAGGTCACGCGCCCCAACCAGGTCTGGTCGATAGACATAACCTATGTCCCGATGGCACATGGTCACATGTACCTGGTGGCCATCATAGACGTGTTCAGCCGCCGCATCCTATCGTGGAAGCTGGGCAACACCTTGGACGCATCGGAGTCTGTTGAGGTCCTCCAACAGGCGATTGCGCGGTTCGGAACCCCTGAGATCATCAACTCCGATCAGGGGAGCCAGTACACGAGCGGGCTATGGGCCGAAGCCTGCGGGAATACTATGAAAGTCAGCATGGATGGTCGCGGACGCGCGAAGGACAACATCTGGATTGAGCGCTTCTGGCGGACCATCAAACGCGAGTACATCTACCTGAATCCTTGTGATAACGCCATTGAGTTGCGGAAGGGAATTGAGAAGTTCATGCAGTATTACAACACTGAACGGCACCATCAGGGCATTGACAACGAAATCCCAGAGCGCAAATACGAAAACAACAAATTATTAATCCGTACCCATGAAGCTGCTTGATGTTTCACTTTAATTCACTATATTTGCAGTCTCAATTAATGGGTACATTATATTCAATGCCTTTTATCAATGTTGCTCTAAAATTATATTCTAAAGCAAAACCTTGATGAGAACAAGCATAGTGGCTCCACATTGCTATTGACTGGACACTCTCACAAAAACAAGCAATTGTGACAAACCTTTTGCTCATTTCCGCCAATATCGGATAATAGAAATCAATGTTTGAAAGGACTTTCTTTTTTTGGTTTTCAATATATTCTTCTGCCGCATTTATATCAAAACCAAGAAATTGTGTTTTCAAATTATCTAAATCTAAACTGGGATAATATTGCTTCCAAGATTCAGGGAAGTTGTTTCCTTGCTCAAGATATTTCTTTATCTGAATCAAAGTATCGGGTAAAAACAATGAACTAACCAATTTTTTTATGCTATTAATATCATATCTCACTAATGTATCATACGGATCATTGAATTTGTCTGCGGTAGATGCGTAAATGTTATCATCCCGAAATGCTTCTATGTTATTCTTGAGTTGTTCTGGATTGTTTTCATCACATGGTCTATATCTGAATAGACTATTTGGCATCATCTGAACCAAGGCTTCAGAAATAGGCAGAACACTTTTGTTGCGTTCTTCTTCAGATATTCCTTCTGGAATGACAATTGAATTCAGCCTTTGAGCAAAATCTGATCTATCCATAATCATCAATATTATCCAAGTATCATCCGTTCCACGTCCGTTTTGGCCTTTTGCAAAATCTCCGCTCCTTCAGCTTGAAGTTTCTTAGCTTGCGCTCTCATCTCGGAAATATGATCCACTATTTCTTCCTGCTTAGAAA
>JAEEGI010007390.1_pt1 | contig 24616 bp, 7 predicted proteins | sample 8958751 | NCBI WGS metagenome assembly JAEEGI01 (sample SAMN16246545, study PRJNA631951) | gut metagenome | biome: gut microbiome; feature: rumen; material: KS-attached | host: Bos | place: Iran: Karaj | collected 2018-10
AAGATCCAAATCGATCCGCCATAGAGAACAACACCGGCCTCAAGCTGGACAGCTTCTTCTTTTCAAACGACGGCAGCTATCTCTATTCATCATCTCTGAACTCCGCATACAGGAACAAGGTCGTCAAGTACCAGGTTGGCGACCTCGGAAAGTCAGGTGTGCAGCTTGAGGCCGTTGACGGCTGCGTCTACGATTTCGGCGCGCGCGTCCGCAACGCGGCCTTCGCCACCATCGATGGCCGAACGCTGTACTACGCGCTGCTGGACGGAACCAACGGTGTCAAGGTCCTGGATGTTGATACGGGTGACATTTCAACGATAGTGTCCCCCTCCCCCACGGACGCCACATACGGCGCCATAGCCATTGCCGGCGTGGCGAGACACGAACCGCGACTGTATCTCCTGCCCTGCAGGGCCAATCGCATCACGGACGACATGACCATCTACCAGCTCGACCCCACAGGCAGGACACTCGCCGGCGACGGCAGTCCGCAGGTCTTCAGCCGAGGTGAGCTCGAAAGTCTGGCGGGATTCGAATTAACCGGGGAGAACGGCATCGATGTCACCGTCTCAGATGACGAAAGCGTCCTCATTTTAAGCGCAAAAAGCAAAATGGCATCCATCCGCCATCATCCCGAAGTGCGCGTCTTCAACGTTGGCGGGAAGGCACAAGTCCAGGTGAATCAAAGCGGAAGGATTCTTCCGGGAACAGACATTCGTTGCCGCCTTACAAACCTCTCGCGTCGCTTCAAGGCCTATGCCTACATCGACGGCAAAGAGGCCGAAATCGACCCTAACGGCTACTTCAGCGGTTTTGCCGGGGCTTCCGCCGACATCGTCGTCACCTACGCGTGGAAGGACTCGTGGTACATGGATCCGACCCTCAAGAACAAGGTCGTCGTCGACGGCTCCTCCACCTACTCGCCCTGGGGCGGCTTTTTGGACGAAAAGAACGGCCACTACTTCGCCACCCTCAGCTGCAGCCACTTCGGCGGAGGCGAAAGCGGACTTGTGCAGATTGACGCGCGAAGCCTCCTTAAGTTGCGGCGGGAAAACCAGCAGGCCGTCAACTGGACGTCGCACAGTTTTGAAAGCGGCCAGGAAACCTTCCGCGACCTGTCTTTCTCCCCGGAGTTCGGGGTCGTGCTCTCCAGCGGATTCTGCGGAGACACCAACAAGGTCGTCGCCTATCCTCTCGGCGGCAGCTGGACGAACGACCAGGACCGGTATTTCGTTACCAACGACTTGGGACGGCGCCTCTGGCCCTCGGCCTTCGGCACCGGAAGCGAATACTTCTACGCCGTCCACAGTACCCGCGGAACTGAGCCGACGGGCGACTGGATAAACGACACGATTGCGCCGGCGCTGGGCCGGTTCCGCCCTGTCGCCGACCAAAGCGGCAAACTTCTCTCCTTCACATTCGTCGACGACATCGTCACGAACAACCTCCCGCACATCGGCGACTACGCCTGCTATGTCGGCGTGGTCCGCACCTACCGCGACGCCAACGGCCGCGAGATCATCTATGTCGCGGGACAGGACGGCGTCACGGCCATCGATCTCTCGACCACCCCGCCGACTGTCGTCCGCAACTGGTTCAAGAATGTCGGGAAGTATGACGAAACGTATCCGTCCCTCAACATCATAGGCGAGGCCATGGGAACGCCGCATCTCGTGCTCAACCGGTCAACCACGGGACTCAGCGTCTACCCGCTGCGCGAAGACCTCATGACGCTGGCCTCCACCGACCCCATCGCCGCCTACAGGAAGAGCGACTCCCCCTTCTCGTCATACGGACTGGAAGGAAACGCCATGGCGTTCTGCGGCTTTGGTGCGACGGCTGACGAAAAGGCCATTTACTTCAGCGCGCCGACGGACGGCATCAAGTTCACCACGCTCCTCATCACAAGCCAGCGCGTCAAGAATTCCAACCCGGAGACGATGATCATCATGCGGTAGTGCGCATGAACCAGTCTGCTGCCGGCACCGCCGACCGTATGGCCGGCAGCGGTTTCAACCTATAGTCTCTCTTGTTTCCCGTATCGCCATGACTAAGCCCATTATCCTTATCGCCTCCTTCTCCGCGGCGGCCTTTGCCGGCCCACGCACGCCCGTCGCGGATTTCTTCGCCAAGCATGTCGACACATCCCTACCCGAGTTGTCGTCGATTCCCGGGCTCATGGAGAAGGGCGATGTCGCCGGCGCCGAGAAGGTCTTCGCCGACCACATCCGCGCCAACCTGCAGAACGAAAAGATCAACGCGGATTGGATCGGGCGCAAATATCCCCCTCGCGCCCTCTCGAACCTCACGGCAAAGGTCCGCACGGTCATGGACTACACCCTGACCTCCTGCGGCACGCCCCACCACTTCGCCGACCACAAGGTGGACTGGTTGTGCAACCCCACCTACAACAAGTACGTGGAGTGGACCTACCAGCTCAACCGTTTCGACTGCGTGGTCCCTCTGGGCGAATACTACTTCGCGACAAACGATGAAGCGGTGATAACGGTCTGGCTTGACTTCATGGAAAGCTGGTTCGACCAGTCGCCCGTCCCCGAGAAGGGCGTCAGCTCCTACGCGACCAAGAGCTGGCGCACACTGGACGCCGCCTGCCGCATCGGCAACTGGAACCGTCTTTTCGCGGCTTTCGCCAGCTCTCCGCAAGTCTCGGACGACTTCATCACACGCTACTGCGTCTCCGTGTGGGAGCATGGCTGGCGCCTGCGCAACAACCCCACCCAAGGCAACTGGCTCCTCGCCGAACTCACCGCCCTCCTCCATATCGCCGTCTTCCATCCCTACTTGCGCGACGCCCCCGAATGGCGCAGCTACTCCCAGAACCGCCTGGCCTCCGAACTGGAGAAACAAGTCTATCCCGACGGCTTCCACTACGAGCTCACCACCGCATACCACGGCGGCGTGGCGGCCAACTACCTCGAAATCGGCAAATTCTACACGAAATTCGGTCTTGAACTCCCCAAAGGGCTGAATGAAACCCTCGAGCGGATGTTCGAGCTCTATATCCGCCTTTGCCGTCCCTCCCGCCGCACGCCGAACATCAACGACGGGGAGGAGGCCCCTGTTCCCTATTGGTGCTACAGGGCGTCCCTGCTTTTCCCCGAAAGAACCGACTTCCGCTGGCTGATGTCGGGCGGGCGCGATGGCGCGCCACCGGACTTCCTCTCATGCGTCTTCCCCTACGCGGGCGCAATCGTCTTCCGCGACTCCTGGGACAGAAAAGGCGTCTGGGCCTACATGGACGCCTCCCCCTTCGGCCGCGGCCACCAGCACGAGGACAAGCTCAACTTCATCCTCGACGCCTACGGCAAGACCATGCTGATCGAAGGCGGCAACTACTTCTACGACTCCTCCCCCATACGCAAGTACGCGATTTCCACGCGCGCCCACAACACCGTGCGCATCGACGGATGCGACCAGAACACCGGGCGCACCTACCGCTGGCGAGACGAGGACATCAAGCGAAAGGCGGACTTGGAGTTTTCAACCACCCCTTTCTGCGACCGTGCCCGCGCCTCCTTCTCAGCCGGATACGGTCCGCAGCTCGTGAAGGCCGTCCACGACCGCACCGTCCTCTTCCTCAAGGGCATCGTGGGCTGCACCCCCTTCTTCGTGGTCGTCGACCGCCTGACGCCGCCCGCCGACGAAAAGTCGCACAAGTATGAAATCCTCTGGCACTTCGAGGACTGCGCCCTCACGATTACGAACACGACCTTTGCCGGCGACTTTGGCAAGGGGGTGGGCCTCTTCGCCGCCACGAGCGTCACGAACGCCGTGCTCACGGACAAGAAGGGGCAGACGAAGCCCGAACTGCAAGGGTGGAAGCCGCTTTGGATCAACGGCCCGCACAAAGACCAGCCCATCCCGACGGTCGCCGTCGAGGGGGGCTTCTCCAACGCGACGCGCATCGCCACCGTGCTCTACCCCTATGGAGACGGCAACTGCCCGGTGCGAGGCATCCGCGCCTCAGCCGACCCGGCGGCCACGGACGTCACGCTCCTCCTGGCCAACGGTTCCGAGATCACGATTGACGAGGCGGCCGACAAGCAGCCTCCTCAAGACGAGTAGGCTCTACTCGTCGAGTAGGCTCTACTCGACGAGCGTGACGAGTGCGCAATCGCCGGCGCCGGGCTTGAGCCCCGCGCCCCAGGTCATGCGGCCGAGAGCGGCGCCGGGGCCGTCGGAGTCGAAGAGGACAAGGTTGCAGCCCATCGTCGCGCCGACGGCGGGCGTGAAGCCCGGTATCTCCGCCCACGGGATGCGGAAGCGGTATGTCGTCTTCGTGCCTTCGCGCACGATTGAGATTTCGTAGACGGACGAATCCTTGGCGAGCTGTCCGCTCTTCGCGCCAAGCGAGAAGGCTTCCGGACGGAAGACCGTGCAAGTGCCGGAGCCGCCGCCGGGGCTCGCCTTGGAGAGGTACCAGCGCAGCTGGTCGGCCTCGGGGCCGTCGGGGCCGCAGCGCGGGAAGAGGCAGAGCGCGATGGCGTCGCCCTTCAGCGTCTCCTCGCCCGAGGCGGAGATGACAGGGCGCGGCGCAAGGACGTCGTCCTCGACCTCGGCGCGGAAGTAGAGCGCCTCGGCGTCCCAAGAGAAGAACGCCCTGCCGGCGAGGTTCGTGGGCGTCCACGCGTAGCCGCCCTCGGACTGGATCTGGTTGTCGCAGAGGAGCGGCACGGGGCAGTCGGCCTTGACGCCCTCGCGGCGGGCGAAGCAGACGAAGTCGCTGCCGTTGAAAAGCGAAAGCGAAATGTTGTCGTAGAAGACATGCCCCTCCTTGTCGCCGTGCGCGACCGGCGCGAGACCGAGTCCGCGCGTATCCTCCTTCGTCTCGAACTGCTTCGACATGAAGCGCCAGTATCCGGTGCCGGACATCGGCGTGGAGAAGATGCGGGGCATCGTCCACTTGCGCTGTCCGCCACCTTCGAGTTCCTCGCCCACGTTGGAGCCTGCGCCCATGCGGTCGCTCCAGACCCACGCGGTGTAGAGGTAGGTCGCGCCGGGAACGGGAATCTTGACGCTCTGCCACGAACTCTGGTAGGCGCCGGGGCCGGCCCCGCGGAACATGAGGGCGCGGTTGCCGTCTTCGCCTGGAACCTCCTCAAGCGTTCCGATGCCGCCCCAGTTCGCGGGCTTGCCGCCCGTTTCGCCCTCGGACATGTCGCCGTTGCGGAGCAGGTTGCCGATGGAGGAGGGATCGACTGCCGTCATGCGGCAAGGCTGCTCAATGGAGGGCAGCCCCTCGGAGGCGACGGTGAAGGCGAGGTCCGCCGCGGCGGGCACCTTGCCCGTCGGACGGAGGGCGAACTCCTCCACGCGGCGCTCTCCGGCCTTCAGCGTCACGCGGACCGGCTTTGACGAGGCCCAGTCGAGCGCGCCGCACGAAACGGTGAAGGTCTTGTCGACGGGATACGGGTTGAAGAGGCGCAGCGGAATCGGAAGCGTCTCGCCGCCCGCCGTGACGGCACAGGGCGGGAGCGGCACAGGCACGGCCGAAGAGCCGGGAAGGAGCACCGTGTGCATCATGAGCGGGGCGAGGTCCGCGCCCTCGACGATGACGGGCATGTTGCCCGCGTAGAAGGAACCGTCGGCGGAGGTTGTCACGTTGCCCTGGAAGTCGGTGACGGTGATCGGCCCCTTCGCGGGGAGCGTCATGAGCTTCCCCTTCTTCGTCGGGTCGCGCGTGAAGCCGGTCGCCTTGCCGGTCGTGCCGAACGACGTCGTGCCGTCGGCGCCGGGGGCGCGGACGATGGCGATGGAGCCGGGGCCGCCGCGGTCGCTCGCCGACTCGAAGAGGTGCACGATGGTGCCGCCTTCGAGGAAGAACTTGCCGATGGGCTTCGCGTAGGCGAGCTTGCCCTGGAGGACGGCGAGCGTGACGGCGACGGGACGCGGCGTATGCTCGTCGACGAGGTACGTCCAGTTGCCGGCGACCTGCGGGCCGCCGCCGAAATAGGTGATGAAGGCCGTCCCGGCGCAGAGTTCGTCGGGCCACTTCGTGAGGACGTGGAGGCACTGGAAGAGGCTGCCGCCGAGCGACTGCTCTGCGTTCATGCCCCAGATCGAGTAGCCGGTGGCGTTCTCGTTGTCCGCGACGAGGACGTTCTTCACGCCGCGCACTTCGAGGTCGCGTCGCGCGGCGGTGATGCCGGCGAAGTCCTGGTAGTGGACGGGCAGGAAGTCGATGTACTTCTCGACGCCGGCGTTGAGGAGGTCGGTGCGGAAATTGCGGGGCCAGAGTCCGCCGGCGAGCTGCATCTTGAGGTTGGGGTCTACGGCGCGCGCGGCCTCGGTGCCCGCGCGGCAGAGGCCGAGGTAGGTCGCGACGGGGTCTTCGCATTTGGAGCCGGGGACGATTTCGTTGAGCCACTCCCAGCCCCAGAGTTCGCCCTTGTAGCGGAGGGAGACGGTCGTGACGAAATTCGCCCAGGCGCGCTCGTCGATGGGCGCCGGCTCGAAGCGGAAGCCGTACATGCCGGGCGGCAGCGCCCACTTTGGCGCGCCCTGGAGGCTGATCCACGGCAGGAGGCCGGCGTTGTGGTTGGCGTGGATGGTGCGGTCAAGGCCGTCAAAGCACCAGGTGTCGGGCATCGGCTGGATTGTTGGCCACTGGAGGAAGTGGCGGACATAGGTGAAGCCAAGGTCGGCGGCGAGCCGCGAAGCCTCAGGCGAGGAGACATCCGTCACGCCGAAGGGCGTGGGGACACCGGGGCGGCGCTTGAACTTCGGATAGGTTGCGAAGACGCAGAAGTCCGAAGGGTTGTCGCCGGCCTGGACGGTGACGGAAAAGGTGCCGCGCCTGTCGAAGCCGGGAAGGTCGAAGGACGTTGTGGCGCGGTCGGCGGGCTGGACGTCGAAGGTCTTTTCGACGACGACCTCGCCGAAGACGTCGCGGACGGTTGCGGTGGCGCTTGTCGTCCCCTTCCTGACCTTGTTGCCCCAGAGGATGGTGAAGGAGGGCGTCTGGCCGTACTCGTACATGCCGAAGGGCGCGTCGGGTTCGACGGTGAAGAACTTGCTGGAGGGCTTGAAGGCGACCGAGCCGCCGCGCCAGTCCCAGGGCCAGGCGTCCCCGTCGGGCGCGATGAACTGCAGGAGGAAGAAGCAACTGTTGCGCCGTCCGCCGCCGTAGGACCAGGTGAACTCCACAACGCCGTCGCCGGGTTCGACCTCCTTCGTCTGGATGCCGAAGCCCGGAACGCCGACATGCTTGCGCTTGGGGTTGATGACGCCGTCGGGGTTGTCAATCCACGGGCCGAGGGGGCGGACGCTGATCTGCGTCTTGCCGGGACCCCAGGTGTCGGCGGGATCGAGGTGGTAGTGGACCTTGACCGTCGCGACATCGCCCGGGAACTGGACCACGGGGGCCTCGTCCGCGATCCAGAGGCCGCTCTTCTTGAAGGTGACGGTCTTCGGACGGAACGGGTATGCGGGCTCGCCGATGTCGACGGTAACGTAGACGGCGTGCGTGTGCTTGTTCCAGTCGCCGCCTGGCGCGAGGAAGACGTTGAGCCCCGCGCGGACGGCGACGCCAACCATCTCGGGCTTCATCTTCTTGTTTGAATGGCGGAAGACGAGCGGCTGGCCGACGACGGCGTCGAGCGGCTTGTGCCACGACACCATACCGCCGAAGCCGTTCTTCTTGAACCACTGCATGTGGACGTTCGCATGCGTGCCCTGCGGGATGCCGGCACCCTCCTTGAGCGTGACGGTCACCTCGAACGGCCCGCCGGGCACCCAGACCTCTGGCGCCTCGACCGTGCACCAGTCGAACTCGGTTGTCTTCGCGGAGGCGGAGAGCGCCGCTGCCATGAGCAGGGCTGCTGCGAAACGGGTGGAACGGAATTGGAATTTGCGCATGGTGAGCTCCTTAATGTTGATAACCATAGACAATTGTAGCACATCCGATGCCAGTTTTGATAGAATGGTTGTATTAATCCCGCCCTTGGGAGAATCAAACCGTGAAACATCTGGAGACAATCATCATGGCCCTTGCCACCTCGCTTGCAACCGCCGCCAGCGGCGAACCCGTATTCTTCAATGACGCCAAAATTCCCATGCGCGACGGCGTGAACCTCGCGGCCGACATCTACCTCCCGCCAAACCGGGCCGAGAAGATAGGATGCTTCATGCAGTTCTCCCCCTACAAGGCGACGGCCAGCGACAAGCCGTGGTTTCCGGAGCGCGCCGAGCAATGGGGCGTGGCGACGATGGCCGTCGACTGCCGCGGCCTCTGCCACGCCGAGGGCGTCTTCGAGCCCTGGGACCCGTCGTTCCCAGATGACGCTTGGGACCTCCTCAACTGGATTGCCTCGCAGCCCTGGTCGAACGGCCGCGTCGTCATGGTCGGCGGCTCCTATCCAGGCGCAGGACAGCTCGCCTGCATGCGGTCCGGCCATCCGGCGCTCGTCGCATGCGCGCCGAGCGTGGTGACATTCGACAGCTACACCATCAACTACGCGAACGGCATCCTCCTGACCCCATTCCAAAGGGGCTGGCATGTCGGCCTCGCCGGCGAGGCCTCCTGGATTGAACTCGGCAAGCATCCCGACCCCGCAGACCCCTATTGGATCGCGCGCAGCGACCGCCGCAAACTGAAGGAGTCGAAGGGACGCGCCTTCTACCAGGCGGGCTGGTACGACAAGCTCGGCGTCGCGACTTTCGAAAGCTTCGCCGAAATGCCCGCGGGCTCCTTCCTGCGAATCGGCCCGTGGAGCCACGGCGTGAACACCTTCGACAATCCCGACATCAACTACGCCGACAAGGGCGGCAAGGTCACCGAGGACCTCGAACTCGACTTCCTCAAGTCCGCTCTGGAAGGCCGGGAACCCGAGACTGCGAAGCTTCCCGGCAAAATCCTGATGTACGTGATGGGCCGCAACGAGTGGCGCTACGCCAACGAATGGCCCCTGCCAGGAACCAAGAACAGCAACCTCTACTTCGGCCGCGACTTCGGCCTCTCCTTCGGGAAGGACACCGAGGCCGGAGCCGACACCTTCGCATACGACCCCGAAAACCCCGTCCCGTCGCGCGGAGGGCGCATCATCCACGCCGGAGGCCAGTACGAGCAGTCCGACATAGAGGCGCGCGACGACGTGCTTTGCTACACGACCCAAGTCCTCGACAAGGACGTCGAGGTAATCGGCGACGTCATGGCCTCAATCCGCGCCCTGTCGACGGCCCCCGTCGCGGACGTCGCCGTCAAACTGGTGGATGTCTATCCCGACGGCAAGGCCTACAACGTCGTCGACACGGTTGCGCGCGGCAAGTTCAAGGCCGGGGAAAAGACATCGCTGGAATTCCGTGTCGACGTCACAGCCTATGCCTTCCTCAAGGGACACCGCATCCGCGTTGAAATCGCAGGCTCCTGCGCTCCGCACTACGACAAGTCCGAGCTTCCGGCCATCACGCAGCTCATACGCGGCGGCGCCGACGGCTCGTATGTGACGCTTCCAGTGCAGTAGCCGCCTCGCCGAGGCGGCTACTGCAGGATGATCATCGTTTCGGCGCGGGCGGCGTTGAGGTGGCCGGCGGCGATTGGCTTGCCCGCCGGACGTGCCTGGCCCCAGGCGTCGGGGATTGACGCACTTGCCGGGTCAAGACCGAGCGCCGCGCCGGCGGAAAGTGTAAGGTCCGTCACGCTGGGCGCGCACCAGGGCTTTGCATTGGCGGCTGTCAGCCACGGACAATGGACGAAGTAGTTGCCGTTGTCGGCGAGCTGGACGAGAAGTCCGCCACGGCTTGCCGGCGAGGAGCCTGACACCGTACGGCCGATGCGGCCTCCGGGACCGGGCTTCGAACGCTTCTGGAGGCGCGGGTCGGAATCGATAGGTCCGTAGCCGTTGACGAGGCCGAAGGTGGCCGCGCCCATGGTATTCGTCGTCTGGCCACGGGTGAAGACATCCCAAAGGTCAATTTTGGCCCCTACATCGCAGCGAATCGGGTAGTGCCCGGAGGCGCTTTCGTCGAAGACGCAGTTGACGACCTTGAATGCGCCGATGCCGTTGCCCTTGCCAACGCGGAAGTCGGCGGCGTTCAGCGGGTCTTCGGCGGTGATGTCGTTGTCCGCGAAGGTGCAGTTGATTAGGGCGCCACGGCGGTAGTCACCGGCGTGCACAAGAAAGACGCCGGCCTTGTCCTTCGCGTAGGCGGTGTTTTTCTCGAAGAGGCAGTTGACGAAGGTTGAGACGGCGTACGTGTCGTCGTAGACGATGCCGCCGACGGGAGGAGTCCCGCCCTGCGGCTCCGCGAGGACGTTGCGCAGGAAGTTGCAGTCGCGGAACTGGAGCGAGCCATATCTGTTCGACAGCATGAGGGCCGTGCCGCGCGTCTTTCTGCCGATGTTGTCCGTGAAGTCGCAGCGCTCGAAGGCGAGGGACGGCAGGGCAGCATAGTTGGCGGGGTCGGCGGTGTTGACCGTCACCACAGCGCAGCCGCCGCCGCTGGAGGAGACGATGTTCGAGGCGATGACGCAGTCGGTGACATGCGCGAGTCCGAAGCGGTAGCTTGACTGCACGCGCAGGGCTGGCGCGTTGTCACTGTTGTTGTAGGTGCCGCTGTAGTTGCGCAGGAACTGGCAGCTGGCGATGTCGAAGGTGCCGTTCGTGGCGAGAGTGACCGACATGGCGCCGAAAACATTGTCAAGGAATCGGCAGTTCGCGACGGCATTGGTCAGCAGGCGCGACTCGATGGTGAAGCGGAGGCCGCGGAAATTGCCGATGAAGTCACAGTCGCGGACGGAAAGCGAGGCGTCGTCGAAATACAGGGTGGAGTAGCTCGTCGACGCACCTGTCCCGTTGGCCAGGAAACGGCAGTTCTCGATTGAGATGCCGTCGGAGGCGCGGGAAATGGAGTAGATTGCCGAACGTGAGAAACCGGTGAAGGTCACGCCGCGGAAGAGGACGTTCGTGGCACCGCCGCCTAAGGAGTCCTCGAAGGCGTATGTGGCGTCGGCTGCGGCGTTCGGAGAGGCCGGTTGCCAGTAGTCGTCGGCCCAGCCGGGGTTCGGCTCGTTGAATACGCCGTTTTCCCAGACGGGTGTGCGGTTGCCGACTCCGGGGTCCGTGCCGTTGGGCTTCCAGTAGAGGCCGCCGGAGACATTGCCGTTTATGACAACCGGGTGGGCGGCCGGATCGGCCGCGTCGGCCGAGGTCTCCCCGCCGGCGAAACCGCCGACGACGGCGACATTCGAGCGCAGCGGAATTGGGGTCGCAACAGTGTAGACGCCCTCCTTGAGCCAGAGTTCGCCCCGGTAGGACGCGGCATCGGTGTAGGCGTCGGCGAGATTGGCGGCGTTGGCCCAGCTGGAACCATCGCCCGTGCCGTCGGGGGCGACATGGAACCGGCGCAACTCCGTGGAGACGACTGTCGCCGTGTAGGTGGCTCCGCCGGCGGGAACGGTTGCCGGAATCGCAGGCGACCATGCGGCAAAATGATGTCCGGCGAGGATGGTGAAGGCCGGAATCTCAGGGAACGGCATCTCTGCGCGGGCGACAACCGAGATGGTCGATTCGCCGTTTTCGTCGAAGGTGCCGTAGGGGCCGAGGTCGAAGATGACATAGACGGCCGCCGTCCCAAAGGAAGCGGTGAGTGTGATGTTTGTCTGCGCCGCCACCAGCGACAACGGGTTGGCCGCCGAGAAGAGGTCGCCGTTTTCATCGAGCCAGCCGTTGAAGCCGCCGCCTGAGGCGGGGATGGCCGTAACAGGCGTGTAGGCGTCGCCCGGCGCGGCGGACTGGACGAACGGGACGCTCAGCGTTCCTCCGGCGAAGGGGTCGCGGCGGAGCGTGAGGGTGGAACCCGTCTCGGCGGCGGGAGTAAGCGACTGGACGGCGCCGGCCGTGTAAGAGCCGAAGGCGCGCGTGGTGCCGAGGGAGTCCGCGTCAGGCGACTTCACATTCGAGTCCGTCGCGGACGTCTGCGGAAGGAGTCGCTGCCACTCCCCTCCGGGCAGGCGGAAGGAGTACGAGGGCGCATAGAATGCGTAGCCCGTGTTGGCAGGCGGGGCGTTCGTCGCCACGTCGCATGTCTCGCGCAGGCCCGGCGTCCATGCCGCGGGGCGCAGGACAAATCCGTCGCCGGGGCCTTTGGCGACCGCAACGAGCGGCAACGGGTCTATCTTAAGCGCCGTGACCGCGCCGAAGTCTGTTGGACGGAGGTTGTCGTACCAGTTCTGGACGGCGCATCCATGGAGGTTTATCGTGCCGGGGACATCCGACAGGAACGGGTCGGCGACGGCGTTGGGATTGTCAAGGGCGAACACGCAGTTGACGATGTTGAGCGGATCCGTGTGGGGGCCTGACTGGACAACGTCGTACAGCCCCTCCTCGGCGGGGCCGAAGAAGGTGCAGTTGGCAAAGCCGAAGGCCGTTCGCGACGAAGCCTCGTTGTAGGAGAAGAGCCCGCGCGAACGCAGGGCCGTCGCGCCTTCGGCGAGGTTCGACACTTCGACCCGGTTTGAGATGAAAGTGCAGCCCTGGACCGTCATCCATGTCGAGGACTTTTCTATCGCGCGGTTGCCGACGATGCCGAAGGCGCACGTGGTCTGGGCGGAGACGGTGTTTGACGGCGCGAGGAAGGCATTGTCGCGGAAGACCGTGTTGACGATGGCCGGCGTGCTGTTGCGGTCCTTGTTGTAGCCGGCCACGAAGATCGACTTGCTCCCCGATGTCGGGATTGTGAGCGCCGTGTTGTCCGCGATGAGGCAGTCCTCCATCATTCCGGTCCCGAAGTTTTTCGCTGCGCCGAGGTTGACGAGAATCGTTGCGCTGGCCTGACGCGTGGCGAACCAGTTGTTGGTGATGACGCAGCGCCGCAGAACGCCGCCGTTGGCGATCATGGTGTCGCCCGGTTTCAAATAGCTTGTGAAGTTGCGGGTGAAGACGCAGTCCTCGGCCGTGCGGTCGGCGCCGTCCGCCGCGTTGTCGATGGCGGCACCCTGGCTGACGGAGAACAGCGTCATGGCGTTGTCCGTTGTCTGGACGGTGCCGAGGAAGAGGCAGTCGCGGACAATGGTGCCGCCCAGGGAGGTGACGCCGACGGTCCCCCACGAGACGCGGTTGAAGAGGAACTTGCAGTCGGTAACGCGGCGGACGCCTGAGGTGCGGCCGCCATTGTCGACGATGCACCCGCCCTGCGGGTTCGAAGCCACGAAGACGCAGTTCGTGATGTCGACGTCGCCAGCGCCCTTTTCGACGCGGATGATGCCGTTGCGGCTTGAGTCACGGCTGCAGCAGATGAAGCGGAGGCCGTCGATCGTCCCGCCGGCGCCGGCGCCAATGAAGACCGGGATGTATCCGGCCATATGGGAGCTGGTGAATGTGTCATGCGCGCCGGTGAACGCGGGGATGCGCAACCGCCCTTCGGCGTCGATTATCGTGAAGTTCGAATTCCCGTCACTGACAGGCGTGTCGGTGTAGCCGTAGCCGTCTTCCGTCGGCTCAATGCGCTTCCAGTAGGCGGAAAGCACGTTGGCCTTCTGGGCGGTCGTCACAAAGGTCTGGTAGGTTTCAGGGTCGCGCTCCAAGTCGCCGTGGTATGCGGCGCGGCACCCGCCGTAGATGGCGAACTGCGCGTTTGTAATCGCAGTGGGGAAGTTGGAGTCGATGGGATAGGTGGATGGCGCGTTGTAGATGCCCTTCGCGATGTGGAGCGTGACGAGCCCCGCATTCCCGCTGGCGCGCACGGCGGCAAGCGCGTCCGACCAGGATGTGAAGGCGTCGGTCCAGCTGGAGCCGTCGCACGCGCCCGTCGCGTCTTCATTGAGGAAGAAGTGAAGACCGGTTGAATACGTCGTGAAGGAAACCGCGGGGGAATCCACGCGGAAGCCACCGGGACCCGCGAGAATGGCGCGCGCGTAGTAGACTGTGTTCTGCTCAAGGCTGGAAAGGGAGACCGGAATGACACCGGGCGCGGTCACGGACGCGGCGACAACGTTGGTGGTGTCAAGCGCACCGGGTGAAGTGCCGTAGGCGATTGAGAGACTGGGGAATCCTTCGTAGCCGATGCCGGAAACGGCTATGGAAAGGTTTGCGGACGTGGTCTCGACGCGCGTGACGGACGGCTGCGACACGCCAAGCGCATCGCGCGCCTCCCATATCCACGTAAACTCGGCGTATGGGACATCGCGCACGTATGTGAAGGAGCTTATGGACGCGCCCGGATCGGAGGAGGAGTGGAGGCGGGTGTGGACGCCGGAGCCAATATCCACGCCATCAAGCGTCCAGCCCGCGAGGAAGTTGCTGACGGTCCCTTCTCCCGCCACGGCGGTCACAGGCATCGAGAACGCGATTTCCGACACAGCGGTGTGCAGCCCGTAGGCGGGACTCGGCGAGCCGATGTTCGCCGGATTGCCGCGAATGTTTATCGCGCCTTCCGCTGCGAGAATCTCCGCCTGCCCGTAGGTCAGGAAGTTCGCGTCGGATTGCGTGGCGTAGTCAGCGGCGATCCAATCGGTGGAGGGAACGGCGTCGAGAAGACGGCACTCGTCGATGTCGCCGACAATGCAGGAAGCTGCGGCCTCACGGTAGCTGCCGATGCCTAGAGCCTGTCCGTTGTCCGTAGCGGCAAGGATAGTTGTTCCTGATGAGGCCAGGACTGCGCCGTTATGGTAGATGGTCGCGGACGAGCCGTCATACACGAAGAGGAAATGCTGCCAGCCGGTTCCTGCGATGTCAATGCCGCTCGAGGATTGAATAGTTTTGTCTTTTCCTGGGCCGCGGAGATTGATTTTCCTATCTTTAAGGTTGGCTTGTCCCCCCTTATGCATGATTTCCCATCCATTATTATCCGTGTAGGTCTTCTTCCGCGAGAAAAAGCGGTTGTCGCTGGCGGAATTGTCCGTGAGGTTGAACCATCCGCCAACGGCAAAGGTGTCGCCAACATTGAAGGAATTGTAGTTCGGAACGACGAGATTCCCTGGCTGGTCTGCCGAGGCGGCGTTCCGGCGGGCGTTACCGATCTTTCCGGAAACGGCGATGGAGTTAGTGGTGTAATTGCCGCCGGGCGTGGCCGTGAGGCCGTGGGCCGTTGCATCCGCGACGGTGCCGGAGGCCTCTGACATGTGCCAGACGCCGACGTAGCCGGCGGCGGTCCAGACGCTGCCGTCCGTCTGGCAGGCGGGCTGCGACGCCACGGACGCGTCGCCCCATGTCATGACGAAGGAGGCGTTGTTCGTGCAGACCGGGAGACTGACCCAGACGAGCGACTCGCCGGACGTGTTCCACGTGTCGATTTCGCGGGCGAGGGCGTTGCCCTGCGCATCCTTGAAGGCGATGTCCCGTCCATCTGCGGCGCAGTCCGCGTATGCAAAGCCGCTTATCAACAAAGGCGAAATGCGCACGAGGACGGGAAAGTTGGCAAGAGGAGTCGATCCGGCATAGCCGGACACATTGATGTTTGCCGACTTAACGGGCAAAGCAAGTGCAGTGGAAATCGCCGCAAATAACGCCGCGACAGCTATGACAGTTGATTTATGAGTGCATGTCATGAATCAGTCTCCTCTAAGTGTTCACAAAAAGCATAACACACCTTGCAATCCGCGCTGCGCCTCTTATTTCAGCAGAAGGACCGTGTTCTTGATTCGCGCGTCGAGGAAGCGGAAGGTGCCGGCGTGTGGTGGGACGATGGTGTTGCGGCCGCAGGAGATGTCAATCGAGACATTCGGGTATTGATTGGTGAATGCTGTGCGGTCCAAGATGTTCCTGGGACGCAGACGTTGAAGTTCGCCTGTTTCGGCGAGTTCGGCGACGTCGCGATCCGACAGCCCAGCACCGAAGGCGATTCGTCCGCCGCCGCCCTCGGACGTGTAGTTGGTGCCGAAACCTCCCTTGACAGTGAAGGACGCGCCGTCAACGAGAATGAACTTACCTGAGGAGGTGATCCAGACGCCGCCGCCCGAAGGAGCGCTAGCCCATGAAGACTCATCGGAGGCCTTGGCGTTTACCGTGCCGGCAAGCTGCACGCGCTTCGCGTGGACTCGGACAAGGCCGCCGCCGGCCCTCTGGAAATTGTAGGCCCCCTTGGGCGAACCAGGGTGTATGGGCGCGTTGACAAATCCATAGGTATTCCCGTAGGTGCCGTTCGCACCCCAACCTGTACCCCCGTATCCACCGCCGATTGTGTAATCATAGCCGCACCCGGGGCAAATGCAGTTGGGAATGAATTCGGACACCCGAGCCCAGCCCTTTTCGGGGCAGGTGAACTTTGCGCGCGGACCGAGCGTGAAGTCGCCTGAGACGCGGAAGACAACGCTTCCCCCCGTGTAAGGAGAGGAGACTGGCGTAACCTTCGAGCCGCCAAGAACGGAGAAATCACCGCCGACGTTGACAAAGCCGGCGCCAGTCGCGAATGTGCGGGTCTCCGTGATTGGACCTGCGCAAACGGTAAGGGTGTTCGTCCCGGCAAGGAGTAAGTCGCCTCCAATCTCAATGCGGCCCCTGCGGTAGTTGCTCGTGGCCGACACGTCGAGCGTGGCTGTGTTCGTCATGGTAAGATTGCCTTTGACAACGAGGGCCGCCTCTTCGAGAAGCTTTGTGGCCGTCGCGCCCACCTTAAGCTTGGCCGCGCCTGAAAGCGAGAGGTTGGCGCACTCGAAGTAGTTTGATGCAAGGCATGTGCCGGACGAAATGGAGATGGTGTCGCCAAAGCCGGGGAGGCCGGCCGGAGTCCATTTCGCCGGGTTGGTCCATTCGGCCGTGCCGCCGTTCCACTTGCGGGAAGTGGCCGACTGCACAGCGCGGACAACGGGGCGGATGCGGCGTGGCGTCTCCGCGGGAAGCGTTATCGGGTTGGCCTTTGCAAGACCCTCGGGGACCTCTCCCTCCCAGCAGAGAAACTCGCATCCGGAATCTGGCACGGCCTCAAAGACTATGGGAGTGGCCTCGCCCACCCAGACTGAGCCGCTTTCGGAATAGCTTGTGCCGTTGACGACAACGGCCGCATTAGTCGGGACGGAAACGGGGAAGCGGATTTCGCGGCCACCCCAAATCCAGTGTACTGTCAGCGCCCTGGTCCCGACATTGAGCGTGAAGGTGTTTGAGTCGCCGTGCGCGACTTCCGCAGTCGAGTTGGAGACGGCATAGCCGACGCATACAAAGCGCACGTTCTGCGGATCCACGGAATCATAGCCGTAGCCTTCGCAGGCAAAGGTCTGGTCGGAGTCCGGCTCAAACATGTGCGCCCCGTACGATGGGTTCGGGGAGCCGATTTCCCGGGAGGCGGACTGGACAATGATCGACACGTCCGACTCGCTTCCGTAGACGGTCGTCGCGGTGCCTGTTCGCCCATATACCGCGACGCCATTGGCATCGGTTCCGGCATAGCCCCCTCTTACGGTGTAGTTCGCCACCAGGATGTCGTCAATGTGGTCGAGACCGAGCGAATCGGGCGCTGCGTTTGTCGCCAGTGCGAAAAGGTCTTCTTCGGACACGCCGAGCGCGATTGAAATCGCGCCGCCGCTTCCGCCAAGTGCGTCAAGACGGTAGTGCGTGTTTTTGCCGCCGGTCGATGTAAGGAGGGCGGATTCGCCAGCTGTGAAGCGACGGGCGGCTATCCAGATGCCGCCGCCGGAGTTCCCTGAATAGGCCGAGTGCTCGCCGTTGACGTTGATTGTCCCGTTGACGATAGCGGCGCCGGTGGCGCGCAACCAGAACTGTCCGCCGCCGTCCGAAGGGGTGTTGTAGGCGCCAGACTGGGTTCCCGGCGCAAACGGCGCGTATTTGTACGGGCATGCGTATGACGCGCTGCCGCTCCATTCGGAAATGCCGGGTGAATTTGGCGCGAGCGTGAAGCGCGAAACGCCGCTATACGTTCCGTATTGCTTGCGCCGCGGGTCTATTTGCGAGGCGTTGGTGTAGGTAATCCAGCCCCAGCCGCGGTTTTCGGCGTTGACCTTAGCGCCACTGTCAAGCAGGAAGTTCCGGCATGAGAACCGGACGGGCGTTCCCGTGAGCCTGTCGGCGGTAGGATAGATAATGGCGGTGTTGGTGACAATCATGTCGCCTGCGACAGCCACACGCGCGGCGGCGTCGTAGAGGTTGCGCCAGGTTATGGCGTTGGTCATCGTGTTCGCGTAGACACCGCATTTCGCCGAGCCAAGGAGTTTGAAGTCGCCGCCGACGGAAACGTCGAGATTGGTAATCACGACTCCTTCCGTGAGAATCCAGCGGCCGCCAAGGGCGAGGTTGCCGGCGCACAGAAGATCCCCCGCGACGGACAAACGCCGATCTCGAGGCGCGTCGGCCCATGCGGCGCGGGCGGCCGTCACCGTTCCGGTCGAGGCAAAGAAGAGCGAAGCTCCCTGGTAAACCTCTATGCGGGCGGCGCTGGCCTCGGACTTGATCCAGCAGACATTGGACGTGATCATCACGGCGTCATTGGCTGTCGGCACGCCCTGCGGAATCCAGTTGGTCGAGTTTTCCCAGAAGTTGTCAACGGCGCCAGTCCAGATTCTCGCCGTTCCGGAACCGTTGTAAAACTGGGCCTGGACACTGGCCGGGCCGGTCACGGTGAATGTGAACGGGCTGCCATAGCCTTTGCCGCCCGGAATGTCGCCCGTCCACTTCAGGAAGCTGGTCGTGGCGGGGTCGTCCGGGGCGGCGGCGACAGTCGCCGCAGCGCCTTCGGCGACCCATTGCACAGGCGGGGAGGCCGAACCGCCATCAGCGGCCGTCGCGACAACCTTGTGGCTGATGAGGAACTGCCACTCGAGGCGGCGGTAGGCGCCCGGATGCAAGTATGCGAACGCAGAACCTACTCCATTGGAAACCTCATTTCCATCTATGTCGTAGAGTTTCCAGCCTGTGCAAGTGGCCATGGTCGTCTCCGCCGCGTTGGTCACCGCCGGCGTACATGACACCGCAATGGCGGCGTTTGTGGCCAGGTTCAAATTGTATCCGTAAGGAGGCGACGGTTCACCATATTCTGCCAGATTGGCGGAAACCACCAATGTGTTGCCGGAAAGCCTATGGAGTGCAGGGTCGTCCTCCCAGATGAGCGAACCGGCGGTCTTTGGAAAAGGAGTTCCGGATATAACGTCTGTTACACTTTGGGAACCATTTCCGTCATCAAGTGGCCAGTAGGCGTAAGGAGTTGTACCAATACGATCCGGCGTTGTTGTTGCTAGTAAGGCAGCATCTTCAGCCGTAAGGGCGACATTCCAAAGGCCGACATCGGCGATGTATCCCTTGAAGATGCCCCCCACGTTGGCCATGTTTTTGCCAAAGGCGAAATTGGTGGTTTTCTTGCCGCTGGTCGCGTATATTGAGGTTGCGGAAGGGAAATCTGTGGAAGAGGCCAGCACGCCATCGGCATAGAAGTAGACTTTTCCGGCCGTCTTATCGCGGACAAGAAGATAGTGGTGCCATTCGCCGGCTGTGAAAAGCGTGGAATTGGTGTAGTACGGGCCGACATTCACTTCGTCTCCGTATCTAACCTGGGTGCTAATCTTGTCGTCGGAGGTATCTGGCGTGTTAACATTTCCCGCAATGAAGATTCCAAAGCCAGTGGTGCCGCCCCAGTAGCCCTGACCCACGATACCGGCACCGTAATATGTTTCTTTTCCGTTTACGCTGTAAGGCGGATTGGCCGTGATGCTTGGATCAACGCGCACCCACGCCGATAGGGAGACGGAGTTCCCCAAGGCAAAATTCTTTTTTAAATCAATGTAAGTGCTTCCGTTGAAGTACAGAGCCGTGTCGGCCACAGTGACTGAAGCGAAGGCCATCGCGGCCGCCGCTGCAAGGACAGTTCTTCTCATTGTCGATTCTCCGATGTTGTTTTAAAGGTGTCAGGCACCCGGTGGAGTCTTCATTGGTGTCAGGCACCCGGTGGAGTCTTCATTGGTGTCAGACACCCGACCCCAACTTTGCAATTAGTTTAGCAACTTGGAAACCGCATGGCAATCTTTTTTTGCCAACCGGCGTTTCGCTGCGTGCAACGAGGCGCCGATTGGCATGTAAATTGCTCATGCTTCAACCATGAACGCTCGAACCTTCCTTCTTGGAGCCGCCGCCGTTTGCGCGGTTCTGCCCGCCCTGGCGCAAATGCCCTCGGCAGATGAAATAAAAGCCGCCTCCCGCCAAACCAAGGAGGCCGCCAAGGCAACGCCTGCGGCAAAGCTCAGGGACCTCCTCGGCCGCACACGCGACAACACGGTCTCGCGCTACAACGCGGTCCGCGTGGCGCAGGACCTGGCCGGACACGACGTGCCGGCCGACGCAACGTTCACATGGTACGCGATTCCACCGCTCTCCACCATCCAGCGCCTGCCGGACATGTATCCGCCCGACGGCGAGGCCGCCGCGCCGCTGCGCGTGGTCGCCTGCCGCGACGAATTCGAGCCCGCCTCCTTTGTCGTCTACCCGTTCGCGGACGCGGCAAAGGTGACGATCAGGCCCGGAGACCTGCGCACCTCGGACGGCAAGGTCATCAAGGCCGACAAGGTCGACATCAAGGTCGTGAAGGTCTGGTACCAGAACGGCAACGGCTGGTATTCCTACTTCAACGACACGGGCATCAAGCTCATTCCCGAGCTCCTCCTCCACGATGAGAACCTGATCAAGGTGGACACGCAGAAGAAGGCCAATTTCGTCCGCATCTCCCTCCCGGACGGCCGCGAAGTCCATGAATGGGTCTCCCAGCCGAACGTCATCGACTACGGCTTCAACGTCCACGGGGAACCCGTCAATGACGCCGACACGCTCCAGCCCGTCGCCTTCTCCGCCGGCGAGTTCAAGCAGCTCATGGTGACGATCAAGATCGACAAGGACGCCGCGCCCGGCCTCTATCTCGGCGACATCGCCATCGAGGCGGACAACGGCGGCAAGGCCTCCGTGCCGATCCGCCTCCGTGTCCTCCCCTACGTCCTTCCCGCGCCAAAGACCTACTACGACTACACGGCCGATTTCTACACGATGCTCTACGGACCGCAGGGCCACGGCACCTACTTCAAGGACAACGGGCGCGACAGCGAGCGCGCGTACGCCAAGCAGTACACCCGCACGCAGAACTGGTACGACCACAACGTCCGCAACCCGCTCTACCTTGGCATCGGCAGCTACAAGGACCTCCCATGGTTCGAAAGGACCCTCCAGCAGTGCCGCGAGATCGGCATGCAGCTCGACCCGCTCTTCGAGGCGTACAGCTGCAATGTCTGGCCAAACGCCGACCGGCACTACCATGTCAAGCGCAACGCCGCAATCGCCGCGAAGGAGTTCAAGCGGCTCCTCGGCCATTCCAACATCTATCCCGCCGGCGCCGAGGAGCCCGGCCCCCAGCGCGTCGTAAACACCCGTCCCGGGTGGCGCATGGCCCACGAAGTCGGACACCTCGTCATGTGCAACGGCGGCGACCGCCGCTACTACAGCGGCTACGCCGACGACTTCCGCATCGCGGGCGCATTCGCCGAACTCCGCCAGGCCGACTTCATGCACCGCATCAGGGGCAAGATCGGCAACTACGCAGGACCGCACACCGGCCCCGAGAACCCCGAGTTCATGCGCCGCATGCACGGCATCAACCTCTACAAGAAGGACTACGACATGATGTACAACTACGCGTACAATGAAAGCGCGTGGAACGACCACTACAGCGGCTGCTACCGCATCACACTCGTCTACTACACCAAGGACTGCATCATCGACACGCTCCCGTGGGAAGGCGTCCGCGAAGGCATCGACGACATCCGCTACGCGACCCTCCTCCTCCAGCTCGCCAACCGCGCCGTCGACGAGGGCAAGCAGAAGGACGTCGACAAGTACTACACCGGCCGCAAGGCGCTCCAGTACCTCGCCTGCGTAGACGAAGAGCAGTGCGACCAGGACGCGGTGCGCGCCGAGATGATCCGCCACATCATGGCGGTGGACGCGGTCCTCAATAAAAAGAAGTAGCACGAAAGGAGACGCGAAAATGAAGTATTCCGCAATTGCGCTTTCCATCCTCTCCGCCATCATGGCCGCGACGCCGGTCGTCGCCGCCGATCAGGCGGCGCAGCCGAAGCCGGAAACCTATTCCCAGGCCTATACCGAAGGCCAGAGGCTTCGCAACGCCAAGAAGCCCGAGGAGGCCGCCGCGGCAGCCCAGCGCGCATTTGAACTCGCGCAGACGCCCGACCAGAAGTCAAGCTCGCTCTGGCTGAAGGGCGACGCCTACCAGTCCGTCAAGGACACCACGCTCCTGGAGCAGTACATGCTCGAGGCGCTCGCCGTCGAGGGCGCGTCGCCGCAGCAGCGCTTCACCTGCGTCAAGGACGTCATGAACAAGGGCTTCGCGAAGGACGGTCCCGCAGGCATCGACAAGGCAAAGGAACTATACGCGTCCTTCACCTCCGATCCCGTCATCGCGACGAACGCCTCGTACCTCACGCAGCTCTCGGAAATCATCGCGAACATGCAGTTCGAGCACTTCAAGGCCGATGAAGGCGCGAAACTTCTCGAAAGCCTCGAGAAGAAAATCGCCGACACGCCGGCCAATCGCGCCAGACTCGCATGCGCACGCGGACGCTTCGCCGCCCGCATGAAGGACTACGAAGAAGCCTGCCGGCAGTTCGCCCGCGCCCACGCCGACAAGGACGTCAGCGGCTCCGACAGGATGTACGCGTTCGACCTGGCCGCAAAATACCTCTCCGAGGACATCAAGTACGACGAGATTATCGCGCTTGGGCGCAAGTACCTCGCCGACCCCGCCTTCGACTGCCAGGCGAAGGAGAGGCGGCTCGCCGACATTATCATAACCGCCCAGAGAGCAAAGGGGGACTTCGCCGCCGCGAAAGCCACGCTCGCCGCGCTCGCCGCCACCAAGACGGACGACGCCCGCTACGCACGGGAAATCTCCAACGAGGTTGAGCGCATCGGCTACCTCATCGACTACGCGGCCGGAGACTACTACGCCTGCCTAAAGCGCTTCGAGGCCAAACCCGGCTACTACGGCCCGTCCGGCATGCGTGAAGCACATGACCTGACCACCGTGTTCTATCCCCGGGGCGACTACACGGCGGCCGTAAGCGTTGCCTCCATCTATCTCAAGGGCCGCAAGATCCAGATAAACAACTGGTACATGCGGGGCCCGTTGGACGACGCGCTCGTCTCCTGCTGGCGCATGGGCGACAAAGCCGCCGCGATCCGCCTCATCGACCAGACCAACGCAGACCTCGACAATCCGGACGACCCGCATACCCTCGCGCTCAACATCGTCCGCTTCTACCTCGAAAAGGGCAAGCTCGCGCTTTCCGATGTCAAGAAAATCCTCGGCGAGACAAAGGGCTGGACCCTCACCGCGTCCCTCGCCCGGGCCGCGCGAATCCTGATTCGCTTCGACCTCTATGAAGAGCCGAAGATGATCTACGACTATCGCCAGACCTTCATCTACAACCCGCCCCGCAACATGGCCGCGGTCCGGTACGTCAAGAACGCCCCGACGGACGTCGGCTCCTGGCACGCCTCCGGCCTCATGACCGAAAAGGAGAAGCACGTCTGCAACCACAAGGTCAGCTACTCCAACGCCGAGCAGCTCATCACGGACGTCAACACCAAGCGCGGCGACGTCACGAAGGACGTCGAGAAGGACGCAGCGGAACAGTGCTCGGCCTGGTTCTGGGTCTGCTACGACGAGTACGGCATCCACCTCTACTTCGAGCACTACGACACCAAGTACCAGGATGTCCATATCGGAAAGGCCTGGCCTTTAGGCTATGAGATGTACTTCGGCATCGGTGAGCTCGGCGCCGCCTACCAGTTCGGCATCAATCCCACGAAGGCGAAGTACGACTACTGCCCGGATTGGAACTCCCCGAGCAAGTACTTCCGCTCGCTTGAAAAATACAGCGACTTCAACTCGCGCCAGACCGAACACGGCTACGGCACGGCCATGAACATCTCCTGGGAGCTCGTCTACAACTGCCTGCCCGAAAACGGCGACGAGTGGCCCTTCGAAATGATCTGCTGGTCCCGCAACGGCGGCCTCACCTGGGGCGGCGACAACATCTGGCAGCGCAGCAACTGGGGCCACTGGAAGTTTGAGGGCTTCACCCCCCAGGTCAAGAGCGCCATCCACCGCGTCATCATCTACAAGGCGCTCAGCCGCTACAACGGGCAGAAGAACTTCGCCACCGGCGGCTCTATCGGCTACTGGCCCGACCCCGAGCTTGGCGACCCCGTCTTCTTCGAAAAGGAGCTGAAGCCCCTCGTCGAGAAGCTCGACGCCTACGCCGAGGAGGCCAAGGGCGAGATTTCCGACGAACTCGCGGACAAACTCTTCAAGGAGGCCGTCCCGCTCTGGTACGACTTCCGCTTCGAGGCCGACGCCCGCCGCAAGAAATATCTCCGCAACAGCCTCACGGACTAAGCAAGGGCCGACCTCTGCGTCCTCCGCGACTCCGCGCCTCTGCGTTTAGAATACTGCCCGTGCGGGGTTGTCTTTAACGCAGAGAAGCGGAGAAACAGAGAGGTGCAGGGGAGAAACTCCGAGGTTGCCAAAGGGCCTCCGCTACCGCTCCGGCTTGCGCTTCGCGCGTTCCAACCGCTTCACAATGGCCACACAAGAAGGGTTTTATTTCTGGGGGAATCCCCCAGCCCCCCCCCCAAAAAAGGAATTCTATGGTAAG
>JAEEGI010007393.1_pt1 | contig 24611 bp, 14 predicted proteins | sample 8958751 | NCBI WGS metagenome assembly JAEEGI01 (sample SAMN16246545, study PRJNA631951) | gut metagenome | biome: gut microbiome; feature: rumen; material: KS-attached | host: Bos | place: Iran: Karaj | collected 2018-10
CACCTATGAGAAATGCTTGTATGGCAACTGTAAGTTCCTGTATGTCTCTCCCGAGCGCCTGCAGTCCCAATCGTTCCTGGAGCGCCTGCGACAGATGCCGGTAAAGCTCATTGTCGTTGACGAGGCCCACTGTATCTCACAATGGGGCTACGATTTCCGTCCCTCGTTCCTGCACATAGCCCAAGTCCGCAAACTTTTCCCCAAGGCTCCCGTGTTGGCGCTCACCGCCACCGCCACGCCTGTTGTCGTCGAGGACATCCAGCGCTGCCTTAGCTTTAAGGCGCCCAACGTGTTCTCGATGAGTTTTGCGCGCAGCAACTTGTCCTACGTTGTGCGTCCCACCGAGGAGAAACTCACTGAACTGGTTCACATCCTGCGATCGGTGCCGGGGACAGCGATAGTCTATGTGCGCTCACGCAAACGAACCAAGCAGATCAGTGATGAACTCAATCGCCTGGGCATACATGCCGACTATTATCACGCTGGCCTGTATGTCGAGGACAAGGAGGATAAACAGAACAAGTGGACCAGCGACGAGTGCCGTGTGATGGTAGCGACCAACGCCTTCGGCATGGGCATTGACAAGCCCGACGTGAGGCTGGTAGTCCATGTCGATATTCCCAACTCGCTGGAGGAGTATTACCAGGAGGCGGGTAGGGCAGGACGAGATGGCAAGCGATCCTATGCCGTGTTGCTAGTCAAGCACACCGATAAGGCTACCTTGCGACGCCACATATCTGAGGCTTTTCCCGAAAAGGACTATATCCGCAGTGTCTATGAGCGTGTGGGCAATTTCCTGGGCGTTAGCCTGGGCGAGGGCTTCCAGCAGATGTTCGACTTTAACTTCAACCTGTTCTGCCGGACATTCAACCTGCCGGTGCTGCCCACCCACAATGCCTTGAAAATCTTGACACAGGCGGGCTACATCGAGTTTATCGAGGAAATCGAAACCCAGTCCCGCGTGATGATCCTCGCTCGGAAAGAGGAACTTTATGACTTGGATACCAAGACCGTTGGCGCCGACCAGGTGCTGCAGGCCATACTGCGACTCTACACGGGCTTGTTTGCCGACTATGTGTTTATCAACGAAGACGTTATCGCCTTTCGCACCGGGCTTGACCAGGAAACGATCTACAACTCCCTGCTTGAACTCACACGCATGCACATCCTTCATTATGTGCCCCGCAAACGCACACCTTATATCATATATACTACTTCACGCGAGGAGCCAAAGCACGTGCTTATCCCACGGGCCGTCTATGAGGACCTGCGACAGCGCATGACCGACCGCATCGATGCTATCATCAACTATGCTTATAGCGATACGGGTTGCCGAGAACGCGCATTGTTGGGTTACTTTGGTGAAAACCAGCAGGATGATTGCGGACATTGCGACTTGTGTATCGACCGACGCAAGCGTGAGGATCACACCCCCGACGATGTCCAGCAGGGTATCCTTTATATGGCCGGTCAGCGTCCACGCCATCTGGAGGAGTTTTTCCGCACGTTGTCGTTCCCCAAAGATGAAATCATTGCGATGCTCTCCTTCCTTGTCGATGAGGGCTTTGTCGAGCACCTCGATGACGACACCTACCGCAAGAAAAAGTGAATAATAAAGTAGAGACGCAAAATCTTGCGTCTCCATTTGTGGGTGGTACTAAATTCCATCACTGAGACGCAAAATCTTGCGTCTCTACTGGCAATAAAAAAGGCGATGCCTGGTGGCACCGCCTTTTTGTTTCATGTGGTAATCAATTACTTGATGACCTTAACAGCGCTGTGGCTGCCGTCGGTGTAGGTAGTTACAACGATGGTGATACCGTTGGCCTCCTTCATCTCCTGACCCATGATGTTGTAGTAGCGTACGCCAGCAACAACCTTGTTGGTGTCGTTGAAGAGTTCCTCAACGTCGCCAGTGTTATTGGTCAGACGGTAAACAGTGACATGGCCACCAGGATAGTACTGATAGATGTTCACACCCTTCTCATCAACCTCGGCATTGAACCAGTCAGCCTGGAAGGCGTTGGCATTACCGTTAACGGTCGAGGTAACTTCAACGATGGGCTCCTCGGCACCATCCTCTGCGATAGCAAAGCCGTTCTGGTAGTCAGGCATGGTGGGATAGATGTAGTACTCCTTGCCTTCCCAAATGAAGGGGAAGATACCGTTGGCATGTCCCTTGCCAGGAAGCATGATGGGAGTGGCAACCAGGTTGTCACCGTCAAACATCAGCTTGCTGGGATTGCCGCTACGGTAAGCGTAGATCAGTACATCCTCCTCGTTGAGGTTCTTGAAGTAGTTGATTACGGTCGAGGTCTGGCCAACCAAGCCGTCACATGCAGCAGTGTAGCACTCATCAACATTTACCTCGCCACCTGCGATGGTCATGATGGCCACGCCGTCGGTGAAGGGATCGCCATTAGCGTTGTTGGTGTTACCACCAGTCATGTAGAGAACACCGTCTTCCATCAGGTTGCCCTTAGCAAAGCCGATGAAGTCGCAACGGCCCAGCAGACCGCACTCCTCGGGAACGGTGTATTCCTTTACCTCGTTGGTCACAGGATTGATGACCTTGATGGTAGCCTCAACCCAACCGCCGGGGAAGGCAGCGTTGCTGACAACGATGTTGCCGGCCTCGTCGCGGGTGATACCGCAGTTGGCACCGCCAGGATACTCAATGTTGGCAATACCATTCTCATCGATAACGACAACCTTCTGGTCGGCCTTGTTGTTGATGTAGAACTTGCCGTTCATACCGAAGCCCTGACGAGCGTCGTTGGTGGTCAGCAGGGAGGGCATATCGGTGATTTCCCATACCTTCTTGATCTTGTAACCCTCTTCTACGGGAGGCTCTTCACCAGCCTTTTCGATCATCATGATTCTGTTCTCGAGGTTCACGGTCACGTTATAGGTGCCGGCAGGAACCTTGAAGCTGTAGCCCTGGCCAAAGTTGCCCATTTCGATGTCGATGCCGTACATGTCCTCGGTCAAGGGGAAGCCATCCTCGACAGAACCGATGCGATAGCCACCGATGCTGCTCCAGTCATCGATGTTCTCGCCCAGCTTGGTGGTAAACGAGAAATAGCTGTAACCGATGCCGTCGTTCTCATCGGGGTTCTCACCGGCAGTGGTGATCTGTGCCGTGAAGATGTTCTCATCCTCGGTTTCCATCTCGACGCCTTTGCTAGGATCCCAGCCATTGCCGTTCACCTCGCCCAGGATGAAGAGCTTGCCGGTGCGGGGATCGAAGCTGCCGCTCTTCTCGTAGCTGTAAGCCACCTGGTTGCCGTCGGGGTTGAAGGTGAAGGTCACGTCATAGAGGCCGGGGCCATCAACTTCAACAACAACGTTGTCATTGGGCCATGCATTGCCCCAGTCACGGTTGCCTACCACCTTGAATGCCAGCTCGTTGCCTGCGAGCTCGCAGTTGTACTTGGTCAGTGCATAGGTGCCGTCGTTCTGCTTGATCATGTCGTTCTCGGCATTGCTGGGATCCCACTCGGTACCGAATACCGCTGCAGGGGTACCTGCTACCGTGTAGGTATTGATTTCGACGGGAATCACATCTCCCTCAATCTTGAATTTCTTGATGAAGGGGTTGAATGTGAACACATATGCGCTACCCGATCCGGTGAACTTGTAGGACTTGTCACCACCCTGAGGGGTGTCGTACCACTGGCCAACGCCAACTTCAACGTCGTTGCCCGAAGGACCAAAGCGGTAGTTGGTATTGAAAACGTCCCAGCTTGAGTCAAGGCCGCTGGCAAACACAAACCAAACCGAACCGCTGATGGTGGCAGTGTAGCTGTAGGTGCCATCACCATTGTCGTTCATCTGGACGCCGTTCCCCGGATCCCAGTTTCCAAAGGGATCATTACCCACGATGTAATAAGCTGCCTGTGATGAGAAGGCGAGCATCATCGTCATTGCGAAAAGAGTAAAGATTTTTTTCATACGAATAATAAATGATTAAAAAAAATAATGCTAACAACAATTAAATTTTAGTCTCTTTAAACACGCAAAATTAACAAGTTTGTTTGAAATTGACAAGAGATTGACAAAAATAATTGAAAAAACAACCAATAATAAAACACGCTAAAAGGCTGTTTTTGTAGATTTCGCAAAAATATTCAAAAATCGATGCGCGTAATCGCAAAAATAGTTGTACTTTTGCCGCCGTTTTTAAGAGGCTAATTAAAACTAAAACTGTTTCATTATTATTTAGTTAGAAATGGCAGAAAAAGCAAAAGTCCAGTTTCGACAGAGCATCGTGGTGCGCTTCTCGGGCGACAGCGGCGATGGCATGCAGTTGGCTGGCAACATCTTTTCCAATGTGAGTGCGGGACTTGGCGACCGCATCTCCACCTTCCCTGATTACCCCGCCGAGGTGCGCGCTCCGCAAGGCTCGTTGGGCGGTGTGTCGGGTTTCCAAGTACACATTGGCCACGGTGTGCACACTCCTGGTGACGAGTGTGACGTGCTGGTGGCCATGAACCCCGCTGCCCTCAAGGTCAACGCACAGTTCCTGCGCAAGGGTGGCGCCGCCATTGTCGACGTCGACACCTTTAACCAGGCTGGTCTCGACAAGGCGCTTTACACCACCAGTGAACCCTATGAGGAGTTGAATCTCAAGGCACAGGTCATCGAGGCCCCCATCACCACAATGGTTAAGGAGGCGCTCAAGGACACTGGCATGGACTTGAAGGCTCAGCTCAAGTGCCGCAACATGTTTGCCCTGGGTCTTGTATGCTGGCTTTTCAACCGTCCCATGGAAGCTCCGTTGAAGTTCTTGAAGGCCAAGTTCGCCGACAAGCCCGAAGTGTATGCCGCTAACGAACTCGTTATCAAGGGTGGCTATAACTACGGACACAATATTCACGCTACGGTATCGACCTACCGCATCCAGAGCGATGAGGTCCGTCCCGGTACCTATACCGACGTCAGTGGTAACAAGGCCACTGCTTGGGGACTGATTATGGCATCCGAGATGAGTGGACGCCCCTTGTTCCTGGGATCCTATCCTATCACTCCTGCTACCGATATCCTGCATGAGCTGGCTAAGCGCCGCGACTTGGGCGTTAAAGCCATCCAGATGGAGGATGAGATTGGTGGAATCTGTTCGGCTGTCGGCGCTGCTTTTGCCGGGCATCTGGCAGTAACCACGACTTCTGGCCCTGGTCTGGCACTCAAGAGCGAAGCTTTGGGCCTGGCCGTTATGGCCGAGCTGCCCCTCGTGCTCGTTGACGTGCAGCGTGGTGGCCCCTCGACGGGCTTGCCCACCAAGACCGAGCAGACCGATTTGCAGCAGGCGCTGTATGGACGCAGTGGTGAGAGCCCTCTGGTAGTGCTCGCAGCTGCATCGCCCACCGACTGCTTCAAGATGGCTTTCCAGGCAGCACGCATCGCCATCGAGCACATGACGCCAGTCATCCTGTTGACCGATGCCTTTATCGCTAACGGTTCATCGGCTTGGCGTGTGCCCGAGGAGGGTGAATATCCCGTTATCAAACCCAATTATGTTCCTGAAGCCTTGAAGCCCACCTGGACCCCCTTTATGCGCAATGCGCTGGGCATCCGCTATTGGGCCATCCCCGGCACTAAGGGGCTGGAGCACGTGGTCGGTGGTCTGGAGAAGGACTACAACCTGGGTGTCTTGAGCAACGACCCCATCAACCATGCACACATGGTTGAGACCCGCCGTATGAAGATCGCCAATGTCGCTAACGATATCCCCGAGCTCAAGCTCAAGGGTGATCCCACTGCCGATACCATCATCTTGGGATGGGGTAGCACCTATGGCCACATCCTGGATGCTGTCAATCGCTTGAACAACGAGGGTATCAAGATTGCGATGACCCACATCCGTTACATCAACCCGCTGCCCAAGAACACCGCCGAGCTGCTCAGCCGCTTCAAGACGGTGATTGTCGCCGAGTTGAACACTGGTCAACTGGCCAGCTACCTGCAGAGCAAGATTGCCAACCTGAACATTTGCCACATCAACAAGGTACAGGGACAGCCGTTCCTGGTACAGGAGATTGTTGACGGCGTTAAAAACATCATGATGGAGGAGGAATTGTAATGGAAGAGAACACCAACAAACAAGAGATGGCTTACAAGCCTTTGGATTACAAGAACAACCAGCCCATCCGCTGGTGTCCGGGTTGCGGTGACCATGCCGTGCTCAATGTCCTGCTCAAGTCGATGGCCCAGCTGGGTATCCCCCCCGAAAAGACCGCTGTGATTTCGGGTATTGGATGTAGCTCGCGTCTGCCTTACTACACTCACACCTATGCCTTCCACACCATTCATGGTCGTGGCGGTGCCGTGGCTACCGGTTTCAAGACCGCTAACCCCGAAATGACCGTTTGGCAGGTATCGGGCGACGGTGACTGCCTCGCCATTGGCGGTAACCACTTCATCCACGAGGTGCGCCGTAACATCGACGTAAATCTGCTGTTGTTGAACAACCGCATCTATGGATTGACCAAGGGTCAGTTCTCGCCCACGAGCGCTCGCGGTTTCAAGTCCAAATCGTCTCCCTATGGTACGACCGAGGATCCTTTCGTGCCCGCCGAGTTGACCTTTGGCGCACGTGGCACATTCTTTGCCCGCAGCATGGATGTGGAACTGAATATCAGCCAGGAAGTGATGATGGCAGCTGCCCGTCACAAGGGCTGTGCCGTGGTGGAGATACTGCAGAATTGCATGATCTTCAATAATGGCATTCACGGCTACATCACCGACCGTGAACATCGTGCCGACCGCACCATCCATCTGGTGCATGGCGAGAAGATGATTTTCGGTAAGGACAACAACCGTGGCCTTGTGCAGGACGGTTTCGGCCTCAAGGCTGTGACTATCGGTGAGGACGGTTACACCATCGACGACGTACTCGTGCACGATGCTCATTGCGAGAGCAACTTCTTGCACCAGATGCTTGCCAAGATGGATGGTACTGACTTGCCCGTTGCATTGGGCGTTATCCGTGCCGTCGAGGCTCCTACCTACGAGACAGCTGTTGCCGAGCAGGTCGAGCAGGCCAAGAAAATGCACGGTTTCACCTGTCTGCATGACGTTATCATGGCAGGCGATACCTGGCAGGTAGAGTAAGAAAATGATTAAATCAGGGCATTGATAGTGCCCATGATGCTTCCCAACAGGGCTCCGAGCCACACGATGGCGCGGAGCTCTTTTTTCATCACATCCAGGATGATGGCTTCGGCTTCGTTCATGTCCATCTCGTCGATGCGCTGTTCGATGATGCCGCTGATGTCGATGTCCTGAAGAATGCGGGGCAGATGCTCGGTGATGATTGTGCGGTAAGCGCTGAGCACGCCGCGTTTGGCCTGCGTCACCTGCTCATCACGGCCTGTTGTCAGCTGTTTCATCGTCATGCACATCAGGTTATCGGCCTCGGTGCAGACCAGGTCCTGGATCATTTGGTGGGAGTTGTTCTGAAGGATTTCGTTGATGTGTTTGGCCAAAATCTTCTCGACGGGCTGGGCAAAACCTGCCACCAGTTTGTCGGCGCCAAACAGCCCCACCACGCTGTTGCGCGTTTTTTCCATGACGTGCTCGGTCGCCATACGGGCGATGCTGCTGCCCAGGTCACTGTCTTGCAGTTTGGCGGTCACCATCTTTACGATGCCGCTGGTGACGTCGTCGCGCATGGCTTCGATGTCCTCACTCGACAGGTAATGGCTGGCAAACTGTTCGATGGTCTCGTCGTTGCCCTGTTGCGTGGTGACAAATTCATCGATGGCATCGCTGATTTTGTTGAGCATTTCCTCGCTCAACAAGCTCTTTTCCAGCACTTCGCGGTTCATCAGGTTTTCGCTCACTGTCTTGCCTATGGCTCCTGCAAGGCGTGCTTTTTCCTTAGGGATGATACCGGGAGTGAAGGGTATGTGAATGCCCATGATGTACTTGGCCGTATGAGGCCTGAACAACATGCGGATCGCAAAATCGTTGGTGATATACCCGATGACAGCGCCCACTGCGGGCCCAATCAAGTAATGATACATGTTTCTGATGTTTTTTCCAGGGGATGCTACTCTTAACGGTTAACTTCTACCGTTAACTATCGAAGGTCCACGACTTGCGTGCCGGCAGGCACTTGTGACTTGTCGAAGGTGAATGTCGAAGCCGCCAGCGCCTTGTGCTTGTAGCCTGAAATCTTGACGGTATATACCGACTTGTCGCTCATCTCGAAGCGCGCAGTGCGTAGCAGCGAGGTCGTTTCATCAAAATAGAGCCACAGCGTCTTGATGTTGTCTTTCTTTTTGGGCGTCAGTTTGATGACGTAGGTTTTGGCCGTTTTGGCCTTGGCGCGCTTCATGTTGAAGGCCGCCTTGAAGTGCTGCGCTGCCGCAATGGGATTGGTCATCTGCAGCTCTTCGGCGGTGGGCGAGGTAATGTTTACCTCGCTGGTTACGGGCGACCACGACCACTGGGTCTTGCCGTCATACCAGCATTTGGCCTCGGGCGAGATGATGCGGAACTTGCTGCCCTGCATAGCGATGGTGCCATTGCTGGTGCCCTGGCCTGTAGTGATGCTGTAGCTGGCGGTGACGCCGCCACCGGCATTGATGGCTGCCACACACTTGTCGAGCATGGCGCTCGGCGTTTGTGCTTGTGCGATGAGGCCGACCGTTATGGTCAAGATTGCGATAAATATCTTTTTCATTGTCATTCGGTTTATTGTATATTGTATCTACCTAGATTTTCTAGAATATCTAGAGCATCTAGAATATCTAGTTTGCAAAAAGAGTGCCAACCCGCTTGGGAGAGGCACTCTTTTTGCGTTGAGTTATCACGAGAACAGATGGTCGATGTCCATGGGACTCACGAGCACCTGACGGGGCTTGCTGCCCTGAGCGGGGCCGACGATGCCGGCGTGTTCCATCTGGTCCATCAGGCGGCCAGCGCGGTTGTAACCGATCTCATAACGGCGTTGCAGCGACGATGTGCTGGCAGTGTTGCCCATGACGATGAAGCGCACGGCCTCTTCAAACAGCGGATCCCTGTCCTTGACGTTGCCCACATTGGCGTCGCCGCCGCCACCCTCGTCGTTGCCGACATACTCAGGCAGCATGTAGGGCATCTCATGGCTGATGTCACGGTCATTGTCCTCTTGGTCCTTGATGAAGTCGCAGATGCGTACGATGTCGGGGGTATCGACAAACGGACATTGCAAGCGGGTCACCTCACCATCGATTTGGAACAGCATGTCGCCGCGGCCGATGAGCTGTTGGGCACCGGGACGGTCGATAATGATTTGGCTATCGATGCGCTGGGCAACGGCAAACGCGATGCGGCCAGGGAAATTACCTTTAATCAGACCAGTGATGACCTTCGACGACGGGCGTTGCGTGGCAATAATCATGTGGATGCCTACGGCGCGCGCTTTCTGGGCGATGCGCACCAGTGGCGTTTCAACCTCTTTACCGGCGGTCATGATCATGTCGCTGAACTCATCGATGACGCCCACAATATAGGGCATGTAGGGATATTTCTTCTCACCGTGCTCGTCGCGCACTTCGCGTAGTTCACGACGCCACTTGTCGTTATAATCGGTAACGTTGCGCACTTTGGCTTCCTCGAGCAGGCGGTAGCGGTCCTCCATCTCCTGAACGAGGCTGTTCAGTGTCTTGATGACACGCTCGGTGTCGGTGATGATGGCTTTTTCCTCACCTGGAGTCTTGGCAAAGTAGTATTTCTCCAAGTCGGCATACACGCTGAACTCAACGCGCTTGGGATCGACGAGGACAAACTTCAGTTCCGACGGCCCCTTCTTGTAGAGTAACGATGTGATGATAGCGTTCAAGCCGACGGATTTACCTTTACCGGTAGCACCTGCCACGAGCAGGTGAGGCATCTTGGTGAGGTCGGCGATGAAGACTTCGTTGCTCACTGTGCACCCCAGGCACATGGGCAGCTTGGCGCGGCTCTCCTGGAAGGCCCGTGAACCCAGTACCTCGCGCATGGGCACCACCTGCGGGTCGCGGTTGGGCACTTCAATGCCGATGGTTCCCTTGCCAGGCATGGGAGCAATGATGCGGATGCCCAGGGCTGCCAGACTCAGTGCGATATCGTCCTCGAGGCCGCGTATCTTGTTGACGCGCACGCCGTCCTGAGGCACGATCTCAAACAGGGTTACCGTGGGACCCACGTGCACCATGATTTCCTTGATTTCGATGCCATATTTGCTCAAGGTGTCGCGGATGCGTTCCTTGTTCTCATCCTGCTCTTGCTTGTCCACGCTGTTGGGGTTCATGCGGATGTCCTGCAACAGATCCAGGGTAGGGAAGCGGTAATGGCGGTATTCACCTGTCGGGTCGTGCGGGTTGGTCACATCGGTGCTGGCGGCGATGGGCTTTAAGTGTGCGGTCTCGCCGTTGATGTTGCTGCCGTTGGGGGCCTTGGCGCGCGGCTTGCGTATTCTGTTGGTAATCGAGGGCTTTTCTGCTTTTTCCTCGTCAGGCCTCTCCTGGGTCACGTGTTGCTCTCCGCCCAGGAATGTGGATTCGCCAGGTTGGATGACCACTTTCTCGGCTTCCTCCTTGCTGCGGCTGCGTTTCTTGCTGATTTCTCGCTGCAGCTGCTTGTACAGGGCGTTAAGGGTCTTGTAGGTGAGCATACCCCATAACATCAAGATGATAAAGTTCACCGCAATCATGCCATAAACTCCCACCAAGCCTAGCAGCCACTTATTGGCATAGAAGCCGAAATAGCCGCCCAAGGGGAAGAAAGTGATAGGCTTCATGAAATAGGTCGCTGCACCCACCACCATCGAGAAGGTGAATATGCTGAACAGGCAAATCAGGGTGTAGGAGAAGAAGTGGGCCTTCTTGCCTTCGCGCACCAGCCTCATGCCGAGTGTGAGCAGCCATATCACGATGATGAAAGCGGCAACGCCCACACCGCTGGAGATAAAGAAATCGCTGATCGATGCTCCGGCAGCTGCTCCGGCGTTGCGTATCTGGTCAGGCACCTGGGCATTCTCGATCATCGAGTAGTTGGTGATGCGGTTCTGGTCACTCATTCCTGCCGACAGGAAAAATGACAGGAACGAGATTAGCAGATAAATGCCAATCAGCAATAAGATGATGCCTGTGACAAAGCGAAGTCGGCCGTTCTGGAAAAACGCCATGAAACGTTGCCACTTGGTCACTTTTTCGTTGTCGATGGCCTCTTCAACTTCGCGTGACCTGCGGTATTCTTCAGACTTTTGTACATTGGTGATGTCGGGGCCGAAAAAGTCCTGACTATCATTCATTTTCTTATTGTGGTTGCTTTGACTCTTGCTCATGTTGCTATCGTGTTAGATTTGGGGCCGTAAAATTACAAAATAAAATTGGTTTACAAACGCAAATCACGCACTTTTTTTCATTTCTGTCATTATTTTATTTTATTCAATAATCTTCAAAAAATGACAGGGGTACAGAAGCCATAATATCCCCTTTCTGGTCGACCAAAGAAAATCAACTAGGAACTAAAAACTAGGGACTAGAAACTAGGGACTAAAAACTAGGGACTAGAAACTAGAAACTAGGGACTAAGGACTAATCTTTCTTCCAGAATGAGCGTGTGAAGATGACAAGGACGGTAAACAGCTCCAGACGGCCAATCATCATCTCCAGGGCAAGTACCCATTTGGCACCCGGGTGCAGAGCAACCCATGAGCCGTTAGATCCAGTCACACCGTGGCCGATACCCACGTTACTGATGGCCGACATCGACGTGTACATCGCATCAAAAACGGGAATGCCATAGAATGTGAGATACAGGGCAACCACCATGATGATGAGGATATAGACCGTGAAAAAGGTATGTACCTTGCTCACAACATGGCTGGGGACAGGTTTGCCGTCGATGTGGACCGCGCGCACCGAGTTGGTGTGCAGCACCCGGTAGAATTCATTGGCGGTGTGCTTGAGTTGAACGATAAGTCGGTCCATCTTGGCACCGCCCGACGTGGAGCCCGCCATACCGCCAAAGAACATCATTACCATCAGCACCACCGTGACAAATTCGCCGCTGTTCTCGTAGTCAAAGGTTGAGAAACCGGTCGATGTGATAGCCGACAGTGTGTCGAAGGCACTATATACAAAGCGGTCACTGTGCGTGTCGAGGAAACCCATGTAAACCATGTATGCAAAAATGCCCACTGTCGTGATCAGGGTCGTCATGCAATACCAGCGCAGGGTGTTGTTGTGCCTGATACGCTTGAAGTTGCCGCGCATGGCAGCAGCGATAATCGAGAAACTTACACCGCCGATAAACATGAACACGATGACCACAACGAACACATAGCTTGAGTGCCAGTAGTCAAGCCCGATGTTTTTGGTCGAATAGCCGCCCGTCGAGGTCGTCGTCATGGCGTGACACACGGCATCGAACCAGTCCATGGGACCCAGATAGAGGAGCGTCGTTAACAATGCGGTGAGGCCTATGTAGATGAGCCACAGGTCCTTAGCGGTTTGGCTCACGCGTGGGCGCAGGCGCTCATGGGTGATGCCCGTTACCTCGGCATTGAACAGGGCAATGCCGCCTTTTTGATTCAACATGGGAATCACGGCGAGGGTGAACAGGATGATTCCCATGCCGCCAATCCATTGCGTCATCGCACGCCAGAAGAGCACGCCCCGCGGGATTTCCTCGACATACCGTATCACGCTCGATCCCGTGGTGGTGAAGCCTGCCATCGTCTCAAAGAAAGCATCGGTCACGTTGTCAAACGTGTTGCTGAACAGGTAGGGCAACATGCCGAAGACCGAGAAAAACACCCATATGATCGCCGTCAGCATCAGTCCTTCGCGCTTGTGCATTGACTTGCTGTGCGGCCTGATGCCGAAAGCCATCAAGGCGCCGATGCCGGCAGTGATGGCTGTACTGTAGATAAAGGCTCGCAGCGACGTGGACTCATCAAACCACCACGACACCATCAAGGGCAACAGCATGAAGGCTGCCTCGATGAGCAGCAGCCATCCCTGCATACGCATTACGATGGCGAAGTTGATATGTTGATTGGATCGCTTGGGCATGGGTTACGAGAAATATTTGTCGAGTTTGTGGATAGCACCTTGCAGACAGAAGACAACCACATGGTCGCCTGCTTGGATGCGAGTGTCGCCGGTCACCAGTTGTCCCTGGCCGTCACGCACCAGTCCGGCGATAGTGAAGTCGCGGCTCAGTTTCAGGTCCTTGACATCGGCACGGGTTACGCGGTCCCCTTCTTCAACGATGATTTCGGCCACCTCGGCATCGGCCAGCGCCAGGCATCGGGCATTGTCTTCGTCAGCATCGATAAGGATCTGATAGATACGGCTCGACGCCAGCAGTTTCTTGTTGACGATGGTGCCGATGTTCAAGGCCTCTGCCTCGTAGATAAACTGAATGTCCTCGACCTGGGCGATGGTTTTAGGCACGCCGTTGGTCTTGGCAATCATGCACTCCATCATGTTCACTGCGCTGTTATCGCCTAGAGCGATGAACGAGTCATAATAGCTTACGCTCTCCTCCTCGTTCAGCTCGGTGTCGCGGAAGTCGCCTTGCACAATCTTGCAGTTGGGGTAGCGTTGAGCCAGGTCGTCGCAACGCTGCACGTCATTCTCGATGATTTTGATATCGATAGTCTTGCCCAGTCGCTTGATGAGTTGCTCGGCGATGTCGTTGCCACCCACGATTAGCACATTGTTGACATCGCTTTGCACCTTGCCACACACCTCGCGCACCTCGTCGATGTGGTCACGGGTGGTAGCGATGTAGGCGATGTCGTTTTCCAGCACGCGGTCATCACCACGCGGGATGATGATTTCACGGTTGCGCTTGATGGCCGACACGTGCAGGAAGTGGCTGATGTTGGACACATCCTTGAGCATGTGATTGACGATGCGCGCGTTAGAACGGATTTTTACGCCCACGACAATGAGCTCACCATCAAAGAGCTCAAACCAGTTCCTGGCCCATGTGCGCTTCAATGCGCTGGCAATCTCCTTGGCCGCCAGCATCTCGGGATAGATGAGGTGGTCGATGCCCAGCATGGTGAAGTGTTCGCGCCAGTTGGCATTAAAAAACTCGTCATTGTCGATGCGGGCAACGGTCTTGCGGGCACCCAGGCGTTTAGCCATCGAGCACGACAGGATGTTGCGCGCCTCACTCTTGGTCACGGCGATAAACAGGTCGCACACACCAGTCTTGATAGCGTTCAGGTCGCTGAAGGAGATGGCACTGCCTTGATAGGTGAGCAGGTTGTAATTCTCTAGCGGCTCGAGTTTCTTGTTATCAACGTCCATGACGATGATATCTTGCTCCTCGTTGCTGAGCATCTTGGCCAGATGGGTCCCGACTTGTCCTGCGCCGGCAATAACGATTCTCATATCTTTTGTTTTTTGGTTATTTGTCCCTAGTTTTTGGTGTTGATCAACTCAAGGATGGCGTTCTCCAGCGAGTGGGCGTCCATGCCGCAGCGCTCGTATAGCTCGGCAACGGTGCCCTGGTGCACAAACTCGTCCTGTACGCCCAGCATCTTGAGGCGCGTTGTGCGGTGGTGGCGTGTGAGCCACTCGGCGACGGCCGAGCCCAGGCCACCAACGACGGTTCCGTCCTCGATGGTGATAATACTGTGGTAATCGCGCGAGGCTTCCTCCAGGATGTCCTCGTCAATAGGCTTGAGGTAGATCATGTCGTAGTGACCCACCTTGATGCCGCGCGCCGACAGGCTGTTCACGACCTCGACCACTTCGTTACCGATATGGCCAATGCTCAGAACAACCACACCCTCGCCCTGGCTCATGCGGCGTCCGTGTCCCACGGGCATCTCCTGCATCTCGTTGTGCCAGTCGGCGATTACGCCCTTGCCGCGCGGATAGCGGATGGCAAACGGGCCCATGCCGTCGAGTTGGGCGGTGTACATGAGGTTGCGCAGGTCGTGCTCGTTGATGGGCGAGGCAACGGTCATGCCGGGGATGCAACGCAGATAGGCAAGGTCAAACAGGCCGTGGTGAGTAACGCCGTCCTCACCGACGATGCCGCCACGGTCGATGCAGAAGGTCACCGGCAGTCCTTGGATGGCCACATCGTGTATGATGGAATCATAACCTCGCTGCAGGAACGTGCTGTAAATAGCACAGTAGGGGTGCATGCCGTCCTTGGCCAGGCCTCCCGCAAAGGTTACTGCATGGCCCTCGCTGATGCCGACGTCAAAGGCGCGCCTAGGCATCGCCTCGAGCATCATCGACATCGATGTGCCACTGGGCATGGCAGCGGTGATACCCACGATTTTATCATTCTTCTCGGCCAGTTCCACCAGCGTCTTGCCAAAGACGTCCTGATACTTGATGGGACCTCCTTTGCCTCCCTTGGTGCGCTCGCCTGTTTCCTCGTCAAACTTGCCTGGAGCGTGCCAGGTGGCGGGGTCGGCTTCAGCAGCGGCAAATCCTTTGCCCTTGACGGTGCGTACATGAACCAGCTTGGGGCCGGTCATGTCCTTGATTTCACTGAAAACCTTCACCAGGCGTTTTACGTCATGACCGTCATATAATCCGAAATACCTGATGTTCAGGCCTTCAAAAATGTTTTGCTGGCCCGACAGGAGCGACTTCATAGCGTTGGAGAAGCGCATGATCAGCCCTTTGCGGTTGTCGTTGATGACGTTGTGGCGGCGCAGGAACTGGTAGGTCTTGTAGCGCAGCTTGTTGTAGCGGTGCGACGTGTGCAGGTCGCTCATATAGGAACTCAATGCGCCCACGTTGGCGTCAATGGCCATGTCGTTGTCATTGAGCACGATAATCAGGTTGTTGGGGTTGGTAGTAGCATTGTTGATGCCCTCAAAGGCCAAACCGCCGCTGATGCTGGCGTCACCGATGACAGCTACTACCTTGCGGTTCTTGTTGTCCTGGAGCTCGGCGGCGATGGCCATACCCAGGGCGGCTGAAATCGAGTTGGATGCGTGACCCGCAGTAAAGGTGTCATATTCGCTCTCAGCGGGGTTGGGGAAGCCGCTCAAACCATCCAACTTGCGGTTGTCGTCAAACTGGTCACGCCTTCCCGTCAGTATCTTATGGGCATAGGCTTGGTGTCCTACGTCCCACACCAGACGGTCGTCGGGGGTGTTGAACACATAATGCAGTGCTACCACAATTTCCACTGCGCCCATGCTCGAGGCAAAATGGCCGGGATTGCTCGATAGCTCGTGAATCATGTATTTGCGCAGCTCGGCACACACTTGTGGCAGTTGGTCCACGCTGAGCATACGCAGGTCGGCTGGTGTGTCTATAGTGGCTAGCAGCGGGCAGTGTTCTTTGATATATGGTTTTGTTGTCATGGCTTACTTTCCTGATTGGTTTTTCACATATTTCTTGTACAGGGGGACAAATACGATGATACCCGATGCCACGATGGTAAACACCACCATGAAGTCGATGCGTGCCGCACGGGTGAGCAGCAGCCAGCACAGTCCCACCCACAGGAGCAGGATGCACACAAAACGTATGAGGTTGCCGGTTGTCATTTCATCAAGTGTCTTTTTGTGTCTAATCTGCAAAGATAAACATTATTTATGAAACAAGGCCTTACTCTGCGGTTTTTTCCTACCCGACCTCGTGCAAATAATAGTATTAGAACACAAAAACAGGAGCCGCATCCCTGTTGGGGCGGCTCCTATATTTGTTTAGGTTGCTGTAAAGAAAAGTTTGTTTACTGGGGCTGTGACAGCAAAAAGTCGATCAGGGTGGTAACATCCGAGATGGTGGTTTCGCCGTCCTTGTCACAATCTGATACTGCGAGGTCGAGACTTCCGGCATTACCTGCGAGCAGGTAATCGATGAGGGCGGTTACGTCGCTGATAGAAACCTCGCCGTCGCCGTCAATATCGCCAAGCAGGCCAGTGGGCTCGTCGACGGGAATCACATAACCATCGTAGGGATACATACCGATAATCATCTCATTGCCGCCGTTGCTGCCCTGGCTGAAGTCCCACACCTCATCATCACCGTAAGGATGGAAGACAAGAGCGTTAATTTCAAACCAGCCGTTGAACCTACCGTTAAATCCCCAATTCATGTGGACCTTGCCATCGCCATCAACACCGTCAAGAACCCAAGCATGACCTTCATAGAGGTCGTGATAAGGGATGGGACGACCGGCTTGCAACTCGATATTGATAAGATCACACCATTCCTCAATGGAATACTTGTTACTGTTCGAGCAGTAGTAGGAGGGATCTTTACCTATCAGTTGCATGTTCTCGTTGTAACCAAAGAGTTTGAATGCGTCGCGCTGATCGTAAGTATAAGAGCCAGTTGATGTTTCATTGGCATTTCCATAGCGCGCTTTGCAGGCTTGTCCACAATAGCGGCACAACTTGGCTACTTCATTGGCCTGTTCTTCAGTAAAGGCTGCAAAATCCGTAGGATTACCAGTCTCAGGGTTGTGGATATAGTAGTTGTCAAGCATCAGGCTGTAGTCAAATGTGGTAGCTGGCAATTCTGACATGTATTGGCTCCAGGAAATAGAGTAGCCGGGGACTGCTGATACCTCGCTAGGATATTTCCAGTAGTACATGATCTGTGCCATGGCGAGCGGTCCACAACCCACCGAAGTGATTTTTCCAGAACCGTTCAGAGGACACAAGCGGTTCATGGGTTCACCTTGTCCCCAGTCGGTCTTCAGCAATGGCTCAACAACGACCGAGCGCTTGGAAACCTTCACTGGAACGGTTTCGCCCTTGTAAGCCTGAGCGGTTTCAATCTGACCCTTGAGCATTTTCAGGTAACCCTTCATGTTGTCGGGCAGGTTGTTCACGTCGATGTTGCCCTTATCTCCATAAGCAAGTACCTGCTTGGCGCAGTCGTCACCGGCCATGATGACCCAACCGCCACCTTCAATGTTGAATACATAATAGGCATTGCCTTCTACGTTCGATGCTTCAGCGTGGGCGAGTCGGATGTCTGCCAGAGCTGGAGCATGGAAGGATTTAGAACTAGTGTGCTGCTTCAAGAAATGATTTGCAGCCATGCGGGCGTCGCTAGCGCTGATGGCAGCGGCATTAGCATTTAATGACACAGCAGCCAGTGCGGCCAGTGCCATTGAACTTAGTAAGCGTTCAATCTTCATAACTGTAACGGGTTTTAAAATGTTAATAGTATCCTTTTAAATCTGCCGCCAAAGATAATCATTTTTTGGGAATTGAGCGCTTGTTATTGCCAAAATCACGTTTTGTAGATAACTTTTTATGCTGATAACTATCGACTACGGTCTTTTGTCCTTGTATCGGGCACCAAAAAGCCCATTAGAATGGATGGGTTCCTACTCCAATGGGCTTGTTGTCTAAAAGTTAAAGTGGTCGTTCCCGTGGAATGCTATTCGAGCATGAGGTCGATCAAAAGGGTAACGTCGGTAACATTGATGATGCCGTCACCATTAATGTCGGCTGCGTCGAGTTCGATGTCTGTCGAGGAGATGGTGCCCAGCATGTAATCAACCAAAATGGTGACATCGGTGACGTTGATGGTGCCGTCCCCATTGACGTCACCCGTCAAAATGGTAACTGGTGGCTGCCAGCCCTCGGGAGGCTGGACACCGATGACCATTTCATGGCCAGTGTTGAAATGGCACTCCTCACCACTGCGGTGGGTCATGTTAAGTGCGGTAGATACATACCAGCCGTCACATGTGCCATACCAACCGAAATTGTAGTGGAATTTTCCGTCGCTACTGTATCCGTCGCAGATGAAAGCGTGGCCGGAACCGCCGCCTGTGTCACTTGCTGCATACAGGATAGGACGTCCTGCATCCAGCTCGGTCTTCATCATCGCTTCCCATTGAGCAGTAGTGTAGTTTCCTTGGCTCCACCAGCCACCACCGCTTCCCTTCTGCACATATTTGGCGCTGGAACGGTAGCCAAAGGATACCATGGCATCCCGTTGGTCTCGGGTGTAAGCGCCGCTGCCGTCGGGGTGATAGTTCATTTCTACGGCCTGGCCACAGTAGCGGCCCAATTTGGCAACTTCATTGCCTTGTGCTTCTGTGTAAGTGTCCTGGATAAGTTCACTCAGGTCATAGTCCCAGTGGCAATAGGAGTTGAGCATCAGGCTGTAGTTAAATGTGGTAGCCGGAAGTGCTGGCACATTCTGACCAATAGCATAGCAGCGGTAACCCTCAAGGCTGCCACTACCCTCAGGGTATTGCCAGTACTTCATTACCTGGGCCATTGCAGTGGCTACGCAGCCTACGGCACAGTATAAGCCCTGATAGACGGGGCACTGCCAGTCATATGGGTCTTCCTGTCCCCAGTTGGCCTTGATCAGAGGATCGACACCTGCACTAGCAGTTAGGGTCTTGTTGACAGGAACAAGGTCGTCGCCTTCGTAGGTCTGCAGGAACTCGATTTCCTTCTTGTAGCAGTCGAGCAGTCCCTTGACATTGTAGGGCAGGTTGTTGAAGTCCAGTTCTCCCTGGTCGCTGTAGCCCAGCACTTCGCTGGCGCGGTCCTCGCCGGAGACAATGACCCACCCGCCGCCGTCGATGTTGAACACGTAATAGTCGTTGGCTCCAGCAACAACCTTAGACGCCTCGACATGGGTGAGTTTCAAGCCGCGATTGGCTTGAGCCTTGAACGAACGGCCTGCACGGGCCTGTTGTTGAATGAAACTGCTGGCTGTGGAACGGGCGGTTAACGCATCGACATTGCCGGCATTGGCATCAAGCGAACTTAATGCCAATGCCACCAGTGCCATTGAACTCATGAGATGTTTGATCTTCATAGCATTTTAGTGTTTTGAAAAGGTTAATTATTGAAATGGATAAAGATTTGTGCGATGGTAATTAGTTCACTTGGCTGTCAGCAGCAGGTCAATCAGCGTGGTCACGTCGTCGATGACGAGTGCCGGATGGGTGCCTGCCAGCAGGCGGTCAATGGACAATGTGACATCGTCGATAGTGAAGGCGGCATTATACTTGGCCAAGTGGCCTACAACATTGAGATTGCCGCTCTCGCAGGGGATGGCTACACTGCGCGGAGCAGTGCCTGAATAGCGGAATTCCAGCGTGTAGCAGCCAGTTTCCAATGTGGTGGGCAAGGTGAGGGGGGCCGACACCGTGCTGCCTTGTTCAAAGTCGGCGGTCACGACATTGACTTGCTCGCTGTTAGCCTTGTTGGCGCCAGCCGCGCTCTTGAGTCCGAACGAGAATACCAAGTTGCTGTAAGAGGTCAGGATGGAGACGTTGGTTGCTTGGATGTCGAGAACGTCGCCCAGCACCATCAACTCACTTGATGCCTCAATGTTATCGGCCGAAACCAGGCAATAGGTGGGAGGAACGACGCCCAGCAACATCTCGTGACCCGAGTTGAAGCGCAAGTAGTCGCCATCGCGGTGGGTCATGTTCAGTGCGGTGGAGGCGTACCAACCGTCGCAGGTGCCATACCAGCCGAAGTTGAAGTGGAACTTGCCCTCGCTATTGTAGCCGTCGCAGATAAACGCATGACCGCCGGCCGACGGATCGTTGGCTGAGTACAAGATGGGTCGGCGCTGGTCCAACTCTTCCTTGATCATGGCCTCCCACTCGGCAGTAGTGTAATTGGTGGACCACCAGCTCTCACGTGTCACATCACGGGCGCTAGAGCTGTAGCCAAATTTCTTCATTCCCGTTAGCTGGTCATTGGTGTAGGCGCCACTTCCCTCGGGGCTGTAGTCCATTCTCACGGCTTGTCCGCAGTAGCGGCCCAGTTTGGCAACCTCTTGGGCCTGGGCATCGGTGTAGGTGTCTTGAACGAGCACACTGTTATCCCAGTCCCAATGACAATAACTGGGCAACATTAAGTTATAGTTGAACGAGGCCTCGGGAAGGGCGGGAACTGTCCGACCGATGCTATAGCAGTAGTAGGAGTTGAGTGACGGACTGGTGGTCGGGTATCTCCAGTAATACATGACTTGAGCCATCGCTGTGGCAACGCAGCCCACGACGCAATACTCATTGTTATATACGGGACACTGCCAGTCATACGGGTCTTCCTGGCCCCAGTTGGTCTTGATCAGGGGCTCAATACCCGCACCGCTGGTGGCGTGAAGGGCAGGGGTGACATCGTATTCGGGATGGGTCTGCAGGAACTCGATCTGTCCCTTGTAACCGTCCATTAGCGCCTTGAAGTTGTCGGGCAGACGGTTGAAATCCAGGCGACCCTTATCGCTGTAGCCTAGCACTTGGCTGGCGCGGTCTTCACCGGCAATGATGATAAAACCGCCGCCATCGATGTTGAAGGCATAGTAGGCATTGATGTTATGCCCCACCGACGAGGCCTCGGCATGGACCAACCTGAGGTCGGCAAGCGCCGGAGCCCTAAACGAGCCCGGTGTTGATGCTGCGTGAAATTTAAGGAAATTGCTGGCTGTGGAACGTGCGTCCTCCAAGCCAACATTGGCCGCACTGACGTTCATGACGACCACGGTTAGCATTGCGAGCACTAGAGCACTCTTAAGATTCTTGACATTCATAATTAGGAGTTAAATAGGTTATTGATGTTGATAATGATAAATTGCTGCCAAAAGTAGTAAGTTTCTGGCAAAGTGACAAGAAAACTCGGTGATTTTTGGCGGCAAATATCATTTTTTAGGGTAATATGCTTTCACAAGGGTCAAGATGGAAAAGAAAATGGAGCGCGTCTAGTGACACGCCCCATTTATGATAATGAGTTCTGGATCTGATCGTTTATTTCAACAGCAGGTCGATAAGCATGGTGAGGTCATCGATGACAAGGTTGACGTTGTTGGGCTTGCCCCTGAGCAGCCAGTCAATCACGGTAGTGACATCATCGATGGTAAAACTGCCATTGAACTTGGCGAATTTACCTGTAACGGTCAGTTGACCCTGTGCTGCTTCGACTTGTATCTGCTCACTGTCAACGATATAGTTGAATTGCAAGTTATAGGTGCCGGGAGCCAGATCGGCGGGAAGGGTGATCAGGCCATTGACGTCGCTACGCTGGACAAATTCGCTCTTGACCACATTGATGGGATCGCTTGTGGCAACGCAGTTGCCGTCCTGGTCGGTTAAGGTGAATGTCAGGTCAACGTCGTTGTGGCTAGTGTAGATGTTAACGCCTGTGGCAACAGGGCTGAATGCGCTGCCCAGCAGGAATAACTCGTCTTCGGCATCGATTCCCATAGCCAATACTCTGCAATAATCGGTGGGCTCAATGTTAATAAACATGTACTGATTGGCACCGTAGTCACGATAATCGCCATCGAGGGTGGTTGTGATGATGGCACTGGTAAGGTACCAGCCGTTACCATGGCCATACCAACCCATGTTGATGTGGAAATAACCGTTACTGTCATAACCGTCCATGATAAACGCATGGCTCGTCGAGGTTTGGACTGCTGCATTCTTGGCGCCATACATGATGGGTCGGCCGGCATCAAGTTCCTCGCGCATGATTTGTTCCCATTTCTCTTCAGTGTAGCTGGATTTGTAGATAGCCTTGGCATCGGGATTGTAACCCAGGGCTTTCATTCCTGCCAATTTCTTGGTCGCATCACTGGCGCTGCCGGTGGCACCATAATTCATTTTTGCAGCATGGCCAACGTAGCGGCACAATTTGGCCACTTCTTGGGCCTCCTCGTCGGTATAAGTGTCCTGGACTTCTTTTCCCAAGTCATAGTCCCAATGGCAGTAGCTGAGCAGCATTTTGTCGTAGTCAAATGTGGTCTCAGGAAGTTCCTCCAGGGTGATTAACAGTCTGGAGCAATAGTAGGCGGGGAGGGGACCGCATATAACGGGATATTTCCAGTAATAACAGATTTGGGACATCTGGACACCAGAGCAGCCCACTTTGCATGGCTTGCCGGTATTGGCCAATGGACACATCATGTTATAAGGCGTGCCTTGGCCCCATTTGCTTATGGTCATCGGTTCAACAATGACATCACCATTATCACTGGTCAGTCGTTTGGGCACGTTAAGGGTGGGGTGGGCCTGCAGGTACTCGATCTGTAGCTTGTAGGAATACAGGAGTTCCATTAGGTTCTCTGGCATGTCCTTAATGTCCAGCCTGCCCTCGTCGCTGTAGCCCAGCACCTGGCTGGCGCGGTCGTCACCCGAGACAATGATAAACCCGCCACCATCGATATTAAATATATAGTAGGCGTTGGCTTTGCTGTCTACCGATGAAGGCTCGGAATGGGCTAACTTCAGGTCGGCAATAGCAGGTGCGCGCAGCGAGCCTGCAGCAGTCGGAGCATGATGTTTAAGGAAACTGCTTGCCATCATTCGGGCATCATCCACGTCAACATTGGCAGCGTTAAGGCTTAGACCCATCATTGCGATGAGTGCCATCACGCATACAACTTGTAAATTCTTGGTAGTCATAAATTGAGCTAATATAAAGATGTCTATTCCGGATATTATAAATTCAGCGCAAAAGTAGTATCTTTCTGTCAATGTGACAAGAAAAGCCCTCACATATATTTTTTACCGCTATAAGAATGTTTTCAGATGTTTTGTTTTTTTTCTTCGAACTAAAAAACGGTTTTACTCATTCTTATATTTTCAGTGCATTTTATTGTGGATGTTCATATTATAGTCTAATTTTGCAAACGAATCGATAACTAATTATCTTCTGTTTTTTAGAAAAAGAATTGAACCTCAACCAGAATTCGTTTTATGAACCTTTAATATGGATTGTTTATGAAAAAATTATCGTTACTGTTAACTGTCGTGGCGCTGGCCTTCAGTGCCCAGGCTAGCATGCTGAGTTTGCATGCTGGCAATCGTCATCAAGTCAGGAATCATCAGGTGGTTAAACCGATGATTACCCAATCCCAAGCTCTAGAACTCCAGGGCCAACAGCTCAACCAGCCGAAAAAGGTCATCACTTCCATGCCCGAAGGCGAGTTGAGGACCTATGAGCGTACCGGTGGCCAGGGCATGTTTGCCAATAATGATCAGATTGGCCTTGACGTGCAGAGCGGCAAGATGGACATCGTCTTTGCCGAGGACAATGTGGTTTACATGAAAAATATCCTGTTCAACTGCATCATCAACTATGGCCCCAGTTGGGTTCAGGGCGTTCTGAGCGACGATGGTACTACCATCACGGTGCCCCTGGGACAGTCCATTTGCTGGGATGAGTACAACCAGGCCAATCTGGAGTTGTGCATGGGTAGCACCGAACTCATCTATGTCGATGGCCAGCCCGATCACATTGAGTTCACGGTTGATGAGAGCGTCACCGAGGTGACCTACATCATCGATGGTGACAAAATCATGCTGCAGGGCACCGTGGGCTCTGAAGAGACAGGCCAAGACATGAGCCGCTTCAATGCCTATGGTTTCGCTTGCCGCTGGAGTGATGACGGATCGTTCGGTGGTTGCCTCGAGTGGAGCACCGAGCTCACCCGCACCGAGACCTCGGTCATCCCCACTGTCATCTATGACCAGCCCGAGGGTGAAATGGTGACCTATAACCGTGCCGGTATGTCCATCTTCACCGGTTACTTTGGTGTACAGTCCTCCCCGTTTGCCGACAAGATGAATCTCGTCTATGGTACCGACGGCAAGGTATATATCCAGAACCCCCTATGGTGGAATAAGTCCTACAATACCTGGGT
>JAEEGI010007398.1_pt1 | contig 24608 bp, 22 predicted proteins | sample 8958751 | NCBI WGS metagenome assembly JAEEGI01 (sample SAMN16246545, study PRJNA631951) | gut metagenome | biome: gut microbiome; feature: rumen; material: KS-attached | host: Bos | place: Iran: Karaj | collected 2018-10
CGAAGTAAAGATGGCGGACTACCTCGTTGTCGGGCTCGGGAACATCGGTGCCGAATACGCATCGACCCGCCACAACATGGGATTTATGATATTGGATGCCTGGGCTCAGGCATCCAATGTCGTTTTCTCCGTGGAACGGTACGGTGCAGTCGCGCAGATTTCCTTCAAGGGACGTCATTTCACGCTCCTCAAGCCCTCGACCTACATGAACCTGAGCGGGAACGCCGTCCGTTACTGGATGCAGAAACTGAACCTCCCGCTGGAGAACCTCATCGTCATCTCCGACGACCTCAACCTTCCCTTCGGCACGCTGAGGATGCGCCTCAGCGGCAGCGACGGAGGCCACAACGGACTCGAGAACATCATCTGGACCCTGGAATCCGACCAGTGGGCCCGGATCCGCGTCGGAATCGGCAACGGCTTTTCGCGCGGAGGGCAGGTCGATTACGTGCTCGGCGACCTGTCGCCGGAGGAACTGGAACGGATCCCCGTTCTCGCCGACAGGATTATTCGGGGCATCAAGGACTTCTCCACAATCGGTCCGCAGCGTGCGATGAACTATGTCAATGCCAAGCCCAAAGAACCTGAATCGCAGTCCAAAGATGCTGAAAGTTAAGATTTTTAGTTTTTTTTTGGAATATTCGGGTTTTTATTCTTATCTTGCGCAAAGTTATGACTATTAACAATTAACGAACTAATATTAATCCTATCATCATGAAAGAGCTTGTTGAAAAGATCAATGCTGAGTTTGCCGAGTTCGCCAAGAACGCTGAGGCGCAGGTTGTAAAGGGTAACAAGGCCGCCGGTGCCCGTGCCCGTAAGGCTGCCTTGGAGCTTATGAAAGACATGAAGGAGTTCCGCAAGGTCTCCGTCGAGGCTGCGAAGTAAGCAGACGCTTCATTTTTTAACCGGCTGCCCTTTTGGGACGGTCGGTTATTTTTTTTTTCGTTTTTTTTGCATTCTCTTGCAACGAACGCTCCCTGCATTGCATCTTTAGTACAGGTTTAGGTTTTAGTACACGTCAAAGAATCGGTTCCCATCCATTGGGGCCGGTTTTTTGCATATACCCTTGCGAATGAACGAAAAAATGCCGTCATTTGTATTGTATATGAAACCGAAACCCGCCCGTCAGTGGCTCCTGCCGCTGATTTTGACCATATTCCTCACCATACCGGCGCCCCTAGCCGGCGCACCTGCCCGCAAAGGTTTTTCCTACCTTACCCAGCCGGACGGAAGCCTGGTCCAGGCTTTTCTTACCGGTGACGAACACGGCCATCTGCTCACCACCGCGGACGGCTGCGTCCTGCTGCAGGATGCGGAAGGCTGGTGGTGCTACGCTTTCTACGATTTTTACGGCAACCGCCTGAATTCAGGCATACACGCGGGGGATCCCGAAGCCCCCGGCGAGGTCATCGCCGCCAGCCGGAACATTCCCCATGTCTTGCTGCGGCAGCGGCGCAGCCAGCGCCTGCGCCGGCTCGCTCCGCTCCAGACCCGTCAACTTGCCCGGACCCGGAGTTCCGAAGAAAACGGCGGCATCCGGCACGGTCTCATCATCCTCGCCCAGTTCCAGGACCTTTCCTTCCGGTATACGCGGGACGACTTCGAGCGGATCATCAATGGAAACGGCCCCGAAACCGCCCTCTCCTACTTCAAGGACCAGTGGAAAGACGGATACACTTTCCGGTTTGACATCACCGACATCATCACCCTGCCGGAGAACTATGCCTTCTACGGGACCAACGACGAGGACGGCCAGGATGAGCATGCGGCCGAAATGATCATGGACGCCTGCTATGCAGTCGATTCTGACATCGACTTTTCGGCCTACGACAACGACGGTGACGGGGAAGCGGACAACGTCTTCGTCTTCTACGCCGGTCCCAACGAATCCGAGGGGGCAGGAGAGTACTATGTCTGGCCCCACATGTGGTACGTGCAAAGCGGTGCCGGGCAGACCTGCCGGCTGGACGGGGTCCTCATCGACAACTACGCCTGCACCTCGGAGTTGCGTCTGGATGAGAATCTGACCACCTATACGACGCTGGCTACCATCGGCACTTTCTGCCACGAGTATACCCACACGTTCGGCATCCCCGACCTGTACGATACCGACAACGAGGATAGCGGAGGCTATGCGGAGGCGGAATGGAACTGCATCGACCTGATGGATGCGGGCAACCACAACGACAAGGGGAAAACGCCCCCGAACTATAGCGTAGTGGAGCGCTGGTTCTTCGGAATGAGCGAAGGCCGGGTCCTTACGGAAGGCACGCACACCCTCCGTCCCATCCAGGAAAACGGGGATTATTTCATCCTCCCGACGGACGACGAGAACGAGTTCTACCTCCTGGAATGCCGCCAGGCAAAGGGCTGGGATGCCCACATCGGTGGAAACGGCCTCCTGGTCTATCACATTGACCTGTCTGAACGCCCGTCCGGGGAATCGACGGGAGCCAAGCGGGAACTCCGGGCAGTTGAGCGCTGGGAACTGAACGAGGTCAACGCCCGTCCCGACCACCAATGCGTGGACCTCATCGAACCGGATCCGAGGGCGCAGCAGCTCTATCAGGCCGCCGTCAAGAACCGCAACTACGACGCCATCTACACCCTGGCTTCCCACGCATTCTGGCCGTACGGCGACGTTTCCACCCTCACCTGCGACACCGATCCCGCCCTCGTCTTCTGGAGCGGGGCAAACTCCCCCTTCGGACTCGCCGACATCCGGACGAATGCCGACGGCAGCGTGACTTTCACCGTCTTCAACGACCTGGAGGAAAAGGCCCCCGCCGTGAAAATCGACAATCAGACCGTCTTCCAGGATGCCACCATCATCCAGTGGAGCAGCCTGGACCCGTCCTTTACCGGGAAGAGCATCATCCGCTTCGGCCTGGCCGATGCGGCCCGGCTGCAGGAAGTGGAGGTAACGGCCTATGAACCTGGAAAATACGCCTATGTACTGGAAGGGCTTACCCCTACGACCGCCTACAAAGTCCAGATCCTGTGCAAGCGGGGCAACATCCCCGGTCCGGTGAACAGCAACGCATCCTTCACGACCAAGTCCGGCAGGAAGGCCGACACCTATCCTTATATCTACCTGAAAGATGTGAAACGGGGCGGCGACGGCTCTTTCGCAGCCGATACTCCCCTTTCTCTCCGTGTATACAACGCACCGGACGCCGAAGGCGTACGGTGGACTCTTGACGGACGGGCCATCGCCCCCGGAGCCGACGGCTACTATCACCTGACCCGCTCCGGGCTCTTGAAAGCCGTGATATCCTATCCGGACGGGACGACCGACATCCTCACCAAACAAGTCACCGTGAAATGAGAAAGTTCCTCTATATCATCCTGTTGACGGCGCTAACCGTCCTGACCGCGTGCGAGAAGAAGGTCGAGATGGACCCGGAACTGTATAACTCCGACCAGGTCAGCCTGATGTTCAAGGGAAAGAAAGTCTTCACCTTCACGGAAGGCACGATGCAGCTGGGATACAACCGGTCGCTCCGCCAGTTCCGCGCCGGGAACGACGACATGTCCTCCTATTTCGTCATTACCTGCAGCGAACTGCCCACCACCGTTGGACAGGAGATCAGGGGCGAAATCAAATGGACTTCCGGCAGTTCCGTCAAAACCGCTTCCGGCATTACCTTCAAGGTGGAGAAATACGAAGACACCGGCCTTGTCTGGCTCTGGTGTGCCGCGGACAAGACCGGTGCGGTAATCAAGATCCTGAATTAGAACGACCGGGCGATTCCGATAAAGTCGTCCGCCTTCAGGGCGGCGCCGCCGATGAGGCCGCCGTCGATGTCCTTCTGGGCGAAGAGTTCCTTCGCGTTGGAAGGCTTGCAGGAGCCACCGTACAGGATGGTCATGTCGTCAGCCACCTCCAGGCCGAACTTCTCGGCGATGACGGTGCGGATGCAGGCGTGGATTTCCTGGGCCTGTTCCGCGGTCGCGGTCTTGCCGGTACCGATGGCCCAGACGGGCTCGTAGGCGATCACGACATTCTTCAGGTCCTCGGCGGTGAAGTTGTACAGGACGGCCTTGGTCTGGTCCGTCACCACCTGGAAATGCTTGCCGGCCTCACGCTCGTCGAGGTTCTCACCGACGCACAGGATGACCTTCAGGCCAGCCTCCAGGGCGAGCTTGGTCTTCACGACGAGCTTCTCGTCGGTCTCGCCGTAGTACTGACGGCGCTCGGAGTGACCGAGGATCGTGTACTTGCAGCCGAGGGAAGTGAGCATGTTCACGGCAATCTCGCCGGTGTAGGCACCCTTCTCGTGGTCGGCGCAGTTCTGGGCGGACAGGGCCACCTGGGAACCCTTCAGGACGTCCGCGACGCAAGCGAGGTGCGTGAACGGCGGAGCCACGACGAGTTCAACATTGGCGGGAAGGTCCTTGCCCTTCTCCACGACGGCCTTGGCGAGTTCGACGCCCTCAGGAACTGTGGTGTTCATTTTCCAGTTTCCTGCAACGATGTACTTTCTCATTTTATGGATGTTTGTTAGATGTTTCCAATCTGCAAATTTAAGGATTAATAAAGAGATTTACAAGCCGCCGTTTTTTGGATATTTCGTCCCGCCGGAGTATCTTTGCACGATTGAAACGAACGAAAAGAATATGTCCCTGTATCTCCCCCAGAACTACCGCAACCTGCTCGGCGGCGTCGAGCAGACCGAGAAGGCCATCAAGGCCGTGAAGGATATGTTCCAGGACAACCTGTCCGCCCAGCTCGCCCTGCTGCGGGTGACGGCGCCGATGACGGTCCTGTCCGGAACGGGTATCAACGACGATTTGAACGGCGTGGAGCGGCCGGTCCGCTTCCCCGTCCGGAGCCTGGATGAACGGCCCGCCGAGGTGGTTCATTCCCTGGCCAAATGGAAGCGGCTCAAGCTTGCGGAACTGGGGATCGCTCCAGGACGCGGCATCTATACCGACATGAACGCCCTGCGTCCCGACGAGGACCTGGACAACCTCCACTCCATCTACGTGGACCAGTGGGACTGGGAGAAGGTCATCCGGCCCGAGGACCGGAACCTGGACTTCCTGAAGCGCACCGTCCGCCGCATCTACGAGGCCGTGAAGGTAACGGAAAACAAACTGTACGTAGAATTCCCGCAACTGGTGCCCGCCCTCCCGGACGACATCTTCTTCATCCATGCGGAAGAACTCCTGCAGCGGTATCCGAACCTCACCCCGAAGGAGCGCGAAAATGCCATTGTACGCGAGCACAAGGCCGTTTTCGTCATCGGCATCGGCGGGAAGTTGTCCGACGGGAGCATCCATGACGGCCGCGCCGCGGACTACGATGACTGGAGCACGCCGAACAGCGACGGATACGAAGGCCTGAACGGCGACATCCTGCTGTGGAATCCGGTGCTGGAGAGCGCTTTCGAGATTTCCAGCATGGGTATCCGCGTGAACCCGGAGGCCATGCGGCGCCAGCTCAAGGAACGTGGGCAGGAAGAGAAGGCGGACCTGTATTTCCACCGCCGGCTCCTTGCAGGCGAACTCCCGCAGACCATCGGCGGTGGTATCGGCCAGTCCCGCCTGTGCATGTACCTGCTGCGGAAGGCCCATATCGGTGAAATCCAGTCCTCCATCTGGCCGGAGGAGATGCGGGCGGCCTGCCACGCGGCGGGCGTCGAACTCGCCTAGCCCGATCCCTGAAACCGTCCTTTGGAGAAGGGCGGTTTTTTCCTTATATTTGCAGATTAAGAATTTGTGAACCATACGATGAAGAATTTTGTTGAAGAACTCACTTGGAGAGGAATGATCCAGGACATCATGCCTGGTACGGAAGAAAAACTGATGGAAGGACCCCAGGCGGCCTACGTGGGCATCGACCCGACGGCCGACTCCCTGCATATCGGACATCTCGTGAGCGTGATGATCCTGCGCCATTTCCAGAACTGCGGCCACAAGCCCTTCGCCCTGGTGGGCGGCGCCACCGGCATGATCGGCGACCCGTCGATGAAGTCGGCCGAGCGCAACCTCCTGGACGAAGCCACCCTGAACCACAACGTGGCCTGCATCAAGGCCCAGCTTGCCCGCTTCCTGGATTTCGATTCCGACGCCCCCAACAAGGCCGAACTCGTAAACAACTACGACTGGATGAAGGACTACACGTTCATCAACTTCATCCGCGACATCGGCAAGCATATTACCGTGAATTACATGATGGCGAAGGATTCCGTGAAGAAGCGCCTGCAGCGTGACTCCTCCGAGGGCATGTCCTTCACCGAATTCAGCTACCAGCTCATGCAGGGCTACGACTTCTACTGGCTGTGGAAGAACAAGGGCTGCATCCTGCAGCTGGGCGGCAGTGACCAATGGGGCAACATCACTACCGGCACCGAGCTCATCCGCCGCATCGACGGCGGCGAGGCCTTTGCCCTCACCTGCCCCCTCATCCGCAAGGCCGACGGCACCAAGTTCGGCAAGACCGAGAAGGGCAACATCTGGCTGGACGCCGAACGTACCTCCCCGTACGAGTTCTACCAGTTCTGGCTGAACGTGGCCGACGACGACGCCGAACGCTACATCAAGATCTTCACGATGCTGGACCGCGAGACCATCGAAGGGCTCATCGAGGAGCATCGCCAGGATCCCGGCCAGCGCAAGCTGCAGAAGGTCCTCGCGAAGGAAGTCACCGTGATGTGCCACGGCCAGGAAGCCTATGACAACGCCATTGCCGCCAGCCAGCTGCTGTTCGGCAACGTCTCCGCCGAGGTCTTCCGCAGCATGGACGAGCGCACCGTCCGCGAAGTGTTCGCGAACGTCCCTTCCTTCGAGGTGAAGGCCGACGAGTTCCCGTGCAACGTGCTCGACCTCCTCGCCGTCAAGACCGCGGTATTCCCGTCCAAGGGCGAAGCCCGCAAGATGGTCCAGGGGGGCGGCGTCTCCCTGAACAAGGGCAAGGTGGGCGACATCAACTATGAGGTGACGGCCGGCGACATCATCAACGGCCATTACATCCTAGCCCAGAAGGGCAAGAAGAACTACTTCATTATCAACATCGTATAATGGAAAAACCCGCAACGACAAGACAGCTTAAGGTGGGACGGGAGATCCAGAAGGACCTCGCCGAGATCATCCGGGCCAAGGGGATGGCCGCCTTCGGCGGTGCCCTGGTCACGGTGAGCGAAGTCCGCGTAAGCCCGGACCTTTCGGTGGCGAAGGCCTATGTGAGCATCTTCCCGTCCGAGAAGCAGGAAGCCGTAATGGCCCTCCTGGAGGAGAACAACAAGGCCCTCCGCGGCGAACTGGGCCGTACGGTGCGGAAGCAACTCCGTATCGTGCCGGAGATCGTGTTCTACCTGGACACGAGCCTGGATTACGCGGAGCATATCGAGGAGCTCCTGAAGAAATAAGATGAGTAACCTGCCGCTCAGATTCGCCCTGCGCTACCTGTTCGCCCGGAAGTCACACAACGTGATCAACATCATTTCGGGCATCAGCGTGGCGGGAATGGCCATCGGAACGGCGGCGCTCGTCATCATCCTCTCCGTTTTCAACGGATTCAACAAACTGGTTTCCGACAGTCTTTCCGACGCGCAGCCGGACCTGGTCGTCCGGCCGGCCGCCGGCAAGGCTTTCATTCCCGACAGCACCGCTTTCTCCTGGCTGTATGACCAGGAGATGGTGTTCAACATGTCCAGCGTCATCGAGGAACAGGCTTTCATCTCCTTTGACGGAAAGCAGAGCTTGGCCCGGGTCAAGGGCGTGGACAGCGTCTTCGAAGAGGAGAGCCCCATCCAGGACCATATCACCGACGGCGTGTTCGCACTCCATCGCGGAACCCGCCCCCTGGCGGTGGTGGGCAGTGCCCTGGCCTGGTCGCTGGACATCAATCCCCGCTTCATCGCACCGCTCGAAATCTATTATCCCGACCGCGAAGGCACCGTTTCCCTCTCCAACCCCACGGCTTCGCTGCGGAGCACGAAGGTCTCGGTCGCCGGCCTTTTCGCCATCAACGCCGAACTGGACGCCGAACTGGTCCTGGTCCCCATCGAGACGATGCGGGAACTGATGGATTATGACGACGAAGTCTCGGCCGTGGAAATCCGGCTGGCCAAGGGGACCTCGGACAAGGAGGCCCAGAAACTGGTCCGGGAACTGGAGGACCGGCTCGGGGCGGGTTACACCGTCCTGGACCGCTACCGCCAGAACGAGGCCCTGTACAAGATGATGCGCTACGAGAAGCTCGCTATCTACATGATCCTGATCTTCATCGTCATCATCATCGCCCTCAACATCTACAGTTCCCTGACGATGCTCATCATCGAGAAGCGCGGAGACATCGACACCCTCCACAGCCTGGGGGCCCCGGAATCGATGACCCGGCGGATCTTCCTGCTGGAAGGATGGCTGATCTCGCTGCTGGGCCTGGCAATCGGCCTCATCCTCGGGGTCGTCCTCGTCCTCCTGCAACAACGGTTCGGACTCATCCGGATGCCCGGGAACTACATCATCAGCTCCTATCCTGTCATCCTGCAGGGGGCGGACATCCTGTGGACGGCGGTCGGCGTCGCCCTGATCGGCTACCTCATCGCCCTACTCCCCTCTTTCCTGAAAACCAACGATAATCCATAGCATTATGAAGAGAACCCTCCTGGTGGTCGCCGCACTGGCCGGCGCTTTGGCCCTGAATGCCCAGAACAAGGGCGGCATCTCCGCCGACCTGCTCGGTGAAATCAGCAAAGGATATGAAGGAACGGCCGCGGACAAGGCGCTTCGGAACGCCTTGAATACCACACCGATCAACACGCTGGCCCTGAATGCCGACAACCTTCCGGTGGATACCCGGTTTTCCGACATGGTCACCACGAAAGGCCGTACCAACCAGCTCTCCTCCGGACGCTGCTGGCTGTTCACCGGACTGAATGTGTTGCGCGCCAAGATGATCGAGAAGTTCGACATGGGCCCCGTCGTCCTTTCCCAGAACTACGTCTTCTTCTACGACCAGCTGGAAAAGGCCAATCTCTTCCTGCAGGGCATCATCGATACGAAGAACCTGCCCGACGACGACCGCAAGGTCGACTGGCTCTTCTCCAACCCGATCGGCGACGGCGGCCAGTTCACCGGCGTCTCCAACCTGATCATGAAATACGGCGTGGTTCCTGCCGAGGTCTTCCCCGAGAGCCTGAACGCCAACAATACCAGCCAGATGCGCGCCCAGCTCGCCCTCAAGCTGCGTGAAGACGGCCTGCGCCTCCGCCAGGCGCCCAAGGGCACTGACCTCCAGAAAATGAAGGTGGAGCAGCTCAAGGAAATCTACCGCATCCTGGCCCTTTGCCTGGGCGTCCCTCCGACCGAGTTCACATGGACCCGCACCGACTCCAAAGGCAATGTGGTCTCTACCGAGAAGTACACGCCCAAGTCCTTCTATGACAAGTATATCGGAACCGACCTCGAGAACAACTACATCATGGTGATGAACGACCCGTGCCGCGAGTTTTACAAGGTCTATGAGATCGAGTACGACCGCCACGTGTATGATGGCGAAAACTGGGTCTACCTGAATCTCCCGATTGACGACATCAAGCAGATGGCCATCGCCTCCATCAAGGACAACACCGCCATGTACTTCTCCTGCGACGTGGGCAAGTTCCTGCTGCGCGACAAGGGATTCGCCGACCTCGGGAATTACGACTATGAATCGCTGATGGGCGTTTCCTTCGGGATGAACAAGAAAGAGCGTGTCTATACCCACGCCAGCGGCTCCACGCACGCGATGACGCTCATCGCCGTGGACCTGAAGGACGGCAAGCCGGTCAAATGGATGGTGGAGAACAGTTGGGGCGCCAACTCCGGCTATCAGGGCAACATCATCATGACCGACGAGTGGTTCGACGAGTACATGTTCCGCCTCGTCGTGGACAAGAAATACGTCCCCGCCTCCCTGATGAAATACCTGGACCAGAAACCGATCCTGCTCCCCGCCTGGGATCCGATGTTCCTTCCGGAGGAATAATGCGGTACCTGCCGGTCGTTGGATTGTTTGCGCTGCTGCTGCTCGACCTCCTGGTCGGCGGCGGCAGCGTCTCCCTTGTGACCGGCGCCATTCTGTGGAAGCTGCGGGTGCCGCGGGTGATGACGGCCTTGCTGGCCGGTGGGGCGCTGGCCCTGTCCGGCGCGCAGATGCAGGCGGTGTTCCGGAATCCGCTGGCCGATCCGCACATTATGGGCGTGAGCGGCGGCGCAGGACTCGGAGCGGCCATCGCCACAATGGCCCTGGGCGTTTCGTCAAGCTATTTCACGGGTTTTACCGTAGCGCTGGCTGCTTTCCTGGGGGCGTTCGTAGCAGCAGCCCTGGTGGTCGCCGTGTCCACCCGGTTCCGCTCAACGACGACGCTGCTGGTATTCGGCGTCATGTTGGGATTCATCTTCAGCGCCCTGAGTTCCGTGTTGCAGTATACGGCCGGAGAAGAAAGCCTGAAACTGTTCTACAGCTGGATGGCGGGCAGTTTTTCCGGCAGCCGCTATATGGAAGTCATCTTGATGGCTGGAGCATTGGCCCTCGGGCTGGTCCTGTCCATAGTCAATGGTAAAGGCCTGGATCTCATCCTGTTCGGAGAAGAATACGCGACCCTTTCGGGGGCATCGACCCGGCGTATCCTGATCCTGTCGATACTTTCCGCCTGCCTGATGACCGGTACGGTCACGGCCTTCTGCGGCCCCCTCGGCTTCGTGGGTATCGTCGCTCCGCACATCGCCCGGCGTATCACAGGCTCATCGGCCCATCGGCAGGTCCTCCCCTGGTCCCTCGCGACCGGTGCCACCCTGGCCCTCGCCGCCGACATCCTGGCGAACCTCTGGCCGATTCCCCTCCCCGTCGGCTCCACCCTGGCCCTCATCGGCATTCCCTTGGTCCTCGTCCTCTTGCTACGCAATCAGTCGTCGAATGTAAAGAATTAGCTCACAATAATTTACCAATTATTGCCTAGTTAAAAAAGCCCAGGCATTACTTCATAAAGATTTGACAATCAATAATATACATTCGACGGTCTTTCAGATTCAACTCCCTGCTATCGGCTACGGCGACCGCTTGCTCGTCCGGGACATCTCCTTTGAGTTGGCTCCGTGCGAACTCGTCCTGCTGGCCGGCCCCAACGGAACGGGCAAAACGACGCTGTTGAAGAGCCTGTCTTCCGGGGGTATAGGTTCCCGAAATCTCCGGGCGCAGAGCGACCTTCGTCCCTCCCATAAATGGGCCCCTCCCTCTGATGTGCCGAGGGTGGCACAGTTTCGGGGACCTATACCCCCGGAAGACAACATCATCCTCATTCCGACGAACATCCCGAAGGTCAAGGGATTCACGGTCGAGGGGTTCATCGAGACGGGGTGCTACCGGGAGAGCGACTGGCGGGGAAGGATTTCGGCCGAGGCGGCTGCGAGAATGGAAAGCGCACTGGAACTGCTTGGTATTCAAGCGTTCCGAAAAAGGGATATTTCTACCTTGAGTGACGGAGAATTCCAGAAGGCGTGCCTGGCAGTCGGGCTCACCAGGAAGGCGGAAGTGTTGTTGCTGGACGAGCCGACGGCGCATCTGGACGTGGAAAACCGCATCGACGTCCTGCGGACGCTCCGGGATGTTGCACGGAAGACCGGGACGGCCATCCTCTTTTCCAGTCACGACCTCCACGATGCCCTGCAGGTCGTGGACCGGGTATTCGTCATCACCCGCGACGGGCGGTTCATCGCCTCCTCCCAGGCCAACCGATCGGATGTTCTGAGGGAAGCCTTCCCTACCCTGCCGTCAGAGACAGAGACGGCTATTTAAGAAATCATTTTCATTTCATTGGGTACCACGGGCATGGCCCCCTTCTGGGTGCAAACGTACGCGGACACCTTCACAGCCGTTTCATGGGCGACCGCTACCGACTTGCCCTGGAGGATGGAGCCGATGAAGGCGCCGGTGAAAGAATCGCCGGCACCGACGGTATCGGCCACCTCCACCTTCGGGGTAACCTGGTACGACATGCCGCCTGCGTGGAAGACATAGCTTCCATTGGTGCCGCAGGTCAGGATGAGCATTTGCAGGCCGTATTTGTCAAGGATATGCCAGCATTTCTCCTCCAGGCTGAGTCCAGGAATGTCGTACAGGCGGGAAATGGTCACCAGTTCCTCGTCGTTGATTTTCAGGATGTCGCAGCGCTGGAAGGAAGCCTCCAGCACCTCCTTGGAGTAAAAGCTCTGGCGGAGGTTGATGTCAAAGACCTTTAGGCAATCATCAGGGACGGCATCCAGAAAAGCGCCGATGGTTTCCCGGGAGACTTCGCTCCGCTGCGCCAGGGAACCGAAGCAAACGGCCTTGCAGTCGGTGGCCAAAGCGGCCAGTTCGTTGTCGAAGGGAATATGGTCCCAGGCGACACCGGTCTTGATCTCGTACTGCGGGACGCCCTGCGCATCCAACGTCACCTGAACGGTTCCGGTCGGATACTCCACCCGGGCCAGATGATAGGGAAGCTGGTGCTCTTCGAAGGCTTCGACGATCTCTTCGCCCAGCGCATCGTGTCCGATGGCGCTCACGGCGATACCTTCCAGACCGAACTGGCGGGCGTGATAAGCGAAGTTGGCGGGAGCACCGCCCAGCTTCATTCCTTCTGGAAGCATATCCCAAAGCGCTTCACCGATACCTATAACGTACTTTCCCATACCCGGTTTCTTTGTTCAAAGATACGATTATTATTTCTATCTTTGTATAGACAATCCTTCGACCCCATGCCCGACCTGCAGAAAACCGCCCTCGTCACCGGAGCCAGCTCCGGAATGGGACTCGAATTCGCCCGTCAGCTGGCGCAGAAGGGATATGCCCTCGCCATCGTGAGCAATCAGGAGAAGGAACTGGCCGAGGCGGCGGAAAGCATCAAGGCGGAATTTGGCGTTCCCGTACAATCCCTTTGCATCGACCTGGCGCAGCATGGCATCGCTGAAAAAGTGCTCGCGTGGTGCCCGTCTCCCGATATCCTCATCAACAACGCCGGCATTTTCTTCATGGAGTATCTTGGACCGGAGAACCTGGGAAAGGTCCGGACCATGATGGCGCTCCATATGGAGACGGTGACGGAACTGTGCATCCTTGCCGGAACGCAGATGAAGGAGAAAGGAGGCGGACGCATCCTCAACATTTCTTCCATGACCGCCCGGATCCCGGCCCCGGGCATCGCCATTTACTCGGCCACGAAAGCCTACCTGAAAAGCTTCGGCAAAAGCCTCTCCTACGAGCTGCGCCCCTTCGGCGTAACCGTGACCACCGTCTGTCCCGCTGCTGTCGACACCGGCCTTTACCCGCTGGGCGACCGCCTGCGCCGGTTTCTCCGCCAGATCGGCCTCATCCGCACGCCCGAATGGCTCGTCCGACGTTCCCTCAAGGCGATGTTCCGAGGTCGGCGCATCTTCTCCCCCGGCCTGACCAACTGCCTCCTCCCTCCCCTCATCGCCGTTCTTCCGGCCCGCCTCATCGACCGCCTGGGGCTGAAATGGATTCGGAAAGAAACGGAATAATGTTTATATTTGTCGGATATGGACAAACTGTTTCTCATTGACGGACACGCGCTCGTCTTCAAGATGTATTATGCCTTCCTGCGAAGGCCGATGATCAACTCGAAGGGGGCGGACATGTCCATCCTGTACGGGTTTACGAAGTACTTGCTGGAAATGGTCGAGCGGGAGAAGCCGACGCATCTGGCGGTGGCGTTCGACCCGCCGGGAGGGACGTTCCGGAACGAGTTGTATCCCGAATACAAGGGTACGCGGCCCCCTACTCCGCAGCTGGTTATCGACGCGCTGGAACCGCTGACCGAACTGGTACAGGCGATGAACATTCCCGTGCTGATGGTCAAGGGGTTCGAAGCCGATGATGTGATCGGGTCGATGGCCCTCCGCAGCGCCCGGGAAGGGATGGACGTGTACATGGTCACGCCCGACAAGGACTATGGGCAGCTCATCGCGGAGCACATTTTCCAGTACAAGCCTGGAAAGGCCGGCGGGGATGACGAGATTATCGACCGCTCAGCCATCTGCGGGAAATGGGGCATCCTGGATCCGGTGCAGATCATCGACATGCTCGCCATCTGCGGCGACTCGGCGGACAATGTGCCGGGCGTCAAGGGTATCGGTGAGGTGGGGGCCGGAAAGCTGGTCTCCAAGTACGGCAGCATCGAGAACATCTATGCCCATCTGGGCGAGCTTTCCGCTCGCCAGCAGGCGCAGTTCGAGGAAGCACGCCCCTATATCGGCCTGTCCAAGGAACTTGTGACCATCAAGACCGACATCCCGCTGGAAACGACGGCGGAGGACATGCGTCTGTCCACTTCCTTCAAGCCGGAAATCGCTGACCTCTTCGAGAAATACGAGTTCAATTCCCTCAAGCGGTTCATCGCGCACGTGGGTCCGTCGACAGCTTCCCAGGAAAGGAAGGAATTCATTGTCAATGAGGTATCCCCGGCCGAAATCATCAGGTCCGTCCGGAAGGCCGGCTGCTGCGGCCTGATCACGGAAGCCTACGGGGAGGGCATCTTCTCCCCTGTCAAGCGTGTCATCCTCGGTTGCGGGGAGCAGGCCTGCCCTGTCCCGGGCGACCGGTTGGAGACCGTCCGCGAAATCCTGGAGGATGCCGCCATCGACAAGTACGGCTATGACCTCAAACTGCAGGCGAACCTGCTTGCCCACGCCGGCATTGACCTCCAGGGAAAATGGTGCGACATCGAACTGATGCATTACCTGGTGGATCCGGAGAAAAGCCATGCCGTGGAAATCCTTTCCCGGAGCTATCTAAATGTCGAACTGGAGGAAGTCACGGCGGAGACCGGAACGGGCTCCCTGTTCGACGAAGTACCCGATGCATCGGAGAACAGCCGTTCCCGAGAGGCAGCCGCCCTGGTACAGCTGGGACAGAGAATCAGTCTGGAACTCGGGGAGCGGATGAAGCTCTACGAGGAGATGGAGGAGCCGCTTGCCAAGGTGCTCGCGAAGATGGAGCGTGCCGGCGTGAAAGTGGACTTGAAACAACTGGACACCTTTGCCCAGGGCCTCCGGAAGGAGATGGAAGAAAGGCAGGCCCGCATCCGCGAAATGGTGGGCGAACCGCAGCTGAACATCTCCTCCCCCAAGCAGGTGGGCGACGTCCTTTTCGACAAGCTGAAACTGGACCCGAAGGCGAAAAAAAGCGCCCGCGGCCAGTATTCCACCGACGAAGCCACCCTCCTCGCCATCGCGGACCGGCATCCCGTCGTGGATGAAATCCTGGAATTCCGCGCCGTCAAAAAGCTCCTGTCCACCTATATCGAACCGTTCCCGACCTATGTCTCGCCGGTTGATGGCCGTGTCCATACCACGTTCAACCAGGCACTTACGGCAACCGGGCGCCTGTCCAGTTCCAATCCGAACCTGCAAAACATCCCCATCCGCACCGAACGCGGCAAGGAGATCCGCAAAGCCTTCATTCCCTGCACGCCGGAAGGGGTGATCGTGTCGGCGGACTACTCACAGATCGAGCTTCGCATCATGGCCCATCTGAGCCAGGACGAGCATATGGTCAAGGCTTTCCGCGACGGGGAGGATGTCCATGCCGCCACGGCTGCGAAGATCTACGGTCTTCCCCTGTCCGAAGTGACGCGGGAGCAGCGCGGTCGGGCGAAAACGGCAAACTTCGGCATCATGTACGGCATCTCGTCCTTCGGCCTGGCGCAACGGCTGCATCTCGGCCGCAAAGAAGCCAAGGACCTGATCGACGGATATTTCGCCACCTTCCCGGCCATCCGTTCCTTCATCGACGACAGCATCGCCTTCGCCCGCGAGAACGGTTATGTGGAGACGCTTTTCGGCCGCCGGCGTTACCTGCCGGACATCAATGCGAAGAACGCCACCGTCCGCGCCCTCGCCGAGCGGAACGCTGTCAACGCCCCTATCCAGGGCACGGCGGCCGACATCATCAAACTCGCGATGATCGGTGTGGACAAGCGGCTTGCCGAAGCCGGCCTGAAGAGCCGGATGGTCCTGCAGATCCACGACGAACTGATGTTCGATGCCGTTGCGGACGAAGTCCCGCAGCTGGAGAAGATCGTCGTTGACGTGATGGAGCATGTCCTGAAACTGTCCGTCCCGCTCACCGTGGAATGCTCGGGCGGCAAAAACTGGTTGGAGGCACACTGAGATGAGATACCTGGAACTGTCTGAAAAAGAGTTGGTCCAGCGCGCCGTCGCCGGGGACCAGATGGCCTACCGCGCCATCTACCAGTTGCACGAGAAAGCGATCCGCGGCCGTGTCAGCGGATACTTCAAATGGAAGGCCGACGTGGATGACGTCGTGTCGGAAAGCTTCCAGAAGGCCTTTGCCAATCTGGCGGGTTTCGACCTTTCCCGGGAACTCCGCCCCTGGTTGTCCACCATCGCCACCCGCACCGCCCTGGACCATCTGGACCGCATCAAGCGGGAGGATGAGAAGAAGGAGGGCATCCTGCTCAAGGCCTCTGGCGAGAATCCGGAAGGGCAAGGCCCGCTCACCGAGGTGGACCCGGAGGAGGAAATCATCAACGGGGAGAACCACGAGCGCCTGATGGGCTTCATCGAGGAACTCTCCCCCCTGTACAAGGAGGTGATGGTCAAATACATGATCGAGGAACTGGAATACGAGGAAATCGCCAAGGCGCTGGACCTGGAGCTCAACACCGTCCGCACCCGCATCCGCCGGGGCAAACAGCACCTGGCGGAAATGATGCTCAGAGGAGAAATCGAATGACACCGCAGGAATTCATCGACTTTGTCAAGGCCGACTTCGGCCTGACGCCCGCGCAGGAGGAAAAGTTCCTGGCCTGCGACGCCCTGTACCGCGACTGGAATGCGAAGATCAATGTGATCTCGCGCAAGGATATCGACAGCCTGTACGACCACCATATCCTCCACTCCCTGGCCATCGCCCGGTACATGCTCACCCTGCCCGGTCTGACGGAGAAGTTCTGCACGGCCGATGTCCTGGACCTCGGGACCGGCGGCGGCTTCCCCGGCATTCCGCTCGCCATCCTTTTCCCGGATGCGCACTTCGTGCTGTGTGATTCCGTAGGCAAGAAAACCATGGTCGCCCAGGCGGTTGCGTCGGCCTTGGACCTGAAGAACGTGGAAGTGGTGAACGCACGTGCGGAATCCCTCCAGCGGAAATTCGGTTTCGTCGTCTCCCGGGCCGTCGCATCCCTTACGGATTTCTATCCGTGGGTGAAGGGCAAGTTCACGGAAGGCATCCTGTACCTCAAGGGCGGCGATGTCGTGGAGGAAATCGCCGAAGTGATGGCCCGGCACCGGCTCCGCCGGGGCTCCGTCCACACCTGGCCGGTCTCGTCGTGGCTCCACGACCCGTACTATGAGGGAAAGCTGGTTCTTTTTTTAGAAAAATAAATTTGGCGGTTTCCCCCGAAATTGCTACCTTTGCAGTCCGTCCGTGAAAACGGCCTCCAAACGCATAATATAAAAAGAGAAATACGATGAAAAGAACATTCCAACCCTCCAATCGCAAGCGCGTCAACAAGCACGGCTTCCGCGCCCGCATGGCTTCCGCCAACGGCCGCCGCGTGCTGTCCGCCCGCCGTCGTCACTGCCGCAAGAAACTCACCGTCTCCGACGAGGAGCGCTGGTAGTCCCCCGGCACACAGGAATTGAAAAAGCAGACCTCCGAAAAGGGGTCTGCTTTTTTTATACGAGCGAAAGCACCTGGAGACACATCCGGGTATTATGGTAGGGACATTTCCAGAAGCCGGCCTTCGGGGAATCCTTGTCGGGGGTTCCGTCGGGATGGACGCCCCAGAACCACTCGCCGTTGTCCCAGTCCACGATGTTGTCACGGATATAGGCCCAGGTCGCCAGGGCGCGGTCCGGTGCCTGCAGGTCACCGTGAAACTTCCAGAGCCACAGATTGCCCACGACAGCCTCGGCCAGCACCCACCACTGGCGGGAAAGGTCCAGGGAACCGTCTTCCAGTTTCTCATATATCATCGACCCGTCGGCACGGTAGCCTTCGTTGCCCGCCTTTCCCATCAGCAGGGCCGCAGGACGCACCCGGTTCACCACGTCGATGTCGTGAAGGGCCGATGCGCACTCGAGGGCAAGCCAGGAAGTCTCGATGTCATGGCCATAGGAAACGCCGCCGGGAAGCACGGACCAGTCGCGGCGGAAATAAAGCCGCAGATGGCCATCCGGGCCCATGACCTTGTTGCAGACGATGTCCAGCAGTTCCTCCACGGCTTTCTTCAGGGAGGGATCCGGCCACACCTGATACAAGTTCGCATAGGCTTCCAGGATGTGCAGGTGGGAGTTCATCGTCTTGTCGGCATTGATGTCGTGGGCGCTGAGGGACATGTCCTCCAGCGGCAAGAAATCCCGGGCAAGCGCCTCGATGTAGCCGCCGTTCTCCGCATCCCGGAACTTCGCCTCCACGACCCGGAACAGGTCGATGGCCGCCCGGAGCGTCTCTTCATCGGAGGAAACCTTATACAGTTCACTGAGGCCATAGATGGCGAACCCCTGCGCGTAAAGCTGCTTCTTTTCATCCAGCGGCTCTCCGGCAGCGGTCACGCTCCAAAAGACACCGCCGTTCTTCCTGTCGCAGAAATGCGCCAGGAACCAGTCTTTCGCATGGATGGCCGCTTCCAGATACCGGGAATCGTGCAGCATCCCGTAGGCCGCGGAAAACGCCCAGATGATCCGGGCGTTCAGGATGACACCGCGGGGGGCTCCACGCTGGATCTCCCCCGTGCCGTCGGCTTCTCCGAAGAACCCGCCGCGCGGGTCCTTCAGGGTCAGCCAGTAATTCAGGATATTGCTCTCGAGGACCTTACGGACCTCTTTGCGGAAAGTTTCGGTACGATTCATCAGAAAAAGGGATCAGGTATACAAAGATACCGTTTTATCCCGAACCGAACAAGGCTCAGTCGCCCAAAGTGGCGACCATTACTGCCTTGATCGTGTGCATCCGGTTCTCGGCCTCGTCGAAGACGATGCTGTTCCTGGACTCGAACACGTCCTCCGTAACCTCGATGCCATCCAGGCCGAACTGCTCGTAGACATCACGGCCGGCCTTGGTCTCCAGGTTGTGGTAGGACGGGAGGCAGTGCATGAACTTGCAGTCCGGATTGCCGGTGCGCTCCATCAGCTTCGCATTGACCTGATAGGGCATCAGCATGGCGATGCGCTCCTTCCAGACCTCCACGGGCTCGCCCATGGACACCCAGATATCGGTGTAGATGAAGTCGCAGCCCTTGACGCCGGCATCCACGTCATCGGTAATGGTGATGCGGGCGCCGGTCTCCTTCGCAATCTCGCGGCATTGGGCCACCAGCTCCGCAGCGGGCTGCAGGGGCTTCGGAGCCACGATCCGAACGTCCATTCCCATCTTGGCGCCTCCGACCAGCAGGGAGTTGCCCATGTTGAAGCGGGCATCGCCCAGGTAGGCGTAGGAAACGTCCTTCAGGGGCTTGTCCGTGTGCTCGGACATGGTCAGGAAGTCTGCCAGGATCTGCGTGGGGTGGAACTCGTTGGTCAGTCCGTTCCAAACAGGGACTCCGGAATACTCAGCCAGCTGCTCCACGGTCTTCTGGGCGAATCCCCGGTACTCGATGCCGTCGAACATCCGGCCAAGGACCCGGGCGGTATCCTTCATCGACTCCTTGATGCCGATCTGGGAGCCGGAAGGGCCCAGATAGGTGACGTGGGCGCCCTGGTCGTGTGCCGCGACCTCGAAGGCGCAACGGGTACGCGTGGACGTCTTCTCGAAAATCAGGGCGATGTTCTTCCCGGTGAGCGTCGGACGCTCGGTTCCGGCATATTTGGCCCGCTTGAGGTCACGGGCGAGGTCCAGCAGGTACTGGATTTCCCTGGGACTGAAGTCCAGCAGCTTCAGGAAACTGCGGTTTCTGAGGTTGAATGCCATAATTACTTGAGTATGATTCGGGTTCCACAGGCAGGATTGCCGAGCTGCCCGGCCTCGGTGATGATGCATTCCTTTCCACCGTGCCGGACGAAATAGATGCCCGCACGGACCTTCGGAGCCATCGACCCTTCGGCGAACTGTCCCTCCGCGAGATACTTCTCCGCTTCGGCGACCGTCAGGACGTCCAGGGCCTTCTCCTCCGGCTTCCGGAAATTGATGTAGATCTTCGGGACATCGGTGAGGATGTAAAAGGCGTCCGCACCGATCTGGCAGGCGCAAAGGGCCGACGCCAGGTCCTTGTCGATGACGGCTTCCACGCCCTTGTAACCGCCTGCGTCCCGGACGACGGGAATGCCGCCGCCTCCGCAGGTGACAACGATGATTCCCTCCCGGGCGAGCCGGCCGACCAGGTCCACGTTCGAGATGCGGACCGGAACCGGGGACGGGACGACTTTCCGCCAGCCACGGCCCTTCGGATCCTCGCGATAAACGCCTCCAGACACAGCCTTCAGTTGCTCTACCTCGGCCGAAGTATAGTACGGACCGACCGGCTTGGTCGGGTTCTGGAACATCGGATCGCGGGGATCCACCTCCACCCGGGTGACCAGGGAGAGAACCCGCCGGTCCAGTCCGCCCGCATACAGGACGCGGTCCATCGCCGTCTCGATGAGATAGGCGATGCCGCCCTGCGTCTCGGCGCCGCAATAGTCCATCGGCATCTGCTGGAGGCCGAATTCCCGGTGGCCCGCCTCGTTCTGGAGCATGACGTTGCCTACTTGCGGTCCATTCCCGTGACAGATGACGATGTCATATTTCCGGAGCAGGAGCGGAAGGAGCTGCCGGCACGTGTTCTCCACGTTCTGGAACTGCTCCTCGTAGGTGCCTTTCTGGTTACTCCTAAGCAGCGCGTTGCCACCGAAGGCAAGCACGGCTAGCGGTCTCATAGCGACTCAAAGACGTCCTTGATGATGGCGATGGCTTCCCGGAGCTGCTCCTCGGTGATGACGAGCGGCGGGGCGAAGCGGATGATGTGCCGGTGCGTCGGCTTGGCCAGGAGACCCTTCTCAGCCATCTTCAGGCAGATATCCCAGGCCTCGATGCCGTTCTGAGGCTCAGTCACGACTGCGTTCAGGAGGCCCTTGCCGCGGACGAACTTGAAGAAAGGAGACTTGATCTTGCCGATCTCCTCCCGGAAAATCTCACCCAGACGGGCGGCATTCTCGGTCAGATGCTCGTCGCGGATGACCTCGAGGGCGGCGACGGCGACCTTGGCAGCCAGCGGGAATCCGCCGAAGGTGGATCCGTGCTCGCCGGGACCGATGGTAAGCATGATCTCGTCGTCAGCCAGGACGGCGGAAACGGGAAGCGTACCTCCGGAGAGCGCCTTACCGATCGTAATCATGTCCGGGCGCACGCCTTCATGGTCGCAGGCGAACATCTTGCCGGTACGGCCGATGCCGGTCTGGACCTCGTCGGCGACGAATAGCACGTTGTGCGCGTGGCACAGGTCGTAGCACTTCTTGATGTATCCATCGTCCGGGACATACACGCCGGCTTCGCCCTGGATGGGCTCCACGATCATCGCAGCGACCTTGTCTCCCTTCTCGTCCAGGACCTTCTTCAGCGCTTCCGTATCATTGTAAGGGATGGAAACGAATCCCGGAGTGAAAGGGCCGTACTGGCCGTAGCTGTCGGGATCGGAGGACATCGTGACGATGGTGATGGTGCGGCCGTGGAAGTTGCCTTCGGCCACGATGATGAGGGCTTCGTTCTCCGGAATGCCCTTCACTTTGTATCCCCAGCGGCGGGCCAGCTTGAGGGCGGTTTCGACGGCTTCGGCGCCGGAGTTCATCGGCAGGAGCTTGTCGTAGCCGAAGAACTTGGTGGCCATCTCCTCATAGGGACCGAGGCAGTCGTTATAGAATGCGCGGGAAGTCAGGCACAGCTTGTGGGCCTGGTCGCAGAGCGCCTTCACGATCTTCGGATGGCAGTGCCCCTGGTTCACGGCGGAATAGGCCGACAGGAAGTCGAAATAACGTTTTCCGTCCACATCCCAGACGAACACGCCTTCGCCCCTTTCCAGGACGACGGGAAGCGGATGGTAATTATGGGCGCCATACTTCTCCTCAAGGGCGATGAGCTCGGCGGCGGAATACTTCTTGGTCATAGTCATTATAGTGTTTAAGTGGTTGATTATCAGTCTCTGCGAAGCGGAAGAGTGGAACAGCGCAGGAGGCCTCCCATCTTGGAGATCTCCCGGTACGGCACCGTTTCGACCGTCATTCCCCATTCCGTCCGGAGATGGTCGTTGAGGCGCGTGAAATGCTCCTCGGTGACGACGATGTCCTCGGAAATGGAGAAGATGTTGGAGTTCATCCAGTACATTTCCTCCCGGGTGAGTTCGAAGACATTCTCCTTGCCGAACAGTTCCACGAGGTGGTCGGCGTCGCGGGGGTTCATGAAGCCGTCCTTGTAGATGATGGCCTTGTCCCTGCCCACGGGCATGAAGGTGCAGTCGAGGTGCAGGATGCCCTCGTAAGGATCGGTATCGCTCTTCCGGAGGTTGAGCGGGATGATGGTCTTCCCGGGGAAGATCATCCGGAGATAGTCCAGCGCCAGGCGGTTGGTCCGGGCCGTCTTCACGGAAGGATAGTCCCGGAAGTCATACTGGCCCAGGAAGATCATGTCGTTCCAGAGGATGACGTCGCCCCCTTCCACATGGACGGTTTCGGGCAGGTTGTAGATGTTCTTGTAGTGGATCTGGCGGTAGATGTCGCCGTAGGCATCGATCTCGTCCTGCCGGTCCGGAATGATGTTGGAGACGATGATCTTGTCGTCGACGACGAAGCCCACGTCGCGGGCGAACACCTGGTTGCATCCTTCCACCAGGGACGGCCGGTACACCTGGACGCCATACTTGCGCAGGACCGACTCGAAGGCGCCCATTTCGGCGACAATGTCCTTGTCCGAAGGATAGACTCCGTGAAGGACCGACTCGTAGGACTTGCTGTCGAACGTTTCGTCGAGGGTCGGGACCGGTCCGTTGGACTGGGGAAGTCCGAGGACTACGGCACGGAGACGGGAGGTTTCGTTGGTAATATGAAGTTCCATCGTTGTATGCTTTAAGCAGCACAAAGTTAACAAAAGAATCGAGAATAACGCATATTCGCGCGAATAATTTCGGAATGGATGAATATCGCTTTCAGATTGTCATCCACGTGGCAGTTATGAACAGGTACCGGTGGATAAGTTTGTTTGGCGGAAGTCCGTTTTTATGGTAATTTTGTCTTTGGTCATTAGCAACCGGCAGAAAGGACAACCCTAAAACCTCACTATAATGACAAAACAACAGCAGGCCATCTATGACGCCCGCTCCCTCGGCGGCGGCAAGATGCTCACCCTCGGTCTCCAGCACATGTTCGCCATGTTCGGAGCCACGGTCCTGGTCCCGGTCATCACCGGACTTTCGATGTCCGCCACCCTGCTCTTCGCAGGTCTCGGCACCCTGATTTTCCACCTTCTCACCAAGATGCGGGTCCCGGCATTCCTCGGCTCGTCCTTTGCTTTCCTGGGCGGTTACGCAGCCGTCGTCGCCATGGGAGAATCGCAAGGGATGTCCGCCGCCGAATCACTGCCCTACGCCTGCATCGGAGTCTTCTGTGCAGGCCTTTTTTATTTCGTGCTCGCAGGGCTCTTCGCGGCCTTCGGCGCGAAGAAGGTGATGCGGTTCTTCCCGCCCATCGTGACAGGCCCGATCATCATCGCCATCGGCCTCACCCTGTCCGGATCGGCCATCCAGAACTGCTCCCAGAACTGGTGGATCGCCCTCCTCGCCATCCTGATCATCATCGTGTGCAACATCTGGGGCAAGGGTATGATCCGAATTATCCCCATCCTGCTGGGCGTCCTGGGCTCCTACCTGGTCGCCGCCTGCTTCGGAATGTGTGACTTCTCCTCCGTGAAGGAAGCCGCCTGGATCGGCCTGCCGTTCCAGTGGAAGAACACCGCCTTCCACGTGTTCCAGAACCCGAACTGGGGCCTCGTGGTCTCCGCCATCATCGCCATCCTGCCCATCTCCCTCGCAACGATGATCGAGCACATCGGCGACATGTGCGCCATCTCCTCCACCGTGGGCATCAACTACCTCGAGGAACCGGGCCTGCACCGCACCCTGATGGGCGACGGTCTCGCCACCGCCCTGGCCTCTCTGTTCGGCGCCCCGGCGAACACCACCTACGGCGAGAACACCGGCGTGCTGAACCTCACCAAGGTCTATGACCCCCGTGTGATCCGCATCGCCGCCTGCTTCGCCATCGTCCTGGCCTTCTGCCCGAAGTTCTCCGCCCTCATCAGCGCGATGCCGGCCGCCACGATCGGTGGCGTCTCCCTGGTCCTGTACGGTATGATCTCCGCCGTGGGTGTCCGCAACATCGTGGACAACCAGGTCGACTTCACCTCTTCCCGAAACGTCCTCATCGCCGCCCTCATCCTCGTGCTCGCCATCGGCATCAAGTACGGCGCCAACGACAGCATTTCCCTGGGCTTCACCTCCCTCTCCGGCCTCGCCGTCGCTGCCCTCGTGGGCATTTTCCTGAACGCCGTCCTGCCGGGAAAAGATTATGAGTTCGGCAAGAACCCGAAGGGGGACAAGGCTGTCGACTTCGAGATCAATCCGTCCCTCAGA
>JAEEGI010007404.1_pt1 | contig 24599 bp, 31 predicted proteins | sample 8958751 | NCBI WGS metagenome assembly JAEEGI01 (sample SAMN16246545, study PRJNA631951) | gut metagenome | biome: gut microbiome; feature: rumen; material: KS-attached | host: Bos | place: Iran: Karaj | collected 2018-10
GGCGGTATCGGAGGCAAAGGGAATTTCCATTTCAAGTCTGCCAGAAACAGCGCACCGGAATATCGTACCTTGGGCACACCGGGACAGGAGAGGAATGTCCTGGTGGAGCTGAAACTGCTGGCGGACGTAGGCCTGGTGGGTCTTCCTTCGGTAGGCAAATCGACCCTGCTGTCGGTGGTCTCCAATGCCAGACCGGAAATTGCAGATTATCCGTTCACCACGCTGAAACCGCAGCTGGGAATGGTCAAGGTCGATGACAGTTCCTTTGTCATGGCGGATCTTCCCGGTCTGATCGAAGGCGCTTCGCAAGGGAAAGGACTGGGCCATGAATTCCTGAAACATATCGAACGCTGCCGGCTGATCCTGCACGTTCTGGATATGGGTCATGAAGATCCGATTCACGACTATGAAGTCATCAACGAGGAACTGAAATTGTATCCGGGCAATCTCGAAACCAGACCGCAGATCGTTATCGCCAACAAGATGGATCTTGACAATGCTGCCGAAAATCTGCAGAAATTCAAGGAAAGATATCCAGAAATCGAGATCTTTGAAACGATCACGCTGATCAACGAAGGACTGAAACCGATTCTGTATCGGGTCAAGGATAAGCTTAAGGAACTTCCGCAGTTTCCGCTCTACGATACGGCCAAGACCGACACGAAAGTCATCTACAAATACGAAGAGCCTGTTCCATTCACGATCTTCAACGAAGGGAACGGAGTATGGAGAGTCGAAGGCGAAAAGATCACCAGACTCTTCCTCAATACCGATTTCGATAACGATGATTCGGTCATGTCTTTCTCCAGGGCATTGTCCCACATGAAACTGGACGATGCATTGAGAGCCAAAGGATGCAGAAACGGCGACCGGGTCTTCATCCAGGATTACAGTTTTGATTTCGTAGATGAAGAATCATAAACAACAAGAGGATGAAACACTGTTTCATCCTTTTTCGTGTATAATGAAACTATGATTGGCTTTGTTAGGGGAACAGTTCATGCATTCGGACTGGACTATGTGCTCATCGATGTCAACGGCATAGGCTACAGGATCAGTTTCTATCATCCGGAAAGTCTTTCCATCGGCAAAGAAATGACCATTTATACCTATCAGAATGTGCGGGAGGATGAGATCAGCCTTTACGGTTTCTTATCCCTGCAGGAATATGATCTGTTCACGAAACTGATTTCCGTCAAAGGACTGGGACCGAAGATCGCTTCCAATATCCTGTCTAGAGCATCGGTAGATGCCATCGTTACTGCCATCGAAACCGGCGACGTCGACTACATCCGTGCCATGCCCGGCATCGGCAGCAAGACCGCTTCCCAGATCATCCTGGATCTGAAAGGCAAACTGGTCGAACCGGCAGAAGACAACGACGAAAAGCTCAGCGATGTCGCGGAAGCGCTGAAGCAGCTGGGATACCGTCCGGCGGAGATCCGTAATGTATTGAAACGCATAGAAAGAGAAGAAGGTTCTACGGATGAGCTTGTCAAAAAAGCTCTGACATTACTGCTCAAGTAAGAAAATGGAAGAAGAAAGAGTATTATCTGCCGATAAGCAGAGAGAAGACGATGATGCGTCTTTGCGGCCGCAGACCTTGGCCGAATATGTAGGCCAGAGCGATCTCAAGGAAAACCTTGAGGTTTTCATCAAGGCCGCGAAAATGCGCGATGAAGCGCTGGATCACGTATTGTTGTACGGTCCTCCTGGATTGGGCAAGACCACGATGGCTTACATCCTGGCCAACGAGATGGGCACCAACATCAAAACGACGACCGGCCCAAGCATCGAAAAAGCAGGAGATCTGGCTGCGATCTTATCCTCATTGCAGGTAGGAGATGTATTGTTCATCGATGAGATCCACCGTCTGCCTAAAATCGTCGAAGAAGTATTGTATTCCGCCATGGAAGACTTCTATATCGATATCGTCGTAGGAAAGGACGAGGGAGCCAAATCGATCCGTCTGGAACTGCCGCCATTCACTCTGGTCGGCGCAACCACCAGAGCGGGAGCCATCAGTTCGCCATTAAGAGACCGTTTCGGTATCACTTCCAAACTGAACTATTACACGGAAGAGGAACTGGCACAGATCGTCAGAAGGACTTCGCGTGTCTTCGATTGCGAGATCGCCGAAGAAGCCGTCCTGGAGATCGCAAAACGTTCCAGAGGCACTCCGCGTATCGCCAACCGTTTATTCAAACGCGTACGTGATTTCGCTCAGGTCAGAAACAATGGCGTCATCGATCTGGAAATCTCCAAGAGCGCTTTGGAGAAACTGAAAGTCGACCATCTCGGCCTGAATGATGTGGATATCCGTTATCTGACGGGCATCATCGAACGCTTCAAGGGCGGTCCGGTCGGCGTCGAAGCGATCGCCAGCGCGATCGGCGAGGAAGCCGTCACTCTGGAAGATGTCAATGAACCGTATCTTCTGCAGATCGGTTTCATCAACCGTACGCCGCGAGGCAGGGTGGTAACTGAAAAAGCCTACAAACATCTGAAAATCAATTACGATCAGAAACTCTTCTAAACCTGCATACTGCAGGTTTTTTGTATAAGAAGAATCATAATGCTTTCATCAGGATAAAGAAAACGATAAACTGATAAAGCAATCGATTTATAAAAGAGATGTTGAAAGAACTGAACCGATTCGAAAAAGGATATCTGCTGATCGGCTTGATCATCAATCTGGTCATCGCTTTTGTTACCAGAAGCAGTTTTCTTTCGATCATCTGTTCCATCTGCTCCATTTTCAATGCGGTCTATGCCGCCAAAGGCAAGATCTCCAGCTATCTCTTCGGTTTCGTGGCTACAGGTACTTATATCTATATCGCCTATGCGCAGCATTATTATTCCGAGATGATCATCAACCTAGTGATACTGGCGATCACGATCTATGGCTTCTTCAACTGGCTGAAGCATCGGGGCGAAGATGATACGATCATCATCCATCAGGTTTCCAAGAAAGAGCTGACACTTTCGCTCCTGTCGCAGGTATTGCTGTTTTATGTGTATTACCGGATCTTTGCCTGTTTCCATAACGAAATGATCCTCATATCTACGGTCAATCTCTGTTTTACAATTCTGGGATTCTATTACAACGCTCGCATGTCGAAACTGACTTTTGTCATCCTGATCATCGGCGGTTTCTTCAAAAGCGTTCTCTGGATCGCCCCGATCCTGAAAGGCAATCTGACCAATGTACCAATCCTTGTAAGCTGTCTGTTGTATCTTGTCGGCGATTTCTATGGCTATCTGAACTGGACAAAGATGGAAAAACTCCAGAAACAGGTGTTGAAAACACCGTGAGACTTATGATAGAATAATTTAGCGTAAACGGAGGGAATACAAATGCCAAGAGATTTTGTGACATTCAAATGCTCTGAGTGTGGTGAAGAAACATATTTTGGTTCTAGAAATAAGAAGAAACATCCTGAAAAGATGGAAATCAAGAAATTCTGTCCTAAATGTAATAAAATGACGACTCACAAGGAGAAAAAATAGGCTGATGCCTATTTTTATTTATGATGGAAGTCAATACCTATGTGATGGGTCCGGTGCAGACCAATACCTATCTTCTAACGGAAGGAGATGAAGTCCTGCTGATCGATCCCGATGGCAAGGCCGAGAAGCTGCTTGCTGTCATAGGAAACCGGAAACTGACGGGAATATTGCTGACACACGGGCATTTCGATCATATCAAAGCTGTGGACGGCTTATATGAACGGTTTCATTGTCCCGTCTATCTTCATGAAGAAGATGAATTCCTGGCTCGCGACAAAAGCGCAGGAAGACTGTTTGGCATTACCTCATATATCTCTTGCCCGACTGTTCCCTTAAAGGAAGGAAAACTTGAAACAGGTCCTTTTTCCTGTGAAGTCATCTTTACTCCGGGGCATACGCCGGGCTCGGTCATCTATGTGTTTGATGACTGCATCTTTACGGGAGATACGTTATTTAGAGGCTCAGTCGGCAGGACGGATCTGGAAGGCGGAAACAGCCGGCTGCTGAAGCAGTCGCTTGAATTCTTCCGTCAGTTTACGAAAGATTACATTATATATCCCGGCCATGATGCGGCAACGACACTGTACCGGGAACTTGCGGAAAACTATTATTTACAGAAATAATAGTTTTTTTAGGAATTTTCCATTTTCCGGTGAATTATGTATAGAGGGCAGAAAATGGAAGAAAGATTGCTTGCGTTACTGAGGCTGGCTTTGAAGTACAACGCCAAGTGTCTGCTTCTGCAGGAAGGCGACCTGAAAGACTATGAAACAGCCGGGATCCGGGTCTCCGTATTCAGAAACTCCGAAGGCTATGAACTTTGCTACGACAGCTATCGGATAAGGCTTTTCGTCTATGAGAAACAGATCATCAATTTTTATGTACAAAAATACTATTAGCGATATAATATACTCAGATAAAAGGAGATTTTATAATGAGTGATAATCTTGATAATGTAAAAAAAGGTCTGGATGATCTTGGAGCGAAAGCGTCTGATCTGGCAGAAGCCGCAAAAGAAAAAGCTTCTGAAGCTGCAGAAAAGTTTAAAGAAAGCGATTTAGGCAAATCCGTTCTTGGCGAAGATGGCAAGTTCGGCAAAGACGATGCGGAACGTATGGCACAGAATCTCAAAGATTCTAAGGTGGGCAAGGCTGTGCTGGGCGAAGATGGCAAGTTCGATAAGGAAGATGTCGACAGGATCACCGCGGATGTTACCGGTAAGGCAAAGGATCTGATCGGTAAGGTCAAGGATGTCCTGAAAAAATAGGATTTCAGTTTTATTGTCATTAGCAAAGGAGGAACAAACATGGCAAAGAAAAAGAACGTATTAGGCAGATTATTGGGTGCTGCCGCTCTGGCAGGTGCTGCAACTGCTATTTCCAAATGGGATAAACAGGCAAAAGAAGAAGGCAGAGAATTGAAGGATGTCGCCAAAGAAAAGGCGAACGAAGTCTATGAAGGCCTGAAATCCGGCGAAACCCTGGAAAAGGTCCAGAATTTCGCAGAAAAGACGATCAACGAAGTCAAATCCGGTGAAACCCTGGAGAAGGTCCAGAATTTCGCAGAAAAGACGGTCAATGATGTCAAATCCGGCGAAACGTTGGAAAAAGTAAAAGCGAAATTCAACGAAACGGTCAATGACATCAAAGAAAATGTCAATGAATTCATCAAAGACGAAAAAGACAATGCGGAAGTATTGGAAGAAGCAGCGGAAGATGTAAAAGATACATTGGAAGATGCTGTGGATGACATCAAAGAGACGGTCGAAGAAGTCGTAGAAGCTGTCACCGAGAACAAAGAAGCATAGAAGCTCATCTGTCAAACAACAGGAAGCAGGCGTGAAAAACGTCTGCTTTTTATATATAATGAATCTGTATGAGACTGAAAAGCCAAGTCGTAATGATCCTGATCCTGGGAACGATGCTTCTAGGCGCGTTCCTCGGAGGACTGTCGTTGCAGAAGTCTCCTCAGGAGAAACCGCAAAATGATGTGCCTGTCACTCCGGCACCGGATGAACCGGAAACCGTTCCTGACAGTTTTTTGGGTACGTTCGATGGCTCCGATGAGGTTCCCGAAGAGATAAAAAAACTGGTCACAGACTATATGGATGCTTATTATCTGAGCCTCTATACCTTGGAGAAGCAGGATACCGCGGCCTTTTTCGACAATGAATTGTCGGCAGCCGTTTCCGACAAAGCGATACAGCTCCTGTGCGAAACAAGGAAGCTTCACGACTATGACTTCTCGTTGACGAACGCAAAGTACGATCTGACGGTCACCGATTATTTCGTAGAAAACGGGGACTATCATCTCGTTCTTCTGGAAGACGACATGATGTGTTTCGCTTTCATCCCAGGCGTCAGTTCCTATGCCTACGACATTGAAAACCATTTTGTGATACGCAAGGCGGATGATCAGTATAAGATCCATGACCTGAACAAGGAACAGGGCTATTATCTTTGTTTCCATGATGAATGCGAGACGGTCGAAGACGTAGAAAACAGATATGGTCAGCTTTATCACGAACTGAAGGATATGATCACATACAATCGCAATGTATTGGCGCATAAGCCTGTTTCCCCGTCGTCTACAACATATACCGCTCATTATGACCGGAATGCGGCAGTGCAGTATCTGGAACAGTATTGTCATGAACGCAATCCGGAATGGTACAATTATGCGTCGACCGGAGGCAACTGTCAGAATTATGCCTCGCAGGCTCTTCTGGCAGGAGGGATCCCGATGGACCATTATGGCGATGTCCAGTGGAAGTGCTATCTCGATGACGGACCATATGATGTCGAAGTCGATGAAACGGAAGATGCCAGCGGACGCAGCCGCTCCTGGGTCAATGTAGGTTATTTCTATGACTATGCCAGAGACAACGAAGGATCCGGCCTGGTTGCGGAAGTCAACGCGAATCTCTATTCCGCGGAACCGGGTGATATCGTTATCGTAGGCAACGGCAACCTGTCTCACACCGTGATGATCTCCAAGATCATCGACGGTCATATCCTGGTCGATTCCAACAGTATTGATATGAAAGACTTCCCTCTGGATGCCTATACGTATATGAATGTCATACTGATCAAAATACTCGGTTTCAACAAGTACTAGTCTGTAAAAACAAGCCGTGTCGCCCCTTGGAAACACGGTTTATTTATCTCAGTGATAATCATGTGCCAATGTTTAGCACTCCTATTGACTGAGTGCTATAAAAGGTTATAATAATATAGGAAAAGGAGATGAGTACTTATGATCAAACCATTATATAACAATGTTTTATTGAAAAAAGTTGAAGCTTCCAATCGGACCGATAGCGGAATCATCATTTCGCAGAAGGAAAAGAATGAGGAATATGCGGTAGTCGAAGCCGTAAGCGATTGCAAAGAAGTAAAAATCGACGACAAGGTATATGAAATGCCTTTGAAAAAAGGCGACAAGGTCATGTACAAGAAGTATTCCGGTACAGAAGTGACCGATGGCGACAAGGAATTCATTCTTATCAAGGCTGAAGATATCTTGGCGATCGTGAAATAAGGAGGCATATCATGGCTAAAATAGTGAAATATTCGAAAGATGCGAGAGAATCTGTATTGAAGGGCGTCGATACGCTGGCGGATGCGGTAAGGATCACTTTGGGTCCGAAGGGCAGAAATGTCGTATTGGACAAGGGTTACGGTTCTCCGCAGATCGTCAATGATGGCGTGACGATCGCGAAAGAAATCGAACTGGAAGATACATTTGAAAATATGGGCGCGAAACTGATCTATGAAGTCGCCAACCATACAAACGATTCCGCAGGGGATGGTACGACGACAGCGACCTTGCTGGCGCAGGCAATGATCCACGCCGGACTGGATGCCGTAGAGAAAGGTTCCAATCCTGTCCTGCTGAGAGAAGGCATTGAAAAAGCAAGCAAGGCGGTAGCTGAAAAGCTGCTGAATTCTGCGCGGAAGATCGATTCTTCCGCAGAGATCGCCAATGTCGCGGCAGTATCGAGCGGATCGCAGGAAATCGGCAATATCGTTTCCGAAGCGATGGACAAGGTCGGTAAGAACGGTGTCATCAATGTCGATGAATCCAAAGGTTTCGATACATCGCTGGAAGTTACCGAAGGCTTGAGATATGACAAAGGCTACATTTCACCTTATATGGTGACCGACAGAGAAAAGATGACGGTCGAAATGGAGAATCCGGCGATTCTGGTCACGGATCAGAAGATTTCTACGATACAGGAAGTATTGCCACTGCTGGAACAGATCGTCTCTGCAAACAAACCGTTGCTGATCATCGCGGATGATATCGAGAACGAAGTCGTTTCGACTTTGATCGTCAATAAATTAAGAGGAACCTTCAATGTGGTCGCGACGAAAGCTCCGGGCTTCGGTGACAACCAGAAAGCCAATCTGCAGGATATCGCGATCCTGACGGGCGCTACCTTCGTTTCCAAGGATCTGGGCATGCAGCTGAAGGATATCGATATGAAAGGTCTGGGCAGCGCCAAGAAGATCATCGTCGAGAAGGATCATACCACGCTGATCGACGGCGCAGGTACCAAGAAAGCCTTCAAGGAAAGAGTGTCGGAGATCGAGAATATGATCGAAAGAGCTACTTCCGAATATGACAAGAAGAATCTGAAAGAACGTCTGGCGAAACTGACCAATGGCGTTGCTGTCATCAAGGTTGGAGCTACGACTGAAACGGAACTGAAAGAAAAGAAATTAAGGATCGAAGATGCTTTGAATGCGACCAGAGCGGCAATTGAAGAAGGCATCGTTTCCGGTGGCGGCTGCGCCTTGATGTCCGTATACAAGGAACTGAAAGACAAGGTCACTTCTTCGGAAGCGGATGTACAGAAGGGCATTTCGATCGTATTCGATTCCCTGAAACAGCCTTTGTACCAGATCGCCGAGAATGCCGGTCATAACGGCAGAGACATCGTCGATAAGCAGCTTACGCAGAAAGGCAACTTCGGCTTTGATGCCAGAAGCGGCGAATGGGTCGATATGTTCAAGGCCGGAATCGTCGATCCGTGCAAAGTCACGAGATCTGCACTGCTGAACGCCGCATCGATCGCCGGTTTGCTGATCACGACAGAAGCGGCTGTAGGCACAATCAAAGAACCGGAACCTGCGATGCCTGCCGGCGGAATGGGCGGAATGTATTAAACACAAAAGAGGAAGCGATTCCTCTTTTTGATTCCTTTGTTTTGAAAACATTTTCACATAATGTAAATATTTCACGAATTTTTCACATTGTTCAGGTATATTGGTATTGTAAAAAGTTTTTTCATTTAATTCTTTGTAATTGAAAATAGGATCGATCCTATTTTCTTTTTATATAATAGAATCAGTGGTTCGGGAGGGAAGAGATGGAATATACAAGATATGAGAACACTTATGTGATTCGGCTGGATAAAGGGGAAGAACTGGTACGCTGCCTGACTGATTTCTGTGCCAAAGAACATGTTTCTTATGGATCGGTATCTGGCATCGGCGCCTGCGACCGCGTCCTGATCGGCGTATATGACGTCCGGGAACAGCTTTTCCGTGAGACGGAATTCAATGAAACGATGGAAATCGTCAACGTGACAGGGAACATAAGCAATACGAATCACAGGCCTTATCTGCATCTTCATATCAGTCTGGCAAGAGAAGATCTTTCCCTGATCGGAGGGCATCTGAAAGAATGCAGGATCTCCGCGACCTGCGAACTGCATCTGCAGACATTGCCGCTGAAGGTCGGACGTCAGCCGGATCCCGATACCGGATTGAATATTTACCGATTTTAAAAAGATGGATTGGTTCCATCTTTATTTTATTTTATTCTTCCTTAGAGCCGCTTCGACTACATGCGAGACCAGGACGGCAGTCGTGACTGAACCGATCCCTCCCGGAACAGGGGAGATCGCTGAAACATGGTCCGCGACATCATCGAATAGAACATCTCCGCACAGCTTCTGTTTCTCATCGTTCCAGCTGATTCCCACATCGATGATGATCTGTTCGGGATTGGTATAACTGCGATCGATCATTTCCGCCTTTCCTGTCGCACATACCAGAATATCGGCTCTGGATGCGATCGCTGCCAGATCCGAACTGCGGCTGTGGCAGATTGTGACGGTCGCGTTGCGTTTCAGCAGCAGCATGGATACGGGCTTACCGATGACCAGCGATCTTCCTATGACAGCGACATTTTTTCCTTTCAGATCGATCTGATAATGATCCAGCATCTCGATCACGGACTGTGCCGTACAAGGCGCGAAACCCAATTCTTTGTCGGTAAAGACACCTGCCAGAGAAAGATCCGAACAGCCGTCTACATCCTTTTCAGGACGAATGCTGTTGCGCAGCTTCTCATCATTGAAACGTTTCGGCAACGGCCGGAAAACCAGGATTCCATGGATGGCGTCGTTCCTGTTGGCGTCCTCAAGGCTTTGATAGAATTCTTCTTCGCTCACGCCTTCATCGAAGATGTACCGGATGACTTCCACGCCGGTCTCCGCGCAGCGTTTCATAGCGCCTCTTTCATAAGAGACATCATCTTCTCTGTTTCCCACGCGGAATAATGCCAAAGTCGGACTGATTCCGTTTTCTTTCAGCTGATTGACGCCTTCGATGCTTCTGAGACCGATCGCTTCAGCGACCGCTTTTCCTTTCAACAGTTCCGCCATCAGTCGGTCAGCCTCTTGCAGATATCATCATAGATATTCAAAGCCATGACAGAATACTCATCCAAGAGTTTCACGGCTTCGTCGTTCTTCTTTTCGGCATATTCCCGGTCTTTCATCAAAGAAGTATTCACAAGGATATTGACATAGGCTCCATATAGAACGCCATGCGCCAGCATCACCGAGGTAGCGGCATCCGAAATGGCGATCTTGGAACCGATCACCGCCAGACGTTCATCGAGTTCGATGATCCTCGTTGCATATTTCAGAATCAGGTAAGGGGAATCCGCCGCTGTTCTCAAGCACTGTTCCATCGTATCTGCGTAGCCTTCGGCATCCTTAGGAAGCGCATAGGCGGCAGCCAGAGGCTCGAAAGCTTCCGCATCCTTATTGATGCAATCGAGAAGATTGCTTCTTAACAGATCCAGCTCTTTCCGGATATCCTCGAGTTCGACCGTATATTCGAGATACTTTTTCTTTCCTATGGTCAGGTTCGTGACCATTTCGCCCAAGGAAGCAGCCAAAGAACCGGCCAGAGCCGATACGCCTCCTCCTCCGGGGACGGGATCTTTGGAAGCGGAGAGTTCCGTGAATTCTTTTAATGTTTTGTTTTCCATCAGAACAGCCCCGTGATGACGCCATTCTCGTCGACATCGATCTTTTCTGCGGCAGGAACTTTCGGCAAGCCCGGCATCGTCATGATCTCGCCGGTCAGAGCGACGATAAAGCCGGCACCTGCGGATACCTTGATATTGCGGATGACGATATTGAAGTCTTTTGGCGCACCCAGTTTCGTCTGGTCATCAGAGAAAGAATACTGGGTCTTGGCCATGCAGATCGGAAGATTTCCGAAGCCCAGTTCTTCCAGCTGTTTTATCTGCTTGGGAACGTTACCCGGCAGGTGGATGCCGTCGGCATGGTAGATCTTTCTTGCGATCGTCAGCAGTTTTTCTTTGATCGGCAGATCCAGATCGTAGGCATAGGTAAAGTCGTTCGGTTCTTCGCAGAGCCGGACAACTTCTTCCGCCAGGGCGGTTCCGCCTTCGCCGCCTTTCGCCCATACTTCGCTCAGGGTGACATTGACTCCGAGCTCTTTGCATCGGTCTTCGATCAGCTTCAGTTCCGCCTCGCTATCGGCAGGGAAACGGTTGATCGCTACGACACATGGGAGTTTAAAGACGTTTTTGATGTTGTCGACATGCTGAAGCAGATTCGGAAGACCTTTTTCCAACGCTTCCAGATTCTCTTCGTTCAGCTGGTCTTTCGCCACGCCTCCGTGATGTTTCAAAGCTCTCACGGTAGCGACGATGACGACCGCATCCGGCTTCAGGCCTGCCACGCGGCATTTGATATCCAGGAATTTTTCAGCACCGAGATCCGCCCCGAATCCCGCTTCCGTCACGGCATAGTCTCCCAGTTTGAGCGCCATCTTTGTCGCAGTGACTGAATTGCATCCATGAGCGATATTGGCGAACGGCCCGCCATGGATCAGGGCAGGGGTTCCTTCTAGCGTCTGAACGAGATTCGGCTTCAGGGCATCTTTTAATAAAGCAGCCATAGCTCCCTGGGCTTTCAGCTGACCCGCCGTTACCGGCTGATTGTCATAAGTATAACCGACGACGATCCTCGACAGTCTTTCTTTCAGATCGAGAATGTCCGAAGACAGACATAAGACAGCCATGACTTCGGAAGCTACGGTGATATCGAAACCGTCCTGTCTCGGCGTTCCGTCCGTCCGATTGCCTAAGCCGTCGATGATATTGCGCAGCTGTCTGTCATTCATATCGACAGCTCTTCTCCAGGTGATCCTTCTGGGATCGATATTCAAGGCATTGCCCTGCTGGATATGGTTGTCCAGCATCGCCGCCAGAAGATTGTTTGCGGCGCCGATCGCATGGAAGTCTCCGGTAAAATGCAGATTGATGTCTTCCATCGGCACGACCTGGGCGTAGCCTCCGCCGGCCGCTCCGCCTTTGATGCCGAAAACCGGTCCCAGAGACGGTTCTCTCAAGGCAACGACCGATTTCTTGCCAATCCTTCTTAAGCCATCCGCCAGCCCGACCGTTGTCGTCGTCTTTCCTTCTCCGGCAGGGGTTGGAGTGATCGCCGTTACCAGGATCAGTTTGCCGTCTTTCTTATCCTTGAGATCTTTTAAAAGCTTATAATCGATCTTCGCTTTATAATTGCCGTAAAGTTCCAGATAATCTTCGGGAATCTCCAGATTCCGGGCGATTTCCGTGATCTTTTTCTTATCGCAAGCCTGTGCGATCTCGATGTCTGTCAGCATATGATATTTTCTACCTTCCTTACACTTTTAGTTTACTTGAAATACAAACAAAATAAAACACCCGGCAGGGTGTTCAGCGATCGATCTGTTTACGCAGATACGTTAGCAGTTTCGGCAGGACGCAGCTGTATAAGATCGCCAAAATCAAGCCGATGACGATCTTGACCAGAATATTGCCGAAGACCAGGGCATAAGAATAATAGCCGTAGAGTTTCGAATCCACATACAAAGCCAGCAGATTGAAGGAAGTGACGGTTATGGCGCTGATCGCAGCGATCAACATGATCTGGTACAGATTCAGCCGATAGCCATGTGCCTTGGGAAACGCTCCAACGATCAGTCCGCTTAACGCGTGAGGCAGGACCCACAGCGGTGTCGTCGCGGTGATTCCGTATCCCGAGAAAAGCAGCTGATACAGAAAAGCGCCGACGCCCCCCACGATCAGACCGTCCGCAGGACCTGAAAGCAACCCTGCGATCAGGATAGGAAAGGCTTCGAAGGTGAATTTGAAATTCGCTATTTTGACTGGCGTAAGAATGCTTAATACACAGTACAATGCGATCAGCATTGCCAGGTTTGTGAGTCTGCGCGTATTCATAAATCAATTATAATATGAAACATTTCCTGAATGAGAGAATATGCACATAAAAAAACAGCCGAAGCTGTTTCATTGCTGTAGGATAAGCAGGATCAGTAATCCAGTTTCGGACCTTTGATACAGTACTTGTAGATCCAGTCCTTGATTTCATGATCGTTGTTGTTCTTGTACTCGGCGAGTTTCTCCCGGAAGGTATCTTTATTCGCGGGAGCGATCGTGATGAAACCGCAGCCATTGTCGATCATCAGCTTGTTCGCAAACAGCAGCGCCGCTCTGACATCGCCATCCGCAAACAGTCTCTTCTCGATGATGTACAGGAAAACATCGATGGCTGCTTCCAGATTCGCCTTGGCAGGCTGGTTGATCATCTTGTGAAGTTCCTCGATCTGTTCCTCCGTCAGTTCCGACTTGATGTCATCGTTCAGACCCTTCATCAGCATTTCATGCAGCGTCAGAAGACACTTGTAGTCGTTTTCCACATCCGGATTGCTCAACACGAATTCATAAGCGGTCCTGAGATTTTCGCAGGCTGTTTCTCTGAAAGGATCATCCTGCTCATAACGGGATAGAATCAGATTGTTCTCGATAAACTGTTCGAGATTTTCTCTTACGAACTTGACATTCTGGGCTCTGCTTAAAGTAAATTTATTGATCATGTTCTTTTCCTTGACATTATTATCTTATAATATTGGTATGAGTTCAATATTTGATCGATTTGAATTATCCAGTTTCCGGCGATTATGGAACAACGCCAAAGCCGTACATGATTACAGCCATAAGCCGACGCTGCTGATCCTGGCGGACATGGCGCAGTGCATCCTTCGCGATCACATCGGCTACATGGAGTATAATCTTTTCCATTTCGTCGGGAAACCGCAGAAACTGCGCGATACCTATGTGACGTTCGACTATTCGCAGCATCTGTTCAAGACCTTGAATGATCCGGAATATCTGACACTGTTCAATGACAAGCTCTCTTTCAACAAGATCTTTAAAGACTACCTCGGAAGAGACTTTCTGGATCTTTCCGAAGCAGGTTTCGATGATTTTGCCACATTCTGTAAGGGAAAAGACAGGATCTTTGCCAAGCCGAATGATTCCTGTTCAGGGAAAGGGATCTACCGCAATTTCGTTATTGATGAAACGACCGATCTGAAAGAGCTTTATGACTATCTGAGAGAAAACCATCTTTTCGTGGAAGACAGCATCGTTCAGGATAAAAAGATGGCTTCGCTGCATCCGTCTTCGATCAATACGATCAGAGTCACGACCGTACTCGACAGGAACGATGAAGCCCATGTCATGTATGCGCTGCAGAGGATCGGCATCGGCGACATGAGTGTCGACAATGTCGGATCGGGAGGCATCTATACCGTTCTGTCGGAAGATGGCAGGATCGAGAATCCCTGCTGGTCGGATAAGACGATTTCGACATATGTCAAGCATCCCACAACGGGAATGGAACTGATCGGTTTCGCAGTCCCTTGTTTTAAAGAAGCGCTGCAGCTGTGCAAGAAAGCGGCAGAAGTCGAGAAACACATACGCTATGTGGGCTGGGACATCGCCATCAGCGACAAAGGGCCGGTCATCGTGGAAGGCAATCCGCTGCCCGGCTATGATATGCCTCAGAACTATTTCGTTACGAATAAAGATTCCGGCCTGAAACCGGCGTTTGAAGAAATATTATCGAAATAATGAGAAAGAAAAAGATCCTTCCGATCCTCTTTTGTTCGATTCTTATGCTTTTTGCTGTCCTCTATCTGGCAGGTCTTTTTTATTTCCGTTCGCATTTTCTTCCGAATACCAAGATGAACGGGATAGAAGTATCCTTTCTGAATGAAAAAGAGACCGGGGAACTGCTTGATCTGATACCGGTGAAACTGACGGTCAAAGAAAAGGATCGGGAAGGAAAGGAAACGATCAGCGAAGAGCTGGAACTGATAAGCGGCCAAGGAATGAATCTGCACTACGCGATGCAGAAGATCAGCCACTACCAGAATCCGTATCTCTGGTTCTTATCATCGTTCAAGGAGAAACGGCTGTCCTGCGATACGATCGATGGCAACTACGACAAAGATACTTTAATCGGAATGATTGACACTCTTTATTGCATGCAGGAAGAAAACTGGTCGATTCCCGAGGCAGCGCATATCGCTTATGAAAACAATGAGTTAAAGATCGTAGAAGCAGACGATGGTTCCATGATTACGAAAGAAACCGTTCTTGCTAAGATCAGCGAAGCATTGGATAAAGCGCTGAACGGGGAAAAACCGGATGTCATCGATCTGTGCGATTCCTATGAGAAAGCTCCCGAAACAAGACAGGAGGAACTGGAAAGAACGTTGTCCTCTTTGCAGAAAGTTATCAATAAAAAGATTACTATCGTTATCAGCGAGAACAAGACAGAGATGCTGGAAGGAGAACAGCTGAAAGAACTGCTGGTGCTGCAAGAGGATGCTTTGATCGCCGATACGGTGAAACTGGAAAGCTATGCCGGCAGGATTGTCGATCAGTACAGCATTTCTTCTTCGGAATACATCGCCAAAGGTCCATTGAAGGATGCCTTACGTAAAGCGCTGCCGAGCGAAGAAAACGTCTCGATCGAATGCGAATGGGTCAGAGAAACAGCTGCGCGTTCCGATGATCTGATCGAAGTCTCCTACAGCGAACAGATGCTGTACTATTATCGGAATGGCGAACTGGTCTTTTCTTCTCCGGTGGTGACAGGGAACGAAGACACCGAAATCATTCCTTACGGGACCTATTATGTCCAACATATGAAGAAGAATGCGACGCTGGTTTCGGCAACCTACGAGGAACATGTCGATTACTGGATCGGTTTCGACTTCGAATCGGGAGGCCATGTCCTGGGCTTTCACGATGCGCAATGGCGGGATGCCTTCGGAGGCGACATCTGGAAGACGGATCCGTCTCATGGCTGCGTCAATATGCCGACCGATAAAGTCGCAATGCTCTATGATGCCGTGGATATCGGAACCGAGATCCATATCCATGAATAGGGGGTATAATTGATATATAGGAGTAACACATTATGAAACCATCCATCTGCATCATGATCATTGTCGGCTTTCTTTTACAGGGCTTATTCATTTTTACCGAACATAGAGAAAAGTATCTTCTGGCGGACATTCTGAAAGGATCGGCTTCCCTGATTTTCGTTCTGATCGGTCTGAAAGCCTATCAGACGGTCAATTTCGCTTTCAACAGACAGCTGCTGATCGGACTGGTTTTCGGGCTGATCGGCGACGTGCTGCTGAATCTGCGCTATGTCTTCCCGAAGCAGGGACAGAAGATCTTCCTGATCGGCATCGTCGCTTTTCTGATCGGACACATCATGTATCTGCTGGCGCTGATCCCGCAGGCGCGCCATATATTGTGGTACTGTGCCATTCCGGGCGCAGTGGCGGCCGCCTGTCTGCTGGCATATATCTTTAAGACGATGGAAGTCAAGAAAGCGTTCAAGATCTTCGGCATCTTCTATCTCGGCGCCGTCTTCATCCTGACGGCGATCGCGATCGGTATCGCTATCTTTACGCCATCCAGAAGGGCTATCATCTATGCGGTCGGCGCCATCCTGTTTACCGCATCCGATGTCATTTTGATTTTCAACACCTTCTCAGGGGTGACCAGATTCTCCATGCGCATCATGAACCTGACATTATATTATCTGGGACAGATCCTGATCGCCGTATCGATGTTTCTTTGAACATAGGAACGACTGAACAGGATATCTGTATTATCTGTCTGATTTTCTTACAAAATCAGACTTTTTTATTGATGCAAGAATTTTCAGGTTCACAAAACAGACGATCCGAAAACGTCAGAAAGAGCACCGAATCGCTTGCAACAGTCAAAAAAATGGGTTTACAATTAAGTTAAGCATTATATCTAATCAAGGGGGAGAGAAGATATATGTCAACTAAAAAGGAGGAGAAAATAATATGAATGTAGGTACAGCGTTTTTAATTGCGCTGGTTTCTTGCTTGATTGTCTTATGCAGTTACATTTTCTCGGGTTGGTATAACCCGCTCGTCCTAGGTACTGTCACGGGCCTGATCGTCGGCAACCCTCAGCTTGGCCTGCAGATCGGTGCTGCCTGCGCTTTGATGGACCTGGGCTTCTACACGTATGGCGGAGCTGTCACACCTTCATATTCGATGGGCGCGATCTTCGGTACAGTCGTAGCAGCAAATGGCGGCGACTACAACCAGGGCATCCTGGTCGGTACGGTCGTAGCTATGCTCGGCTCATGGTTCGATATCATCCAGGGCTTCCTGGCAATCCCCTTCAACCATATGGCAGATAAAGCTGCGGAAAACAACGATATCAAAGGTGTCGAAAGATGGCACCTGCTGGGCATGCCTCTTACGATCATGTCCACGAATTTCATCCCGATCTTCCTGGGCTTGCTGGTAATCGACAAGTACCAGATCATCATGGATTTCATCGACAAGTATGCATGGATCGAAGCAGGCTTGAATGCCGTTTCTTGCGTCCTGCCGGCTGTCGGATTTGCACTTCTGCTTTCCTATATGGACATCAAGAAATACTGGTGGGCAATGCTGGTGGGCTATGTGATGTTCGCGTTCCTTGGAATGCCGACACTTGGTCTGGCGATCCTGGGCGTATGCGTCGCATATGTCTACTGCTTCAAACTGAGGAAGGAAGGTACTGACTAATGGCTAGAACAAATAAGAAATTATCCGAAAAAGCCTTAAAGAGTGCGGCTACGCGTGCAGCGGTAACGCATGAATGGTGCTGGAACTATGAAAGAATGCAGGCTACGGGTTTTGCTTATGAAATGATTCCTGTCCTGAGAGAACTCTATGATACGGATGAAGAGATCTGTGATCGTCTGAAATCCCATCTGCAGTTCTACAACACTCACCCAGGTGCTTCGGAAGCCATCCTCGGTGCGTGCGTCGCTTTGGAAGAAGACTATCAGACAGAAACGGCTGACAGTTTGAAAGTCGCTCTGATGGGCCCGATGGCCGGCATCGGCGATACCGTACAGGCCGTTCTGGTCAAACCGATCGCTTACATCCTGGCTGCTTCGCTGGCTGCCGACGGTTCATTCCTGGCGATTCCGGTCCTGCTGATCCCGTTCCTGCTTCTGTGGGCGGCAAGATTCCCGCTGTTCAGGTTCGGCTACAAGCGTTCCGTTTCCATCATTCAGGATATCAGCGGCAACACTTCTTTCGCTAGACTGCAGGAAGCTGCTCAGATTCTTGGTCTGATGGTCGTCGGCGGATTCGTTCCTTCGATGGTCGGTATCGGTCTGACTCTGGCTTATACGAAAGAGATCAACGGCAATATCCGTGAAGTCCGTATTCAGGATACGCTCGATGGCATCCTTCCTTATCTGCTCCCGATCCTGGTAGTTGTATTCTGCTACTGGATGATCAAACAGAAGAAGCTGAAACCAACGACAGCCATCCTGATTCTTGCTGCGATTGCCTTCGTGCTTGGTGCGCTGGGTATCATCGGCTAATCGTTATAGGCAACGTTATGTAAGGAACCGTAGTTTTCGCTGCGGTTCCTTTTTTAGAGGAGATTTATTATGATCAATCATCTTAGAATCGATAATCGTCTGATCCATGGCCAGGTTGCGGTCATGTGGCGTTCCAATGTGGCGGCGGAAGCGATCATCGTCTGCAATGACAAGGTTGCGGCGGATCCGATCCAGAAGATGGCTCTGCCATTATCCTGCAAAGGGGAAAAGGTCCTGATCATGTCGATCGACGAACTGGTCAAGTACGACCAGGAGAATCCGGACGAAAAGAAATTCGTCATCTGCAAGTATCCGACTGACTGTCTGGAACTGCTGAAACGGGGCGTGGAAGTCGAACGGGTCAATGTCGGCAATGCCGCGCCGATTCCGGGCACCAATCACAAGATGATCACGCGTTCCATCTCGGCAACGCCGGAAGATGCCGCAGTCTATCGGGAAATCGCCGACATGCGCGGAGGCGTTCTGGAAACCCAGATGATCCCGACCGCCAGCAAAGAAGATTTCCTGGCTCTGCTGAAGAAAGCCGGCCTTTAATGGGAAAAGAAACGATCTATAGATCGCGTCATATCTACACGGAAAACGGCGAGATCGACGGTTATCTGGTCGTACAGGATGGAATCATCAAAGAAATCGGTCAGGGCAAGATCAAAGCCGATATCGATTTCGGAAACAAGCTGATCATCCCGGGCATTTTCGATACGCACAATCATGCGTCGGGAGGCTATCATCCTTACGGCAAGACCGACAGGATCCGTGTTTCCAACAACAAGAAATATCTCAAGAATCTGGCAGCCAAAGGCGTAACCAGCGTACTGACCACGCTCTTTTCAACGGTTGCCGATCAGGAATCGATCGATGTCCTGACCACGCTGGCCGATAAGATCGTAGGCAAACAGTTCGATGGCGCTACTTCGGTTGGCATCAATTTCGAAGGACCGTTCCTGAATCGGGTAGGGGAAAACGGTGTGCGCTACGTCCCTGATCCGGTCGATCTGAAAGCGATCCGGCAGTATATCGATATCTGCGGCGACAAGCTTTGGGAAATGGGCATGGCTCCGGAACTGCCGGGTGCTGCCGAAGCGACAGAAGTACTGCTGAAAAACGGCACGAAGGTGGCGATGACTCATACCGATGCGAAATCGCAAGAAGCGTTCGAAGCATTCGATCGCGGCGTCAGCATATCGACCCATACCTGCAATGTCATGGTAGGGATACACCATCGAAACATCGGCGGTCTTGGTGCCGCTTTGATGGATGACCGTGTGACATGCGAACTGATCTGCGACGGCATGCACGTATGTAACGACATGCTGAAACTGATCTTCCGCCTGAAACCGCATGACAAGATCATGATGATTTCGGACTCTTCCTCGTTTGAAGGGCTTCCTTCAGGAAAATATATCCGTCACGATGAAACCATTTATGTGAATAAACAGGGATTCGTCCTGGATGAACGCGGTTCCTTGAACGGTTCTTCCAAACCTGTCATCTACGGAATCAAGAACATCGTCGAAAACTGTGGCATCGCTTTGGAAGACGCATTGCGTATGGCTTGCTACAATCCGTGCATGAAATTCGGTCTTGTAAACAAAGGCAGTCTTGCTCAGGGCAATGATGCGGATTTCGTGGTCATCGACAAGAATTTCAAAGTCTATTACACCTATAATGGCGGACGCAAGGTGTTCGATTATCAGACGGATACCGATCTCATCAACAAAGAACTGCTTGCCTGCCGTGTAAGCAAATAGGCGATAGGCGAATATTTCAAAACAATGGCTCTTATTGAAATTGAGCCATTTTTCTTTTACTATCGTAGTAAAGATATGAATGCAGCGATCGATATCGGCAATGTCACATTACATACGAAACGGCTGACATTAAGGCCATGGAGAGAAAGCGATCTCCATGATCTTTATGAATATGCCAGGGTCGATGGCGTCGGACAGATGGCTGGCTGGAAGCCGCATCAGAACATCGAAGAATCAAAAAAGATCCTGGACATGTTTATCAGCGAAAAGAAAACCTTTGCCCTGGAGTATCAGGATAAAGTGATCGGGTCCTTAGGAATTGAAGAATACAATGAAGAGCACTTTACCGAATTCGCCAGTCGGAAAGCAAGAGAAATCGGCTATGTTTTATCAAAGGATTACTGGGGACAAGGTCTGATGCCGGAAGCGGTCAAGGAAGTGATCCGTTATCTGTTCGAGGATGTCGGACTGGACGTGATTTTCTGCGGCCATTTTCTCTGGAACAGGCAGTCGCAGAGAGTGCAAGAGAAATGCGGATTCCATCACTATGCGTACGATACCTTCGAAACCAGGGCCGGTACGGTCGAAGATAACGAAGTCAATATCCTGACAAAGGAGGAATATGATGCAGAAGAAAGAAAAGGCACAGAAGTCATCGCTTCATAAATCATTTACGAAAGCAAATCTTCAGAAAGAAACAAAGAAAGTCCGCGATTTCATTAAGGATGGCATTTTGGCTTACGGCGTCAGCGTAGGACGTTTCAAGTTCCAGAAAGAACGTAAGATCGTCTATGCGATTTCCGATTATCCGCATGTCGGAGCTTCCGATGTCCTGATGTACTATCAGATTTCCAAGGAAGATTATGAAAAACTGCTGGAACTGTCCTGTCCGGATAAGATGCCGGTCCCAGAGGTGTCAAACGAGATAACGGAGGCTTGCCGCAAAGAATTTCTGTGCGGAGAATCCGCATACTGCAAGCGCAATGCGTTCACGCTGGGAGATGCAGATCTTTCACTGACTGAATCCTTCTAAAAATGATCATCCACTGCATGAAAAAGAGCTCCTGGGAGGAACTAAGAGACAAAGACTTCTGGGGAGAAAATGATATCAAGAAATACGGATTCATCCACTGTTCGACCGTAGAATATCTTTGGCGTGTCCTGCCCGGATTCGAAGATGATCCCGAAGAACGGGTACTGGTCTGCATCGATGAAAACAGGCTTCTTTCGGAAGTGAGATATGAAGATCATGAAGACTATCCCGGAAGATACTATCCCCATATCTACGGGCTGATAAACAATGATTCCGTGATCATGGTTCTGGACTATCTGAAAGATGAAAACGGACATTATCGGAAAAACCCGGAGTTTGCTGATATCGCAGATCGGTAAAATGTTATGTTACAATAGAATCAAGCATACTGATTAGTTTTCAATAGTATATTCATTGAACACTAAAAACCCTTACAAGGAGGTTTTTATGAGGATACTGTTAAAATACCTGACCATCCTGGCTGCGATCGTGTTCATATGCAGCTCATGCAAATGGCCAAGAGACGGCGGAAACATGCCTTATGAACCGGACACGCCCGCACCGGATCCGCACGTGGGCACTTTCGTATCCGAACATGGCACGATGCTGTTTAACGGAGACGGCGAAAGCGTCGTGATCTCGTTCGATGAAGAACTGTCCGAACTGACCGGTCTTCCATCCGGTGAACAGGAAGGAAGCTACGTCTTCCTGTCCGGAGATCTTCCTCCGCATGGCAGTATCGATGTCCGTTATGACGTCGCTCACGAATTGCAGTTAACGGCAGGAGATACGACGGTCGTTGTCGATGTGGGAATGGCTTCCGAAGACCGAAAGACCGGGACCGTAGGTGTCGATATGGTCACTCCTGAAAGGATCCCGTTCCTGTTTAAGAACGATGACGGATTCTTCAGTATCATATTTGAAAAGGAGCAATAATCTATGAAAAAAACAACTATCCTGCTGATCGCGCTGATCGCGCTGATCCTTGCCGGCTGCTCTTCAAGCTCAGCCGCGCCAAGTCCGGTCGAAACGAATGACTTCGACAATACCATTATCGATACGGACTATACTGCGCCGACCGATCAGGGCGGCAACGCATTCCCGGGTGAATATGATGATCCGGCAGATGATGTCCCTCAGGGAATCGAAGACTTCACTTATTCGGATGAAGTCACGTTCGAGGATTTCGCTTTCTTTACGGATTACATGTATTACGGACCGCCTGAGGATGCCTACTATGCTACGCTGAGTCATGCCGTAGGTTCCTGGAAGTACAACCTTCTGTTCCGTTATGATAGTTCCAGCCTGTACTATGATGAACTTGGCCATGCGGATGTCAGTATCGATTATGACAAGGATACTTTGATCATTGTTTTGCATCCGGAACTGGGAAATGACGGTTACGAGTCCTGGCCGATGACCGATGCGGATGCAGGCTATGAACCATATGAAGGCGGCTTTGATGAAAACGACAACCTGCTTCTATATGGAAACGATGCCGTCATTCTGGTAGACCGGTATTATGATTCTTCCGGGCGCGAATACTTCATCAGCGAGATCTGGATCTCGGAAGAAGAATCCGGATATCTGCTGCTGACAAGAGGACAGAATTAACGATACAGGAGGGGTATATGTCATTAGCTCTCTTGATTATTATAGTCTTTGCGGCTTTGGGTTTTCTGTTCGGAATCGTCCTTGCGAAGAATGGCAATGTCGGATATGGAGTGGCAAACCAGTTTGGCAGGCAGCATATGAAAAAACTAGGTGTCGAAGACAACAATGACACGAATGACAGATGGGATGCATAACCATCTGTTTTTTTGTATGCTTTCTAAGCGGTATAATAGAAACAGTATGGATCGACTGTATCTTAAAAGCGTTTCATTAAACAAGCCATTGGCAGAAAAAAGTTATCTTAATGAGATTCCTGCGATCAGATATCTTGAAACCGGCGATCTGGAATTCAGGAAACCGATCACGATTTTTATCGGAGAAAACGGTTCAGGAAAATCGACGCTGATCGAAGGCATTGCCGTTGCGATGGGATTCAACCCGGAAGGAGGGACGAAGAACTTCAGATTCTCAACCGAGGATTCCCATTCGGAATTGTACAGATATCTGTCTGCAGCCAGACAGTCGCATCCGAAAGACGGCTTCTTTCTTCGTGCCGAAAGTTTCTATAACGTCGCAAGTTATATCGATCAGAAGGACCGGGAGCCATCGCTTGGCAGACCGATCATCGATAGTTACGGAGGGACTTCTCTTCATAAACAGTCTCATGGCGAAAGCTTTCTGGCGCTGGTCAAGAACCGTTTTTCCGGAAACGGCCTGTATCTTCTGGATGAACCGGAAGCCGCGCTGTCTCCCGCGAGAATGATGCAGCTTCTGTGTCTGATCCACGATCTTATTGAAAAAGATTCTCAGTTCATCATCGCCACCCATTCTCCCATCCTGATGTCTTATCCGGATGCGGATATCTACGAACTAAACGAGGAAGGCATCAGAGAAACCACATACAAAGAAACCGATCATTATCGGATCACCAGGGATTTCATCGATAAACCGGAAGTGATGTACAGGTATCTGTTTGATGAATTCAATTGATGTACAGAGCCATGGGTATGGCTCTTTCATTTTCTTTGAGATCTTCTTTGCTGCGATCGGAAATCATGAGTTCTCTTTTATTACGCAGCAGTATCTGTGCGGAACCTCCGCCATCGAGATGGATCCCGTTATACATGCCAAGCTGCCTACAGATCGCTGCGGTTTCGCTTAAGGAAGCTCCGACGCTGTCTCTGCTTGGATCGTGTCCAAATTTTGCCGCTCCTTCAAGCCATAGAAGCATCGGCTTGTTTTCTATATCGGCCCCCAGAACGATCCTGGGGGCTCTGTCGGCGCGATAGTTCCCGGGATACATAGCAGGAGGGTAGGAAACTTTCCAGAAGTGCATGAATTTGTAAAAGGGCGAGATGAAGCCTTCTGTCATCTTTCCATTCCGGATGACACTGTTGCCGACCTGCATCGCGAAAGGGATGTCTTCCAATCCCTGGTAACGAACACCAGAGTCCCTGATGGAAACCTTCTGATCGAGATGGATCACAAAACCGGATGAAGGGATCTCGCAGCATCCGTCTTCTTTGCAAGCGATGACGCGATCATTGACGATCACAAGATCAGAACCGCCGGATAAGCTTCTCTTATACTGCGGTCTGGATAG